>Ga0163217_1049803_pt1 | contig 13225 bp, 15 predicted proteins | sample SynspAceP_FD_185933 | JGI IMG/M metagenome (GOLD analysis project Ga0163217, IMG submission 185933) | Saline lake microbial communities from Ace Lake in Antarctica - Synechococcus sp. Ace-P (PacBio error correction) | ecosystem: Environmental > Aquatic > Non-marine Saline and Alkaline > Saline ...
GGGAGAGAGATGAAAAGTAATCATCAAGGAAATTGGCCTACACCCAAAATCCAAAAAGGAAATGGGGGGGCCCCCGGCGGGCTGGAAATGCGGGCCCCCCCTGTTAAAAATTTTGAAACATGCCAAAAGGGAAAAGAATCAAAAAAAAAATGTGGGGGGGAAAGTAAGTTCAAACTACGGGGATCTGCTTCAATGGAAGGGGCGGGGTTTTCAATTTTCGATTCTTTTCCGTATGCCCGGCCATTCCCTCATTTTGGGTTTTTTTTTTTTAAAGGCCCGTTTGCCGTTAAATGTTCTCCAGATAATCGGCCAAAAGCAATGAATGCTAAAATTCCCAAAACAAATTACTGTCCAGTAATTTGCACTATCGAATTCGCTTTTCGTTGGAGGCGGTGGGGAAGCAAACTTTAAAACGAAGGTATTTATGCTGCTTTTGCGATCATTAATGGTGGTTTGAATCTACGTTGGTGGAGAATACTAACGCTTTCGAGATCAGGCTTAGTGATTCAGTTACTGCGATTGTGAAGCCAAAAAAGGAAGCAATCACGGTATCGATCAGGTGCAAAAAGCTAAATGACATTCTTTGTGTGACCGTGATTTAAGGTGCCGCCTTAAAAGTTTTGGTGCTTCAAGTTTTAAGAACGTGAGAAGCAAAGTGTTTCCCTCGCCAACCCCTGACTGAAAGCCCTGAATTTAAGATAAATAATTCGGTAAATTACGGCGAACGGCAACTTCGACCGGATGCACGAATGGACATAATTCCATGAGTTTTCAAAGAATTTAGGAGTAATCCCTACCAAAGCATGATGGAATAAATTTCAGACGCGACTGGCTTTCTGAGATTTTTTCCATATCTGCAAAGCTTTCCGTGTGGGGAGCGACGATTCTTTATGAAGATAACTACTATAGATAAGAGACTTTGATACTGCCTGTCCGAGTTTGGGACTGGCCCTATCACCTGCACTCAAATGAATGTGGTGAAGATTAAGTCGAATTGCTTATTCACCAATCGATCAGAAGGACTTTTGGAAAAAGTGGAAAACATCCCAGACATCCATTTCCATCGGACACATCACCCAAATCGGGAAGAAGGAAAAATTCCTAGTGCCTAAAAGTGGAACAGCTGTGCAGATAAGGCGCAGCTTGGAAGCATTTTTGAAAAACCTTCTTTAAATCCAACCAGTTTAAACCAGGCTAATTCGAAATGTGACAATTAATAAGTTTCAATAGAAAATCATAACTCGCTTATTTTTCAGTTAACTAAAAGACTTTTTACCAAAATTAAAAATTGGTAAAGCTTTTTTAATGGTTTTAAATCGTTTCCGATAAGGGAAATGTAAACAAGCTCGTGACGCCCCATCAATCACAAACAAGGCAGCAAATACTCATCGGATCCTCTTGTAGCTTTTTTGGAAGTCTTCCCAGAGACTCTTCCCCAATCAATTTCCGTTGTACAAACTCATCAAGGTAAGTGATGAAGTAATTCCCAATCCAGCTCTTTTTCGGCTATTCCGTAAAGAATTTTTCCCAATTGGTTGCAATCTCTTTGGATTCCGGGAAAATGGGATATTCGAACAATTTTCTTGTGCGAACTTGATAAGAAGCTTTCCCTTTAATGTGTCCCCTCGAATTTTGACAAATCATTGTAAATTGTTCCAAATATTTCCCGTCTAGTTCGGGTGCATTTTCCATCTTCATCATTTCTTAAGTATTAGGCTGATTAGCATTCTCTAACATGATAAGTTGGGGAAACATATCAACGGGCTGAATCTTTTCTACATATATTTTTTCCAGGCGAGCAAGGCCACAATCTCTTGCTTTGCCGTAGCTGGATTGCAGGACACGTAAAAACAATTCGTGCTTTCAAGTCTGAGGAGCATCTCCACCCTTTTTTTTCCGTCCATTCCCTGCTCGTGGAGGATCAAGTTTGATGAGATCAGGCTTTGGCATGAATTAGCGATGAAACTCTTGCATTTGAGCATGTCCTTCATGTCACAGCATAAAACAAGGTGGTTTTCTATGGCCATTCATTTGGGAGTTTAAACTTGGCGTCCTTCAATAGCAGATTCACATATTCGATTCCGATGACTTGCTTAAAGCTTGTTTTGCCACAAAAATTCGCATAGTCCCTGTTCCGGTGTAACAAATCATAACAACTCGTCCCCCTTTTTTAACTGGGCAAAATCTCGAGCGACTTTGGTAAAGGCTCATAGGCTTGTTCAAATTCGTTTTTTGGTAGAATGATTTTGGACTGATCCTGAAATTCAATTCCCTCCATTTGCTCTTCGATGTAGTCTTTTCTGAAAAAGTAACCAGTTCTAGATCATGAAATGTTCTCATTTCCTTTAAAGATTAATTACCATAGATCAAAGCAGTGATTTCCGGAAATTTTTGATTTAACAACTCCATCACAACCTTTATTGACTCGGGGTCATTTTTCCCCAAACTGGACAAATCACCATGCTTTCCCCTGTGCTTGTGGTAAAGGATAATCAGATTTCCGGCAACAATCCGACTTGAACCTCGGAATATCATAGAAATAATCTTATTTTCCAATGCAAAAAGCCCGAAGTTCATTGCGAACATATTGGAATATTCCTTGGAGATAGCAATGATCTACATCCACGATTTTTTGTCAAACATTTTCGGAATATGAAAACCTAGAGCATTTCGATCAAAATTCCTCATCGGAATCGATTGATCAAGTGTAAGCCACTTTTTATTGGAAAAAGTAAATCGAGGTTTATTACGGTAATATCTGGTTTTTTCAGATCCTAAAGTTGGCATTACTTCAGGATGGACAACCTTGGAATTCGCTGAAATTGATCCAGAACCTGCTGCCGCTTGTAAAGTTTTTTCTGAGATCAATAATTGATATGCTGCACTTGCAAACCTCCCGCAACGCCGAAATGTGAGCAGAAAGGTTCGATTCGTTCTTTGGAGTATTCATGGAATTTCACAGGCTCGCTTCCATAAAGGACCTCTTGCCCTTGTAATTCTTACATCTACCACATCTCCAGGAGCTACCCAGTGACAATACTCTTTTTTCCTCAATGATGGCCAAGCATTTACCTTCTGAGGCGAATTTCGCTCAATGAGAAGATTGGTAATGACCTTGTTTTTCATTTTTTTCCTCAGAATAGGCGCAAAAATAGGGAAAAAAGGGGAAACGATATTTTCTAAATAAAGGATATCTAATCTACATTAAACTCAAGAAATTTTTAATTTATTAGGTATGGCAAAGACACTTTTTCATCAAGTATTATCGCTGATTTTTGCTGTGAAGGACGACGAAGCTTTTGAAAAAGGAGTTTTTCGGGCAGGAGTTTTTTTAAGGGTTATGGCGTCTATGGTTCAAGAATCTTGGTCACAAATCCATAATTTGTCAATGGAGTTGCGATCATGAACATTGTTTCATCAGGGCTGAATCCTCGACAAAACCATTTTCAGATTTTGGCGGAACCAATTAAAAACTTCATCTAAACCATTTTTTAAAAAGAATAAGAGTGGGCAGCCGGAAATTTCCTCATGGAGAAAGGGTAGGCGCTTTTCATATTCGAAGTCTCACATGGATCATGTTTACCAGTATTATTGAAATCAAGAGATTCACCACAAGAAAAATGACTTTTAAAGACAGAATATACAGGCCCTTCTGAAAAAAATCCGAAATTGAGTTTAAAGGACGAATACTTTTTCGAAATTCTTAGATGAATATTTTGATTACTAAGGCTTGAATGAAATAAAAATCACATCGCTTCTCTGAAGCCTGGTGATTTAATTTTTTAATCTTTTTTTCTACAATCAAATTGCTTTTCCGAAGCTGAGATAAATGGGTGGATTGAAATCTAAGAGCATTTAATATGCTGAATGGCTATGTTCTGGCTTTAGAGCCCAGCCCGGCGGCATTTTTTTGATTGTAGCTACGTTGATTTAGATTTTAGCCAGAGCACCAGCGGTGCCAGATTTTGACTTCAAACGGATTAATCATGTTTCTGATAGTATCCATCAATCATCAAATCGCTTCTCTGAAGCTCTCCTACCAATAATCGTTAACTCTTTTCTACAATCAAATTGCTTCTCCGAAGCTGAAGATAAATTAGCAGAAATTGAAAATCTAGAGCGAATATGCTATGCTGATGCAAACATGCTGGTTTTGGATTCGGAGATCCCAAATTTTATTGTAGATTGGTGTAGTTTTGGAATCATAAGAGTTTTTTTTCAGGCTTGAGATTTGATTCTTAATCCTTCATATTCATTTCAAAACAATCGGTCTATTTTTATCATTTCCTTATGCTTTGGGTACTGAATGAAAAAGCAAGTTTTAAAAGATAAATCGTAAAATCATCACTGGTGGCCACCTCTGGATCGTGAAGCATGTGGCGCTGGTTTTGGTAAGAAATGGGCGCAAAAGTCGTAATCACCTTGGTAGAAATCAAGAAAGCTGATAAAACAACTTGTCAGCTGAAATCTCAAAATATTGACGCGTTAGCGATTTTAAGCGGATGCAAAGCCAAAGAGCCGATATTCAGCGAATGTCAGAAAAAACCATTTCTCATTTTGGTAAAATCGATATTCTGAAATCAATAACGCAGGTATTTCCATGCGAGCACTTTTCCAGGATTTGGATTTGGATGTAATCAAGCAGTGATGGATACCAAATTTCTACGGAACGGTATTATGCCTACCAGTATTGCTTGCCTGAGATCTTTAAAAACGAAAGGCTCGATTATAGAAATTTCTCTATCAAACGGCTACCGAGGCACGCCAGCAACGGAAAACAGCTTATTCGGCAAGTAAGTAATGCATGAATGGATTTTTGGAGCATTACGGACCGAGTATATGAATTTGGGGGTCATGTTTTGGGGGGTTTCCCCCGCCCCTTTTTAGGTTTTTCCCAGGTTTTACACAGTTCCAATAAATCCGAAACGGAGCATTGACAGCTCACGGAGAATCACAGGGGAAATCCTCCACGCGACGAGTCAAAAATGATGGAGTCCAGAGAAAGTCGCCAAGCCGATTTTGAATCTACGCTCGATAGAAAGCGGATTTTGTCCCCTTACCCTCAAGGCAAATGGCTGTTTTTCCTGATAAATGGTTGCCTTCAATGATGGTAGAATAGTCTATAAAGCAATGGCAAATGAGCTCGATTTCGCCCTTGAATAAATGGCTGACTCTATTTTTCCAGTTTTACAGGCAATAAACTCACCGATCTCTCTTCGAGAAATAATGCACTTTACATCCCAAAAACTGAAAGGGAAATGGAAGTTCTTTGATCTGGCAGAGCTAGACTTCTTAAATGGGGAAGCAGCCTTTGAAATCATACGAAAAAGCGATTGTTGGGAAAAAGAAAATTCAGCTAATCCAGAGGTAGATCCACGGCTTGGAGAGTAAATGGATTTCAAAGCTACTTTTCAAAATTGCTTTTCGAGACAAATTGACCGAGAAGAAACCGGAAGATCAAAGTCTTTTCTGGCCCTTGGCCTTTTTTTAGAGGGGAAGATGAATGATGGGAAAGATTCTTCGAGCTCCTTTACTGTTCTTTTGCCTTTGCAAAACTTGAAAAAGAAAGCTCAAAAACTGGGGTGCTTTGTCCTACAAGATAATTGGCAATTGAATTCAGCTTTAGTATTAGCATATTCAATGGTTATCCAAAGTTAAATTTTGATTCTGAAGCGCTGCAGGAACAGGTTCTAGAATACGATCTGAATCCGATTGAATTTTCGCATCGGACTTACCCAAATTATTGAAGCCATTTCCCATTCAAACTCAGTTCTACTACTTTTTTTGAGGATCGGAATTGCTTCTTTTCCCAACTCTCAGATTTTCAGTTGATAGTAGCAAGTTTCAGACGGAAAAGATTGCCGCTCAAAGAACTTATGCACTTCTTGGGCCAATTTTTGCTCAGAAGGAAATTTTTTATTTCAGGAATTATGAGAAATTTATTGACTTCAAGAACGACTCGGGGTCTTTGAAGCACACTATTTATAAATCATTTTCATCAAGAAGTGGGGGCCGGTAACCTAGGGAAGACCCAGCTTTTCTCGTTTTTCCTTTGGATGCCTTTCGCGGAAAATGTGTTGCTGAAAGTGAGGCAAGGAAAAGCCCAGTAGTCGAAGGGGCCTCCCGGAACTGGACAATCACAATTGATTGCGAATCTGGTTTCGGACTATACTGCTTCGAGGGAAAAAAAGTGCTGGTCGTATCTCAGAAAAAGAGAGCTTTTAGATGTAGTTTTTGAACGAATGGCAATGCCGGTTTCGGAGAATTCCTGGGTTTGACTCATGATTTTAAGAGCTGATAAAACCGCTTTTTCAAAATTCCAAGAGCCAGACGAGTCCGATTGAAGTTATCAGAAGAAAATCGTGGCTTGGACTCCATGCAATTGGAACGGAAATTTCTGTGGCTCTCTAAGCTATTTTCAGGCTATCGGAGAAGTTTGAGCAGTTCAGAATTTTACTTTTTTGAATCGGAGTCAACTGGGATCCCGATCAAAGCCATGTATCCTGAATGCAGGAGGGTTTGGGAGAGGCCTTCCATTGATTCGAAGCCGGAGTTACTAAGTTTTTGAATTTTTGAGGCAGCTAAGAATTTTTGAAAAGGAAGTTTAAACTACATTTAAGGGCTACCAAGAACGATTTAATATTCATTTTGGGCAGAAGCGAATCTTCCTTCTCAGGCGTTGAAGCCGGCGCATTACCTTTCCCCGAATTTCCTGAATTGATCCAAACGCTGGAAAACTATAAAAATTCCAACCTTTGCTGGCTAGCTGGAAACCAAGATTCCCCTTCGCAATATTTCAGTTTAGAGATCATTAATCGGAGGTTTCATTTTCAGAAAAACAAATTCGCTGAAATCAAGTCTGAATGAACTCGGCAATGGAAAACTTGCAATCCTAATGGCTATTTTTTCCAGAGGAAAGAAATAAAGTGCTTGAACTTCAAATTGGATAAAAAATCTTAGAAAAACTTGAAGAGTCCCAGCTGTCCATCCAAAGAATCTGGAATTGCTCGGGATGAATTTGACAGCACTCTCCATCGTTCAAGTTCTTCTTGGTTTGGGAAAATCAGTTTGAAGTTTAAAAAAGCCGATTTCCAAATTTGGTTTTCTTTGGCTGGGGCGAAATGGAATGGCGCTTTAATTCTAATGTAATTTGAAAACTGCCAAAAGCCTCTCTTTGACTCTATTTCAAGTTTTGGAAGCCGAATTACTTCCCCTTCAAAGCCTAAAGGAATTACTGTTTCTTTCTTTGGCTTCTGTTGATCAGGTTTCTACGAATTTATTTCGATTTCTGAGATATGGGTTAAGCAATGGGCAACGATTTCTAATCTGGATTCCTTTGCGATTGGGAAAACTAATCAGAGAATAGTCAGAATTCTAGGGGATTAGATTCTTTTTACGGATTTCTGATGGAGTTGAATCCCAAGTTCCGAGTTGGAAGATTTACCTCACCTCGTCCCAAATCGCGTCATTACTTTTTTTGAAAAAAAAAGAATAGTGAGCGATCCCATTTGCTTCAAAACGTTTTCAGAATGAAAATGGCCTTTGATCAATTCCTTGAAAAATGGAATCCGAGCCGAATAAACTTGCTCAAAAGATTCTGGCAGTAATGATCTCGGCCTTTCTTAGAAAAGAATCTTTAATCCATTTTTTGGAATTCATGGTATCTAACTTGGATTGGGGAAATTGGAGCGGAGAAATCCGGTTTTTGGTGGGAAGCTGGAAGTCTAAATTGACGCAAGAGATGGCGGAATTAAAGGATGCTATTGGTGGAAAAGCGCAGATTTCCAAATCCATGACGTTGCTTCGTCTTCGTGAGCGAATGACTGAATCCATGGAATTGAACCGTCTCGGCAATAGACCTTACGCTTATCTCTGCGAACTTCTCCATCAGGTCAGTAAAAAGCGTCAAAATGGCCAATTCGAAAGCTGGTGGAGGAATTTGAGCCTGAATTTTCCGATTGATGCCCTTGTTGGCTCGCATAGTCTGAGAGCGTTTCAGCGTTGTTTCCAAATGATTCAATCTTTCGATTTTGGTGATTTTTGACGAGGCTTTTCAACAATGTCCCGTGGAGCGGGGCTTGCTGCGATGCTTCGTGGTCGACAGGTGGTGGTGCTGGGGATTCCAAGCAATGCAACCTTCAGATTTTTATCAGGTGGAAAATGGGAATCCGAAAGGGAGGAGGGAATCGAGTATGAAGCAGAATCGCTTTTTTAGATTATCCGGTAACTTCTTCGAAAAGCTATCCTTTTCTTGGACATTACCGATCAGCTGATCCCGGTTTAATTCATTTTTCCATCGGAATTTTTACGACGGAAAACTTGAGGTTTTTGCCTGGACTTGGCTTACTGTTTTAGGCTGGAAAATCTCCATTCAGATGGTGAGAAAATCGAGGCGTCTGGAAAATCAAATGAATAATATCCCGAAGGCAGATGCGGTAGTCGGACGTTAAAAGAAATTCATCGGATTCCCCGGCAGACGCCGAGCGAATAGGGATTGTGAACTGGGATTACTTTTCAGATGGAACTGATTCGAGAAAGGTTTGAACTGGAATTCAGGAATACCAACATTAAAGTCAGAAATACGAAATGTGCAACGGGGAGAAATTTGATCGGTGATTTTGGTCTTGGGGTACCTCCGAAATCGTGAAGGAAAGCTGATCACTAATTTTGGTTGCTAGGTAAATCTGGATCAGAAGAACCGACTGAATGTTTGCAATCAACCGAGCAAGAAAGCGATGCATGTGATTAGTAGCATTGCTCCAGAAGATTTTCGCCTGGCCAACTCAAGAATCCAGGCTTAGCTTCTACTTCGGAGTTTTTAATTTTGTGCAAAAGCAGATCAAAAAACCCATCGCTGGAGGTGATGGAAGTTTCAGCTGCAGGTTATGAATTGGACTGGAGTCTTAAAGCGACATCCTTATAAAAGGACGAACTCCTGTTTTTACGGATAAGGTGCCTTCGACAGTGATGGATCTTTTTGAAAAAAAGACGCTGGGAATACTATTGCCATTACTAACTGATATCAGCCGATTTTTTAAATTCGCCTACGGCAAAAAGCCTGCGATGGCCTATCATCCAATTTTAACTTGAAGCTAAAGGCTGGGAATGGGAGTGGAGGTGGAGCAGGAGGAAATTATGAAGACATAGTGACCGTTTGCAGTAGTCAGTCCAGAATTGCTATTGGGATCAGATTTATCCAATTGTTGGTGGTCGGAGGGTTCAGAAAGTAGTGTCCGGAGAGGTGAATAAGAGATTTTCAAAAGCCATGGATTTTGTTGGATTTATTGATTTTTTTAATTAGTGTTGATTATTTGAAACTTATATGAATGATTTATCACTCATTAAGATTAATTGTCATTTAATGTATACAAATCAATTCAAAATAATTAATTATAAGTGTGATATATCATTCATTAAGACGTATATTTGGTTTTTAACGATGAAATATTTCAGTCATGGATTACAATCAATTAAGTGATATGGCGATATTCAGCGGATTTGGCGATTTTGTAAGCACCAGAACCGTATGGAATCAAAATAAGTTCTCAAGATCAGCTGGCTACTGCTGGCAGGGGATCAGTAGATCTAACCTTACGCTGAGGTTTTGCTAGAGCGAGGAGAGAAAGGTCAATCTGATCAACCTTGGATTCAGGTGCTTCGAATCTTGCCATCATTGCAGTGGCTTGGCCAGAGTTTGAGTCAAAAGACCATTAGTCCGATCCAATACCTCAAGCTCGCAAAGAAATACGAGCGGCAGCGCATTCGTATTCGACTGATCTGGGTCCAGCAGATAATCCTCCCTCTGAATGGTAAGCTGTAAGCTGAAATCTGGATTTGGGATCATTTTGCTGGTGTGGGTACTTTGGGGATGAGGCTGAGCAGCTCGGAAGCTTTGAGTTTGATACCCCCCCCCCCCCCCCCCCCCTCGGGTTTTCTCCGCTCTGGATAGCTATCTTCAAACCGATCAAAATGCCCGCTAGATGCAGCGGAAAGCGTATTTATTCTTTTTCCGAATCCGAAAATCCGTTGGAGATGTATTTGAATACTTTCAAGGGTTTTGCCGGGTTTGCTTTGCGGATAATGCTTCCTGATAAATAATGGAAATCAACTCATCAATCTTGGCTGATCCAAAATGGTCGGCAGTCAGATAGTTTTGAATCCTGTTGGAGCAGCTCTGTTTTTATCCGGAAGCGAGGTGGGTTTGGAGCTTTTTGGGAGATCAGGCCTTCGATGCGAAGCGAGGTGGCCAAGGCAAGTTCACTCTGGAGATAGAATACTTAGTTCAGATAGCAAGGAAAAATTCTTTATTCTCAGAGAAATTTTTCAATCCAGACCTTAGCCAAGAGGAACAGTTCGCGCTTTCGGATATTCTGCAAATCGGCACTTCGGCCGTGGTGCACGAGCCAAAGCGGTGATTGCCTTTTTTAATCCCAAAACAGGTGAACGTGAAAAGTGGCAAGTCAAAGCCTCCAGCAGGGTTTTTCCTATTGGAATCATCAAGTTTGACGGGGTGCATGACTCGCAGTTTGGATCTTCGGCGGCTATGGCCGGGTAGCAATGGCGTATTATAGGATGGCTTTGGCCGCAGGAATCGAGATGAGCGATGTCGCTTGCCTTGAAGAAAAACAGGCCGAGCGGCACTTTATGACTAAGGCTTTGAACCGGACCGATGCTGGTGAAAAATCCACATGCAGAGCTCCTTGTGGAATGCGGCACTTTGACTTCAATCAGGTAGGATATTTCAGCTATGAGGCAGGTATTCGAGACCGAATGCGAATGCTACGATGAGTTAATCCGAGGCAGAGCAGAATGTTTATTCGGATGGGTTTTTAAATGTTTTTGGCCCGCAATTGTGCATGATCATACCAAAACTTTTGCTTTCCTTCCTCATGGATCGAAAAGGAAAGTGGAACCTTTCTCCGGATATGAATATCTGTCATGCCTATCGTCCCGGTAGTCTTTGGGTAAGTGCCCAATCCTTAATGGTCAATGGAAAGCGTGAGAATATAAATTGATGCTGATTTTTTTGGAGGTGGCCCAAAAGATGAAACATCACAAAAACGCGGAAGCAGAAATCTCGAATCGGTGAAGCTGCTGTTCGGCGGCTGGCTGAGTTTGCAGAAGAGGTGAATGCCTCGATCCTAGGCCCTTCGCAACTCAATTCAGCGACGCTGTTGGGTTTGGATTCAAGTGAAGGTCCTTGGGATCTGATTATTAATAGCTTCATAGTGTGACTGAGTGAAGACACTCACTTCGGCGGTTAAAGTATAAGCCTTGAGTGAAGACACTCACGCTGCGTCATACCTGACGCTGTCGCCCAGTTTAAGAATCAACCACATTTAATTATATCCCACTATCAATAAACTGTGATTCCTATCCATTCTTTGACCCAGTTTGTGCACATGAAATATGGAGTAAGGATCGGGAAAAAGTAGGGTAGGAATAATCGTAATTTGGTATCGCCATGTATAGTCAGTAGGGAAAGTACCCATCTTCAAACCTACCTTGCATCAAAACAGGCCTTCGCTTCTTTTCAATATGAAAGGCCGAAGTAATCAGTACAAATTCCTGCTCGGGTCGAGAATATTTTTTCCTCCAAAAAAGACTTGCTAAACGGCTGCATTCTGAGCAGTATTCTTCGAATTTGATCCTCGATCATCACGTCCTCGTGCCGGCATTCCGGTTCATAAGACAAGAAATCGTTGCAATACTTCGGCTTCCGATTTGAGGATTGACAGGATTTAGCCCTTGACCGCCCGTAATCAGATTTTTTTTGATTTTCCCCCATGCGGTAGAGTTGTGGCATGCGTAATTCGGTCGGCTCTTTATTGAAAAAAGTCCGATCGTAGCAGTCTTGCTGAGGTTGGTCACGCGGTGAGGACAATGCCGATTTCGTGATTTTCCCGATTTGACAAAAGACTTGATTGGAGTTCCCAGCCTAGCATCGCTTGAATTTGCTATAAATTGATTTGAGAAAAAGAAATAATAAAATAATCATAACAGAGTTATTCCGCTTTCCGATCTTCCTTCGATGGAATATGGCTGCACCAACATATAAAATCAACACAATCGTCAGCGGCATGGCCAAAAACTTAGAAACTGGAGAGGTAGAAGAAACATTGGGCAAAGAAAAGCCAGCCAAGGGTCCAAGTATCAAATTCCATGTTCAAATATCCAATTGTTCTTTTTTTTGAAAATTGAGCAATGTCCATTGAGGCTTTTGAAATTCTCAATTTCATTAACAATTGACAATGTTCAGTCCTGCGCCCTCCCTTTGAGCATTGTCCTTGAGGCTTTTTTCATTCTCCGCCTCGGTTTTGCCTGTCTGCAGTCCTTAAGGCAGATCAACCACAAGCCGAAATTAATAGCTTGGTTTTACTATTCATGATAACCCTGGTTACCAATAATGGCAGGCAGGAACGGCGACAGGAACCATGATGGGGACAAAATGTTTTAGTTGCATTTTTCCCAGATTTGGAAAAAAGGTAAATTCGTGGAATAAATTTTGTTTTCCCGATCTTCAAACGATTTATAAGGAGTTATATGGGGGGGGGTAAATAACTAAAAAACAAAAATAATATTCTGAATCCCGTATCGGAAAAATGCAATTTTTTAGTCTAAATGGTAAGTGTCTTCGCGTAGTAATTTGGAAGTGTGAAAGAAGTTTTAAAAATTGATCATCAAATAACCTATAAACAATGTAAATTATGAAAAAAGCAATTTTAATCAATTTCAACGCTTGGTTTAATCCTAGCATTTAGTGTGGCTTCCTTTTGAATTCCATTCGCAATCCATTTGAACAGTAACAAAGGGTATAAAGGAAGAGGGTACCGGAAATTGTTTTATTGTCTTGGTGTGGTTCTTGTTCAACTGCTTTTATCCTTGTTCCTGGCGCGGAGGAAATACTAACCTATGATTAGATAATTTTGAGTAGTGAGGAAGACAATTCCTCACTACTCTTCAGATTGAAAATTTAATTAGTTTTTTTAGATTAAAATTTGTAATGATATGAAGAAGAATAATTTGGATTGGTTCAATTTTACTTAATATAGGGTGTTTATTCCAACAAAGAAATTAGAAAATCATTTTGGGAAAATAGCTTTGTACTGGAAGTTTTGAAGAATACCTTGATTTCAGAATTTTCAAAGAGTAAAATTTGCAGATGGTATGAAGATAATCTTTTCTTTTTTATGACCCAGGGTCTTTTGAGATTATTATATTAATA
>Ga0163217_1003049_pt1 | contig 13224 bp, 14 predicted proteins | sample SynspAceP_FD_185933 | JGI IMG/M metagenome (GOLD analysis project Ga0163217, IMG submission 185933) | Saline lake microbial communities from Ace Lake in Antarctica - Synechococcus sp. Ace-P (PacBio error correction) | ecosystem: Environmental > Aquatic > Non-marine Saline and Alkaline > Saline ...
CCCCACACACAAACACAAAAACGGAAAAAAAAGGAGGGCACGGGAGAGGAGGTGGCCTCTGGAGCACATCACACACACACACACCAACAACTGTGGTGGGGTGGCGCAGTACCGGTCGGGTTTTATCACCACGGTCCGCGCAACACGACGCGCACTCTCTTCATCCATAATTTTCACTCTAACTAAAGATTGGGAGCCTCCATCTAGGACACCCCCCATTGAGATTTGGTAACTAGAAACCTTGGGGGAGGAAAAATTGGGTTTGGGAACCTTGGATACAACCAACCCATTTATCGATGGGCGGAACGAATGGTTTTGCAGAGCCACGCGCGGGGTGGGATTCTACGATAACCGATGGAAGAATGGGCTTGTGGAAGCTTGGTCCGGCGTATCTCCAAGACATTGCCGTAGAACAATTACGCTAAGGATGTCATCCGCAGGTAAAGAAATCCCTCAGCTCGGAGCGAGGCAAGTACAAAAGGTCGCTTTCTAGAATTATTGAAAACCGAGGGAGTAGAACTCAAGCCTGAAAAAGCCAGCCTCCGCCGATTTCGGATATTTCAGATCGAAATAGCGGGAATTAAAATTAACGAACCGACCAAAGAACCCATGGTCCAAGAGCGGCCAGGTCTTTTTTGTTTAATAGGAAGAAATTTCCTGAAACGATGATCCCGGGGAATTCGTTTTTTAAGCATTTTCCATCATCATGCTTGAGCTGTTGGGAAGAAGCGAATCAAAATTCCTCTGCCAAAGTAAATCTCCAAAAAATGAATTCTTTTGCAAAGACCGTATTAGCAACGGGTCTCCGTCCAAAGATGTGTTGAATGGGGTCCCGCAACAATGCTTTGGAAAATTCGATTGAAGACCGCCTAAGCCAAATTGAGAATAGCTAGGAAGTCTATTTTTTGAAATAAGAATCCAAGTAAATCGCCGATCCAAGAAACCTTTTCCTGTATCTCTTCCGATCTCCAAATTTTATAATGCTAAAGTAGTGTTGCCATACTCCAATCGCGCTGGATGATCCGCATTCGCTGGAGCGCACGCACTTACAGTGAAGGGCTGAATCATGTATAGGGTAAGTATTCAATATTGCTGGCGGACAGGTCGAGGAATATCTGCGGCAGACTTTCAGTGGGCTCACGGACCGAGTTATGGCCCGCACACGCACGCACACTCCACACACTCACAGTGTAGCCCAGAATCGAGGAGTGATTCTTTTGTAGATCTTTCTCTATAGGTATATGTTGTTACCACTGGCCGGACCTGTACCTGGTTCCTTCTGTCGTCTTTTCCTTCTGGTTAATGGGCACACTTAGGTACCCCTCGCCTCAGACATGTAACAACAATCACGTTTTAGGGCCTAAGGTCTCAATGTTAGGCTTTAAATATCTGCGATCAGCTTTTCACATACGCCACAATGGCATCGAACACTGCGCCCTTTCCTCTATGCGCGAGTTCTTCTTAGTTTTGCATACTTATTGTGTTCTGCACTATGTGACGCAAAGCTAGATTTTAGTGCGCCTTACTTCGTTAATCCAATCCTTTACGTAACAGATTGGTTCAGCTTCAATGCGAGTGTCTCATGCACGACTCCCAGCGCTTGACTGGCTGCATAGTGTTTAACCATTATAGTCCAGAGGAGTGCCGTCCGACGGGTTCCAGGGAGAGTGCAATCACGGTAACTACGGGACCGACCCGTGGCAAGGCAGAGATGTACCTACCACAACCGTGAACAAGTCAGGCGTATTCTGCTAGTGTAAATGACAAGTTTAGGTTTTCTTCATACTATTATACGTCAAGAGCACCTATAATTACAGCATTCTGTGGTTCGGCAACTCTTGCGCATCGGTTGGCTACCGTAAAGACACGCCTCTCTTTCTCAGGATATGCGGGGGGAGTACACTCGACCGGCAGAGCTCGGATTGGGACATACTTGCCCGTGCACTTGGACGTGCGGTCGCCCGCGGCCTTCCGTCACGTTTTCCCCCGGGTTTGCAGACCGCGTGCCTGGACGGTGGAATCACTCCAGGCTTGGTCCACAGCTCCGTGGCATCCGAACTGCTTGCCCTGCCGTAGGGGCGTGTATCCACACCCCTGCTTTGTTTTTTTGTTTGCTGTGCCTTTGAGATTGCAGTGGCCCACCCCTGTCCTGACTGACCATTGAGACTTGTATGTTGAGTCACGGTATTGAATGAGCGCGTTTGTGCTGCCCAGTTGGTTTCGCGACATAACTGTCGTGTTAGCCGACTGCAGGTCTACGCGCTTATGGCTTTCGTTAGTTGAGGTCTGGTCTTGTTGTAGTGCTCTGCGTTGTCAGTAGAGCCCGGCAGAAGCACAAACACAGAGTGTTTTTTAGTGACAGTCTATTGCATCCACTCCAATTCCACCTCGGGTCCGACTAAATGTCGCCAAGAGCATATTCACCATAGCCTTGGTGACTCTTGGTTGCAACACGGGTTCAGAGAGTTGACGACTGAATGATGCGCGAAGGTGCGTGTCCGTAAGAAGTTCGGACTTTAAGATTCTGCTCTCATGTTTGAAGGAAACAGCCACTGCCATTCCAGCAAGGTTGAAAAAGCAATCCCTTGTCAAAGGCTAAGAAAACAATCTGGCAATGGCTAGCGACGCGCCCCCATCCCTGCCTTCCAGGGTCCCTGTCTGATGCAACCTTTCTGACAGTTAACAGATTGTTGTTGCAGGGGGGTGATGAGGGGAAAATGGAATGATGTTGGTCCCTGAGTACGTCGCTTTTGACCGTTGCGGAATACGAATTCTGTCTACGCGCAGCTCCAAGTCCTGCATCTGAGCTGTAGCGCTTCCCATCGAGTCGTAAATCTCGCTGCCATAGGCAAACTTGCCACGACAGAACTAAGGTTAGACATGGTACGAAAGTTTTCCTCCACGTCTTCTCTGGGCAAAGAACTAGAGACAAGCTGTCCGTCTGATCACCGATTTCTTAATAGAAGATCTAGAATCTACTAGCACAGTTATGGCCGGCTACGATCACTCGTACAAGAAAAACAGGCTGAGGAATGTGAGTAATAGATAGGCCTTGGGATGTTGGAGAGGTGGCTAACGCCTTCCACTTTGCCAAGGTGAATCAGAATGAATCTGAGTTCTCGTTTCCTTGGATTAATCACTTAAGATGGGGATGTCTGATGAAACGCAAAAAAGCGATGAATACCAAGTTCATACGCTTTGTTCTGGTTCGGTGCGATAAATAGCGGACACTGATGCCAGCTTGTCTTGAAGGATTGGCTGAAAGGCATAGATTAGGAACTAGATCGAACGCCTCAGGCCAGGGTCTTTTGAAGCCAAGGGCGATATACAGCTATTTTTCCGCGTTCGACCTGGATGCTATGGTTGACTGCTGTGATTCATGATGTTGGTCGGCCATGCCGACTTTGATGTTGCCCTTTGGTCTTACATATATTCGAAGTTTGCAGGCAACTTACAGCATTGTCTGAGTTTGGAGTTTTCTGAAAAGTCCCTATTAGAGAAGGGTTGGCCATAAGAAACGTATGGCGACATCCAACCCTTGTCCCCGATTCCTATAAACGCTTTCCCCATGGATGCTAGTTCCAAGCAATGCCCGTTTCAATCGGTTTGATGGTGGCGCCATCTAGTTGAGACACCGTGGAGTTAGTTTCTTGGAGCAAGTGGCAGGAAAACTCTGTATGAAAAGGGCATGGATGTGGAAAGCTGGCGTTATGAAAAAAGTGCCAAACTTAATCAGACTTAAAGTGGCTTCGCATTCTTTGTTCGCAAGGACTGCCTGATTAACAAAAACAACCTAAGGAGCAAATTCAGCAGCTCTTGGGCGGAAGCGAGTAAGTCAAATGGCTACAACGTAGATTTGCTTCTCTGGATTGAGAAGGAAGCGCCAGGGACACGTTCATGCCCAACATCCCGTACCAAACCAAGGGGTTTGAACTTGCCCGGTACCTTTGATCCGGTGTAACCATCTCGTCCGGTTCGTGATTGCCCGTTCTGCAACAAGGCTCAAGTTCTGATAAACAATCTTCCCGAAAAAGCGAAATCAGGGCTTCAATGCCCCACAGATTGGACGTTGGAAATGGGTTTGCAAGGCGCCATCCGAAAGCAAAGGAGTTGAAGCAGGGCGTCCCAAAAGTTCATTGGCATTCCAGATTTTTCGATATCTCACAGATCAAAGGGTTTTCCAGCGCCAAGGAATGTCAGCAATCGGTTTGCGCTTGCCCTCTCTATCGTGGGCTAAACGGTTCCGCCACCGGCTGTTTTAACTGCCCAACTGCTCTGTGTCAAAACCCATGTCCACCACGGCAATTGCGCAGAATGTAATTTGTGACCTGGATCAACAACATCCCCGAATGGCTTGAAGGACAGCCAAGGCATTGGCTGAGAGTTTTGGTAGTTCTGAGGAATGAGTGACATCCCCCCTCTTCCATCCACTGGGCCATTTGGAACCAAAGCCAAGTTTGATATTGACTGAACAGTGGCATAAATACGGGAGATGGGTCGATCCGTTCGACTTCGGCGAGGTCGCGCCTTAATTGAACTTGGCTCACTATAATCCATCAACTTGAAATCTGGCTGAAGCGTGCTGACCTGCAAACGCATATTCATCAGGGTCGGGAGTTGTTCAACTGGAGAGTGTCTTCCCATTTCCTTGGTAGGCAATGACCAGATTCAAACGCCAGTTTGTCTTCACCTCCAATTTGTTGAAGCGCACAATCGTGGCTGGCAACCCACTCCCGCTGCCAGCGTTCAGGGAAAATATTGCGAGCAGACTCGATGGTAAAGGGCAACTTCTTTATTCTTCGATCAGGTTTAACTTAGCCCGATCTTATTGCTGAATTGTGATTGCCAAGAGCCCTGCCGTGCGACTGGCTTTGATTGGCAATTGTTTGATGTGAGTTTAAAGTTTAATCGAATGCTGAAAAAGTTGTTATTCTTTACTGGTAAACTGAATGCTGTAGCTGTTTTCTTGATTTTGAATTTTTGCTGCCTATCGCTTTTAATCTTGCATCTTCTTGTTGTTTTCAATTGAGGGGCGCAAGGAGGGTCTGTCTCTTGCAACGCCATCAACGATAAGCCCGCGGCCTTGTCGTTCAGAATCCATCGACTGTGAAGAATGGATTGTGGTACAATTCGTCGATTCGCAAAAATAGCTAATTCCTATTGATAGCATGGGAATCTTCATCCTCGGCTGCCCATGTATTGTGGGAGCCGCGCATTTACTCACCTGACTACCGTCGCTCTTGTCAGAGGAAGCTCCGTGACCAACTTGAATGTTTCCAACGGGCTGAAGACGGGCAACCGACGGGCCATGGCTTTGACGCGGATTCAACTCGACCCGCTGCAAGGCTGCGGTTGCAGGATCCCTTCAGGGCCGATTCTTGGGCAGTAGCGCACGCAATGCCAAATAGATCGGGCCATTTGGGGCTGGCAGCAGTTGCCTTCCCTGCCTTTGCCCGGTGAATCTTCTGGATGTGGATGGTGAGTGAGCCGTCGATGTTCTTTTCAGCTTGGGCAGACTATCGGCCACATCGCAAGTACCGGTTGATCGGTTGTCCGATCAGTAACTCGTCTTTCGTCGTAAATGGTGCGGACCAGACGCATTGACGGGTGGCATGCTGATCGGGCCGGTGAAGGTGAGTGTGTATGCGTGGTGCTGGTATCGGCTTTCTTCGTCTCCATTCGTGGCAGCAATGGATACAACACTCAACGCATCATTGCATACGATGCCCGCCATGCGCGGCGGGCAAGCACGGAAGTGACGAAGTTGCCCGCATAAGGGTCTTGCGGATCACGAAGCCCGTCTTGTGGCTACGTGCAACCAATTTCCATCTTGCCAAGGGCGCGGTTTGGTTGCCTTGCACTTGCCTCGACCAACTCGTCTTCCCATCGGGGAATTTCAGCCTTCGCTGGGGTGAACGTGCATCAAGAGAACGGCTTGCCGTCTATGCCGATGTTGGCCAAGCGCTTGCGCGCATGGGATTTCCACGGCGGCTGCCTGGTGGCTGGGGCGAGCCCAAAACGAAATTCAAGGTGGTGAAGGGGATTGGTGTCAGCCAGCTCCTTGTTGATCGCGGGCCAGGCGGATGGCTGGTGCGGTTTGGTGGGATGGCTTTGTCTGAACTTGGAGAGTGTAAGGCCCGTAGACTGATTGATTTTTACAACATTTTCGAATCGGCAGAATCAACAACTGAGTTCAGATGATGGCGATGGAGACGTCAAGTTTTCACTGCGAACAGCTTGCCGGATATCATGCAGGCTTCTCCCTCTCAGTTCGAACCTGCAACGTGTTCGCGTCGCGGGCACTGGTTGTCTGTTGTGCGACTGTCGAATGTACGCCATAGTCTGAACGTGTAAATGTCAACGAGTTGCAACGGAGAAGTAGCGTGATTCTTCCAATCCTTGATTGCATGATAGCAAATGGTTCTGCGCGTTAAATACATCCAAAGGATAATGGGCGTATCGGCCTATTGGGGTGTAGCAATCGCAGTGTTCTGTCGGGTGCTAGGCGCGAGCTGTGTTGAGGATTGGTTTAAAAGCGTGCGCTTTGTAATTCGGCTCACAAGTCTGTTGATCGAAATACTCGTAGAATATGGTATCAGTTCAATACCATCCGGAAAGCCTCGATAAAAAGCCTCCTTTAGCGATCTGACTTGAACGTTGACAGCGGCCGTTTGGCTTGAGCCGCGGGCTGGCAAGGCGGTAGGCTTTAAAAATGCAACAAAGGCGAATGAAAAGCCGCTTTGAAATTATTTTCTGAGCATTGAAATACTTTCCCGCTGACAGCTGTTTTGGAGAGTTGTCGGTGTCGCTATAAATAGCTGTGATTCTATATTTAGTCGTCTTTGGATCAACGTTTTGGTTTTTTGTTTCTCCGCTCTGATACGCGAGCCCTGGTCGTTGCTATAGGCGAATGCGCGCTTCTCGATTGGAGCGGAGAGTGCGGACACCGTGCAGGCCTCAATCTTTGCCCCTTTGGCAACTCCAGCTTTGGAAGAGCCGGCAGGGCTGTTCGTCTAGGGAACCAGTGGATTTTGAAATGATTTGGCCTTCAGCCAATGGTCGACGCAGCGCAAACCCGTCTTCGTCGAGCGCCTCCGCTCAAAGCCCCTGCAGGTTCCGCATCGATCCCTCTGTTCGCTGCATGATAGCGGGACAGGCCGTCTCTGGTTGCCGTGGTCACATACACCTGGCGGGCGCCTGAATCGCGCACAGCCTGCGCAGCCAGGCCGTTCCACGTCGGCGTGATCGCTGAGGCGTGAAAGCCGCGCTCGTAGCGTTCGCCGCCGCCGGGCGCCACGTAACGCGCCATCCAGCCGCTCACGAAGCTCGGGGCCGCCTTGAAGCGTTTCATCCACACCGGCGTGGCTGCAGGGCGGCGGCAATCACCAGCCCGGCCTGCCAAGTGATTCACTTTCTTGCAGCTCACTAACGGGTCGCGTCGGTTGCAGCACGATGCCCTGGGGATCGGTAAGGGGGCCAACAGGGACCTGCACGGCGAGCCATGCAGCAGCACCTCCTCTTGCACTCCCACGCCGCCAGTTCCGCAGCAAGCCGCTTCGCCTTGCCAAAGGCATAGGCCGAACAGCAGCGATGGCCGCCTCGGGGCGGCCCCGCCACCAGCTCAGGATCTCGGCGGCCACCTCTCGGCCGGCTTTTGCCAGCGTAGAATCGGTAGGCCAAGGTTGGCCCTCGGTGATCAACACATCGGCGCGCACCGGCTCGAACGGCGGCGCAGTGGGTCGTCATCCCGTTTGTAGTCCGCCTCGCTGAATCAGCCAGGTTCTGAACCGGCGCTGAGGCGGATCTGGGCGGGAGCCCAGCCATGGCCGCGCTTGGTGGAACGACAGGTGGCGTCACCCACTCAACTCCTGCCGTAGTCATGGGCTGTGAGCGCGATCGCCTGGCCAGCCGCTCGGCGCAGCACGCGCTTCGCCCCTGGCCCGGCCAATAGGCGCCACTGCCGGGGCGTGCATGGTCGCGTGGCCGTGGGTGATCAGGGCCCGGGCACGGCGCCAGGTCGATCCAGGCGTCCTGCCGCCGGCCAATACAGCCCTGCCGGGCTGAGCTGGATCAGGCCGTCGCGGGGGCAGGGCCATGGCGTTTGACGGTGACGACCCCTTCCCAGTTAGCCATGGATCCCGCAATCGCCGCTGGCCCCATGGGACCTCGAACACCTATCGGAGGAGCTGGAGGCCACGGCCGCCGCCCTCTCCGGCTGGCAGTGGTCTGTCTGGCGGCCGATGAATCCCCGGCAACGATCGGCAAGCGCTTTGCGGCGATGACTGAGAGAACAGTGAGGAGCACCGGCCGCGCTTATCGCACTCCTGCTGGCCACCGGCCCCTGGCCTCGGTCCGTGGAGTCAGTGGCGTGATCCTCTACGAGGAAACCCTGTTTCAGCAGGCCTGCCCGCCAGCTCCAGCCAAGCGGGCGCCTCGACCTCGATTGTTTCAAGGGCAGCCAGGGCCTGATCGCCCGGCATCAAGCTGGATCTGCCGTGGAGCCCTGGCCGGTGCCTGCCCGCGAAAGCTGGGTGCACCGGGCTTATAGGTCCTGCCGCGTAGCGGGCCCGCGAGCGCCTATAGCCCCGCGCGCCCGCGTTGCCAAATGGCGGGCGGTGCTGCGCATCTCACGCGATGGCTGCCCGTCGAGCTGTGCGTGCGAGAGAACGCCTGGGGGGGCTTCGCTCGCTATGCCCGCCACCGTCCAGGAACGAAGGCCTGTGCCCCCGATCGTGGAGCCGGAGATCCTGCATGGAGCGCCACGAACAATCCTTCAGCCACCGCCGCCCTGCAGGAATCGGGTGACTGGCGCACTGGTTTATGAAGCCCTCGGCTCAACGGAGTGTTCCTGGAGGCAACCCTGCTCAAGCTCGATGACCTCCGCGCCGACTGCCCCGAGCGCACCAGCTCCGAGCAGGTGCCGGAGTTCAGCTGCGCACGCCTCAAGCGCAGCTGTGCCCCCGCCGTGCCGGCCCGGATCTGTTCTCTCGGGCGGACCTGGGCGGGAGGAGGCGAAGTTGGTACGCTCCTCCGCCATCAATGCGGCCGCTGCTGGCGCCCCCTGGCACCGTGGTTCTCCTACGGCGTGCCCTGGCAAGCATTTCATGCCTCCCAGTGTGAAGGCCCGATCTGGCGGCGGTCAGCGGCCCTGCTGCCGCCGCCAGGGCCACAACCGGCGCCGCGCCGCGGCGTATGTGGCCGGGCTTTCGGAACCCCAGATGATGCAGCTCGCTGTTTGTGGCGAAAACTAAAAAACAGCTACTGAGGCGGAACCCTGCGCTGAGGAACGCGATCCAGCTCAACAGACGCTCAGTTTCCCAGCATCCGCTGGATCGCGCCAGGGCCTTCAGCCGCATGGCTTCGTCGCGAAGCTCGATCGGCCGGGTCCATCGTCCTCGAGGCAATTGCCAGAGCTTCTCCCAGCGTGTTCAGTCCGCATGTAGGGGCAAGCTTTTGCAACTGCACCGATCGAGACCCGGCACTCATAAAAACCTTGGCCGCACCTGGCGCCACTGTGCAGGATGGCCGGGCTCGGTTAGCGACGATGAAAACGGGAGCCCGGGCTGGCGGCCCGCGCGGGCCAGCAGCTTGCTGGGAGCCGTGGAAGTCGGCGAGATCGGCACGGTTGGCTGGCATTCCGGATGGGCGATCACTTCGGCCTGTGGGGTGCTCCAGCTTCAGCCGCAGCACGGCCTCCTCGCTGAAGGTTTCGATGCCACGCATGCAGCTGCCGGGCCGAGGTGCAGTTTCAACGCCCACTCTGTGGGCCACCCAGCGACCGCAGGTGTTCTGGTCGGGGGCGACAGGATCGCCGCTTCGGCTGGCAGCTGCCTCGCACAGGCGCACGGCGTTGCCTGCTGTGCAGATCAGGTTGGCTCGGCTTTCACCGCCGCCGAGCAGTTGATGTAAGCCAATACCTTACTCTTTTTTAGGTGGTCTGGTGCCGCCGCGGAAAGGCGGCGAAGGCGTCGGCGGGCAGGCGTCAGCCAGGGGAACAGCCCGCTCCAGATCCGCAGCTAGCACCATTTTGGCGGGCTGAGGATCTTGGCGGTTTCGGCCATTGAAGTGAACGCCACAGAAGACATCACCTCGGCGTCCCTTGCAGCCGCCTGTCGGGAGAGCTCCAGGGAATGCGCCCGATGAAGATCGGCCACGTCCTGGATTTCGGGCCTCTTGTAGTAGTGGCGCCAGGACACGCGTTTCCGACCGGCGCTTCAGGGCGTCGATGGCCCCCGGCAAGGGCCGCGTGGCTTGGAAGCGGAGCTGAGCGGCAGCGGTGGTGGTGGGAGAAGGGAGCGAGTCTCAGAAGGCCGCGAAAAACCAACCGGAGCCTCATTTGCGGCAGGATGCTCCAGCCTAAGGAGTCGACAACGGTCGCAGATACGCAATCGCCATTGCCGGGATTGCAACGGGCAGTGGATCGCAGCGACCGTGGCCTAGCTGCGCATCCTGGCGCCCGATGCCTTTCTGGTTGTTCGGCGATTCTCAGTGATGGCCAGGAGCGGATCGGCCCCAGCTCGCCTCGCTCGATCAGTCCAGTCGCCTGCATTCCCGGCGGCAACCACGACAACGGCAAAAGACGACAGCGGCGCAAGCTCCAGCGCCAGATCGCCTACTCGTGAGCGGCCGATTGCGGCTGGCGGCCCGCTGCGGAACTTGAGCCAGCTGGACTCTCGTGGTGGGCGGGCGCCCAGCGCAGCGCCGGCGGCGGCTAATCAACCTTCCCATGGGGTGAAAGGCGCTGTGGGGGCCGGTCCTCCTCGCGGGAAATCGGCCGATCGGGATCACGGCGGCCGCCCTTGGCTGGCCGATCCAGAGCCGCCCCCTCGTGCGCTGGCCCATTCAAGGCCCCACGGGCCTGGGCAGCGAGGCCGCGACCCCCTGCGGCCGGGATTGGAAAACCCTCCCTGCCTGCCCGACGGGGCGAACATTGGACCTGGCGATTGGCGATGCGAGCGCATCCAGCGCCAGCCTGCCCCCCTGCCGCTGGTGGTTTTCGGTCATTGCACACACCGCCTGATGCTGGGCAGCGGCGACGCACACGGCAAGCTTTCTGGTTGATCGCCGCGGCAACCGCCTATCTTCAAAATCGGCCTGTGTGCCAGCGCCACGGCATCGACGGTGGGGGCGGGACTGCGGCCATTTCTCCTGGGCCGAACTTGACGGCCACCGGCTGGTTCAACGCCCGCCACCGCTGGTACAGCCGGAAGGTCGCCCTTGCTCTATGAACAGAACGTTGGTGGAGCCCCCGTTGCCGTGAGTGCTTGATCATTGCTGCGTCAGCGGCCACGGCTTTGCCATGGGTCGCGGGTAGGCTTGGTGCCTTGGCTGGCCCTGGCGCAGCCAACCCTCCCTGGCGCGCTGGTATCTCCAGCTCCCTGCCCACCTCCTTCTCGGCCGCGCCTTCGGGGCATCCCTTTGAAGCACCGCCCCTGTGGCTGGGATGTGGCGCTGTGGGCAGGCTGAGCTCTCGGAGTGGACGGCCGGCCCCTCGCGGCCCTTGCGCCCTGGAGCAGCGCCTGCCTTGGGCAAGTCGCACCGAGGCGGCCTGGTTGGCGCTGCAGGGCGGCACCCTGCGCTGTGCTGGCGATGTTCCCTGCCCGCAGCCCGGCTGGCGGAACCCACGGGCGCCGGTTGCGGATGGCAACTTTCGGCTGGGACGACATCTACCCCCGGATGGCGGTGCGTTCCTGCCTGGGCGGAGCGTTGCCGGTCTGTAACCGCCGGGGTGATGGTCTGATCCGCTGCCCGTTTTTCGCTGGCCATGGACCTGGCGGCTGCCGGAGACCGCGGGTTGGGACTCACCGCCGGGAAGCCACGGCTGAATCCGCAAGATCCTGCGCCGCAACTGATCTCGCCCCAGCACGACAGCGCTGCGTGGCTGCTGGCCTTCGGTGCTCGGCTATCGGCTGAATCCCGAACTGTTTGGACGCTTGGGCCATTGGGTGGTCAATCAAGCTCCGATCCAGCGGCTGCAGCCGCACCGATGGCCGGTTTCTGGCCCGCAGACGTGCGGCCGCTGGACGGTGATGCCCCTGTGCGGAGCGCGATCGCAGGCCGGGCCCTACCGCAGTTTCTGTGAGGCCCTCCTCCATATCAGATGGGAGTCCCATCTGGTGGCGCGGCAGGGCTTCGCGCCGAGGCGGCGGTCAATGGGAGCGGAGCCTGCAGCGCTGCGGGCCGCAAACCGGTTGCTGAGCCAGGCCCAACGCTGGGCGGTGACCTGGCAACTCGACCAGCCGTTGCTGGCCGCCCGGGGGGCCACTGGTGAGCGATGGGGCGGAGCATGGCGGCTGAGGGGCGAGCGGAAGCGCGTTTGCGCGCAAGAGCGGCTTCGGCCACTTAAGCCTGAAAGGCCGAGAACGCTGCACTGGAAGGCTTTTACTGGAAAAATGCCTATCGATGCTCTATGGCTTCAATCAGGAGAGCTTGATCATCGCGAAGATGGGGCCCTGATCAACAAGAATCCTTGCCTGAGTCAGTGAGCGAACCGCCCACACCACATTGAATAACCGGTAGACCCCTTAGCGACGTCACTATCGCGAACACCTGTGGGCCCGGTAAATTTGCAAGTTATCCAACGACATAGGCCCGCCGCGAATGTAATCCACCATTCTCCTCCGACGGTCCTGATTGCCAATCTTTCACGCACATTCATCTGCTGAAGCACAGTTTCTCGCTCAGCTTGTTCTGCAGTCGTCCACTAAAATTCCCGCCGCAATTTGGTTGCGACGCACCTCTTCGTTTTCTTGTTTGGCGCTCAATAGTCCGCCAAACTTCCCATGGCGGTCATGCTTTCTGAGCGTGGCTAATGCTTTGCGTTGATTCTTCCCCATTTCCCGCACGACAATCCCCGGTTGCTAACTTCCTTCCCGCCCGCATCGCACTCCTCCTCTCCGCTCTGTTGATCGGGCAGCACCCGGCTCAGGCACATCTGGCAGGAGATTCGTCCCCGTCCAGCATGACCGCGCTCCCATGGCCTCCCCACTGAACCCCGTCCGTGGACCGCGGTGGATGTGCGCGAAGCCGCCGACACGGGCCGCGCTCTTCGCGATCACGCCGGAACGACGGCGCCCTGCTCACCACGATCCGTTCGCCTGAGGGCAACCTGGGCCAACGGCCGGACCAGCGGTCTACCTGATCCTGTTCGGCGGTCGTTGATTGTCCTCCTTGGACCGTCACCCAACCGCGTGATGCGCACGGCCCGGTATGACCAGTGCAGCC
>Ga0163217_1094207_pt1 | contig 13224 bp, 16 predicted proteins | sample SynspAceP_FD_185933 | JGI IMG/M metagenome (GOLD analysis project Ga0163217, IMG submission 185933) | Saline lake microbial communities from Ace Lake in Antarctica - Synechococcus sp. Ace-P (PacBio error correction) | ecosystem: Environmental > Aquatic > Non-marine Saline and Alkaline > Saline ...
CCCAATAACCGGGATGACAAAGATGCAGAAGCTGGGATGCCAACGGCTGATGTGTTGCGCAGGCATGGCCTGAGGCCGGCTCGTTGCTATAAGTATCAAAGCCAAATACGTGGCATGACGTTTCTGACCCCATCGCTCAGTCGCTGGGAGGAAACGCCAACCGACAGCGCGTCACACACAGACGGTGGATTTGGAATTTCCTCATGTGGTCAGCTACGAGCTCAGTATTGCAAGATGAATCCCTCGGTTAGTGCGCCCTAGCACCTCTTTGCGAAAAAAAAAATGCCATTAAGAATTCTCAAAGGAACCTATTTGAGATGCATCCTGTAGTTGAGTCAACATCTGCATTCTCCGATTGCCCAATGGCGGAGATTAAGCTTCTAATGTCTCAGAAAATACCATTCGAAGCGTTGAGCGCTTATGTCGCTAACGGCGAGGCTATAGACTGCTCAACGAACATTACCATACCTCCGCACGATGATGAATGCCCCAGTATCATTGTATCCGCAATTCAGAAAGAACATGCCGGCATGCGGCTTTCTGTCAGCCGAAGACAGCACGGAACAGGTGACCCCGATCAATATCTGTCTGCAACTGTGTTATAGCGCATAACCCTGAATTGAGCTGAAGTATTGTATAGCCTTTCGAGCAATGTCGCACGCTTCCTATATATACCTTGCAATGATGGTCATGGACATCGCGACAAAATTATGACGCCTGACGAAGATCAACGCTCTGCACCTTCAGCTATCGCCGTCAGCTAAGGGTCGTATGCTCTTGTAGGAAGCTTGCCCGGGCGTTTCTACTTTTTTGGAATGCCGGGTTTCGATTGCAAAACCATCTGCAGATCCTGGACATCGTTCCACACGGTATAACGGCGCGTCATACCAATGCAGGCGTACGGGCGTTTTTCGGGCTGAAAGGACTACAGCCAACGGCAGGTCACTTTCTTTTGAACAGGAGTCGCCACACAAGCACATCTCACGGAAACATTCTCCGCGGAACGCAAGATAGGTTCGCGTCTATATTTTTAGCTGAGCATAACCAAAAGCTATACGCGCCTCTGGAGCCGCCAAGCTGATGCGTCGTTTTGGCTTCCGTTTATAAAAAACCCCATCTTGCCACTCAGGCGGACGAGATAAACAAGCAGCCTTTATCGCCCATTATGAGGCCTAATGACTTGGACTGAGGGCGGAACTGAGATGGTCCGTCTCTCAGACGCAGTGCATCCAGAAACACCAATCGACCGCCCATGGTTGGTTCCCAAGGCCACAAAGATCGCCCTGAAAGCCACATCGGGACGCAAGCGGCTCAACATTCAATGCGCGCCTTATCTAGGAGACCTTTCCTTCCACACTTTGTCGAAAAAGCGAGAAACCAATGCCCAGACACGCCTGCAGAGTTTTGGGGAAAATGAAGCAAAGAACCCAACATGACGGCATTCCAGTCTTCTCGGACCATGCACTAACAATCAAACAGGCAAGATACTTGCAAAGCATGGTTGGAAGATCAAGCGACGGTAAAGCAAATGAACGGGTAAATTAGCGAGCATAAGTCAATCCAAATAGAACGTCCTGGGCGTCAATCGCATAAATGGTGTCACCCCACAACTCGTCATATGCACAGTTCCGACCAGTTCAGCAGAAGCAATTCAAGGGTTCTTCGCAAAACCTTGCCCCTCAAGTGGCGCGAGTTTTACCGATACCGTCACCACAATTTTCGGATCATCTCGCTCGACGAAAAAAAGTGATTTGAGCACGTAAGAGTTCAGCTCAATTCAGCGCCGAAATGAGTAAATGAGAAAAAATAGTTGGGATTGTGGATTTGAACGCTGACGCGGGAAGATGAGCACGACTCGACAAATCACACAACTGATCAATGAGAATGGCTTTCGTTCCTACATCGAGTGCCGAATTCACGCTGTCACGGCACGTATCGCGTACTGCTGGGATCCACAGACAGAGCCGGCAAACTAGGAATCCCGAAAAGACTTTGGACGTCTCTCGAGCGGCTCGACTGAGGTGAAGACATCTCAAAAATCAGAGCGCACGCCTGGAGTAAAGACCACCAACAACAATTGAAAAAGTACTGACTGCCCGAAGTAAGCTTCACGACCCACCTGAGCCATGAAATCAGAACGCCACTCACGGCTTGTGGGGTCCGATCCGCCTGCTGAATAGCAATGAAATAGCCGAAAAGCAGTGGAATTGGTTCAGTCTCAATCGACTCATCCATCAGTCGCCGAAATAGCAACGATGCGCTTTATCATGACGAAGCTTGACGGCGGAAAGTTTTCCCACGTGAGCCAAGGAGCCTTGCGTCTTGTGCAACCGGCCCGTGACCATTGCCGCCTCATACGTGCTGTAAGCAAGTGAAAAGAATCTGACGATGTCAGTAACGATCAACTACCGGTTTGATCTTTATTGCTGACAGGAGCCTTGTTTTTCCGTGGTCCACAACCTGTTTCAACTAATGCTATAGGAAGTCACAGAAAAGGTTGCGGCTGAAATCGCCCTCTCCACCACCACTATGCTGGTCAGATCACCAAGTTATAGACAACAGGTATCGCATCGATCACCAATCCCATGAGGCCTATTTTTGAAGAGTTTCCAGAAGTGCTACATCCACCAACGGCGCGCCAATGTTGGCGGCACAGGACTTCGGATGTCCATTGGTCAAAAGCTCTTGTCGAAGCGATGACCGGCGAATCGAAGTGAGCAGTGGTTAGCAAGGGCCGCATTTAACAGTGTCGCCTCCGTGAAGCCCGCTCGCATCAACTTATCACAAAGCAGCGTCGTAAACTGGAAGCGCCTGGAAGCCTGTAGAGTCCTAAACGTCCCGCCTAAAACCTAATCGGGGAGAAAACGAACCCGCTGACGCGCGATGAGTGGTCTCTATGGCGGGAATGGCCTCCTGATGAGAAGGTTTGTTGCTGAGACAACCTTTGATCAGAAGACCAATCCCTTGGCTAGGGGATGAGAGTAAAGCGGTAGAAAGGCGTATGAATCGGACGGGCTTATGAACGCTTCGCAACTATCGCCGCCAAACAAACGAATCTACTGCAAGCGTTGCCAAGTTCAGCAGCGCTTCCAGCGGTCGCTGATGGGTTGCCCCGTCGTCTGACATCAGCCTCACATGGGCGGGACTACGCATTTTCCGGCCTTGGTTCAATCCGTCGCAGCGGTAGACGACAAACGTCCTTCACATAGGGACAGAAACGGACAGTAAGGGCCTATATGTGCGCACCAAATCGACCCTTCCAAGACTACGTTTACCGGTGCAAAGCCCCGCCCGGGTTTTCGATCGACACGTGACACATCCTCCCTTGCCCACTGACAGTGGATCCTTATCGGCCAGCGCCAAGTTTTGCGCGCAAGACAGCGTATCTGTGTCGAGTTACCGTACGACAATACACGATCACACCCACAAGACATCCACGGTCACACTGCACGTGCAGGCTCTGTGTAACCAATAGTCCATACCCGCGCGCGTCTAAGTGTGGAGCGCCCGGACACATCACCACAATAACGTAAGGCGTATTCCGCTTGTGTAGAGCGCGGAGACTTTGTCACCCGGTCTCGGATGCGCAGTACCGGGTTGATGATCGAACACGCGGTAGGCGCTCACCGGTCGCCAGAGGCGAGACAGAAGGCTTAACACCCGCCCCCAAGCGGCCGCGTGGAGAAGGTATGCCAAAGTCACTCCGCCACTCCCGGAGGACCTCGGCGCCCCGATGTCACCCGGATTGCGCAGAGTGTGGTTAAACCGCGGTCAGCAGCAGTCGCACCAACGCGCCCGGAATCGATCGGGTGAGGCGAAGCGGCCATTGCCCCGCGCGCTGCGCAGTGCCGGTTTGGTTTCCAGAACAGAACCGACCCAGCACTGCGCGAGAGAATTCGATACGGCATTCCTCATTGTCAGCCGAACCCACGGCAAGACCGTCTCGTCAAAAAGCTCGCTTATATCCAGGTGCCATCCCAACCTCTGTCAATCTGCGGTCTGCGCCTTAGTTGCACGGCACGACGCGCCAAAGCCCCCGGCAAACGGACGCCATTCCGCCTAACGCTTTCGCCAGATTCGAGCAAAGCCGCTGCAGCGCGGCAGCGACCAGGCAGCCAGACATCCTCGAGGCCAACTGCCGTTGCGTCCCCATACGCCGCATCCATTCCGTCGTCCAGTCCCGCACCCATCAGCGCCAGCCGTGCAGCTCCGCTCACGCCGCGCTCACGAGTGCCGCGCAGACAGTGATCGAGCAGGGATGCCTTTCCTGTGCCCGCCTCCGCCTCGTAGACGGCGTAGCCGGTCCCTCCTCCCCGCGCGGTAATTCGGGGGCAGACAGAAGGCGGACGCGCTCGTCCAGCACGGTACGGTTCGCCTTCGTCTCGACGTATCGCGCCGTCCAATACGGCAACCAAAGAATGGTCGTCCGAGCAGCGCGTGGCGTACGCCCCGTCCAAGGGCGGGTGCCACCAATGCAGGACGTCACCTTTGCGTGAAATGAGCGCGGCACATTCAAGATGATGCGCCCAGACGCGGTCAGGCTCGACCATGCATGACCGCCAGCAAATGTCTGCAGTTGGTCGCGGAATCCGTCGGCCCCCCGGACTGGTGGAAGCCCGACGGCACGTATCCGTGAAGGCAAGGTCCTGGTAAGCAACCAATGGTTCACATCAATCGAATGCGGATCCGGCGTCGCGACCTGAATAGCACCGAGTCGGCAGTGAACCAGTATTGTTGTCAGTTTCTTCCCGGGCGCTGTTCCGGCATGGCGGGTGCTGCATTCCGTAGCATGGCTCAGCCTCAGCAAGATTGTCTGCTTGCCCCAGCGCGAACATACCACCCGCCACCGCGCCGGGCGCGGAGGTCCATGTGCACCTGATATGCCTCGCGCAGGAATCAGTCACAATCACGCACCTGGCCACCGAGATCCAGCCGACAAGTGCTGCCGGTCGCGGCGCGGTCCCCGTCTGAACCGAGAAACGAGTGCGGTTGCCAGTCAGGCTGCGGAAGGCTTGGCTGCGAGCCGGGTCAGCAGACACCGCGCGTTGAACTGACAGTAACCCAGCGTCAGCTCGCCGACAACGCGATTTCCTGCAAGCGCGCCAGCGACACAGCGGCTGGTCTAGAGCGATCCGTCAGGCCGCGAGACGCACGAGACCAGTGCCGAGTGGGATCATCAGCCGCCGAACCGAGCGGGCCGCAGTATCCGAGCATCAACCAGCGGTCCTGAAAGTACCCCATTGCGTAGATATGTTCGCGGTTAATGCGGCCCTGAGCAGAGGCGTCCCGGTTGGAAAGGTTTGAGAAACCGAAATACAGTCAATCCGGGCATACTACGGCCGGCAACGACCTTGACGCCGCAGGGTCTTGAGCCCATGCCGTGGCTGGCGTCTGCACGATTCCGTCCGCACCCGGGGAATGGGTCACGCACGCGTGAGCGTCCCACACGTACCCCCCTGGACAGGATCCGCGTAGGAGGCCGTTCAGCACGCCTCCAGATCGCCTCGAGGGCTGGGTGCTCGCTTCACCGTCAAGATGCATCGAAGGTTCAGCGCCTCCACGTGAGGCAAAGCCAGGGGAGTGAGGGCGGTTCTCGCTTGATGGCCCAGCAGTAAAGATGTCACGATTGACTGGCCTGGAACACTAGTAGAGCGCGCGCCGAGAGCGGACAACAGGTCTTGCTCTGCTCTCATATCTGAGTCATAATCAGACAAGGCTCGCGAACATAACACACATTCTCTCGTGTCACACCCCGCCGGAGGTCCACCAAGGCTGCGACGCACACGGATCGAGCACACGAGACGCCAGCACGCAGAGACATCCTTCCAGGCGAGAGAGCGCCTCGACTGTTTCAAGCTCGCGTAGCCAACCGACAGCCTGCTTGCTCCACCTGGGGGCAGAAGCTCATAATACGACGCCGCAGACGGGACGAAAAACAGGCCGGCTGGGCGGATCGCGCAGGCTCCGGCCGCAACACTGCCGCGTCGCCGACAGTCTGCCGAACCCACAGAGCCACGCGCTCGCGTCGCCTGCGCGCCTCGCCGTAGCTCGCTTGCCACAGCCCGCTCCCTTGATCACCGATCGCACTAAAAGCTATTGGTCGCGGTCAGCGCGAGCAGATATGTCCGCGGCGTCGTCAGCTGGATTACAGCGCGTCAGAACACCGGTCCGCATCACCTAGAGAGTATCACGCGAGGTTCAGATTGCTTGACTGGGTTAGCCGCACGGTTCCCCGATAGCGACACAACCGCTCCCGAGAGCGGAGCACTGCATTTGTCGGGCGAGGACGCGAGACCAATCTATCTCTATATCTAGACCAGAGCGAAGCACAGCTCCATAGTATGACGCGCGCCACACGAGACCGAGGGCATGCAGCACTACGCTCGAACTCCTGCACACTCGTTAATATACACACCATTGCAATCGTAATATAGGAGTCTAACAAACACTGACACTGGGCCCAGGAAGGTCGGGCGATCCGCTAAGCGAACACACACACATCACACACACAGGGCACGTGCGAAGAGAGCCACCAGCATCGACGCGCGTACCGCACTATCAGATATAATCGCGACAGGACGGCACACAATACCCAGCAGGAGAGGACGGGCGTTTGCTACAACAAGGAGCCCAAGACAGGCACGCGCGCCAGCAGACTCTCTATGGCACGCAGTGGCGCTCCACACGCAGCGCCCCACACAGTAAGATAGCCGATACACACCTATAGCGTGGGCTGCAGTCGAAGCCGAGCCGTCTTACCAGAGCGAGCGTGCGGCGCGCCCGGGCAATATGAAGTAATGACACAGGCCAAACAGCTCCAGCCGCGCACGCACAACGGATCATTATGCTATGCGCGAACTACGCTGGAGATCAAAGGGTAGTGCGCCCAAAGGTGGCCACAGGCCCTCGATTGAAGCATCCCCTGACCGAGCGCATCATGAAGCAATCCCGGAGACTAATAGGTGACACTCGCGTACTAAACACGTGACGCGAAGGTACGCGACGCGACTCTCGTACTCCGTCAACTGGACAATTGGAGAACAGGTTTCTGTCGCCGAAAACCCGATGCAGCAGCCACCGGGGGGCCGGTCATGCTGAACGCGGCGGCGGGTGATAGCACCCATTCCGAGCTCATGGACAAAGTCCGCCTCGACCGAGAGACGGCTAAATGCCGGGTGACGCTCCGTGTCCTCGGCGCGCGCCAGCACTCACCTCGGCCGCGCGGCAACCTCAGCGATCCGAGCGGCGTTCCCGTCCGAAATTGCTTCCACTCAAGATCGATCCAACACTACGCATCTCGCACGATCCGTCATGCGAGAGAACATCGACAGTACCGCGACAGGCACTAGAAGCCCGATAGCGATACTTCATCGTTGCGTCGAAGACGGTGGGTACTCCGGTCTCGGCCGATGCAGAATCAGCACATAGTGGGCGTGGAACATCGTGCGCGATGTGGACAGCCGTCCCCACACGCCAAATTGATTCGGTCATGTTCGATCGTCCTGGATGGTAGAAGAACCGGCGGTCGCTGTCCCTCGATTGGAGGCCGTGGTGAGGCCTGCGCGGTCCAGCCGCCGACCTCCGCCAAAGTGTGGCAAACGCGGACCCGTGCTGTGACTATGTACTGGAAAGCCTACCCGTTGCCGAGAACCAGGCGTTCCCGGAGGAAAACGCGACGAGCGCAGCTCCCATAAACCATCAACGGCGTGGTAGTGGGGCCCGCGGAACAGCTTTGGCGAAACCCCTCGGGACGCTCTCTCTCGCGAAGGCTCGCGGCGGTTTGGCATGCCATGGAACAGCGTTTCTGTACCCGCAAAAGAAGTTCGATTGACTCATCCGACGGTCCGGCCGCAGAAACGCCGTGCATGCCGTTGGCGTTAAAGCCGATGGACAATAGCCGTCAACATCATGCCTGGTAGGTAGCGCCATAGAAACTCTTGACCGTGTGAAACGGCCTCACCCGAGTGCCGGGCGCAGGAGTGTGAAATCGACCGGCTTTCGTAATAGCCATAGGGGGCGATAAGCCCATCGCTCAACACCGGCGGTATTACGCACCGCTGCTCCAATGGCGCCAACCGCCCAAAGAGCGAGACCGCATGGCGTAAGGTATGCCACTACATAGTCTTCCATCCGACGCCCCTGCGGCAGACGCCAAGGCCGGTACGCCAACAGGCTTGGTATTGCGGGTGATTGAGCGCTGAGTCGCCGCTGGCCAACAAGACGATTCCCAGAAACCCCCAGGGAAGCCCGAGCCGGTAAGCGTACGACCAACTCCTTGCATCCACGCCCACACAGCGCGCTCGCTGCGGTCGGATCAGCCTGCCTTCCTGGCTGTCCCCAGAAAAAAGCGCGGCATCGAGAAATCTCGAACAAACGAAGCCGTTCCCGACGACATCGAGCGTGCGTCAATTCGACACCGCGACTCTCTGCTGATCGGCGACCGAGGTGAACCCATGCTCAAGCTCTGGTACAGCAGCTCTCCGCTTGGCAAATGGCGAAGTAAGCTTGCAACCGCGCTGTCGCTCATGCAAGAGATCGTTAGTAGTGAGGGCTCGAAGATGGTCGGCGTTTAGACTTGTCAGCCGAGTTGAAGATAACGGTCCGCTCGCGTCATAGAGCATGGCGAAATCATGGCGTAGCTGCGGCAAGAAGCGCGAGCAGCCACCGGCCTCAGATGTCATTAGCAGACGTTCTGTGAGTGCAAAGCGCCTGCGGCAAGCGCGTCGTCTAAGTCGGTCGAGCCACCGCTCCTCGGCGGCGCTGTGGTCTTTGCGCCGTGCCTCCGGCAACCTCATCCCGGACCTGCGATCACAGCGATCACTGCGCCGCGAAGTGGCTGTGCGGCCGAGAAGCGGTCCACAACGTTCCAGAGGCTTCAAGCCCCTGCGGAGTGCCCTCCGCCAGCGCCAAGCGCACGGAAGCAAGGCGTCAATTCGAGCGCATCATCTCGATGATGATGTTCGCATCGTTCCAACGGCCAGATATGCGGTTGCTCCGCCTCGGCCCAAAGGTGGCCGTGTCTGACCATCAAGAGCTTCAAGCAGCAAATGGTCTTCAGCGCCGGAGAGTGCGTCCTGGAACGGAATGCGTCCAGCGCGTTGGCGATGGCAAAGTGCCAGAATGGCCAGATCGGCGGCCAGCACGGTTGAATCGCTGTTCCATCTGTCGTCCACCAGACGGGTGGCCTGACCGGCCCCCGGGACTGCTGAGCGGTCCGACAAGAAGTCGAAGTGGTATCCGACAACCGGACCAGAGCGCCTTTTGGAGGACGGACCGTCGAGAGAACTCGGCCAAGTCCTTCTGCCAATACGTCACCACGACAGCCGCGAGGTTGCCGCTGTCTACGGCTGATTACATAGCGTGGCTCGAGAAGGGCGCAAGGACCGCGTATCGAGATACCATTCACCAAAAAAAAGCCCCCAATGCCGCGGTGCGCGATCCATCGCCGGTCCATATAGTGTGCGAACACGGCGCGACTGCGGGTCGCCATGTCACGCGCAGACCGCGAGATACCCGCAGACGTCACGTGCCGCAAGGGAGCTGGAAGAACGAAACATCCCGATATTGGGGGGATTGGACAGTCCCGGCTGGCGAGCCACTCGGGGCGCGGATCGAAGCCTGATATTGTCTGGCGGGCCAGCAGTTGTCCTCGAGAGACGAGACAGCCTCGAAAATACCACGTACGCCGTGCGAGCTATCGCGCAGAAATCCCTGTACGTCGATATCAAGGTTCTCCGACGCGCGGCAAACATCACGGTTTCTCACGATCCGTGCCCGCGATGGCGGGCGACAAGACCACAGTACCAGTTAGGGGGCAGCGCCCGTAAGCGCGAACTGCGGGTCGATGGCAAGAACAGGCATCAGCGAGCACGTATAGCCAACGCAGGCGCAATCCACTTTCGCGCCAGTAACGAAGGCGCCGCGGTCGCCTGAATGCGCGATCTGCGCCGCTGTTTAGCCAATTCGAGCATCTGCTTATGTGAGACCATACATCACTCCAAGAGCGACGCGACCGATGGCGTCCAATAGCCCACTGCCGCGTCGTAAAGCATGAAACACGATGGCGATTGCCATCGCCCGGCATGGATCAACTGCCCTTCAACCGACTGTCGCACAAGTGCCGGCGCGCGTCCACGGCCAGCATTTGGACCAAATCGTGAACAAGATGGCCTCCGGGTGGCTGCGATGGTGAGCATTGTCATAGCCAATAAGCGGACAGGGCCGCATCAGCCACCCCTTGCCACGGCAAGGAGGCAAGCCCCAGCAATCAGGCCCCTGCGGCGCAGGTTGTCGCAATCCGCGCCACGACGTCGAGCAAAATTGAAGACGGCTGGATAGCCCCCGTCCGTCCGCAGCCGGGGCACTCTGGAGCCCGAGCCACGGCAAAAGCTGCCAGTCGCCCGGATCCAAGCGTGGTGCGCTCGGCAATAGCCCAAGGAGTGTGCGGAAATTCTCGTAAAGAACTGATGTAAGCTTGCCAGCGCGTGCGCCCGGTGCAAGGCCCTCGAAACAAATCGGGGCTGAGAACGGCATTGTCGGGCACGTAGCGCCCTTTGTGGCTCTGCCGAACGCCAGCCACGTCATACGCCCCCTTGCCGTAATATCCTTCACCAAAACAGTCCTGATAACACGTCCGAGGACGCGCGGCTGTAAAATCGATCGCCGGGGGTGTCGCCTGTATAAAGTCGGGTGAACCCATGATTGTGTACCCATATGCCACTCGGTCGCAAATCTTCGACCCGACGCGGTTGCGATGAAGGTATAGCCCTCATATTCAGCCGGACCTTATACCGGGGCCAAACTTCACCGGCGCGGTTCAACAAGCCGGATGAGGCAAGGGCGCGACGAGCAGCGATGGGCCGCGTCCGGTGGAAGGATCGTGTACCGGCAGTCTCGATCAGTAAGACATAGGGCGTGCCGATCAGGCTGTCAGCCTCACCCGCGCCGCACGGAAAGTGGCCTGAATTGTCTGCCGACCAGCCGCGAGAAACTCGTTTGAACTCCGAAAGCGTCCCCGCTTGCGCTCATGCACCCATCCAGCCTCGCGGTCGGCTGCGTAAAGCGTCGTTGCCGGTGGAGAAGCCACGAACGGCCGGCAATCAGGATAGCGGGTGCTCAGCTTGAGTCAAATCCCGCCGTTTGCAACCGGTCAAGGATCGCGGTGTCAGATGGCAAGGATTGCGCCGATGCGTCGGCGAATCGCTCGCCGCAACAACAAAGTGCAGGTTCAGGGACGGGATTGGTCAACCAGTTCGTCTCGATATGCCGAGAAGCTGGTACATATACCTCATCGGCATTGCGAAGATTACCTGGAACCGACAAAACTGCTGCGACGGAACGCCATTTGTGCAGGTCCGCCCTTCGGAGTCGAGCTTTTTGCAATGTGGCGCCGGGGCAGATTAAGGGTGACCAAGCCAGTGGGTCAGTGGTGTGACCGCGCAATATCCCCGCCACGGACGAGTGCAGAGAGGATCCCTGCGACAAAAGTTGTTTCCGGTCCGGCACCTCGTGTCTAAAGGAATGCCTGCCGGTCAGTGAAGTGCTGCGACGCTGAGCTAAAGAAGATGAAGCGCCTGAAAAATACACGGGGGCCGCCTACGCCCTGATCGCACCGCAGGGGCTAGGGAGGGTCAAGTGGTTGGCCTTGTAGCCATTCGGAGTTTCGAAGTTCGGTCACTGCCCGAGCGATGCAATCGCCAGTTTATCCGAACCATGACCTCCTGCTCTCGGATTTCTTGCGCGTATCGCCGTTGGATTTCTCGATAGCACAACGCGAGACAACTTCGAGCTCTCGGACCCGCCACTGACCGGCTGTCCGAGGTCGCTCGGACAGCTTTGCGGTAGAGGTTCGCGGGTTTCACGAAATCCCATTGTGGCATAGGACTCCGCGCCGGGTCCTTGCCGGGGAGCGCTTTTCATCGACAGTACAGGCCTTGGCTGCTGTCGAAAAAGTCCTTTCACGGAAGCGCAGCTCGAGTGCGGAGAATTGCGTGACGGGACCGAGCGACAGTTTTCGGTGGGAATAATGTCGGGCCACCCAGCCATACCCACGTTCAATCTCAAACTGGATCCTTCAGGTCGGGAAAAAGCTCCTTGCAGGCCTGAACCCCCATGTCTCGAGACAGGGCCAACCTCGCAGCATTGGTTGCAGCAGGCCCAGGAGTTTCGGCAAAATCGTGAGTTTCCTGGCCTTCTCTGAAGGGCCCGAGATGAAGGTGGATGAGCGAACCGAGGGGGGTTGCATCTCGCCGGCTATCAAGTGGCTGGGAGGCTGCGACGAACCAGATCTCGGTGTATAGCGAAGTATTGCGGGTTGAGCGAGACGTCCGGCTAATTGCTGTAAAGAATTGGGTAGGGTATGTCCCCTTCGCCCACGCTTTGTGGATCACGCGACGCAGGTACATATCGTTGTCAGTCCAGCATTCAGCGGCCTGGGTAGTGCAGGCGAAGGTACGGAGCGTGGCGCGTGGCAGGCCCCGTCCCAAGAATAACCAACGATGCGAGCGCATCGCGGTGCGTCATTACCAGTGGACGGGGCGGTCTCGGCTTTTGGTGGCGGTGGTGATGTTGATGGTCGGTGGTCCGGCTGGCAGTGCTAGGCTTGATCGCATCTCTTTTACCCCTCCATCCCAGTCAGGGCCCGGCCGGGGTTCAGTTCTCTCCGGGCCTCGGTGTTGTGCAGAGTTTGCATGCAGATCTGGCTTGCGGTCAAGGCCCGGGGCGAGTGATCAGTCAGCGGCTACTGAGATGAGTGACGAGAAAGTCGGGCTACGCTCCGAGAGCTTGGTCCGTGGTACCCGCCCGCGCCCTTGTCCGCCTGACAGAAAACGATTAGTGCTCCGCCTCTCGTCCTGACGCGTTCCGCACTAACTGATCGACAGCGGTTCGTCACCGCTTGACGATGAGTGGCCCTGATCGAGCGATCGTTCCATGGCGCCAGCCGGCACGCAGTCCTGCTTATATAGCGTGTTCACGACCCTTGTGGTTTGCGGCTCGTTCCATTCCTTGGATCAAGTTCGATGTCGGCGTCGTCCGGTGGGTGCGACCCTCGGTGATAGCGGGTTTTCAGGCACGGGCCCGTGAATAATCACAATCTCGGCTCCCGCGAAGCATTCCGCAAGCGCCACGCAGAGCCCCGCGGGGCAGAAGCGATCTCGGCCCGAATCCGCGAGCAGTTCGAGTGGGACCCATCAAGCGCCCGAACCAGCGCGGCGGACCCACGCC
>Ga0163217_1083542_pt1 | contig 13223 bp, 6 predicted proteins | sample SynspAceP_FD_185933 | JGI IMG/M metagenome (GOLD analysis project Ga0163217, IMG submission 185933) | Saline lake microbial communities from Ace Lake in Antarctica - Synechococcus sp. Ace-P (PacBio error correction) | ecosystem: Environmental > Aquatic > Non-marine Saline and Alkaline > Saline ...
AACCTTTTTTGGAATTGCAGAATTTAAAAGTGGGAGGGAAGAATTAATCCCCCTCAAAAACCTTGTATTTTGGTCCCCCGGCGAATTCGGTAAATTTTTCAATTAACTTCCAGCTATGAAAACCATGGATTTCCCAAAATAAAAAAAAGACTTGAGCAATCCCTTCCATGATTTTCAATATTTATGAGAACCCGTCGATGGTTCAACTCCAAGTCAACCCGTATTCTTTTTTCTGATACGTTCAATTTCACTGCTTCTCCTGGCACAGTTTTTGATCGCATCTTCCTCTTAGATTGGACAGCATCAAAATATCAACGATTCTCGCAGCAGGACCATGCGTTTGGAGTTTTCCCTGCTCCCCCTCTTAAAAATCAGCGCATTCGGCGATAGCCTATTCTCTTCTTTTTGGTTTTCTTGATGAATCGGTGCCCGATTTTCTTTGATTGATTAATTGTTTGGGTAAACTGCATAGTAAAATTTTTTTGAAATAAATCAGCGGATTTGTAAGTATTCCCCAAACCAAACTGATAAAGGTTAAAAAAAAATAATACCAGAGGAAAAACGTAATTCCTAGGTTTTTCTATCCATCAGCGACTTATATAACAGTCTTTATCTATTTCATATTTGAGCTATCTTCTCACCACCCCTTCCCACCCCAATTTCAATCAGTTTTCATCTGGAAATCATAGGTGCCCTCATGGAGTTGGGGACAATAAGTCTCGCCTGCCCCGTAGTCGCAACAAAAAGGAAGGACACACCTGAAAAAACAAGCCGAAAGTCCTCTTGACCATCGAAAGGCCTCCGTTTTTCGTGTCAACTTAATCCAAAGGAAGTTTAAGCAGTATTTTCCACGATCGGATATACGGGCTTGAATCATTGACCGCGAAAGGCAAATGCTATTCGCACAAATTCAAAAATTCAGCTTCCAATTTAGTCTGCCTTTTGCTTCTGGCTAATTGAACAGCTTCCTTCACTTTTTTCAATCATTCATTCAAATTCTGCTGGTCAAAGGGCTTCTCAAGGGTCATACTGAGAAAAACTGGCCTTTCCTGCGCTTGTCCTCCAAAGCCAACTTCCCAAATCGGCATGGATTAACGGTCAACAAGGAAAATTCCGCGTAAGAAGCGTCTTTTGTAATTCAGGGAACAGCTTTTGTAATGAAGTCTTGCCAACGCCTGAGCAGGGGTTGATTTTCCGGCCTCGTGATGGGCGGAATGTGTCGTTTGCCTTTGGAGGGTAAAATACTCATTCTGTACTGCCTCACATAAGGTTCGCTTGTCCGCATCACGATTTGGTGTAGTGCGATAGCCTGGCAAGATTATGCAGGGCGAAGCATAGTCCGGCGAATTCTCAACCTGGTCTGCCTAAAATGCTTTTGCCCGCTCTCCTGTTTCCTCTGCAGTTGGAAAAAGTAAAACTAACTCGCCGATTCAGGTCGGTTTTTGAGCCAATTTTTCTCCAATCACAGATAATCGTCCATAATGTCCATCGTGGCCACAGAGATGGCCTTTGCTGGAACCTGGCTTTGGTGGTCACTTTCTTTCAGATCTTCTATTAGGAAGCGCCAAGTCCAGTTCACAGCGGAATAATAGGCGGCTTTCCGGGCTTTTCCTTTGGAAAAGAAATAGCTAAAGCCTCGCCACCGAGTTTGGTGACGTCTGATCGGGCTGGCAGACAGGAAAAAAATGTTTAAAATCTCCTGTGCAGTATTGCTTTCTTCGCAAAGCGATTTCAAGGCAATTGCATGGATGTTTCTCCGTAAATGAAATCAAGTCTTGAGTAGCATTTTTTTCTCTTCTTTTTTCAAATGTAAAGTCCTAGTCTTGCATAATTGGAATCTAATTTTTGAGTTAATCTTTTTTGACCTCAAACGGCTGAACTTTTTCGAGTTTGATTCACTATTTGAACTTTTCATTAACCACTTAACCCATCTGAATCATGAGTGAAATCAACAAAACGATTGCGAGCCCAAATCTGAGCAATTGAAAGCTACCTTGTCGGTGAGATGTTTTGCTGAATATGGATGCGAAAGACAAAATTCATACCATTTATGAAAATCAATTAAAACGGCACTCAACCAGGCGTCAATACAATCGACTGTGTAGGCTGCGGAATTAATTCAAGATATTTTGAGTCGATATTTATCATTTAGCAAATCCATTTGGGTACTCACCCAATTTTAGCGGGAAGGAGCTGACATTGGCTTCTGCTTTTTTGCTTTTCCCAAGTCTGTTATCCCGTTGGGCGATTGGAATAAGGATGAGCGAGGGAATTGCTGATCCATCACCGATGACCATAAGGTTTTTGATAATCAAGTTAACTCAATCCTCGATTTGGGGTCATCCAGCGGCACCTATTATGGCAACAAGTAGATAGGCGCCCAGAACCCGAAGCCCTTAAAGCAGTCTGGTAATAGGCGTCCACTTTAATAGAATGTGGATGGCGAGACTATGAAACGAAAGCCTGCAATTGCTAAACTTTTGACGCCATTTCCATACACTTCCTGTGAGAATCCCCCGATTAGATACCGAGCTTTCTTTCCTGATATCTCTGGATTTCAATTGACTTTGATTAGAGGGAAAAATCGCCAAGTATCGGAAAGAATGACGGCGGGCCGTAGGGCATCCTACGCTGCGATTGGTGCGATGGTCCATGGAGAAAAGTTACTCATTTGAAGATTCGAGGTAGGGCGAGGTTCGGGCGAAAGGCATGAGGATCTGTTTACCATAAGCTAGGGCTCACAGTCCGCAAAACGAAGTCGGAGGAAGGAGTTTTTAGGAAGGAAAAGTTTTTTTCAACAGGAGGAACAGAGGACAAGAAGAAATACCGCACAGAGGAATTAGTTGGCCAATTGATCTTTTAAGGCTCAGAGAAAAAATTGACCAAAAAAAACTTCAAATTTTATTGAATGGAGATTTCCCGATACTGAATAATGAATCTCTGTGAAACCCCTGCGATCTCTGTGCCTCTGTGTTAAAGCAAATTTTCCTTCTACACTGGAAATAACCCGAAAAAAAAAAACTTTTATATATCATCCATTGACAACTCTTTTCAGACCATTAACAAGCTTTGGGCACATTAAAATTTATAATTAGTCCCAAGTCGAGAACCTCCAAGCCGTAGAATAAGTACAGTGTTTGAGCCAAGTGAAAAATATTTGCAAATTTCTTCTTAACGCCGCCTTAAAATTTCTACCACGAAGTTTTTTTCTACCAATAAATCTAAACGGTAACCTGCCTCTAATTTTCACCCTTAAAAACGACTGCAAGAACAATTTGAGACTCCCGTTTAAATCCTTGATTTTCTAAGTTCGTGTGCTAAGCAAATTTTCATAGGCGCTTTCCCAATAATCCTGGGCCAGGATGTTTGTTGAACTGTCTTGGAGCACCAATGATTTTCGAAGTAATTCATCTTCTTTCATAAGTTTGTCATTTAACTATCAATATCCAGAATATTATAGGGTTTATTTTTTCCCTCAATAAAATCGTTTCTGTGCCTCTGTTTAGCACATTTTCTTTCAACATCAGAGACACGGAGGACACGGAGATACCACGGAGAAACAATTAAAGGTTAATTAGATTAGTATTTTTGATATCCAATAAAATGCTGATTGAGATATCAACCCGAAAGAGGAAAAAGGAGATTTTAACAATATTGAAAACAAAACCTCTGCAATCTCTGTGCGCTCTGGTGGTTAGCAAATTTTCCTTCAACACAGAGACACGGAGGACACTCGAAGAATACCACAGAGGTTTTAAAAATAGATAAGTTGATAACGATTAAGATTCCATCGAGAAAAAAAGGTTGACCAAGAGCCCAAAGCTCAAATTGGTATAGAATAAGAGGGTTTTAAGCTATTTTCAAATAAAAATCTCTGTGATCCTCCGTGCGCTCCTGTGTTTAAGCAAATTGATTTTTTCAACAAGGAAGACTAGAAAGATATAAGCAAAGATTTCTTACTCTGGATAGAGCCGAATTTTGGTATAATGAAAATCCTTAGCTCTTAAAAAATCATAAAATTGCTTTTGAGCTCATGCATTATCTCACTTGGATGATTTAAGATTGTGTGGTTGGAGCAAAAAACCTTTATTTTTAGGCTCGAATACTAATCAAAAGATTCATTTCCAATGCATCAGGAAAAATTAGCAGCAGTCAATTCAGGAAATGAAAAAAGTAATTGTTGCCAAGGACAAAAATGGTCCAAGCCCGACTCCTGAAGGACTTTTTTCAGCCAAACGGTCACATCCTTTTGGAGGGTGTCCCCGGAGCTGGCAAAAACCCTTATCCCGTAAATACCGTTGGGCGAGGTCTTCACTTGGATTTTTTAACAGATCCAGTTACGAGGCCCGATTTACTCCTTCTGATTTGATCGGAACGATGAATTTACCAACCAGCAGAATGTGAAGTTTTTTTGGAAGTAAAGAAAAAGGACGCGAGTTTTTCAAAATTTGGTCTTGGCAGATGAGGTCAAGCCGATCTCCAGCTAAAGTAACAGTCAGTCACTTGGAGCATGCAGGAGAAAGCAAGTCACTATCGGAGAACACGAACTTTCATGCTCATCGACTTTTTGGTGCTGGCCACACAAATCCGGTGGACCAAGAAAGGACTTTATGCCACTACCAGAGAGCTCAGGTCGATCGGATTTTATGATGAAAGTACACATTGATATCCTAGGCAAAGCAATGAAATGGAAGTTCATGCGTCGAATGGCAAAATGACTTTCAGTCACAGTGTCAATCCTATACTTACTAAGCAAGATGTATTTGATATCGAAATGATATCACGGCCGTGAAAAATGGCAGAGCCACTAGAGCATTACACATTGAATTGGTTATTTGCATCTCGTATTCCCGGTGCAAATACGGTCTGAAAGTGAAAAGCAAAAGTATATTGCAGTTTGGGGTATCGCCACACGCTAGTATTAACTTGATCTAGCTTCAAAAAGCTGTGGCATAACATGGATGGCCGTGATTATGTATTACCTGAGTGATATCAAAGAAATCGCTGAAGACGTGTTGAATCATTCGAATAATTTTGAATTTATGAGGCAAGAAAGCAGACTGGAGATCCCATACGCGGAATCTGTGTTTAATAAATCCTGTTGAAAAAGTGCCGATAATAAGTCGGTAACATTGAAGTTAACATTAAAACACGATTTTAATAGGGCTGCTACCGAAGCAGCCCCTTTTTTATGGCCTTTTTTATTAAATTCAATATTAAATACTGTTCGGAATATTAAAAAAGGATAATTCAGATAATTTCTTTTGGGGGTAAAATTGATCCATGATTTGTATCAATCAAAAATTGCAATAATCCACAATTCAAATTAATACAAATCAAATGAAAATAATCAATGATGCTGTTTGTAATTGTTTTCAGCCATTGTGATTGGACTCAGCAGGTTTGTAAGATGAATGAAAAGCCAGACATATGGAGTCAGCTACTTGAAGGTATCCCTGCAACCGCCAGCTATTGAGGCTGGAGGAAATAGGGCCAGTTAACTGCTACTGCAACTGTCTAGATGGGTTAGTTTCCATTAGCCATCAGCAAAGGAACGGGGCTGCGCTTGCGACCGTTCCACTTTCTGGGACAAACAGCTTCTGCTCATTTCGTAATACATCCGCTACAGCTGCTGATGCTGGAAAAAATTTGTTTTTTGAGTTTAGAGTGACAGATACACGACGGAGATTTTGCCGGACTGCAACACACGTTTTAACTGTTGGGCTTGAGGCTACGGTAATGTCCGAGTTACTGCGAACATAAACCGCCAACGCTACTTGGGGCGACAGGTAAAAGATCTACATTTCTGGGAAAGAACACCCGTAACTTCTGGTGCTATACAGCTTACTTTCAAACCTGGTGTTGGTAGGGGGGGGGGGGGGGGGGGGGGGGGGGGGGGGGGGGGGGGGGGGGGGGGGGGGGGGGGGGGGGGGGGGGGGGGGGGGGGGGGGGGGGGGGGGGGGGGGGGGGGGGGGGGGGGGGGGGTGGGTGAAGAGGTGTGAAGTTGGTTCTGGATCAAATGCGACTGCACTCATCATTGCGAGAGTGCGAAACTTGAAATGGGGTAGGTACAGAGGCATCTCCTATCCATTTTAAACTATTGCGATAATAATCACGGCCAGTACAATTGCTTCACCAAACTTGACTCCAAGATCTAACATGGTCTGTGGGGACGGGTTTAATTGTGTTAGAAAAGCCCCAATTTCAGTTTGGCCCGGCGATGTAGTTTGAAAAGCAAATTGAAGGTATTCCACCTTCAGACCAAATGGACTTTATGGAGGTCTGGAAGCATGCGTAATAATTCAGGAACATCAAAATTCTATTTCAGTTCGGACAGCGATAGGTGGACGCAAAACATTGGAGAAGGAAATGATAGACAATTGTGGATCACTCTAGGTGGAGTTGGGTTCTGGAACTGTATATTGAAAAATGTTAGGTAAATTGCGAGAATCAGATGATGGTATTGAGTGGTTCGTGAATGTAAATGTTAAAAATTGCGAATTGTTTGGAATTGCGGTGATGATGGAAAATGGACACAGACCAAGCCTTGTGGTCAAGTGAAGCAACTTGGACCAACTTCATCGTAGATTGCTGGAGTCTGAGACCTGATCAATTACCTAGAGATTGATGGAACCCTAAGGAATCTAAACTTGGTTCTCATACTTGATAAGCGGTTGTCGATTAAAGGAAATAACGTGCTGAATGTTTTGGAGAATTTTAGGAGATGGAGCACTGCGGAACAATTCGAAAATATGTACTTTTCATTTGAGATCCAGCGGACCACTTCAGGAAGAGGGACTTAATCTCTTTCAGTGACAAGACGCTGCAAACTTTGCTGACGGATCCTTGAAATTTACTAAAAATCTAGAAAGCTACATAGCAGCTGGGAGTACACTAGCTACAGTTTTCAGAAAAATGGGACGTCCGCTTCAAAGGCTCTGAAGTTGTCTCTAAAAGCTAATACGGTAGGGCAACAAATGCTGCGATTTGCAACTTGGGTCTTGGGCAGCTGTAAAAGCTGGCCCAATGCTAGGCTGATTTTTTAATAAAACACTGTTTAGTGAAGGAGAGGAAAAATCTTGCAAGGAACTGTCCTCCCTTCAACTATTAATTCAATTTGCTGTATGAAATATAATTCTAAACAAACCTCGTTCATTGAAACGATCCTAATGCTCGTCCTAAATAATAATTTCTCAAATTATTACAGGTATTAAGCTTTCGCTCAAAAAAGGAACTATTGAGAGGAGCCATTTTGAAGAAAGGATCAGGGGAGCCACTCTTTGGAGTTTCCGGTCCTCGTAAAGAAAAATAGTCCACTTGAGCTATTTCTGACTTTGACGGAAAATTTGGAAATTCAAGTGGAACCTGGATCTTACACAACACTTCAGATTTCCTATCTCTTTTGCCACTAGTCGAGCTTACAGGAGTAAAGAAGTTTAAAGCAGGAAAACGAATTATAATTAATGATACTTCCTGAATGGCTGAGAAGCATCAGAGTTAGAAACGGGTAACTATTGCCGCAACGGCTAAATCCGTACACGGAATCTGCATTGATTGTCAGTCAAAAGAAATGCCCGGCTAACTTAATGGATGGAATCTCTGCAAGTAAACTTTCCGTCAAATTGGTGATGGGGAGATGCGCAGTCAGCAGTTAAGCGGTAACGGGCGTTTCTATGAAGGAGGTGAAATACATTTATTGTAAGGGATTGGTGCGATAGATATACCAAAACTGGTGATCAACTGGAATGATGGCCAGGCCTTGCCCGGACCGTAACTCTTAATTCCAATGGAATATTTTTTTCCTACTAATGTACTTGGATAACATCATCGTTTCGAAGTCATTTATACAGCCGTACCTCCTCTTGATTTTAAGAACCGTGGGGTTTTTGTAGATATTGAGACGCAAGATTTTCCCAGAAGAGAAGTCAATGAAGGTTTGAGCTCAGCGTGGATTGACTCCCCAAATGCACTTTTAATCAAACTATGTAAAGATGAGGAGGAAATACGGACTGGCTTAGTTCGATGATGAAACACGTGGCAAATCCCACCAATGGAAAAGACGGATCTACTCTCTTATGGCGAAGTAGTTGGAAACCCAGGAAGTGCAAAGGGCTTTGAGTACAAGAAGATCCCTTAGGGAATTTTCAATAAAACCTTGGAGGGATATCGTTTCAAAATGTTTTGGATGGATGTGGCCTGAAGCTTTCATTAGGGGAATCAATTGCTCGAACAAGGCAACTGGGGAATATTTGCCGAAGTGGACTTATAAAACGAAAATCGGGAGTTTTTTCCAAAAATGCTGAATTAATCTTAATGGTACCAAGAGAGAAGAATCAAACTCCAACTGAGCGTAGAACCTCAAAAAGAGATTATGGCGTAAACAATGTATTGCTAGGAGGAATAGCAGAATTGCCTTGAGACCGAACGCTCATAAGTACCCGGTTAAACTTTATGCGTCTTCAAAATGGTGAATCAAAGCTGGAATATTTTTGATTTTACAGTCCAACTTAGTTGCAAACTTTCGAGGCAAAACAGTATAATATTGAAAGTACAGTGAGCGTTCGCTAACGAACTTATTGTTATCAGGTGGAGCATTTCTTGCAGGAGAAAGTGGGGAATGTTAATTGGAAAGTTCTCCAACTAATCTCTAAAATTGAGGATCCAGATAATCCGATTTACAAGATTCGAGGTACCCTCAGAATACTATCCTCAACTGAGGTTGGGACTCCAGAGCGAATTTGGAGAACTTTAGATGAACAAAAATGCAGTTGGTAAACTGATTTGACTAATCAATATAAAGCATTTGGGAGAAATGCGAATTCAAAATTTTGGCGGAATTATGTCTATAAAACTAGGGATTTTGATATCCAAACTTCCAGTTTCCCAAACAGGTAACACCAATTTTTAGCAGGTGACCTCCAAATGTAATTCTTGATGTAAAAATCTAATCAGTGCAAACCCAATAGAAATGGAGTAACGATAAACCCTAGTTTTTATTCCTGATTAATGCCAAAATTCATACAATGTCAAATGTTATAGTATTGGGCATACTTGGTCACGAGATTAATCCTGCTGAAAAGTGAAAGCGGTTGTTTGGAGTACGAATGAGAAACTACGTGAACGCTATACAGGTCAAAGCGCAAAGTGGGAACTTATTGTGCTGAACGATGACATAGTTTTAGAGAGATTCGATTTCTTCCTACAGTTAAATTTATTTACAGTCTTTAAAGAAAAGAGAATTTAAGATTATCTGCCTCAAGGACAATGCAAAGACCTTTCCTTTAAAAGAGTTAATCCTATGCGGGAGATTTTTGGATCCAATCACTGGAAGGCTTTTTCATTGGTGGTCCTATTCCAAGAAAGTACTAATGGAGGATCAGAATGATCTGGATGGTAATTGACTCCAACTCGGATCAATAACTTTGACTAAGGTGGGAAATTTTCCAAGAAAGGTTCAAATTTTTCGGTGAGTGCATTTTATAAGTCTTTTGACAGACCGATTGAAATTGTGGCAGTTTCTTTCGGATGCTGGTTCTTTCCAGCCGAGAAATGTGGGATATGGACAGTGTGGGATTAGAATTTGAGTCAGAAAGAACCTAGCTTTTCTATCCTCCGAGCTTGAAAATTTCAATTGGAAATACCACTAAGCGGTCACCGAAATCTAACGATAGAAAGTCTGAATCCGAATTTAGGTCGAGACATTGAGTGCTAGAGAAGTGAGTTGTGAACAATACAAGAAGTATGTGGTCAGGCTTCCCTATATATCAATACAGGTTAGCGTACCAAAGCTTTGTCTCTGGATGGAAAGCGGGTATTTTCTACAACGTAAAAGGTCCAAACTCTAAATCTTTGTAGGATTTGGAAAATCAAACTGAACAAGTTTACAGTTCCTCATAGCTTAAACTTGAATATCAATAAAGACATTTGGAGCGGACGAGGCGAATCCAAAGACTGCTTTGGTAATTCAGATATGCTAAAATGATAACGTGAGCTTATATTTCAGTCCTATGGTGCCAATGATCAGATTTCACGAGTTTTTAGCTCCAGCGTAAAATGAAAATTTCAGAGTGGTCATTTCTCATACTAACTGTACCACCTATCACAAAGATAGGCCTCCCAAGGGAGCCTTTTTTTAGTCAATTTGAGGATGAATCCACCTGTTTCAGGAAATTCGATTTCAGTAACTCCGATGTGAAAGAATCAAAATCTGTTTGACATCAAAACCTGGAGCTACCCCGCGCATGAACAAGGACGTAGCCATCTGATCATCTCGGTACTTCCAAAAATTGTATTGGCTTTCACTAATCCAAAAGGTACGGCAATAAACAGAATCTGTTTAGACTGTCCAATGCTTTAATTTTTTTTGATAGCCAGCTTCATCGAGTAAATGTACGTGAGGTTTACCTTCGTGGAAGTACAATAAAAATTTTTCCCCCCCCCCCCCTTTCCTCCCCAAAAAAAATTCACTTTTTGATTCGGTGAACTTGCTGATAATTTTCTGAAGTCAATAAGTAAATAGATCGAAGTCAGCAGATTTTCGCTCACCGTTTTCCTGACAAAAGCGTCTCAGTAAGCGATATGTTTCTTTGTAAAAACCACCTTCTGGATGAGGTGAAGAGCTGTAAGTTGTTCTACAAGAACTTAACGCGTTTCAGGTCGAATTCCATTGCCTTATTGTGTTGATAAGTTTTTGCAAGAATGCTTACGATTCGTTCTGCGTTTTTCATCCCACATGGGATTCCTTGGTACGTTTTCCAGTTACCGGCCATATATTTTTCTCTAGATATGGCTTCAATTTATTGGATCTGTACCCTACTACCAATTGTTGGTGCCAAGATGAATGTTTTTCCGCACGGTTTCCCGTATTATTCTCGGAGCGTTATGCAGGGAATATTCATCACCGAAGCCTTCCTCCTAATTCCCTCCTGAATCGGTAATTTACTGCCTTCTTGCAAATTTTTTCACTAAACTAAGTTGGAATTCTAAAATATCCCAATGGTTCACACAATCAGGAGATTTGGAGCATTTATGCCGAGGCTTTCTAAGCTTTTTTTAGCTTTGTTCTCGGATGAACAGGGGAAAATTATAGGAAGTCCCTTAGTTCCTTCAAGGATTGCAATCGATCATAGCTTGAGCTTGTGTTCTGACTATCTAACATTAGCCAGGTCTGTGCAAGTCATGTCACAAATAATTTCCTGTTTCGATCCTTCAGAAAATCGCACTTCAGTTTTGAAAACCGATTCATCTGGCGCTATTAAGGTATTCGATCATGGTATTTTCCGACGTAGTGATTTTTTCTCCTCAGCTACTTCCATCTTCCTAAGATTTTCATTGCGAGTTTCTGAGGTGGGTAAAAATTGATCCGTAAATGCTATCCGTCACCATCCGATGATCTCCTCAGGCATGGTGAGGTCTCCCAGACGAATACCGGCCCCTTCGACAGTGCGACATCAATTTTGGAAGTTTTTTTGCGGCAAATAGAGAGGCTAGGTGTGCTAGTGACATCCTCCCACAAGCAAGAACAATATCTGGGCGATTTTCAGAGAGTTCTTTTCAAAAGCAACCATGATATGCTGCAGTTTGCTCAGCTTGAAGTGCCAGCTCCACCGCAGAGATTAGCATCAGGCTCGGGGATTATTTAGCTGCTCAAAAAAGTCTCCAGACATCTTTTTTAATCGTAATGCTGGCCGGTGGTGGACAAGCCTAAACTGAAGAATTTTCTCCTTACATTTGTTTCTTGAATTGCAATGAATGATTGGTGCGATTTCAGAAATTCGGTCGTGCTACAGCAAACAATGGTAAATATTGGCATGTTCTTAATCGTTTTTTTTAAAAAAGAAATATTTATTGGTTCTAATTCAAATAGCAAGGCCTTAGTCTACTACCTATGGAGGTTTTTCGTTTCTTTGTTTTTTAATGTTTGCTGCTTAATGATTTTAAATATCTGGTCCAAGGTTCAGTGTATTATCGTCTCTGCTCAGCTTTTTTATTCGTGAATAGGAATCTTGTACGGAATACGTCTGGAGTCTAGTGAATTTAGTCTATTCAAATAATTTCTCAAAAACTAGATTTGAAAAACTTTGAAAATGGAAAGTTATTCATATCCAGGAAGACACAGTCGCGGGCTACTACCAATAATGAGGAAGTGGGCGGTCACTATACGACGAATTGCTGCCGCACAAACCTTTTTAAAAAATCACAACGAATATCTTTGATTCATGATAGGATGGGACGGAAATTTCTCGAAGTTGAAGTAGTATTGGTGGATCCGGACTCCTGTTTTTGGGGGATAATAGAGAGATTTTAAAGACAACTTTTTCTAATTCACCCTGTGTATCCACCTATTGCTTGTATCTAATCTTAATCCGAAATACTTATTTAGACAAATGTCCTAAAAGCGGAGCTACCACGAATCAATCAAGCCTGGATTATGTCTTTTTGGAGCTTTCTAATTATACCACACGCTACAGTAAATTCTAAAATAGTAGAACATGGTAAATTCGAAAGTCAGAATATATATTGAATACTGATCTTTGATTTTCAGCTAATTCCCGTGACTCCAGTTTGCGACGGAATCGGGTCATTGGCGGTACACAGTAAGGCCTCCTAACTTGGGAATTAATGATGGGCGCAGAGTTAAAAAGGATTTTTAGCTCACTTTCTTTTTTGGGGTACTCTCCAATACTTCAGCACGCCATATTTCTGATCGGCACTACTGTCTTGGAGGATTCCTGAGAAGAGCGCCGTTACTTGGTCAAAGTTGACTCCAATGTCCTCTTTTTAAAATGATACGACCTTTGTATCCAACAGAAGCTTTTTGGGGTAAAAATGGTTTTGAATTTGGATAGTACCATTGTAGATTTCGACACTTTCCGTTTTTCTAGAATGTTTTGGCCCCTAGGGTGGCAGGAAAATTCTTGATTTTACCAGCACTTATCGTTTGCAATATAGATTCCAATATGCAAATTTGGAAGTAAACGATGGTGCTTTTATTCCGATCGCGGCTTCCAAAATATCATAAGTGAGGAGCATATGCAGAATATAAGGGGTTTAGTCTTCAGCTTCAGCCTGAAGATTTTTGATGGCCCAGAATAGGACTATTTAAGTGCTTTCCTATTGAGCATCAGGCGACGATTTCCTTTTTTTACTTGAGTGAAACATGAACTCGAATCGATACACCTGAGCGATTTGGCCAAGCGTACAATAAATTTTATTACGGGCAA
>Ga0163217_1023382_pt1 | contig 13222 bp, 10 predicted proteins | sample SynspAceP_FD_185933 | JGI IMG/M metagenome (GOLD analysis project Ga0163217, IMG submission 185933) | Saline lake microbial communities from Ace Lake in Antarctica - Synechococcus sp. Ace-P (PacBio error correction) | ecosystem: Environmental > Aquatic > Non-marine Saline and Alkaline > Saline ...
AAAATTGCAATCCAAATTCATAAGAAGCCTTTAAAAATAAAAGGACTTTCCCAACCTGACCCGGGGGATTATAATTATCAAATACCCTAGAAACTTTAAAATAAGAATATTGATTATTAAGAAATACAATCTTTGTAGAACAATAGCATTCAATTAAACCACATAAACGCAAAAAATTAAATGATACCATTCTCTCTACGAGAACAGCAACTTCACGCCAACCAAAGGGTTACCCTGGGCCTTTATGCGCTATAACCCCACCTCATACCTTAAATGAACCACTCATATTTATTACTAGCTGTTCCAGTCGTTCCGAAGATTCACCGATTCATACGTTAAAAAATGTCTTTTTCAATTTCGTTCCCTTATTATATACTTTTATCATCTTACAGAATCAATAATAAACTATACTTTCATGGATTAGAAAACGAACGAGAGATATACAATTAGCTCAATTCGCTTGGGCTGTCATTCCGCTGTGCGCGGTTGCAAAGCAGCACGAAGAGAAACACACAGCTTTAGCTACACCAAACCCACCCTCACGAAAGTCTAACCATCCATTTTTACCTCTCTCTTAATAGAAACCGCGAAAACAGAATTACTAAAGTTTAATAATGACTTATATGAATGTAAATGCAAGTAGAATACCCCACACATAAAAGCCTTCTCAAGTAATTCACTTAACGATGCTACTTTTTGCACAAAGATAGCTCTAGCTGCTTTTCCTTATCTAATGTAATATATACGATCCTGCACATGTTTTATAATGGAGTGTTATGACTTCGATAGCATCCATTTTCGCACGAATTCATAGAGAACAATTGTTCCCGTCTCTATCGGTAGGTAACGATATGAGTTAATTTGAAACAAAAATATTTCCATAGTTTGACATAGCGCTGCAACAATTCGTTCCAAAAATTGACTGGAAAAATGTCAGAAGCACCAACTTACAAAAAGTAGCGCTATTTAAACCACTGAAAACACAACAATACTTTTGAACGTACCTATGGTTGGCATCGGATTTTTAAAATTAGCCGAAAGAACTCATACGTGGGAATGACCTCCCCTCTAGCTAGGATTTAGAGGGGTAATTTACAGCCCCTGACAGACTACTAATCGTAAAATGCCTACAGTAGTTCCTTCCTAAAATTAAATTACCCTATTCGGGTTGGGGAACATACAAATACAGCATTTGGTTTGCGATTGGCGCTAGGATTATCTGAGAGCGATAAAGATCCAGGAGTTTGTAACAGGTGATTCAAAAACAAATGGCATTGCGATTTGTAATGGCTCTCTGTGCAGCTGGTCCTCTAAGATTGGGAGCCAACGCGGTTTGAATTTTTATCTCCCGCTTCCTAGAAGAAGAATATTTATGAAAATAATAGACGAAGTATTAATACCGCCTCCTCCCGATATAGCGTATCTAAAACATATTAATCGGTTTGAATGCTTTTCTTACCACGAATTAACAAAATCTCAGAATACAGTTTACAATCCAGAGGTACCACCGTACGAACCGATGTAAAATAGTTGAAAGTACCAATTTTAATAGGACGGATTTACCACCATTTCTGTGCAGCGGCAAATTGGTCTTTTGTATGCACCTGGTGCGAAAAGTGCACACATACCAGATTCAACAAAAAGAATAACTACATTTTGAAGGGAAAAATATAGCTGCTTAACAATTTATTCACCTCATGCACTACCCCATAACACTTTGAGTAGGTATAAGGCAAACTAATAATCGAGATTACCGAAAATCGATCACGTATTAAGGGAAGTTTTGGCATATACAGTACGATAAAACCCACAGTAAATAAAATGTTTAAAAAACTAAGCGAATCCTGGAGTTTTAGTACCGCCCTGCTATATATCCTATAAGGTCCGCTGGAGAGACACAGTAACACGCCTCGCCATCAATTGCTGCCAAGGGCAAAAATTTGGACTAACGAGCCTAAAATAAAACCTATTGGGCGAGTCGCTAAACTTACTCCTATAATAGCCCCACGCGGTAGTGTTGCACAGACAACCATGGGCAGCATGCGACTGGGCATTACTGAAAAGAAAAACGAACCAAAATGCCAAGGATTAGCCCGATGTCAGAATTAAAAAACTGAAACTAAGACACACCACCCTTTGACCTAAAAGAAATAACACTACCATTCACTTAAACGCGATTCAATCACAGTGCTATTATTTCAGCCAGTAATGCAAGCCTATGAAGCGGTAATACGGTGGCGCTCGCATCTTAGGACGCATAATATTCACAATTCTTTGGCGAGCATAGACACCAAGGAACCCACTAAAATTCTACCCCTTTAGTAATCGGATTATTGCGTGTTCTGTCGTTCTTGTACCCTTTGGAATTTATCCACAAAGTACTGAAAACCGCTTAGTTTCTTTGGTATAATCCTGAGAAATAAGCCTACATCCTATTTTACCATACAATGCGATAATTACTCCAACCAGAATTCGAGCAATTTCTCAAGCTTTTTTTGCAACAATTCAAAAACCTGAACAAAGCACTCTATATCTCTATTTATCCTGAATTCGCTTTGGTGGTACAGACAAGGCACCCTTATAAACAATTTTTTCCACCACTTTATGTGCAAAGTGAACGACAATATGGAAACAAAAGCTCTGAACGCATAAGTAACACCTTCGAACGCACCGGATAAAATTAAAACGCCCCACGCTGTCTATTTATCCTATGTACGTATAGTTCTAATGGGAATTTGTTTGCTAATAGCTAGCAGCACACACCGACCCTATCGGCGCACTATATAAGACACTCCAAAGTAGCCACCAAGACTTAACATATTTCCCTTTTTATGAAACTTTTGTATGGGCATATTTATATGACATTATAAATCTACCTAGTAAGGAAATAAAATGGAACAACTTTTCTGCCTGCGTATAGCTCTCCTCTGCCCATTACTAAGAGAGCGCAACCCTCTACAGCTGCTCATGTAGGTCTAATTAGTATGTTTTTGTTGGTAAAGCAATAACACGAGATGGCGTTTCAAATTGGTGTTGTATGATCATAGTTATAAAGCCGTTTTTCTCCTATCTTTAGCATAAAAACCCAGATGTAAATTATACAACAAATATTGCGCGCGAACACCTAATACGAAACGGATTAGTCCTATTACCTATTTTAAATTAAATCATATAACGCTTATTTTTTTCAAATTATAAGTTGTCACAATCGAAAATACGGTCTAGTGAAGAAGTAAAATACCAAAAATAATATGAATTCAAAACAGTGTAAGGCACTTTAATATTATATAACCTTAATTTTAGCCATAAAAACTATAAGGAAGGCCGGCGTCTTAGATATTCAGATGTATAAGTATTCCCCAATTAGATATCAAGAAGCAACTCTAGGCGATATTGCTAGAGGAACTAAAAAGGCATTAATCCGCTTCTTTATTCCGCCAGTCGCTTTGTAACACATCTGCTTCCTACAGTCAATGCGTGATGAAATCATCACACTGATCACGAGAACCAGCTAATTTGTTCAAGTATGCGTGAACGATATCAACACCAAAGTAAAAATTTGGCGTAACAATACCCTACAACTTCCTGACTATAATAAAACTTGCGAAGCTAAAATACAATGCAATACAAAAGCCAATGCTTTAATAATGAAAGTATCACTAAGTCACACATTCGTATTTTAAAAACACTTGTTCGATAAACACATAAAGGCTGTACATATCCATATAACACCTCATGTCTTTATACAATGATGTAGCAGAAAAATGCCGGCAAGGCTACTAATTGGAGCTAAAAAGAAGTCATGTTAATCTAAAACCAGCTATTTCATCCTTAAAAAGGAATTAAAATTGTATGTTCCTTAATGCTTCCGAGACTTGGCAAAAGTGCGTAAAAGAAGAATTCACCCAGTTTACCTGAAAGCTTTTTTAGATCGAAACTAACAAGGATGATTTAAGTTTAAGTTCGCGTCAGAAAATAATGCGCATAACTTGAAAACCCACCTGAAATTTAGCAACAGCTTTTTAAAGATACTTGTAGAAAGAGCCATTCAGCTTCCAAACAATACGGGAGAATTCGTAACAAATAAATTGCATAAACCAAAAATTTGAGTATTCATGGCGAATACTGATGCTGCTCTTGAAATTCTCATAAACGTCAATCTTCATAAGGAATGTTTCAAAACCAATCAAATTAGTAACGTGTAGAAATAGGTGAAAAAAATATCCCATTTCTATCCGACCCCGTAATTCCTGCGGTGTACATGCTGTTATTTAATTAATGCCGAGAGAAGGTTGAAGAACCTATTCACTCAATATAAATCTTATCGTTTATCAGCGCATTTAAAGCACAAACTGTCTAAAAAGAAGAGCAATTTGGTAATTGGTTCCTTCCCGGACAATACCAATCACTAACCACCAAAATATCAAATTAAAAGCGGGTATTAAATAAATGACTCTCTTATATTCCGATCTTTCGATATCTATTTAAAGCTACAAGATAGAAGCCATGGTATGCTGAAATTAAAAAAGATGTCAATGGCGTTCAATTTAACTAACCTATGGCGATTCCAGTAAACTGTTATGAATGTAGAAATACATAGCTTGGATTGACTCTTGAAAAGATAAAGCCCACAAGTTAAAACTAAGCGTGGCAGCAACTTATAAACATACTATACTAGAATGTTTATTTACTCAAAAAGGTTTAATGGTATAGGGCATTTTACCTCGGAGGTTTATGTATTTGGGAGTATACCAAAAAGAGATTTAGAAATTCCCCGAAGAGCAATCACCACGAGCAAATAGTATAATAAGGAAGCAGGAGGGCCAGAAGCACAGGAAGAAAACAAACACAGGTATTTCATACCACAGAAAATCCCAAAGCCAGATAAGAATATAGCAATGGGCAATCTCCAATTCCAGTGCCTATTATATTTGAATTCCTCAAGAGAAAAGATACCCTCTAACAGTTTGGGTTCAAAGTAACCGCGCGAATATAAAGTCAATCTAACTCTATCCTCAAAAGGCAGACATCATCTTTGCACAAAATGAGCCGAAGTAGGAATTATCAAATGAAAAACAATTAAAACATCGATGCTAAAAGTTTTCAAAACGCGCTCTATATACACAACATTCAAGAAATTGAAATGCATTTTTGCCTAGTGACAAAAAGGATTCCGACATTTCCGGAATATGATAAAAAAGAAAAGCTGTCGTCCATAATTACCAATCGCTCCTTATAAAACAAGCACGGATGCTGCCGTTTTTAGAAATAACCACGATGCCAGACCCACTTTCACGAAGTTTGAAGAAGATACCTTATTACCCTTGGCGTCGCCGGAATTCTCAATGACCGTTCATACTCTAAATGAAAACCGGATACAGACCATTAAACACTGATAAAAAACAAATTAAATGAATTCCGTTTTAATCCCACTCTTTCAATACGTTGGACAGACCACACCAAAGGGTTTAGAGGATATTCTGTTAAAAGCCGAATAAAGTAAAACGTGGCCTTTACCTAAAAAAAGTATTACAAAGTAGATCTACAGTGAGGGCCCATCCCGCATAAAACCCAAAAGGCTTATCAAGATAAGCAGAAAATACCTTAGCTCAAATAAAAAAACTACTGTTTATTTTAAAGCAACTAAATTAACAAGAGATGACCGTGGAGATGTTTGATGATGGAAAATAGTTACTGTTGCGAAAAATCGGCAAGATTATCCTCTCCACAGCTTTCTGATAGGACAATTGAAAACGCAATCTTTTTTTTAAGCGACAATATTATGAAGCGTTGCGAATTAAAAACATATCGAACTGCTACTCAGTTGAATGAATCAAAACGAGGAACCAGGTTTCCACCTCTTATAAACTCAGCAACATATAGCCATCTACACGCCGTTCAATTACACCCATGAAAACTAATTATTTTAATGAAAGACGGACAAACCGAACAGGCGTTAGCCCAACACAAAATTACAACTACCACGCCATAAGCAATTTCTGTGCTAAGCACAGAGAAGGAGAGTTAGCATAGACACTTGTTTTGGGTCTTAAACTGCGAATTTAAAACTAGTTTTTAATCATTTCGCATATATTTTAAAGCGCAAGGTATACTGGCTGGAATAACGTAGCGGAATATCTTAATCCCAAGTAACCTTTTTTAACGACTGCTTTCCGATGGAAATATACATCGAACTGAAGGCTATATCGGCTACGCACTCCAAGATCAGCTAAATAGCCCTAACTCAACAAGCTCCCACCACCAAACACCAAAACATTTATGTCGTAAATGTGATAGGATCAAATAATTAAAAACTCCTCACAACAACACCCAAAACTGTAATAAGTTTTCAAGCTAATTATTTTGGAAAATCTATAAGCTTACCATTCAGCTTTAGAACGATAAGCATCGTAATCGATCACTCACGGAACTAACTCTAAAAGTGAGACTATCGGTAAAACTAATAACTATAAAGGATCGAACTTCTCTCTCTATTTCCACTAACTCAGTAACTAGAACACCAACTAGACCCAAAAAAATCTCAAACCTTTTCTACCTATACCCAGAGAAAATCCATCATCTATCCTTTACGTATTATAGACCATATCAACCAAACTAAAATTAGATGGCTGATATATATGGACACAGCATCTATTTTGCGTTTTAACCCGGAAGTAACCCAAATAGGCAAGAAGCTTTCTCGCGCCAATTATCTATCTACTTCCCAATCCTAATATCCAGATATTTAGCCTACCCGTCTTACTCCGCATAACCTCTAATCACAATGCCTACCTCATATATGCTTTTCCACAAAGAAAATCTATGTGAAACAAAATTCTATCAACACTCTTTCATAATCAAAAGAACAAGAGATATCCAAATCCAATTACAACATATATATATCAAACGGCTTGCGATACATTTGCCCTGCAATAAAAACTTACCCCAAACAATAGTTTGCGCCACATCGAATGCAGCTGTATTAACCACAATAGTCGGATTTTTAACCACAACTAATGCTCTAAAGTAATCTGCCTAAAATCTGATTAAGACACCAGCACTTTCATAGACAATTGACCAACCGCCTATGCTCCTGTAAAGATAAATAAATACAACTCAAGTCATATGAACCTAATATAAACATCTTTGGATGTTATTTCAACACCAAATAACAACCGCTTCCAAAACACAACGCTTCACTACATCTAACGGAAAAAAATAACCTTGCAAATAATCAGCGACAAATATAGAGATAGATGAGCGTAATATCAAGAAGCTGTAATCACGATTACATAACTTCAATTCAGGACATATACGACCCTAATTAATGGCATGAGCGGTAACTATAAGAAAAATAGTAATATTGTAAAGTCGCACTATAAAAATAAAAACATTCCAGTATAAAGTTACCTTTAAGATATAATTTGAAAAAGATGATACGGAAAGGGAACAATTATTACCAAACACAAAAACCCATTTTTTAAAAAACCACAGGCAAACAAAATCCCCTCCGAAAACATACTAAAAAACATAACGAATAGAACTTCAAGAAAAGCATTGTAGCTTATATCTGATTAAAAAAGCCAAGTGGAAACATTACGGCAAACCATTTACAAATTAGAAAAGCGCTATTCGTAAATTCATACCTGGCAAAGAACCAACAAGAATATCCGTACTTATTAAATTGCCCCTTCCGAAATCAACAGGAACCTACAACTGTTTAATTAACACCTGGAATTAACCATCATTACCATCCCCCTTTAATAGAGCATGCCGGCAGGAAATACTGGTCGGGATTAAGCCTCGAAATACCCCAAAATACTTCTAAAATTGTCCGAAATTATGGGGCAAGTCAGAAGATATACTAAGCGTTGGTGAAGTTGAAACCTCACAAAAATAGCAAAAATGGATTATATTTCTTACAAAGGCAAACACCGTTGGTCAAATTGTATGAAAGTCGCAAAAACATTAAACGCCTAACTTAGACTTGTGGTAAAAACCGACATGGTGGATAATACAGCTCTACGGATGGTCGCAAACGTATGGTTGTAATTAATCGGGCAAACATTATCGCAACGGCATAAATTTTGCAACTTCGGTAAAGTGAACTATTAAGCGTTGAAAAACGGATCACCCAATTGTATGGGGAACATAATTGAGGCATCTGCGATTATGCAGGAACGGGTTAGTAAAAAATCATACCAGGATAAAAATGTTAGCAAGCGAAGCATCCCTATTGGGTAAAAAAAATGACTGATAATAATCTCACCCAACACTGTTGGATAACCTAAACGAATAGCCTATAATAAAGGGATTTGGCCTATACTCCCATTCTAGTTAGAAAATGCAAGAACCTTCATATTAAATTTCGGAGTTACGGGTAACACCTAACGCCCCTATATCTTCAGTAAATAAACAAAGATTTCCAAATAAATTACTAAAAACAGTTTTGTGGGGGCTACAAAAACCATCATCCCATTACGAAAAAAGTTCTTTTGGCGTTGGACCTATGAAGGCTACCACGAAACTCCTTCGGACTATTCCATTCAAACCATCTTAAAAAAACGAACTTGGTAATATTCCCGCTACGCTTACCCACCATAACCATGCCTTTAAAAAATCGAAAAATAAAAACTTTAAATCAGTTTAAAACAAACAAGGTCTCCCTTCCTGGTGCTACACAGAAATGGCTATCGTGATGTAAAATCTTGGTTAACCGGGCCCCTGGCTGGCCCTCATAAAATAATATTTCCATGGTGAAAATCGGAACGTACCCAATGGTTCGAGTTAACATAGGAAAACCTTATTCCCTTATGATCCACTTCAACTGGATAACCATCGGAATTGTTCATCGGGCAACGGCTACAATTCCCTTAAAAAAAGGATCCCAATGCCTACATAAAGCATAGTAAACCGACCCGTTGCCACCACAAAGCGATTCAACAATCCTCCAAAGACATCCAGGACAATCATTTAAGCAGCCGAGCGTCACATTACTGATAACGGACTATAGAGAGCAACAATAGCTAACATTCTGCACTACTATATCTCAGAGATATATTCTATATGAGAGATTACCCTCTTGTACATACCTTTTTGGGATAAACACTTTACGCTCAAATACCCTAAACCTTTTTTAATCGGTCCGAAACGAAATCACCGACTAATTACACTGGGTAAAAATTCTCTATCGGTTCAATTTAAGGTCAGGAAAACCACACCCCAAGGGTAAATAAATCTCTCAACTCAAAGTTCCTTCCACGGTATTCTAAAACGGCAGCATCCTTCTGGTTTCTAAAGACGTTTAATTAAACACGCTCAAATCCAAATCCGGAAACGGAACACCCTTGTCCCTCACCAACCTGCAAAACTTGGAAGTATTATAATTTTAAATATATAAAAACCCGATTTAAAAACCTTTAAGGCATCGATTAATTTTCCATTAAAGCCCTTTCGGCTTCAATGTGCAACAATACTTGCTTTGAATAGACGAAATTTAACACCCTACTTGACAAACAGGGGGTATCTTTTTAGATCAAAATACACGGGATGAATGCCCAATATATCCATCCCCGAATCCTTAAAACTGTGTTTCCTCCAACCTACGCCCCTTTAATACTTCGCCTGTGAGCCTCTATCAAATCTTTGTACCTCCCAAATACAAAACCCGTAACAACCCACAACCTAACCATAAACCGTAAATTGTTGTATTTTTCCATAATCTGCCACCAAGTTTAACCTTGCACTCTCAAATCAATCCTAAAGTCAAATAGACACTACAATAACATAGGAGTTTGGGAACCAAATGACCTTTTTCAGCAACCAACTCTAGCTTTCTTAAAATATCAAAATCAATAGTATCAACAAGGGCAAAAATTAGGTCATGGATTGATGCTGGCACCAATTCCCCAATCACTCCTTTTAGACAGTTTGTCTAAAGCGCTATAACGATAAAAAATTATACATGGGGAAATAAGCTCCAACTTTCAGCCATCAATAAAACAGCATCACCAAATCGATAGAAATGGAATATCACTATTCATACTAATTAGGGTTTGAAACATCCATAAATACTAAAAATTTCAAAGAGCCACATCATATCGCCAGAATACAAAAGTTCTGCATTACTTTTACGAATTACCCGTAATTGACTAGTCCCTACAATACTTAAACACTGGCTAAAATTTTCAGGGTTTCGATCCAATTATCCTACCGCAACTAAACTTAAATCATCCTGAGTTTCGATCAAAAAACTCATAAACTCCGTAATCTCTTACGCCACTTTGGCAACCACGAACGCATAAGAACATACAATTTAATTCTTTTTAAAGATGAAAGCTTTTAAAAAATCTAGCCAATCGGCAATTTGCTAACATCATGTATAAAGCACATGTTTAATAATAGTAAAACAGCTTTCTTGAAATCACAAAGGTTTTAAAATACAAATTTACTTATACTTCAATAAAGCCTGGGCGCATGGCATGAAACCTTCCAAATTTTTAGGTCAGATAGAAGGAATACCCAATTTTACTTGGTGCGATCGGCCTAATAGTCTTCGCAGGGATTTTCATCACCACATACCTCACAACATGTTACAAACGATAAAAAAATTAATTGCCCTTCGTTCTCTACACCTTCGGCATAATGAATCTGCATTGGATACAATGAATACTTATAACATTGATACTAAACGGTCCTATAGTTTATGCTAAAATAAGTATAATAATAATAAGATCTACACTGTTATTATATTATTATAACCTTCCTAAGACCGATTTTCGATGACAACCCATAATAACAAAAGCTATAATGGGAATAAAATCGTTGCATTGCGCAAATTAAATTCTATGGTTTTATGCCAAAAGAAGGAAAAAAACGCCTAAACCATATCCAACATCCCAAACATTTTGAAACCCAATCGGTTAAGGCTTCCAACAAAACAAACTATAACTACCATAAAGCCGCAGGGTGCCGGTATGGCAGAAAAGTAAACCGCAGCAAAACAAGTCCAATTCATACAATATTAGCTCACTCCCATACAAGTTCAACCCATAGCAAATCAGCAACACTGTAATTCTTATTTGGAATGTAGGCTGCTACAACCATACTCCCTAAAACTACACCCCTAAGTAAATAGACACTACTACCACGTGCAGGTTTTTAGCGTCAGAACCGCCCTTTCACCACCAAGGAACTGCAAAAACAAATTAATAAGTACCACGTTGTACCCACCAAAGCCATAATGTTAAAATACTTTGTCAGACATGCACAAATAACCTGAAAAATCTCCGAATATCGGCTGTAAATTACGCAGTATAAAAAGAAACTCATAAAAACCAAAGGAAACAAGCGTCAAGACTTATAATCCAAATACAATAACCAAAAGCAATAACCCGGATACAAAGGTAAGAATTAGTGTATTCATCCCAAAAAATAGCTTCTATCCCTAAAGTGCGCCACCGGGATATACGCCTCATAGCCTGCATTACCAGACAATACCCTAAAATAATCGCAATCAAAGGAATTTATCAGTCTTTTAGTCAAGACCTTAATACATCCTAATCCTGCGACTATAACCATCTCTGCCTTTCTTCAACACACGGTCCTTAAAGAAAAGTACACGGGCCCAAAAAGGCTAAGCCAATTGCCCCTGCAGGGCAGGCGTACCGGCCCCGACTATAAAAAGGCGGCGGCACAAAACTCCAGACCTAGTTTTAAACATTTTATTTAACTGGTAACGTCAATGTAATGCCAAAACTCCTAACCAGTGGCTACCGCTATAGGTGCATCCAAATAGTAGTAATAAATATCGTCACTATATTTTTAAAAATGATATACTCTGTAGGCATTCCAACCATACAAAAAGGACAACCCGCCCCCCCCCCCCCCACCCCCCCTCCAAAATTAATCCGTCAAATTACAATTTACCATCTTCTCGGTAAACCTCTCCGTGTAAACGATCTGATTGTAATCGAAAAAAAGCATCAAACAAAATTTAACGCTCAGGACGGCATAAACTCGCATAAATTACTTCCTAACGAGGAATAAAATCAATTTCCCTGCTCCCATGGTTTAATAAAAAAACCTAAACAACTGCCAAAAGCATAAAATCCAAGCATTTGACACCTTACAAAACCCTGATCAATCTCCACAAATCACGCAATCGCAAACCAAAATCTGTTGTAGTTCCCAACCCAATAGTAATTAATTAGGAAAAACTACTGGACAATTACGAATATCCTGCAGCTTAAATTACCCTAAACCTAGCTAGAGATCACCACGTAAATGAAGTTCTTCGCAATTTTAAAAATCCATGCCCCAACCATAGAACGTCAAAATATGTCCTCCATTTAAAATAGCTACTCTTTTAAAGTTCTACATATTTCCCATCATCTTTACGAATTTCAGCGCTAATCAAACCAAAACGCTTCAACAACGACACCAAACCAATCCAGAAACGGAAAAGCCAATCATAACACCCATTCAATAATCAGGGAGTCAATCTTTGCGTAGCTATGAACACGAATAATACTAGTATCACTTGCATACATCTAAAAAGCAAACAGCTTAATCGTTCGGCCTTTAAAAAAAACCTGGACTCGGGATGGTTTTACTAAAACGACTCTTCGCCTCAACCCACACGAAAAACACCAACATAGGATTATAACGTCTCTACCAAAATGAGAGGTAAATAAAACGAACAAATAAACAGTGAACTGCCCAAAAAAAAATGAACAAAAACATAGATGAACGCATAGATCTTCATCTAACAAAGAATGTCATTCGTCCTAAAATTAACTTCATATACATCTTAAAAATTACGGGTAAATAACCCAATACCTATTAACCTACTATGAATTTAGAATGTAATAAAAACAATAATGATCAAAAAGCCCTTGCACTACGGATAAGAACCGCAAAGCATAAAATAAGAATAGACAATACTCTTTCTAAAAAAACCCCTGGTAACCGTACAACGGTATTACCCAAAAAGCTAATCAATAACTCGATCGGAAATGGAAAAAAAATCTATTGAATAGCCATTTCACGGTAAAACTCAAACTGAATACACCGCAATAAATAACACCATTCGCAGAAAACCATGATTTTAGGAAGAACGATGCATCTTTAAAACGATTTACTACCATCCGACGCAATTAGTTATCAAACTACCCCTAAAAGAAACGTAAAAATATGAAGCCATGCAACCTGGAAATAAACT
>Ga0163217_1031717_pt1 | contig 13222 bp, 10 predicted proteins | sample SynspAceP_FD_185933 | JGI IMG/M metagenome (GOLD analysis project Ga0163217, IMG submission 185933) | Saline lake microbial communities from Ace Lake in Antarctica - Synechococcus sp. Ace-P (PacBio error correction) | ecosystem: Environmental > Aquatic > Non-marine Saline and Alkaline > Saline ...
GCAAAGGGAAAAAGGAAAAGGAGAATTTGTTGGCCCTTTTACGTTTTTGGAAAAACCAAAAGACCAATTATTTCCGAATGTTAGCGAAATACCTTTCACCGGCTTTGGCTCCTAAGGTAAAACAAAAATTTTTAAGAGGGGGTTTTTTTTTAATAAATAAAAATGGAAAGAAATAAAGGAAATGGGAAACAACCGCCTAATGAACGAATTGCAAAAGATATCAATTAAACGATAATGAATTCTCTCTTTTCCTGATGGTAAATTGGCATTTTTGGGAAACCATTAAAAAAGGAGTTTTTTATTTAGTGACCGCTTCAATAATTCAATTTGTTAATTTAGACAGAGAGAAACTTGGAACCTACAGAATAATCGGTACTTGCTAATGGCTCCATGATGAAAAAATCAATTATGGCTGGGGTTTACGCACAATGGTAATTGCTATAGAGTTAGGAACAAACTCGCCCAATTCACTGTATTATAACTGATGTTTTCCAGGGCGATCGGTTACGGTTTTTATGATCTTAGGCCTTTCAAGATAGGTGCATTAATATCGGGTAAAGTAATACTGGGGTCTATATTTTTAAAAATGATACTTTAAAACTTTGTCGAAGGCACGCAGGGTCAATGTTGGGATTTATTGGACGTGGAATGGCGTATTATTGCAGCATAATACGGTACTTTAAAAATCAAAGTAAAGAGTCCTTAGAAAAAGGTTCCGATATTTCTGGAGGCCTATCAATTAGTTAAGGTTCCCAGAAAAGCAACTAATACGCTACTTACAAGGCACCTATGTGGGTAATCTCCTAAATTCGAAAAAACCGTAGGTCAATCAACCATGGAAAGTTAAACCAAATTCAAGAATAACTTCCCTGTAACAACTTTGTTTCGAATCTGCTTAATGTGCTCTTGGGTAGCGCACCCTTAATAAAGGGTTTTTTCTAGGCTTAGCTTGAATAAAAACTTTAGATAAAATTAGGAAACTTTCGCAAGACTTTTGGGATAATAAGGTGATCCCTAATAGAATATAATGTAAAAGTGTACAGTATAAAGAATCCAAATTCGGTTATTTTATGCTAATGGGGTATCCTATAATGCCGATAGCCAACAAAATTAGAAGTATTTGACGAATTCAAAAATTCACGGATAAAAAGAACTAATCTATAATGATGGAACCTATTTCCTGGTTTATAAAATAACGAAACAAAGGAAAGAATACATTTCACGATGTTAAGAAACAACTATTTAACGATTGCCAGAAAGTATCTTACAAAAGCGCCTCATTCCTGATGCGAGAGTGTAACGAGATTAATGATTCGATTTGAATTAACAATTGAAACGACGGTTTTGCACGCGTTAACATTTAAAACTAACGAATCAGTTTAAAATAATAATTTCGTTCCAAAACCAAGTCTAAATTGTTTCAAAAACTGAAAACAAACTTTACACGCTTAATGATACGCTCTTTAAGCTCACCAATAAAGCACTAGAGGATATAATTTTCAAGTTTTTCTGCACCTAATTTAGACCAAGCCTAGTTATTATCTATACCATAAATAATGGAACAAAAATACAAGCCTATAAAACGTTGATCAGGGTACGATAAATTTCAAATTTATTTATGGTATCTATCAAATGAAATTTTTACGGTGAGTATGACTGGTAAATTTCCCAGAACCTTACAATTTTATTTTGAGATTGCTTCCTCCTTGGTAAATTTAAGTAATACTTAGTAAAATTTTTATATTTATGGTATCTTTATTGCCATGATAATTCCCGCAGTTAGCGCTTAATAACCGGAAAAGTAAAAAAGAAATGCCCCAAAAAAGGAAAAAAAAAAAAAAAGGGGCCTTTGGGAAAGAAAAAAAAGAAATTAGGACGTCATACAAGAAAGCACTTAGCTAATATAGAAAAAGAAAAACTAGCCAAAAGAAATTTAAGTTAAAACAAAAGAATTAACAAGCGACGACCTTAAATATTGTAAAAAAAGCGAAGTTATTTTAGAATTGAAATATGATGGTGATGAAAACAAAGATAAATTCACCAGTGCGTCGCGTATGGTAGCAGTTATAAAAAAATTAAGATAAATCGTTTAATGATAAAGAAGATGGAAACGGTTTGAAATGACTTCAAAGAACTGCATGAAGACTTTTTTGAACGTTTTGTTAAAAGAGTTTCCAAAAACTTACTCCAAAAAAGATTTAAAGCTATGTGCTTATCTTAAAATGAATTTGAGTTCTAAAGAAATTGCCCCCTTAAATGGTATCTCCTTAAGAGGGTAGAAATTCCCATAGGTACAGACTCCGAAATAACATAACTATGGAGACTTCAGATTATTATCGAATTACTTGATTACGTTTTAAGCTTTTAAGGTGCTTTTTTTTTAATGCACAGATTTAAAAATTAGGTTAACATCAAAATTAAAAGCTCAAACCTGTTTTTTTAATCTTCTCTCCACTATTAAATAAGCCTTTCAAGGCAGCTTAAATACATCATAACTACATCACTATGGTTAAATTTTTAACTTCATCCTAGATTTTTTCACTAAACTGTAATTTCAAAGTAAGAAATACGCGGAGTTTTTGCCGAAAACACCTACTGATGTATTTTATTGTGTAATACCTAAATGACCTTAACCTAATTCTAAGTATTGTTACATTAGCAGTAATTCTAACTCAATTAATGAACAACTATGAAAATAAGCAATTGTTAATAATTGACAAATTTCGTTACTTCTCTTTCCAGGTAATGCTATCGGACAAAGCAATTTTATCGTCCCTCGGACAGTACAGACGATAGTGGGTCAAACCCTTCCAGGGTGCTTCCATTGTACTAAAGGTACAACAACAGAACTCAGACCGATTTTGAGGTAATTTTCAACCCTTAATAATGTTAGCCCAAATGGCGTATTAGTAGTTAGTTATATGGAATACATCACCCAGTAAAGAAGTAGCTACTAACAACAAACCACATTTACTATTCACTTGCTGAAGACTCGCACGCCCTTAGATTGAGGTAGTGGTCGTGGGTTTACGGAACGGCCAAAAAAGAAGAGATCTACTGGATCTATCGTAAGTATCAAAGGAATGAGGTTGTGATAAAGCCATGCGAGCGAAATCCAATAGCTTCTATCCAAGAAAAAGTATCTGGATGTCAGTCAAACAGTCAATTCTGGTAGAATTGGGTCAAAATCCGGAATATTAGAATTAGAAGGAACAGAGCAGTAGGTATAAATGTAAGTCCCTTATTTGTAGTGGATTGGAATATTTGCCTGAAAATATTGACTTTGGTTAATTCCAAATGATATTCCATCTATTGGGTTTTAAAAGATGCTTCTTTCTCTGGCAATTTTTGGAGTAAGAAGGTGCTAACGGGGTAATTATTGTGACTACCAAAAGGCCAAGAAAAGCGGAGAGTTACAGTAAATTTAAATTCGTCGATAGGGTTTTAAATTGGCGGTGCTCCCGATTTGGCAGACGCATGCACTTTTTAGACAATTATAATGATGAAACAATTGTCGATGAAGGGGCGGCTCCATTCTTACTATACGAGTTAACGCGATACGGATTGGGTAGTCGAATTACAATAATCAGCACTTTTCAAACTAACAAACCTAAGCATTCAAAATGCAAACGGAAAAGAATAAGCTTTCCTTTGGTTTAAGGATTCGGTCCTCAGGATGGTTTAATCAAGGATGAAACTTACAAAGGATTACCATGAACTTAACCAACGAGTCTTCCTTACGGAAAGAGCTTTAAAATGGGAGTTACCCTTAATGGACCTCCAAGAACAGACTTCTATCAGGGTGGATAGGTTCGGCATCTAATGCTACACCGATTGTAGCTCCTATTCATTTTGGATAGTCGTCTGAATTTAATGGGCTTTACAATCACTACCAAGTAGAATTGGTGGTCCCAAATTTGGAAAATCCCAGCATTGGTTGCTGAGGTAACCAAAAACAACGCTTATAGCCCAGCGTTCCGTTTTGTAGGGAGAGTTTGCAGAAATCGATTTTCTAAAAACTTTAATTTAAGGCTACTAAATTTACGGACGATTACAATAATTTTAATGATCACGATCTTATACACCGGTTAGTGGGTATTTAGTGTGTTCCTGAGACCTGATGAAATTGGGAAAACTTTAATGGAATCAAATATCAAAGAGTAAATCAAGTCTAATGGTGTTTTCTTTAATTTTTTCAACAAGATTATACTTTCTTTACTAAAGCATTTCGGTAAGCACGATGTAAATGCTACTGCTGGTTACAACGACACATTTTATATCAGAAATATATTTCTGGTAAGTGTTAAGGAGCGATCCTAATTCTTCGGTTGGGTTCTATCTCCAGACGAATTCAAGATTTTGGTAATTTAAATATGTATATCCTTACGGTGATCCAGCAACCAGAAGCCTCAAGCTCTAGTCAATCAGATACGAGCTAGCATCTTCTTTTTTAGCAAGATTCATTATATAATTATGAATGGAAGAGTATTTATTAAACTGCCTCATACCGTAGAGAGCTACTTTCTCATTAGCTCCTGATAATTAGAGCACAAGATTTTTGTCCCATTAGGCTGCAGGTTGGGTTGTTTTCCGTCAAGAAAAATTTATGGATACCCTCGGGTAGTTTTAATTTTTAAAAAATTTAAAGGTTCTTTAGGCCAACTAGGGTAAGTCAAGCATTACCAGGAGGTACTAATATCCTTTCTATCCTGGAGTAATCAAGGACAACAGCTTTCGGAGATCAGGTGATCCCTGGATTCATTCAAAGATTTAAGAAATCCCTGATTTGAAAATGGGAAACGTAAAGATGTTGGAAGTGGGTCTTGAAACAAGATGTTCGATAATAGACTAACGTTCAACTCTAATATTTACAACAGAAAATCAGAAGATTTATTGGGTTTTTGTAAATACAGGAAGTAGAAAGTCTTCTTTTGATATTTCGGAGAATAGTAAAATAAGGTTTCGAATGAAGCTTTCTTGGGAGGCAGGGTTATTGAAAATTTAGTTATTTACTTTAGGGGTAACTGTAACGAACTATCATAATGAAGTATTATCAACGTTTGGAAGATGCCGCAATTTTTGGAACGGAACGGCTTCAAGAACAATTTCGGGTGAAGCGGATTGGTCATTTTATGGCTATATTGTTGATGGGGTGTATCAATCAACATGCAGATATTGCGTTCTTTACCAACCAGTGCCTTGGGTAGTTTATGGGCTCCTGGTGATCTAAGTATACGAGATTTTGATGTGACGGTGAAAATTACACCAGCAGATAGAACGTTATTGGCAACCCGACTACCAGAATCTACTTATGGGTTTTTTTACACCAACTTAAAGTATAAAAAACTTTTCTTTAGAAACCTCGATTTTCAGGGTGTTTATGGCAATGAAATATAGCCGTGATTGGGGTAATGGTAATTCTTTCGCTCAATTCACTATATGATTCAGAAAGAGCTAACAGATGGAATGGTTCAGGATCATCCAATTGGAACCTTCGATTGTTTTCTACAGAATATAATAGACTACCTTCTACTTACATGATTGAAGATGGTAGTTATTTCAGGATTAGAAATATCAATTAGGCCTAATAATTGGATGGAAAGATTCTGAAAAATTAAAATTAACAAAACAATTAAAAATATATGCAAATGTTCAAAATTTTGTTAAACTTGGACAGAGAGCATCAGGGTTTTACTTCCTGAGGCTGGGTGTTCTCCCACAGCTTTTTGGTATTGATAGTGGTGGTTAATCCAATACGTAATTTCTACAGTTGGTATGAGTTTAAACATTTAGAAAAGAAAAGTAATGAAAAATAATCAACTAATTAAAAGATTAAAAATTTCTTCTCTGCTGTTTTGTTAGCCATTTTCTTTTGCTTGCCAAGATGATTTGTTAGAATAATTACCCCCTAGTGAAGTGGCCAATAACAGAGGAAGTTAGGCGTTGGTGGTCAAGGAACCTGCAGTTTTCGGAATTTTACTTCTCTTACGAACTAGAGTTTGGTGGATGGGAGCGATATTGGTTTGGTAAGCATAAGATCTGTGGGCACAAAAAGGAAACACTTCTGGAGATTCTGCACGCGAGCGGGAATGTGTTCAATGATTTCAATATATTCCCTAACGAACGGTTTAAGCACAAGGGTGGGGTGAATGGTCCATTATCAAGTAAAATTCTCGCCTCTGTAACGAAGTGATAAACAATATCAGTGAATCTGGAGATACTAGATAAGGAAGTTTAAATAAACGCATGCTGAGGCTAGAGGTAATAGGGCTTTAATGTATTTTGAAGTTACGAAGAGGAAATTTTGGAGAGGTTCCGGTTGATTACTGTACAATGATGGTTCCTTCGGATTGCTTTTGCGAACAATCTTCTATTGCAGCTTTTGAGATTGAATTTAATTAAAAGATGATTTAAGTATTGCTGAGGCAACTACCCCTTACCTGGAATGGTTTCCAGGTAGTAAGCAACGTCTGGTTTGCTTAAGTCACTTTTAGCAAAATTATATTTTGGTTCAGAAGACGTTGGGCTAATGCCTTTATGCTAAATTTAAAAAGAAGTTATTGACTCTGGCATTTATATGTTAGATTCCTAGGTTTGGTAGTTTTATCTTGAAAGAAGCTGGTAATAACGGTGTAAGAGTCTATCTTTGAAATCAGCAACGTTTACCGAAAATGGGATTCCTTTAGATAGTAAATTTTTTATTTCCTCAGGGAGTAAGAGAAACAGGTGTTTGGAATTTAGGTTGGGGTTTAATGACGCCACAACAAATCTTGTAAAGCCTTTTGAAGCTGGTGATGCAAGAAAACAAACCACCATATTAGAATCGGGCCACAGATTGATGGAGGTTTTGGAAGTGGGAACTCTCCCTGGTTTTCCACATTAGCAACAGCGAATATTGGAATTAAAAAGCCTATACAATGAATACTGTTCGTGCAGGTTTAGCCATCAATGGTAATCGATGGAACATTAAAATTATTAGATAATGCCGATGTAGTTCTTATGGCTTGCCGAACTTGGGTAATTGAAATCGGGAGCTGCTTCACAGTCAGGAAGTTTAGTGATAAAATAGCGTTCGTTCACGAGCAGGTTTGCAAATAATCTTTGCCTCAGGACAGTCCTGCTATTAAGAGATCGATAACCAAGAAAGAAGGGTTGATTAGCCAATGGAAGAATATCGGTTTTATTGATTAGTGCGAATGGTGGATGCTCAGCACTGGGTAACTTTAGGATACTTGCCCAAGCCAGTAGCCTTTTCCCAATTCCCCTCAGAGGCAATTGACAACTCAGTGGCGTTTATTATTCAAAACCCTATATTAATTAATACATAAAGTACCAATACCATGAGAAAAATACAGAACTTTAAAATACTTAAGGTTTAGAACTGCTATCAATTTTTTCGTTAGTTGTCAAGACTTAGAGGCGGCCGGAATTGTAGTAACTTTCTTTAAACGATGGACCTGTAATTACGCCTCAATCCTCCTAGTCCCCCCATAGTGGAGCTAACTGTTTGTTCGTCTCAGGTGAACCATTAGGCAGCTTCACCATTAATTTTCAAGTCAGAAGATGATGCTTGGATTGCATATAGACAGTTGTTTTGGACGGTAACAGAAATAGCAAATATAAGCTAGCTTTGCAATTCCTAAACTAGTAAGTAGTAGACGATTTTAACGAGCGAAGTGCTACGGGAATGCATACTATTACGATTATCAGTTACGGATATAAACGATGTAGTCGCCTACACAAACTGCTACCCTTTTGAAAAAAAGGGATACCCTCCTTATTCCCCAGTATTTGAGGGAGAAATTTTTATATTGGGCTTTTGAAATGGTGATGTATTTCTGAAGCTATAAGTGAATGAAGCCCACTCAGTGTGGTACAGTAGGCTTTACAGTTGATGCTAAGATAGGCAGCAGGTGCTGTATGCAGGGGCTACAGGACTGCCTATTTAACATACCCTGCTACGCTTACAGAGTCAAACGTTAGTGCTACCATGTGGTATGAACCTTAATGCTACACCTGAAATCGTGCAGGAATTTTAGTTATGGGCCCCGAGAAGATACCGCAAATCCCTAATTTCCCTGAATGTGCCAAGAATATATCAATTCGAAAAACGGATTTTAGATTTTCGTGAAATGGTCGCTGCAGGTTTTCAACGTTTTTAAGTTAAATGTAGGTAAATGTACTCGCGGATCTTGGATATGATGGCGGAACGGCTGCCGATGGTGCAAATGATGCAGGTTTGGTGCATTTAGGCCTTTTTATTTCTCCGTCGAAAGCTGTTTTTATATCAAATGGCGTTGCCTGTAGAGAGTCCACAATTTTCGGTGTTTTGATTACGGGTTGTGATTTACTTTCTATTATGTCGGGTGGCTCCTCTTTTTTCAGACACTGGGGTCATAACATCTGATTTAGTAATCTAGACGAAATTACGAAATATTCAATAAAGATAAGCCAAAAAGAAATAACTAATGTTACCGCTAATCGGAGAGCCAGACTTTAACAATGTCATTTGGAAAACAACTTTTTAGAAGCAGTAAGTAAAACCGATGCAACTGTAGTAAGGAAGCCGAGTTTTACTCAGTTCAAAAGTTGGTGCCGCTGCGTATTCAGGAGCGAAGAGCTTATGTAAGCATTTCCCTGCGGATGGTCTTTTAAGTAATGAAATTAGTGGTACTTTGGTATTAAGATAAATAACCCCCAGTGCACTTAATCGTGCTGGTATTTAACGATTAGCCCCAGACCCTAACGCATCCAATCCGGATAAACCTGGAAATAGAAATAGATGGTATACGCAGTATTTAAGAGAAGGTGGGCAAACAAAGCTTTAAGAGTAAAATGTAGGCTAACGGGTACTGCTAATGAACGCGCAGTTACTCCAGTGTTTTAGCCACGGATCCGATTGGGTAGATGTAGCATTTACTGTTTCACAAACTAAAGTAATTAATTGTATTTAGATTGGGGTGTTAGTGGGCAGAAGAGATATACGGGCTTAGATTGGACAGGTTGTGATTCCATGTCTATTATGGTCAGGGGCACGAGGTATTTAATCTTTAACCACGTGTCCTGACTTGAGTGATATGGTGAACTTGCATTATAACTAATAAAGTACTTACACTCGTGAGATAAGTGGCGATTCATGAAACGCCAATGTAAGAACACCATAAATTCTAAAAGGTATAAAGCTATGCTTAAAAAAGTATATCGCTCATTGAGGTAATTCCGTACTTTTTAGGTAGCTTTTAAATTTAAAAACAGTATATCTCTAGGTTCCTATGCCAAAATTTAGTCAAGTTAAGTTTGAGTTTAGTTCTAGTGGCTATTGTATCTTGTAGTGTGAGGGCGTGCAATAGTCGCAGAGGTAAATCAGATTCATCAGATTGCAGAACCCTATGGCTGTCCATACCGAAAATGACAGATACCCAACTTTTAGATAAGGTTCAAGACAAACCTTCAATTATTTTTGGGATGGCGCTTGAACCCTGTTTCCAGGTTTTAAGCTGAGAACGATTCACCTGATAGTATTTACCTTCTAACGATGAGACGTGCTCAGAATAATCATCACTATATGGTGGTTCAGGTTTTGGACTAACGGCTATTCTAGTGGGAAATTGAACGTGGTTTTATAAGCAGAGCAGTCAAGCTTTAGAACGCTACGAAAAAGTCTTTCTTATTTAGAAAAGGCGCAGACCGTTTTCACGGGGTTTGGGCCACATTGGTTAGACGCCTGCGTGGGAAGGTAAAAGCATTTAGCAAAAAAGTGATGGTGGCGATATTTAGTAGAAACGCATTTTTATTGCAGGGTTTACTCAACTGTAAAAGGAATACTTTTGATCAGACAACACAAAGAGAAACTGAACTAGAAATAGGATTGCAAAGACTTGGGAAGATGGGGGTGGGTCGATTACCTGGTATACAAAAGGTGAAAACAACCTATATTGGCATTGGTTCTCCAACTAGGTTGGGGAACTGAAACTTTCCTGTAGTTGGTGGTGAGGAGAGGAGCGCTTATTAATGTATGTTTTAGGAGCAGCATCGCCAACATAAATGCCATCGTCAAAAGAGGTGTATCAGAATGGTCTGGTCAGGAAATGGCGCCTATTCAGAAAGATACTGGTTGTACTACGGTTTAATAAAACTGAACCTAAATGCATTACGAAACAACAGCGATGCCCCTTGTAAGTCCTGCTATTTGGGCACCATTATTACTATTAGGCTTAAACCCGAAAGGCCTAGTGATCAATATGCAGATTATTTGGAAAGTAAACCAATAATCATGGCCTTAGATACACATAAAGTTCAGCTATGGGAAAACCGAAATATATTTTTAAGGCTATGGTCCAATTGTTTGGGGCTTAACCTCTAGTTATTCCTGAGAGGGTATATGCAGGGCACAACCCGATGAATAGAGATGTAAGTGTTAATTTCACCAACAGCAGCTTTGTCTTCTATGCCCTATACCCGCTAAAGAAGTCTTGATTTTTTTACGATTTAAATGTACATCGAAGCAAGACTCATTCCAATTGAAATATGGTCCATATGATGCTTTAGTTTTGAAAAAAAAAAAAAAAATGGAGCTTCCAAGATAAACTTAGCGATTGATCAAGGACCCAATACCCATACCTGTTCATGATTGAAAATTTATAGACAGGCTTATTTATGGAACTATTTATGCAAAATAAAGAGTCAAAAGATTGTAGGTTAGATAAATAGGTTTTCATTCTGAACCTTAAAAAACATTCTAATTAACTTTAATACCTTATTTTTTTTTAAATTCGTCTCAATACAAATTCTATTGGTAATCACATTTCAGGTACATGTGTCTAAATATTTAACATTAGTGCTATTAATTAAGCTTTTCATGTTTCAAAAAGACAGTGGAACAGCACCTTGCTGGAAGTTCCGAATTGCCTTACCTTCCAGAAGTACAAAAATTACGGATGACGAATTGTTAGATCTAACTCAAAAATCAACATTTAAAAAATACTTTGGGAACCTTTGCGCTCCTAATTCCAGGTGCGCGCCGAGAAAGATATCATCCATCAAACCCGGCAAATGACCAAAATACAAGTAACTGTTGGTGAAAGGCTTTGTTTTGCTTAATGGCCAGCTTACGTAGGTTTCGAGCGTAATTATGTGCGGTCGATCCCCATGAGGCTGTTGATCATTAAAACAAATCTAGTATATTCCTTAGAAAATGCATTGATCGTTTTTTCGTGGTGCCTTGGCACATTGGCTCGAAAATGGCAATTACGGGCAACAGTACGTCCTTTTGTCCCAAATAACGGGGGTTGATTTAGTAGAACACTGCTTTTTTTAGTGCAAGGACTTTTAATTTGGTGTCAAAGGAGTATTCTTAAGATATGGTTCTGATACCGAAAAAGCTTTTAGCGAATTAAGGTCCGATGTGGCTTTGGAAAGGGGTAGCGTGGAATGACTTATACCCAAAACCAAAATGCCTTGTATTGGCATGGAGTCCGAGGGAAAAAAAACCCCCCCCCCCCAGAACGGATTTGCGATTAATTTGAGTGTTGCGAAGGGGTATAACGAAACGCTAATCACCGTATGTGTTGGCAGCTTGCCCTCTCCCTGATTAGTAGTATTTTCCAAGAGGTTGTATACCAACGGTTGGGCTGCAAAACGGCGGAATCAGACAGGGAAATATAAAGATTATGTGGCCATGCCATTAGTTGTAAGGCATCCAGGCTCTCACTTTTAGGTGGTTCCCTTTGTTTTTTCGCATTTATTCGTATTTAGGCTTAAAAACGCCAAATGGTTTGGCCGATGAGTATGGTTGAATATAATGGGGGATGCAAGCATTAGCCATTCTTTGATCAACTATCAATTATGCCGTTGAAAAACCCGGAAGAAATTTAAAGATTACGGTTAGAAGATTGTTTGGGGCTTTTAACGGCCAGTGTATAACCCGAAATAGTACAGGGAGGTATAGCTATACAGCACATTCACCAATGAATGATACAGGGGTATTTCACTGCAACCAGCGGCAAGCGCTAAGTTCTATTCCTTATACACCAGAAGAATCGCTAAGTGCAATGCGCTATTTTTTAAAAAATAAAGACAAATGTTGGGCAATAGCAGGTTTACGATTGCTTTTAGCCCACAATTCGATTTTTTTGGGTGGCAGATGCGTATTAGCTATCGATCAAGGGCCTCAAATATAAAATGATGTGAAAACTATAGAACCAGGTTTTACTTTGGAATTATTTATGCCAAAATACTGAGGTAAATAGCCTGGTACTGGACCAAATTAGGATTTTAGCTATGCAAAATAAATACAACTATCGTAATTAATTTTTACTTTACAATAGTTCAAAGCTATTCTCAAGAGAATGGTATACGCAGATAGCTAGCTTTATATAAGGAACGGAACACCTTGAAAATATCGAGATATATACCCTGAAAATTTTTCAAGATACCTAAAGAAAATATCCGTTGTTTTCTTTTTACATGGCGCAGGGGGAAGCAGGAGAAGACAGATCAATAAGCAATTAGTACAGATGGGGAAGCACATTATGTTTCAGAAAGCTGAAAGAACTTAGAAAAAACTTTTCCTGCTTTATATTATTTTTTCCCGCGAATTGCTTAATTACCGAAGATTACTGGTCAAGAATGCTAAAGTGAAAAACGAATAAAAGACCTTTTAGACTAAAGTTTAAATTTACAATAGAAAACCAACCAAAGCGATCGACTTTGGTGATGAATTGGGTTGGACTGAACAACGCTAGCCAACCTTTTGTTAAAGCAGATCAAGTTTATGCTTATCGGGGCTTTCCTTATGGGCGGGCATGGGTACGTTGAAGCTCTTGGCCATAGAAAACCTACTGTTTTTTGCTGCTGCCATGCTATTGTTGTGGCGGGTGGGGCAAGGCAAAAGGCCGCTAAAGACTTTTTTTAATACACCCTTTATGGGTTTTTCACGGTGCTAATGATGATGTCCCGTGAATCCTGAATTTCCTTAGGAGATGGGTTTCGTGCCTTGTTAAAATATGTGGAAAATCCAAAAATTTACGATGTATGAATAAAAGCCAATCATAATAGCTGGGATCTGCTTTTTCTTGCGGAGCCTGAATTTTATTCTTTGGTTTTTTCAAATAATTAAAATAAGCATGGAAAATTAACGTTCATTAAACTGAAAAAAAGGAACCTTTAAATACTGGCTTTTTTTGTTTTTTCATGAAAGTTATTCTGGCACAGACAAAATACT
>Ga0163217_1073744_pt1 | contig 13222 bp, 12 predicted proteins | sample SynspAceP_FD_185933 | JGI IMG/M metagenome (GOLD analysis project Ga0163217, IMG submission 185933) | Saline lake microbial communities from Ace Lake in Antarctica - Synechococcus sp. Ace-P (PacBio error correction) | ecosystem: Environmental > Aquatic > Non-marine Saline and Alkaline > Saline ...
TTATTCAATGTATATAAAAATCTATTATAAACCATTGAAATTTTTAGAAATTAAATAATTTTAAATCTAGATTATCGATATAGCAAGAAGTCATGAATTATTTGATTCTCATTTTCTCAGAAGAATTAAACACTCTAAACCTTGATCCTTATTAGAAAAATATTTTTGAATATATATATAAAACATAAAACACCTATTTCCGCGCAAATTGATAAGGCCTCAATTTTAGAGGTTATGGAAATAACTCTGTTGTGACAATCAGTAATTATTCCTTCAAATTGTTCATTGAACTATTATTTTTTAAAAACAACAAGTAAATATTTCTTATCCTTCAATCACAATAAATTGGCACAAAATCTCTCAATAATATCTGGTTTTTTCTCTGCCAAATAGGCGTATTTTATTATCAGAAAAACAAAGAATTCTATTTGCTAACAACACTTTATGAGCAACTTTTTGTGAATTTTATACTCTATTAATTAGAGAGCATTATTCCATAGATCATAATAGGCCAATGACAAAATTTGATGTACATGCCAAACCAAACTCAAGTCCTACGTTAATTCAAAGATTCCTATCCCACAACCCCCATATGATGTGGAGGAAAATTTATGAGTAAATCCTCCCCAATTTTTTCAAAATAATTTCAAATAGGGATTTGAATTGGTAACACTTTATAAAATGATTTGACCACTATCAATTCTAAAACAGAAATTGCACTCTTGAAAATACAGAAAATGTCCAAAATGCTCAAGGAACCCTGAGAATTAGAACTAGTCGAATCGTAAATGGTTTTACTTTCGTTAAATGTGCCTTTCTATGATCCTGAAAGACATTAATCCTTCTTTCTTTAAAATACGTACACACGTGCATCAGGACTCAATTCCTAGAGGAGGAAACACTTTTACATTGAAAGAATTATATCTAAAACCGATGACCAGACCCATGAACCCAACTTTCCAGTACAATCACAATACCACAACTAGCCATTTTTTTTTCTGCTTAAGTCCAAACTCCCATCGATTCATGATAATCAATATTTGCAACTTCGAGAGAGCCTTATACTAACATAAATTCCATCACCCATTAAATTAAGCGTGAAAAATCTATACTCCGTTCTTAAGGCATTATTAAGACTTTACGATTTTATTCCCCTTCAAAAAAACGAGATATTTATACTATGTTTTATTATATCTTATAAAGACATATGATAAAATCCGATTCAGAACTTCTTCCCTCTAACACGACCAAAAAGTCAAATTTTAATCTAACTTGGAATTATCTACAATATTTTCCCATAACCAATCCGAAATTTCTAACGTATTAGCGTCACCAAGGACCCAATAATAATGCTCTCACCTGCTCCATCACTTCAAGTACTGAAAGGGACAAACATTTTTCCTTCTCTCTAGTAACTACTTGTATTTTTCTATCAGCAAAAGTCAAGCAAAGTATATAGACATGAATAATGTCGCTGAATATAATTTAATATTTTCAAAATAATAGACATCCAAGTTTTTATTTCACTTTAAAGTTTGAACCATTTTCGGAAGCTATAAAAAGCTGCATTGAAATATGGAAACACCATTCTGTGTTCAAAAACTTTAAAATGGAAACCTGCAGCATCTAGAACATTAAATTAGCGTTGCATATTGAAGATCTTCAATTTCCATTATTTCTTCTCCATTTTTGAATATGTTTCCAATTGAGTGTCCTTTAAACCAACACAAGATATGGAATCATAATCTTGCTCTGATTTATTAAGAAAATAAGTAGAATGTATTAAGTTGAAGTGAGTTAAAAATAATATCATTGATCAGGCTCAGATGTCTGTTTTTCCCTATATAAATTTCACCTCCACTATTAAAACCAATGATCTATTAGTCAAGTCGATACAGCTTGCATATGTATGGCTAACAAAAACGTAAACGTTCTTTCTTTATCTAGCCTACATCTTCCATTTGTCCCAGAGATTTAATTTGAAAATTCATTAATCCTCCACGCCGAAAGACCTCATCAATGATCAAAAGTTCTCAGGATAAAATGAGCAGCCACTGAAGAAATCCCAAGCGCACCTCATTCCTGAAATAAAATTTGACTCTGCAGTATTCTAACTAAACTTGTCTCGTCAACGCCTGAATAAGGGAGGGTCAATTTAATCTTCGATCAAGCGTTGGAAATCAAATCTCCCTCCCCTATTCATGTATCCCCCTAGGATGTGTCCCCATCTCATATACGATGTTGTCCCCGACCTGAGAGTTCTGGATGGAATCCTCTGTCCCAACTTTCAGCAGAAAGAGGCCTACTCTACCATGAATTTTGTTCAAATTTTTCCCCGAATGGGGTTTCTGTGATCTGAGAAAGAATCTTGAAGCAGCGCTTGATTTAACCTGGCTCCTGTTTACCAGATTTAATCTCCCAAGACTCCCCTTCATTTACTTGAAAATTGATGTCTTTGACGCCCCAGAATACGAGATTCATCTGCCAGCTCCAAATCGGTTCATATTCGGAGATTTTTTAGATTCCTTAAATGGTTCGCCTTGATTGATATTCCCTATCTACTGCTAAGTGTGGTGGACTTGCTCTTTCCTTCAATCCTATCTCTATAGCGCTTAGATAAATTTTTTCGACTTGTTATACTGGTGTTCATTGATAGTCTTGTAAAAAATTCCTTCCGATCCATAATTCCATTCCACACCTTGTTAGTAATCATCATGGAATGGATATAAAAAATAAATTGATCTCAAGGAAATTTCAAGAATTTAAAATATCGATTATCAGATTGATATTTTGAAGCCTTGAGCATATTTGTAAAAAGAAATTTTCAGAGTCAGTGCCAAAACATCTATGCTATATTTTAAATTTCACTCCTAAAAACGGGCGGGATTAGGCACAATTATCAGACTATCAATTTTTGAATTTCTCAATTCGAAAGTTGAATTTATCTAAATTCTGATAAAAAAGACAATATGGGACCATGATTCACAGGGCTTATTCTTATATTAAGATAAGTCTTGCCTCCCCTTCATTTGTCAAATCCACATTAATCTAATCCCATGAGTTTAATGACCCTTCTATTTATATTTCAACTAAATACCAAATAACTCATAATCCAATTGGAATCATTCTAGAACTAATTTTTTACAAGATTATATCGTATCATTAGGGAAATAAAAAACAATATTCAGGAGAATTAGAAACTTGGATCGAAATGATTTTTCCTAATAACTCAGAGCTCATGATCATGATAAGGAAACCAACTGCCTCATTCCACAGAAAATAGGTATATTCAATTTGCTAAAGTAAATTTGAAATCTATCGACCAAATAAGCTTAGAGAGAGCTTTCTGTTTTTCCGAAGGTAAAGCTCTAAAAATATTCTGTTTATTAAGGAAAAGAAAAATGCTCCCATTTAAAAACCTCGCAGTTATAGCAACTGCAGTCCAGTTTTTTTTGAAGATAGTCTCCACAATCATAATGAACGCAAGGCTTGGTGTTGAACCCAACTATGACTGCAAGAGTTCAGCGTCATATAAAACAGCTAGTCACGTTCTAAGCCATTTAGAATAAATCGTACGGTGTAGTTGGCATCCTCAAACCCTGTTCACCAAATAATCAAGAATTGCACATAATTCCCTATTAAACTAATTCAAAAATTAAACTTTAAATAATAAGGAAGTTCAGTAATGGAATTAGTTTGGATTTTGGGGATTTAGCGAAATTTTGGATTGAAATAATTTGCTTTAGGTCATGATCCCGCAAGTTGAAGTTGAACAAATTAACTCCTTTCCAATCATAGATGATGGTAAAAGTCAGATAGAAATAACTTCAGAATTGATCCTCGTATTTTGTTTCCATATCCAAAATAATATGCTTGCTCAGATTCCGCTAAAAGGTGTAATTCTGGTAAGAATTTGATCTTGATTCTGTATTGCTTGCTTTCCTTTTAATAATATAAGGCGGATAGGAATCAAAACAACTTTACTTCCATACAGTTAACTTTTCAAAGTAATTTAAAAAATCCAGACAGACTTTTTCATTAAAAATAAAATCAACCGAATTAAAATTTTGTCTGAATTTATCCGTCAGTTTGTTTTGGTCCCAAGAAGCAGTAAACTGGATTAAAACCCTTTTGTCCATTTTTCCGAATGTGGCATTTTCAAAATATAACAACCTTGCCAACTTCAATCGCGTCCAGTGTGCATATGCTTGCTTAATGGGAGATATCTAGCTCCATTCGAAATCAACTGTTGGTTATTAAATGTAAAGAAATCTTTTACATAGGCCTCGCTTTACAAATGGTGAGCAAATTTCTGGATAATGTCCTTTGGATTTCGTTACTGCTCTGTTCAAACAGAATCAAAACTCCAAAAACCCAAGAATCATTTTGGTTTTTGGATTTTAAGAAGACAATAATCCAAAGCAAAAGTTAAAAGATCAATTTTAAGCATACCGGAATTTTCCAAGGATATATAGCAGCATATCTAAGTATTCCCTCCAATAAAAAGGATCATATGTCCGGATAAGGCTCGTCGAGAGCGCTTAATTGTACAAATTTCCTCTTTCTAAATCTCCTGCTAATTAATAGTTGCGGTCCATGTTGAGCTTATTAGCCATGAAATCGAATTTTCGAATTCCTTTGGGTGATTCAAGTAGTCAATTCCCCAACACTAGAGTAATACCCCAAAAATGAAATCAAAGTCAGTGTTTACATAAAAATGTCTCATAAAATTGAAAATAAGATAAATCTTATTTGCCTACTACAAAACTCCAAAAAACTAATAGAAGCGCCAACAAATAAGATCAAACCGGGATAGCGGAAGTTAGATTTTTACCAAACGTTCCTAAATCAGCCCCGCTTATACGTCGATCTCTACCACCATTCAAAACATTCCAAAACCAGTAACAGGTCATCGCTCAAAACAATAAACCAAAACAAGAAAAATTAGTGTGAAGAAATATGATTTTGAAAAGATTCCATCACCAAATAACCGCCCAAGCACTCTTCAACCGTATCACCTAAAAAAAAACCGCAAGCACAACAGACCAATAGAAAGGTGGAGCCATTTGGGAAAAATTCCTGAATCGGAAGGTAATAAATGATAACCCCCTCATACAAGTGAGTCTCTGTTTCTTACCTATCAGAAATACCTGTGAATAAAATAAAAGCCCATTAAAATCCCACCCCAAGCGATAAAGGTCCGAGTTGGCGCCATGCCGGAAACTGAAACTAAGTATAGCGAAAAGAGAATTTCGGAATGAGCTTTAGAGCGCTTGTTCCTCTGGACTAACACTCACGGATGTAGACTAATGCCAGAAACCAGGTAGGAGAGTGAATCATGCCAGTCTGCGCCAAATTCTGCTAATTATCTCTGCTAAAGTATGGGAGTTTCGGAAGTTTGTCCCATCAGATCGAATCCAAAGACTTTGGCAACTCCTATAGCGATATCAGAATTAGCCCCTGAGTAAATCACCATTAAAGATCTGGAAAGCAGAATAAAACTCGCCTCTCCACCCATGATGAAGTTCGAAGACCGGGATCCTGTTTGGTAGTTCTCGAAGATTGGATTGACTACTCAATGATGCGCAATTACCGCCGATTACCAATTTCTCTTGAATAGTCCCCCATAGAATCAAAGTCTTCATTTCCATTCGGACCTCGCTGAATATCAAACTCCCGCTTTTGAAAGAACTGAGGAAGTCAAATTGGATGCCCGCTCTAATGCGTCGGCTAACCAGTTTGCGGGAGAAGGACCCACGCAAAGGTAAAGTAAGGCAATAGGGTCCTTTGTAGATTGGAGCTTGCCGCCGATACGACTCGATGGAGTACTCAGAGGTTTGAAGGTGGTAGAAGTCTGAACCTACTCGGAAGGGATAATGTTTAGGGCTGCTGGAGAGGTGCGGGTTGGCAACCAATATGTTGCGTTTCAAGTCACTGCGTGATTTCATAAAGAAACTTGAAGTACTTGAAGAAGGGCGAGAAGGCCGAGGTTTAAGGGCTTAGAGAGATGTGAAGGTAGAAGTTGCGAAGCCGTGGAGAGACCAAGAAAGCTTTGTGTTATTGTTGGTTCCTGTTGTAGGGTTGTCCGATGTCCAATGTCCGATGTCCGATAGTTTCGAAAGCTCACCTCATTTGTCAAGTACTTTTCACTATAAGTTAATCCTATGCTGGCGGTAGCTGTCATGGATGCTGGTTAGGTTACTTTTTCCTTTTATATTTTCTTCTTACCGCCTGTTAGAACACTTAACTTCAAATAGATGAAGTATGTATAATGTGCATTTTTCTGAAGCTGTAGATCTTTTTTCTTTAATATTTTATTGTTTTACTATCATTAATATTTAGATTAATTATCTTTTATTGCTGGTATTATTGTTGTAAGAGAAGAGAAGTGGAAAGTAGTTAAATGTAGTTCATTGGTTGGGTTGCTTTTGTTTAGTTTATAATATTTTTTTTCTTCTGTATTAACTTTTTTATGTTGTTTTAATATATTTTTTAAGTATTATTTGATCATTTAGAGTATATTCTGATATTATTGAATTGCTACTTATTAAGATTGAGAGGCAAGAAATGTCTCTTTCTGGTAACTATACCTCCAAACTCTATAAATTCGGAAACAACTTACCTGACTTTATATTGTGTTTTCAAAGAAACTCGTAGAAATCTTCTTATAATATGAAATCCGGTTTTTGAACACCAAATCTTCCATGACCAATTGAACATCCAATCCTTTTATATCTGGCAAAAAACCATTCTAATCAAAAAACCAAAAAGAGCAACTTTTGATTCAAACATTCCCACATCAATTTTAGAAAGTCTAAAATTCAACATTGTGCAATTGCAATAAGCATCCCCATCATACTTTACTTCAACAACATCGATGATTCTTCCCATTGGATGGTGGTAGAAAGATGAGAAAATAGAATTGATGGAATAATAATACATCGTTTGTAAGACATCTTCTTATTCACCTAAATGCTAGATAATTTAATTAGAATTGATCAATATACCATTGGTATTTTTCTGCTGCTTTCGAAAATAAGCCGGAACGGTTCGAAAAGAATTGGATATTGCCAGTTCTTATTTTAGAATAGGCTTTTAGACCAGTCTCCGTTATTTGCCTCCCACATCAAAAACTATTATATGCTTAATCGGAATCCCAAACTTCAATAACCATTCTCCCATTTGTCCTGAAATCAAATTTATTTTTATTTCTAAAGCCCAAATAAAGATGATTGATCGAAAGAAGTCATTTGCCACATGATGTAAGTGTCTTGCTTGCAAGGCCAATGATAAACTGATTGTTTAATTTTTTAAGTATCTGCATTAGTTGATAAATATTAAATTGTAAAAATTAGTATCACCTTATCACTAAGCCTGAAGTATTAGACTTCTTAAATAACCGAACCAATAGAGCAAGAATACTTACTATATGAAGGAGGCAGAAGAAAATGAAGGAGTTAAAAGCACTAACAATTAAAACTGGAGGGTCAGAAAGTGTTGTTGTTCTTAGTTTCCTGTTCCGTCACGACTGGCCTGTGCATCTTTGGAAGTACGGACAGGGTGGTTCGTTGAAAATACTATGCTGCTAAACTGAAAGACTCTGCTGATCACTGATAAGGTCTCCACGTCTTCCACATCTTGACTAATCACACCGACATGCGCCCGGCTCTCCAATGGTGACTCGTTACGATTGGACTCGCTGAAGATCGTCGCATTTGCGCCTATGAGGCAACAAATCTCCAATTCTGGCAAGCCTCTAAGAAGCACTGCAGCTGGATGATCTCTGTGAATCTCCGATCTGCACCTCAAATGTGATCTGTGCACCCGTATTGATAGACTTCCGAGAACCTATTTTTACATTTCACCATGTAGCAGGAAGTTATAAGATAATCAGCATTGGAATCTGGGCACTTTGGCTGATTTTCCGGGAACTGACCCGCGGATAGCTTTGCAGCATCCCACCTTTCTGTTGGAATTCGTGTAACAGAATTTTGCGGCTTCCAGGTTCCCCTACCTCCCAAATCAAAACCGAGGTCTTTTGAAATGTTTCTTTTATTTTCCTCTCATAGAGGTGAAACTGGAAGCTATTTTGAAAATTTTGATTCCACGTCGATCTATCAAAGAAGTATAAAGTTCCTACTTCGCCGTTTTCGGTTAGGAGTCTAATACCTCAATCGCGGTCCATCTCAGCTCCTGCTAGCAATCATTGGGTTTGGGTTATATTTGAACCCGAAGCAGCAAAGCGAGCAATCATCTCGCTGATCCTCCGGTTTAAGCTTATCGTACAGCGGACAGGCACAAGACCTTTTTGCCTAATTTCTCTCAGAAATTGGACATCGCTCCAGAATGTAGCCAGTGAATTAGCCTGCATAAATATACCTTCGGAGCAAATTCCATTTGCCTCAAGGGCTCCCATCGCTTTTCCAAGAGAACTTCCGAAGGAAGAAATCGGGAAGTAGTAATAGTGTGTTAGGCTTCTATTGGTCAACGAGGTCGAAGGTTATTTCTATCCTTTTAGGAGTTGTTTTGTGAACAGTTCCGATTTGTGCTTGCGATTGGCTAAGAACCCGATAGTGAGGGAGCACGCGAAAGCCCCATTGCGGCATGGAATTTCAGAGTTTTTGGCCGTTTAATTCCCTGTTCCGTCAACTCCATAGGGGCCCCGAGTGACCCGAAATTCGCAAAGCGCCAGTTTCTGTCGTTTCGGCCTGACTCGGGAAGACTGCTCCGCCTTCGACGTATAAGAAAGCTTGGTGCATGAAGCTGGTGTGGCTGAATATCCCCATATTGCAAAAATGGATTTACCTTTTTACTTTTACCCTCCAAAGGCATGCCGCCCCATCGTAATCACTTTAGCTGGTACTCGTTGCCGAGCCTGCTGTATGCCCTCCACTCGCAGGGAAGCCAATGCATAGTGGCGAGAATCGCATCGTGTTGGGGTGATGGCTGCTTCGATTGTCAGGATCGATGGTGAAGTTTGCCGCAGAATATCCCACATAAACCGGCTGCAGCTCCCCCAAGGAATACTTCCTGTGGTGGCCCGTAAAGAAAAAGGCGTGGTGAAATTCTCCTTTGAGATTCAGGGCTTTTGAATGCCAAGTTGCAGGGCGATGGTCCCATGTGACAAAAAGCAGTGATTCCGGGCGAGGTATTCTTTGAGTGGAGTTCCAGCCTCATTGACTAGGGACCATTGTAGTAAGCCAGTTGCGCTTCGCAGATATAATCAATGTAAAGCGCTGATAAGTGGGCTTAGGAGAAGGAAAGGGTTTTGTGACGGGGATCAAAATTCGGGGGTTATCGTTGTGGGTTTCCGGTTGTGGGGTTGTGTGTGTCGGTTTGTCGTTTGTCGTTGTCGGTTGTGGGTTGTCGTTATCGTTCCGCCACTGCGGACAGGTGTCGGTTCGGCCACGGCGAGACAAGGTGTGGGTTTGGGGTTGTCGTTTCCGCCACGGCGGACAGGTGTCGGTTGTGGTTTGTGGGTTGTCAGTTGTGCCGGGTGTGGTCCGCCGCGGCGACGAGAGGTGTTGGTTCCGTCCAATCTGTGCGCCTTTGGAAGTAGCGGACAGTGTCGGTGACCCTGAGGCGTACTGGAAACTGAGCATAAGACTGCGAACTGTCTAGATATTATCGAGACTTACTCATTTTCACTGACTGCAGCCGTCCGTTAACAAAGCTAACCGACAACGCTAACTGACAACTGACAACGTCCGCCGTGGCGGAACTGCTCAAAGCTTCGCCCCTTCAACTCCATCTTCATAGCCTCATATTTGAAAAGTTGCCAGTGAAGGGAGTAGGAGAAAGAGTTAATCGGAACTGAGTAATTAAAATACTCAGTGATTTGGAAACGCAAATTGCAGCGTCTGGATTTTAATTCCTACAAAGAAAACTCGTACTTCGCAATACTAATCCATCCGAGCCAATGAGATCAAAAGTAGGATTCGTATTTTCGAAAGGAATGCTTAGCCGGTTTTCAAAATGGAGACCTTCTTGGACTTTTAATTCCCTTTTGCAAAGGTTTGTTTTGGCTTTTCGGTCTTGGCGCATCTGAACTGCCTTTGTGTTAACTCCTTCATGATCCTGCCGGTACGCCTATACGTGACTCCATCTGGAACAGACTTGGTCACCAAGCTCTGGCCTAACCGTCACTCGCAATTCCCGATCCTCGATTCCAGAAGAATAGTGGCATGAAGCTCAATCGAGCAGGAATCGCCTACTTGGCACGCACCGAGCAGAAAATGCGCCGGATTGATGACGGTAGGAAGTTTTCCTACTTTGACTTCATGAGCACCTTCGGAGGCCGTATTGACGCATTGCAACCGGATGCCTAGCTAGTTTCCGGTCCAACAAGCATTGTTTGAATACATCCACTTGATTGAGTTGGGCTGATGGGTCTAAACGAATTAGTTTCCTACGAGGGCGAAATGGCGTTTTCCCAAGAGCTTCATAGTTCGTATAAATATTCTAAACACCACTGAGCCAATGCCCACAAGCAAAACTCGCACTTTCCAACAGTCGGGCTGATGAATGACGGATGAAATTTGAATTAAAAGAACTTCTTTGGCTAATTCTGACAAATAACTTCAAGCTGTTCCAAGCTTTCGCTGTGTCGGTTAGAAATATCATATACTTCGAGGGCGTGGCCTCCTCTCCTCTAAGATTCATTTCGGTTCTAGTTGTCGGTTTGTGTTCTCGGTTGCCGGTTTCCGCAAAAGCGCACTGTGCGCCTTTGAGTAAGCGGGACAGGTTGGTTGTAGGTTCTCGGTATCGTTGTCGGTTCTCGTCCGCCACGGCGGACAGGTTTGTGTTGTCCGGGTTGGTCTTTGTGTCTGTGTGGTTCGTATTGAAGGAAATTACTTATAATTGGGTTAAACACTCTTATTTCCTGACAACGCGAAGTCAGAAAACGCGTAGCGTACACAACGCCGCAGGCAGACCAACCCAAAGGCACACCCTGTCCCCGTGCGGAAACCCTGACATACCTTGTCCGCTACTCCAAAAGGCGCACAGGCTGGGCGGAACAGTATTTAGCGGACAACGCATGCAGGCAGACATTCGGTCTCAATGAACAAAAATAGGCTACTGCACCGTACGAAACACCACATGTCAATGTTATAATATCTCACCCTAAACAAACTTTGATAATTCGACCTTTCCATGTATACGTATCCCTGATCCAGCTGATGCCTCCCTGCTGGATGAAGACTTCGCTTTACGACCTTCGTTCTCACGAGTGTAAACTCACCAGATATGAGGAAGAGACTATCCTTTAATCGTGACTGGCTTTTTTAAATGTTATTGGGATGAAATAAATGCCAAGCGATTGAGTGAATTGACAGGAAGCTTGTCAAAATTGCCGGCGAATATTATGGAAAAACTGTTTCGAAGATTCGAGTCGAATGCGTGAACCAATGACTATGAAATGCAGAAACGATTTAACGAATGGTGACTCATTCGAAAGATCGTTTCTAACTCAAAACCCTCCAATTCCTATCTGAAGCAGTAAGTCCGTCAGTTAGTATCATTTGGGAGTGAATCGGCAACCCATTCATCCACATGTACTCATAATAGATTCCCATGAATCCATTTCCCATGTAATTTTTGCTGAACATGAAAGGAGAATGGCTATACTCGGTTTCTTTCCACAGAATAGTCCGCAAGGAAGAACTTCCATTCCGCGCTCTCGCGAGCTTGTAATTCAAATCGCGACTCTACATCCACACTGGTAGAAAAACACGCCAAGTATCCCATCCAAAAATCATCCGAATAAAATACTCCATCCGTCTTCCCGATTCCGAAAGAGTGTTTTGATGGTAGCCTTTGGGATGTAGTTTTTTTGATAAATCTACTACTGTCAGAAAAGGTTAACTTCTCGGCCTCCAAGGATACATGAAAAGAATCCAATAATGGGCACACCATTCGATAGACTAATGCTTTTGAAGTTTGTTTTTGATAAATGACATGTTGAGTTTGCTGGTGAAAAGGGTTAGTGATTCTGCCTCGCCCTGTGCGCCTTTGGAGTCGCGTACTGGTGTCGGTCCTCCACGCCTATGCGCCTGGGTAAGCGACAGTGTGCGTTCCGCCAGGCGGACAGTGTCCGTTCCGTTCTCGTTTTTCGGTTCTCGGGTTAATCGGGTTATCGGTCCGAGCCACGGCTGGAAAGTCCGTGTGGTCGTATGATACCAATTAACTTATTAATCATGTTAACTCCTCTAATTCTTGACAACTGCTGAACAGGACACCTGTCCCGCCGTGGCGGAAACGAGCGAAGCGGAACAACGCCGAAGGCAAACAACCGGCGAAGGCGGTCAAACGCCGTAGCAGACACCTGTCCGCCGTGGCGAACAGCCTTTGAGACATCCGTCATCCTTGTCCGCCGTGCGAGAACCCCTCCTGGTAATTCAATAAACATCTGCAAATGCGAAGCAGGCAATCGACGAGCTGAGTTAGGGTAAATCCACACCACACGTTGGGTCTGGAAAATGCTTTTGACGTAAGCGGAGCGGTTTAAGGGCTTGTAATGAAAATACCGCTAAGATTCCATTGTCATATAGAAGTCATTGTGCGTATGCTGTTCGAACTCGCTACCTCCATGGAAAGGAGTAAAGAGGTGGGGGCATTTGCCACTTGAATAGAGTAAAAATGAAGAATTTAAAATGTCAGGATTCGAATCAATTTCCATTTTAAACTTAAACTTCTAACAATTTCTCCATAATCCTCCCTAAAGAAGTCTTTAGACTGTTGGTTTCCAAATAAGCGAAATAGCTCTTCCCACATGCTTTCTGCTTTCTTGAATCTGTCTAAGTCCAGTTTGTGCCGAAGAAATGCGCAGTTGACTTCCGAACGGTAGAAAACTGGATCCAGCATCTACACAGCTGTATTTTATCGATTCCCCTCTAAGAAAGCTGCTCGGTTGGTTCTTTTTCCAGATACTTCGCTTCGTTGACCAGGTTTGGCTCATAATGGATCAGCATCCCGCCTCTCTCCGTTTGGATTAATTTGTAGTTTTCATGAAGCTATAGGTTCCCAGATGCCGATCTCCCTCCCCAAAAGCTTTTCCCTGATAGAAGCTATCAATCCCTTGCGCAGCGTCTTCCACTAGCGCATATTTCCGTGTCGATTAGCGATCTTCAATGATCAAATCCATCTCAACGGTAGCAGAACAAACACAAATTTAAATAAACACAGAATACATAAATGTAACATTTCTAAAATTGAAAATCCG
>Ga0163217_1005137_pt1 | contig 13221 bp, 8 predicted proteins | sample SynspAceP_FD_185933 | JGI IMG/M metagenome (GOLD analysis project Ga0163217, IMG submission 185933) | Saline lake microbial communities from Ace Lake in Antarctica - Synechococcus sp. Ace-P (PacBio error correction) | ecosystem: Environmental > Aquatic > Non-marine Saline and Alkaline > Saline ...
AAAGAGTAAGAGATGATGAATAATATAAATAAGGAGGTGGCTTGTGGGTTTTTGTTTTTTGTTGGTGGGTTTTTTGGGAAGCATCCCAAACCCTTCCCCCCGCCTTATCAAAAAAAATATAATCAATTTCTAATTATTAAAAGCCGACGTTGTAAAATGTTTTAAGAGTCCCAGCAACATTCCTTTTTTTCCCTTGTAAAGAATGGTTTTTGAATTGAAAAAGTTGAATTTTCCCTTTGTTCAAAATTTCTGAACATATATCTAGGATTTCAAATTTTCAAAAAAGTAACAAGGTCCTATTGTTATGTCAAAAAATAAAAAAGGGGGAGGTAATGTCTAATGGAAATGAATGGTGGGTAAACCCATTAAGGAATAGAAAAATTTTTTTTGTCTTAAAATGAAAGATGCAAAAAAAATAGCACCGCTTAATAAGTCCCCCATGGATATTGATTTCTTGTTGGGGGTTGTTCCGAAACCGCCAACAAAGTGAAATCCCCAATTAACCCCCCTTAAACATTGTTATATTTAGCAGATGAACCAATGTTTATGGATGTTATCCATTTAATAACCCCCCCCCCCCCCCCGGAAAAAATGGGGGGTCCCCTCCCTTTTTTTTTTATAAAAAAAAAAAAAAAAAAAAAAAAATAAAAGAACACCTGCAAATTTGATAAATTTGGCCCTCTGAGGGATAGCGGTTTACCGATGCAGCGATTCACCTCTCTGTTGGTACGCCACTAGAATGGAATTTTTAACGCGAAGAATATGTGTTGGAGACCAAAAATTAACCAAACAGAGTTTGCGCGTGGTTTGGACAACCCTTCTAAGAAAAAAAGATAGAACTACCAATAGCCCTCCCTTAATTAAAGAGCATAAAAAGCTACTGGTTAATTCGGAAATGCACCTTGCCTATGACTGGTCTTGAAAGAGGAATTTAAAGATCCAATAAACAGCGCGTCTGTTCAGAAGAACGAATTAAGGGTCATATAACCGCAAAGAACGGAGATGGGTAGATTCACAAAAAACCGACAGAATGACCATTGAAAGCATGGATTGACTATAGTTATATTTGCCCCCTCCTTGATAATGAAGCCATATTGCTTATTTGAAATGAGTATAACGGAACTTGCCTAACGAACATACACCTGTAAACGACCTTGATACCGTCTTATGCCACAAGAAGCATTTGGCGGCCCGGGGCGTAATTAACTAAAAGCTTTGATTCTATGACTATGCCCAAGTTCAATTGATAAGGCCAAAGATTCATCCATCCATCCAAAAGAACGAAAAACCAATTTTTTGTATTTTTGCCTTGCTCCCTCAGCACCTTGGTACCCACAAAAGATTAGAATGGTACTTCGGGAGCAGGTCAATATGGGGATTTGTCAAAAATGGGTGGATTCCCAGATAGGAAATTTTCTGAAAAGTTGGATGAAAAGTAACGTTTCAGCAAAAATACAATTTGTAATTTCGAGTGATAATGGCCCCTTTCTGTAAGCCAATTTATAAAACGAACATTTGATCCAATAAGGCCGCCGACATTTTAATCGCGGAATGAAACGCAGACATGTAGAAGGGGTGCACAAAGAATCCTTTATAGTTCGTTGGCCAGTAAGGTGAACAAGCGTGGAACAGTGAGTGATTTAAAACCACAATGAGAATCCTAATAGCTATCTTCGCCAGTAGTTGTAACAGTGAACGATAGACGGGGGAGTAGTCCAGAGTAATTACCATCTTATTGAAGATATGAACAAGAATACGAGGCAAATCCAAATGTTCAATCAATTCAATCCAAAGGCACTGCTCAGAAAAGGAAATGGAGAAACTTAATTGAAAAAAAAGGGCCGGTGGATTTCAAATACCGTTATAAAGAACCAAATTAAAGGCGAATACCAATAGTCTATCTTATACAACATAGCAAAGAAGGAAACCCTCTGAAACAACAAATTAAATATAGTGAAAATCCGAAACTGGTAAAAAGAACATGGCTGAATTGGAATAACATGAAAAATCCTTGACCATAAATTTATGGCAATTAAATTATACAGTCCCTAATAATCTTAAATATAATAATTGGAAATTGCAACAACCAAGCAAATAAAAAAATCCGTTTTTGTTCTTTAACCCTTGCCTTACGGCATATACTATTCTTAAAGTCCTGTAATCTGAAACCAAGGACCCCATCACGAGCGGTATTTAATGGATAACATTACTATTCCCAAGGAATTTGTTCATCAGAGAAAATATATAGCCCATAAAACAAACAACAAGCTCAAGGAAGTATAGACTCAAAGATGTACCCATGGCAGATTGTACAACCTCGGACCAGTTTGTTATTATACCAGTTTACCGCTCCCCATTGCATCAAACAAACAAGATAGCGTGTGGGTGAATTAAAAATTGGAATATAAAGATGCCTCCACAAAGGAATTGCTTTGCACAAGAGATGTGCTCCAGCCTGTCAATTCTAAATCAAACCGTAATTACATATTCACAGCGGTTTTATAAAATTAACTGATTCCAACGGAGACCGGGAATTTTAACAAGGTAGATACGCTAAAATTTAAGGAAGGTGGGACCATAGCCACACAATATTAAATTGTCTCCAATAAAAAATCCTATAATGTAATGCTGGAAAATAGAAATAGTAACCCGAGGATGACGTTATGTGCCGAAACTGGCGAAACCAATACTCACCCGTAATAACAATTCCTAGTGGTCAATGCCAATGAAAGTGATGCACCCTGCGATGGTTAAGCCAAAATTGATTAGAAAAGAAAAGAATGGACGTCATAATGGTTAGAATGCGTAAAACCTAATGATATGCATTAATCAGGACGGGAACTATCCGTTTTGAATCGACATGAATTAGGATTGGGATTCCTGATAGGCCTATACGCCTTTGTCATTTACGAGTGGCATTATGAAAGTTTGGTTGTCGCAGGGGACTGGAAATTTTCCGCGAATAATCCCGATAAACTCCGATAGCCAAGAGACCAAGTTCGCCTACTGCTGCTGAAAGATGTGAACGGATTAACGGTTTTCCAAGCTTACTATTCAAAAATGGGATTATCTATTTTGTTGACTGATTATGGCACCATGTACTTTTGCAAGCCTTAATCAAAACCAAAAGGGAGAGCGTTCGTCAAATAGAAGGTTTTGTCGGCGTTACCCCTGCCAGTGACCAATGGAGTAGGGCATGATGTATCCATTAAGTTCTCCTAAACTGGAGGTAGAGAGTTGAATCTGCATTGGGTACAAGTACTTACACAGCAAGAGCTATCAAAAATACTCGATCCTTCCTGAAACATCGAGGGCGCCGAAAGAAAATTTACAAAGAGCTTCGAATCCCCCCCCTCCACCCACTTTCCCATTGTGGGGGGTACAAGGAAGCTATAAAATCGATTTAATTTAGAAAAAATTGAATCACCCCGATCGGTTTAACAAGAATATGCGTCCGCATGCCAGTAAAACCAGGAATACCGGGCTTGGAAAAATGAAATATACAAAAACATAATCCCCCTTTAAAATAACAATGGCACTTGCTATATCCATGCCGCATGGCAATGATCGGGGACAGATTACGGTCACTTGATACATTACTGGGAAATTAATGGGATAACGCTCCGAGTCAACAGCAAGTCCATTCATCAGAGCGATTAATTGATATGACCAGAACGGAAGAAAAATATTACCCAGGCAGTAAAAAAACCGTTGATCGATGTGTTGAATATCCCGCTTATCCCAAGAGTAATCTACAATCAAACAAAGAACTATGTAAACATTAAAAGCTTTTTAAACAGATACCCGCAAATACAGCCTACACGGAAATATTCGACGGGACACTATAATAAACAAGCGCACAAAAGTTAACTAGTTAATCGGGGGAGATATTTCTGGGAGAAACGAGCAGTAAGAGGAGCCAAAGTCGAAGAAAGCTTAAAAACATAGCTCGAATGCCCCAACATACTAAAGCAAGCAAAAAGCCTTAAGTAACAATGGAAAAGGTTTGGACAAACGAATTAAAGGGAAAGATAATTTTAATTGGTACAACAGGGCTAAAAAAGAAATCCGAGGCAAAATCTATGCCCATATATCAGGAAAACAAGAAAAAGCCTGACCAGTCCCTACTGAGCGAACAATATGAAAGCTGGCTACTGAGGACGTTCAGAGGCAATAATAATGCAGGGTATAAGTCAAACCCAAAAGGTCCTGACAAAACTGGACAGGTTGCAACGTATAAAATCTTCGATGCAAAATAATAAAGGACAGTGAATTATAGAAAGTGGGCAGCAATTTTTTCAAGGCTTCACTTTGTGTTAGTATGTCAAGGTAAAGATATGCGGAACTCAGTCCTGAAATGACCCAATAGGACACGTACAATTTCCCTGAAATATGGCGAAGCCATCATTGATCCCTCAAGTAAATATTTCTGAACCGATATCGCCTAACCGGAATATTATTACCAAGAAGAGAGAAATAACCCGTAAACTAACAAAAGAGAACGAAAGTGAAATTAAAAATAAGCACCAAACGCATTGCCCGATGATAACGAAAAAACGAGAGATATTTCAAAAGGAATAGTCACCCATTCGAGCAATGCCCCTGGGTTGATCAATCGATTAAACAGAAAGAGCTCACGATCTTCCTTGCATTTTAATCACTGAGGGATAAAAATCATAAAAATTACAATGAACAGAAAGTACTTTAAAATAATCGGTAGCAAAAAAACATTTTCTTTTGCAATATGTCCTTTATTATCACTGCAAGACCCCCAGAAAACCACTAAAGAACATATAGAACATAACTCACTTTCAACGGGAAAATTGATAGTGAGGGAGATTCCCGATCTGGCTGTGAGGATGTGTATCGTTTGAGCGAAACAACCGATGAAAATCAAGATAGAATAAGAAACAACCTTTTTAATTTATAGAAATACCCTTTCCGATTTCGAACTTAGTTTAAATACAAAAATCATTTGAGTAATAGCGGTGTAACAGTACTGCGAAAGGTCATTGAGAAGATATGTTCTAGTTGAGGCTATCAGCAAATGGAAGCGGAATCCAGCATTCGGGAATTTATAAGAAAGAAAAGGGAAGGGTAATTGCAAAAAGAGGGAGCGGTCGTTGTAGACAAGGAAGACATAAAATCTGTAAATCAATTTGCAAATAGCTGAACACATTCAGAAGAAAAATAAAAGACGGGAACAATGAACACCTATAAGAATTGTTGCCCAAGGGAGAAATCATTGCAAACACTTTTAACGGGATAAAAACTATGATGTATGATAAAAAATAGAAAAGACATGCCCTCGGGGCAAATCGTCCTGCAGGCACAAAGCCCCATATGGAGGTTTTTTTTTATAAGGATAGTAGATAAGCCATGAATTATAAAATGAATTAAACAAGTCTTTTACCTAGGAACACTGCATTAGCGGTCACTAAACTCCTCCGGCTGAAAAAACCTAAGGAAAGCGTCCAAAAACATTTGTACTGATCATTCAATATATGGGTATTCAGAATTGGTTGTAGGAAGTGAATCGCCCAAACCCTAATTTGTTTATGGCATCCAAAGGAACGTTTCATCACCAATTCTATAAAAGCAAATGCTGGCCAAGCAAGGCATCCCCATATTAACCGGGTGTCTAATCACCATGAAGCCGGTCAGGGCCGTAAATGTACCGATTCGGAAAAGGAATAAAACTCTCGGAACCCTATCAAGGTTTTAAACGATCATACCAATAAACCCTTGCAAAGCCTAAAAAGGGCTGGTATCGCTACTATATGTCAGTAAATGCATTAGGGAGCGTAAGGAACATGCCGACAAAAAGAGGGTTCGAACCAATATTGTTTGATAAGTGTCAAACACTACTAGGAGTTATGGATCAAAAAAAAGAAAGAAAGCGGTCAATAGGCGAATAACGGGATCAGGAAACCGCCCCCACGGAAAGGTTTTTAACAGACGATGCTTAACGGACAGGCCCATCGTTTTATTTCCGACCATGAAACAAAAGTCCGGGATCAAGCCCTTTTCTTAATTAGCCTACAACCCCACATGGCCGTTTGCAAAGCTTTCCCGAGATATTCAAATAATAAGAACTAAGTATAAATAGGCTGATAGCTAACGAAAAAAACAATATGCAAAAACAAACTGGAGTTGGCAATGGGAAAGTAGCTCCCCTTATCTCACGTACTTCGACCATACCTCTGGAGCCGTTGAGGGATAAAAAGAATTGGCTTACGAAGCCAGTTTATGCACAAATGGTAAGATCGAATGGATCAAGGCATCGGCAAAGTAAAAACAAATTGAACAAGCGGTGAACTGATAATACCCTCATTGTTGTTTCGGAAAATGAAGGTTTGCCGAAAATTCGAAAGGGCCGAAATCTGGATATTCTGGAAGGCCATTGGTAAAGGGTCGTACAAAAGCCTATAGAACCCTGCCATGCCTCCAATAACGCCCGTACAAATTAGAAAAACTTGGAATTAGCAAAGAAGAGGAGGAATTCTTTCCCCTGTATTGTTATTGCCGAAAGGAAATAAAGGGAACCAAATAAGAATCAAAACAAGTTCGGTCCACATACTGATATATGCCCCACCTTTTGAAGTGGCCGGGTTGATATAGCCGAAGTTCCAAATGGAAACAGTGATTCCCAACTGAAAAGAAAAGTAATAATACCTATTCTAAAAATCAAACCATAATAGGATAAGCCCTATTGGAATTTGCCGGGCAAAAGCAATGGTCAGAAATGAAATTGTAAAGAAAGTACTTAACCGATTGGAACTGGGTACAATTTAAAAAAATGAACCCCACAGAGGTACCGATTAATGCCACATAAAACCTGAGATAGTCCGAGCCCCTATGAAAAAAATCCTATCAGGAATGCGAAGAATAGGATTAAATAAATATTTAAAAAGTCCAAGGGATAGACCAAAATGAAAACGATATTCAAAGGTAAAAGCGTACGCTTTTAAGTGTGGAGAAGGGTAGGCTCTTTGTCCTACATTTCTCTTTTTAAAAAAGAAGTTGGTATACCAAAACATTTATTTGTTGCCTTGAGATTTAAACGAACTGGAAGGTTTTGAGTTCGGCCATCCACAAAGATACGGCCGAATATGATCGGTGCTGCAAGCCTATCAGTAATGGCCCATTACAGTACCATGTTGTTTCCCCTCGCGAACTTCGGTGATAACTCGATTAAGACCTACGACCAACCGGAGTTATAAAAATACAGATACACCACTAAACCTTTATAAATGAAAGAACGCTCATAAGACATTTTTAGAGAAACGGAAATTGTTGCGGGGGCCGGCAAGATTTACACCAATTCATATGAGAAAAACCGGGGATTGGCACGAATCGGGCAGACAATCAAGACGCGGAATAGGGTAACCGCGAGAATCCGGAAAAGAAAAACATAACCAACTGAGCGATAATAGCTTGGGCCCCTTTTTCCTTCCCCCGAAAATCTTTAACGTTCGATGCAAACCGTTGAATTTGTAAAAGAATAGAATTAATCGTGACATGAAACAAACCGGTCTTCGCCTGGTATATCGTCCATATTCCTGGTTTGTGCCCGAGAATCCTTTGATCAACATCCCCTGAAGGAGGTGGAACACCCTTGTAATAGAAAAAGATTGGGGACGAATTCCCTTATCCGGCAAAATGTGCCTATTCACACCAATATGGTAAAACAACGACCCCCAACAAGAACGTAAACATGAACAGAAGCCATTTAAAAAAAACAGGAATTTATGGCATGAACCGTCAAGCTTATCTCGCCTCGAAGTATGCCCGATGCACCAGTTGTCATTAACTCGATCCTTGGAGAACAACCAAATGCCGATACACACCAATCATAAGGCTAAGGAGCGACATGGTGCACCGGAGAAGGAAACATTGGCGAAAAGGACCACCTTATGGGAAAGAAGTAACCAAGGGCCACTAATAATTTATGACCTAACATACAGGCGAAGGGCGATGTGCAAGCGTCACCTATTGATATTTATCCACCCTAATGAACTGTGCGTTTACCGCAAATTATGCTTTGAAAGAGAAAAGTTTGGTCCCCAAATTAATCGACCCCAAGGCTAAAAGAACCACCCGGCTATTTCAAGTTAACTCCAAAATTTCAAATTCGATAAGGTAAGCGGTTTTCGAATATACTTCCATGGAAATGGAGAAGAAAGGAATGTATGAACCATGAAAACAGATTCCGAATGAGTACAAATTATCGCTGACGATGAAAATTTATCAAAAATTAAAGGAAAAGCCTAAAAACATTATACCCACCATGCCCAGAAACCGAACCCAAGGAACTATAACAAACAAAAACCAAAAGTAAAGGCATGAAACAAGAAAGGACAAGTACACTTTAGTAGTGGCCATTCTGAATACTTATGAGCCATGCAGGGCGAACTCCGCTAAGAAGGAACAAATAAAAGCCCAACATTAATTATCTACGGATGAATCAGTGACACAAACTTCGCACCTGAGGCCGACCCCGAATATTCCAGAATCGAAAAGTGCTATTATTGAAACACCGAATAGGATTACTGCTAATCAGGGGTGCCGTTTACAAGAAGATAGCACCAAACCCAATCTGTTCCCCATCGCGGTAACAGTTAATGTGGTCAGAACGGGGCTAGGCACTTAACAATAGAGATGCTGGACGGATCAAAACAAACCAATGGCTTAATATTCCCGAGTAGCTATAAAAAGGCTAATCCCGCTATAAAACTGCCATTTTGGCAGTGCCACATTGCCAATGGAACCTAAGATCGCCGGTTTTCGACTTACATGAATTGAAATGGCCTCCAATATGGGGTGAAATTTTTGGTGAGGTTTTAAATATTAAAGAGTATACAAGGGCCGCCTGAAATAAATACAATGGAAAAGACAATAAGGAAAAATCTTTTCAAAATGCTAAAAGGCAGGTTAAACCAAGCACATTGGGACGAAAGAATGCCAAGGATATTTGGGAATCACCCAACGTGCAAAAAGATTTAATGAAAGAGAGTAATGCCGAAGGAAAACCGTTATGTCAGCTCGCACTTGCCATTCACCTTTCTTAGTTTCACAAAAAGAAAACCCTAGAATATTAAGAGACAAAAAACCGGGAGAACGACAATTCACAAATCCGAATTCGGGGCCATGCTGAACAATTTGGATACCGGTTGGAATGATAGGATTTGTTAAAGAATGGGATAGAAGAACAAACCTGTATCTTTAATGGGCGACAATGCGACTTATCATGAATCAAATTGCCGTAAATCGATGAAAACAAGGAGTGGTAAATCTATTATTTCAACGCCAACACAAACAGAAATCTCCTTTGCGTGATGGAAACCTCTTCTACTGAAGGTGGTTTAAGTTCCATTTATGCTGTAGGTCCAGGAATCAAGCCAACAGTTAGCAGAACTCCAGTAACTGGTTTAGACTTTTAACCTACTTTACCGAGCTGGCGGGGAAATGTGAAAAAGGACAGAGCAATTGAGTGGAAATAGTTCCATTACTTCTCATGAAAAATATTGAAAAAAAGGGAGCGGAAAACCGATATCTGATATTCCATCAAGGCGCACCGCAAACCACAGTCACATTCGGAAAAGGCGATTTAAACTAATTAAATATTGGTCGAAGGAAGCATAAATACAAGAACACACCTAAAGTGAGCCTTCAATATAGCAGAAATTTGGGTGAAACTATCGAACATAATCAAAAACATCCGTAAAGCAAAAGAACTGAACAAAAACTCAAATAAGAATTCCGAACCCAAAACAAATGCGGAAACCGGAATACGGGATATTGAGGGACATACACCGTTTAATGGACGATTTGGAAATCCTCTGAAACGACGACAAAATGATGGTAAAAAAGGTCCAAATAATATGGTTAAACGTTGCGGAATTGCAATAATCCATAACGCCGACATAAAAACAACAATGAGTCTAATATAGGGTTAATAGAAGACAATCACAGAAGCCCTAGGGGCAATCCTTAGTATTCCCTTTGCCTGCAATTCTTGTATGTGGGAAAAAGTCCCGTCTAAACCGTTGACTCAATACCTATTCTATATCCAAATGTAAACCAAAAGCCCCGAAACTTAGTCACTTCGGTCCTGTATAGACGCCAAACATGTTTTTAAAAATCAGTCAGGGACTCACGACGGTTGGGCGGAGGCGCTGGTGAGTAAAAAATTGACCTGGGTTTTGAATATAGCTGAAGGGGTGCTTTCCCCAAAGAGCTGAAAGTATGAACTAAAGAGGCTATAGAATATGTACTCTATATATAATTTTAGACGGCAGAAATGAAGGCCAAAACAAAGTGGCCGACTCTTATCTTTGTACGATTTAGTGGCAAGTGCCAATAAGCAACCATCGAAATTATGGGGTCTAGAAAGGTCGAAACGGTAACCCGAACTCTTCTGTATTTTGGAAAAAGGAAGCGAGCGGCTTTGAAGCAAGCAGAAATTGCCAAAGAAACAAAATTGGCCAGCCAATGTAAAGAAAATGTCGCATAACGGAGAGTCCCATATGGCAACTGACAAGGGCAAACTGGTCGCAATTCTTTTGGAAAGAGACCCTTTTTAATGCAAGATGCCAACAGGGGCTATAAAAGCTGGAAAAGCATTGATGAATGCCATAATTTAGAAGGATACAACAGAAATTGGATGCTATGGAAAGACCCGGCCGAATAACAATCGGACCAAGTGATAGCCTTAACATCCAAATTGGTGATTTTTCGGTTGATTCCCGGACGTCGATGCGTGCCGCCTATAAGGCACTGATACGTTTGTTCCCCAATGGGGATTATTTCCAATATTCCATGCCAGATACCATGGGGAACTTAAAAGGAGCTGGTTTAATGGGCAGGAAAAAATCATGCAATCGGGACCGGGCCCTAATGTCGTGATAGCAGACCTCAATGGGGTCCGGCCGTACATTGGCAAAACAATTGGCCCATTTGGGTTGGGTGCTCAATGGTCGAAGGCTATTGAAAAAGACCAACAAAGAGTCAATGGTATTAGCCAATGTGTAAAACAATGTCAACAAGAAATTAAAGATAACCGGATGAGTGAAATTACTGAGCTTGCGTCTGGTTTCGAATTGAAAATGGATGAAAACAAAGCTAAGAACCAGTGGCGCCGACAATTTTGTAGACTGATATTAGCCCAAGAGATTAATAATAAATGCAAACACTTGGAAATTTATGATACGATGAACATTAAGAAAAGTGAAAAAATTACATAAAAATAATGCGTTGCGCTCGTTTTAAGTGTAACGGCTATGCCGTTTAAAGCGCAACAAGGGAAACAGCGCCCGAGTTGTTTATCCCTTGCTCGATGCAGCAAATCACGCTGGTTTGTACTCTCATCGCAACCGCCATTTGGAATGGCTAAATTTTAGCCGGATATGGGGTAAAGGAGAGCCTGGGATCGGATATTCGTTTATAATAGGGATACCATAGCAACTTTTAGTCACATTCCACTGCAAATGCAATGTCCCGTATTCCGGTACTTTCCTGTAAACCGAGATTAAAAGGGATTGGAAGCCGAAAAATATGGATCACGTTATTTCCCACGAAAAAAATGAGGGTGGCCAAAGGCGGGCTATCCATTCCGTAGAACTTGAAAACCTATGTATTAAAGCTGAACTTAAACGCACAACACGCTGTTTGCATAGAATATACCTATCTGAAGGAAAGAAAAGTATGTTCTCCCTTGATTTGGAACAAACTGGCCCCAAGTGCAACAGAAAAAGGTATGCCAAACAAAGTCGGTAAAATTGAGATGGCCGGGTATGCTTAATGAGGCCAAAACGCGAAGAAAGGTCCGAAAGCGCCTTGTAATTATTCCAAATCAAGTGTGATAACACCTTTCCGAGGCAGCGGGCATGCAAAATGGAAAATTATTGACAAACCAAAAAATTCGAAGGTAGTGATTGGTGGGGTCTAATGTCAATTTAAGGGCAAGGGAAAGCACAACTTGCAAAGAAGGTCGCAATTTCGTATTAAGTACGCGACAAGCAGGCTGAAATATCTAAGCGAAACCCCGCATTGGGATTTTGAACAAGGTATCGAAAGGATTGCTTTCATGAAATGGAACAGTTGGTTGGGCCGTATCGAAATGAAGGTGGTACAGAAAAACAACAGTCCGCTCTATTACGGATCTTGGCATGCTCTGCAAGGCCCGGCGGATCATAAGCGATTTAATGGGAAATATTGCGGATATGACAAGGCGAGTCCCCACGCATTGACAAATACCGCTGGATGCCAGTGGAAAAAGCCAAAATTCAATCATTATAATCCGATGCTTTGGGTGCGCAATGGACCATAAACACCTTATGCATTTGTGTACCTGAAGTTTCCGAAGGATTATCGAAAACTCTATGGTGATGATTACGATGACGGTGGCTTATTCCCCGATGTCCTTCGGGGGGAATTACACATACGTAATGTAACCCGGGGCGTCTCACACCTTTTTTATTTAGTGGCTTATATGAAAGTATTTCGGGTTTTGAATATCAACAAGCATATGAAGGGGAAATGCGCAAAAATGCCTTTACCTGGTGGTTATTAAATGGGCAAGCGGTTATGAGCACACTACTGATAGGCGGCGGTTCTCACCTATTAATTATCAACACGGATTACGCTTCCCATTCCCCAAACCGGATAAAATAGGCGCTTACCCAATAACGAGGGGCGGTCAAACCCTTGGATATGCCTAATCAAGATTGGGTGTTTGTCCACAAATGCAAAGGCCTTGGGTAAAAATGAAGATGCCAAAATTGTTTGCCGACAGGGCAAAAAAATTAATAAAAATGTTGGGACAAAATAAAGGGTTGGATGAGGCCAAGGGAACTTGACGGCATTGGAGCGAACCTTTCAATCCTATTTGAAGTCGACCTGAAATGGTTTTGGTGAAAAGTAACTGCGGCGCCAAAATCCTTGTTCGTGCCCTCACGATATGCAAAGGTCTTTGATTTGATGGTGGCCTCAGACCAAGCAGCCCTGAAATTGAACCAACAATTTGAAAATAAGGTAATTCCCAATTGACTTTATTCAAAAATCGTTTAAATTCAGCACAAATTCGTTAGTAAAGCATTGCAATAATAAACATATCTGAACTAACGGCAAATCCAACCATCTATTGCGGTCGGTTTATATTCAACTATACAGGAAAACCTTTGGTTGACACAATATTGACGTCGTGAAAGTGACTGAAAA
>Ga0163217_1011901_pt1 | contig 13220 bp, 6 predicted proteins | sample SynspAceP_FD_185933 | JGI IMG/M metagenome (GOLD analysis project Ga0163217, IMG submission 185933) | Saline lake microbial communities from Ace Lake in Antarctica - Synechococcus sp. Ace-P (PacBio error correction) | ecosystem: Environmental > Aquatic > Non-marine Saline and Alkaline > Saline ...
AAAGAGGGAAGGGAATTTTAAACTGTTTTATATTTCTTTAATTTTTTGGAAAAAGGCAAAAAAAGTTTTGTGTTTAAGGTTAAATAGCGTAAACCAACACCCCGCCAAAAGATATAACGTTTTATTTACTCGCTCCCCTTTTTTCCGTCACCCGCTTTGCCACCAATACCTCCTTTTGCTTTTAGTCCCAAATTTTTCCGGCCCACTAAGCACAAATAATGTGCCAGTCCGCTCCATTCCCGGAAAAGGCGTTATGGCCTTTGAATGTTAAGCATGGCTCAATTCTTGGATTCTCCGGAATCAATCTGCCCTACGGCTTTGAGTAAATATTAAGCCCCAAAAGCCGAATATTTTCGCTGGCCACCCAGTTTGGCCCCCAGTAAACCTAACACTGGTACCCACCCCTCAAATGAAACTGCCATGCGCGCAATTCAAATTGTCCCGCTGCGCAAAACTCTCAAAGGAAAGCCATCAGACAGGCTTTTCAACTCGCTTTGCGCCTGGCTATCGAGGGTTTAAAATGGCCAGATCAGCCTTGGCTAATCAGCCTTGTTTACCTGCTCGTTTTTGCACCTTGAACCACGTTGTACGTCTTTTTCAATATGCTTCACATTGCCCTTGTGCCGCCACCGCAAATAAACGGGGTAGCCACCGCTGCCTGAGTGCATATTAATAAGGCCTCTTAACCCTTACTTCAGCTTTTTCCTTGCGCTGTATGAAGGGCAATGTTTAGACTTATCAAGCTTAAACCAAACAGCAGTGTAAGTTCCAATTTTTTTAAGCCTATTCAAGCCCAATATCCTTGTAATCTGTAGCAGCATTAATTTCTCAGCGGTGCCCTGCAAAGGGATTATGTAAATATTGTCCACCAAATATCAACCATTCTGCAATCAGGCTTTTAACCTGCTGCAGGATACAGCCCAACGCATTGTTGACTCATTGGTATTAAAGGGGCAAGAAAAAACGTGAGCTCGCAACGTGCACCATTGGGTGACTATGGTGTAGTAAGGGCAACAGTGGTCAATATTGGAATAGGCTTGGCCGATTCCGTCCAGAATCATTCACCCTGATCGTCCTTGTGCAAAAAACCGGCTGCCATTGCGTCCGGTTTAGTTGACTAAACGATCGTCAACAAACCCTCAACCAAATTTCCTGCTCGTTTATCGCCAAAACATTAATCGAAGTAACCTAGTGAGATAATGGTCCTGGGATTATCGCTTGAACGTGCGCTCAAATCCAGTTGGGAAGCCGTACTTGGCGAAGATCAAACTCATCGCTTGCCCAAGTGACAGCAGTGCAACGGTGCTCGTCCTGCTGGCTTAGGCCATCTCGGCCAGCACAGGACGGGCCAATTCAAATAAACCCTTGAAATGGCCTGTGGTAATTATTTGGAAATACGACACAAAATGACGGTCCAATTAGTCCACGCTGGGTGTGATCGGATGTGCCCGTAATGCATATCACCGTAGCCAAAACGGCTGCCTTAATCAGCGGGAAAGTTTGTACAGTGGCATCAGTCCAAATATCGCTAAATGAATATCCGTTGTGGCGATAAAGCACACCGTTAATGCGACCCGCAGTTTGCGCCATCGTATGCGCCAAAATCCAAGCCAAACAAGGCCGGATTAGTATGGGGACAAGGTGAACCTGTACTTGCAGCCCCCATTGTTAATACTGTTCGCTTTCAGCATCAAAGCGCCATGAGCCGCCGTCTGCTTTGGTATGACAGCTCATTGGCAGGTGCGCACGTTCACCAGGAAGCAAATTGCAGCCAATTTTGATGACGCTCGCTAATGCGTTTACCTTGACTGTCGGAGATGCTAAAGGCCAAGGGCACATGCGGGCACGTTAAATAGCCCTTGACCCTCGGGTTCAATTGGCGTGTAACCAATGGATTTCACGCATCAATTGACCGCACTACTACGGCCAAAGCGAGTTACTAAAATCCCGAGTATTTATCACGTCCGTGAGACACGCTTAACAATGCGCAAATAGCGTGCAGGTCTTCAGCATACTGGATTTGTGTTGGGTCAGCTTAAGACCTAATACCTGTAGGCGAGGCATCGATACCGCAAAATCAAACACTGCCGCAATATTGCACTTGAAAGCCCAGTTTATCTGCTAAAGCCAGTTTCGGTGTCAGAAATTCTCGCTTTGTTGGGCATTGCCCGTGAAAATGCGCGCTTAGCATAGCAAGTGCTTCGGTATACATCGCTTGCTCTTTGTGGGACGGCCGATAACTCAATTGCGTTAGTGTCGTCAGGTTATACATCCCAAAGCTCATACAGTCGATGGTGCCGCTTGCACATCAGCGTTTCCAAGTAATTGCAACGTACTAACAGGGAAGATTGCTCGTGTCTGCCCTTCAATGCACGTCGGCAATTCGGAATCGTAGAGACGGCACTGCTCCAACTAAATAGTGCGCCCACTATCATGCCCAACAAAGGAATAAACAGAAGAAAAACGTCCACCCGCCGATAAATCGGCCGTCGATAAGCAATAGATTAATCAAACAGTGGGCAGCTGTTTCTGCAAGTGGTCGCCTGCACTTACACCACTAAACAGGCCGTTTGCGGTCGATATATTGGTTGTATATTAAAATTTCAAAAACAAACTCGCCGCCCCATTGCTTTAATGTCATTACCGGAACCGTAAGCCTGAGCACGATTGCCATTGCAAACTCTCGTAGTTTGGGAAATTGTAAGGCTTGGCTTGAGCCGTTCCGCTGCTAATGGCTGTGACCGACCAATAGATAATTTCTAATTCCACTGCATCAGCGTTCATCTGATAAAGATTAAAAACTATTATTGTTACCCGCATTTGTCCCCAGCGACTGAATAAGATCTTGCCTGAACTCAACACGGTTGGGTCAAAGGTCGTTGCTTTGACTTAAATAAATTTGCCTAATGGCGCTGCCGTCAGGATTGTGGACATTGCAACAACAGAAGCGGTTTGGATTACTCGCTTCATCTAGTGCTTGGTATGCGGTTTAAAATCTCATCCAGCAAAAATCCTTGATTAGCTTGCTGGCGGTTGTAAACTAAAATACAATAACGCCCATACAGCCAAATAACTGGTGCGGTATTTGGCCTCCTCCAGCTAGGGCATCGTTGCCTATTACCTCGTTGTAAACTGTCATTGGCTATGGCTGTAATTGCCATAGGTTTCCAGTGGGATTGTTCGTCCCATCTGCGCCCTTCCAATTTCCGGGTGCAACGCATGGCAAAAAATGGAGTTTGACCATCGTAAGGAGACTTCCAAATCTTCACATCGGTAGCCCGGTAAGGGTTTTCAGGACTGGCGCTGCGGCGAATTGCTCGCGCTAAAAAAAAGCTTGATCGCTGGATATTACTTTTCTGCTGGCACTGGCAAGCGGCGCGGCTTTGATAATACAAGGCGGCGGCCTGGCACAAAATCATTTATATTGCGCAAATCTTTGATGGCAATCTTGCCGTCTTCATCCAAGGGTAAAACCCGCTAATAAAGGCGATAGAAACGTCAACCACAAACCGGATCAGGCCCTTGATCATTGGCCAGTACTTTATCTCCACCAACAGCCAAACATCAGCCGACTATCGCTCGAAACTGAGTAAACTTTAACTTAATGAAAATAAGATCAACATTTAACTCGAGCCTTGCGTCCGTCTTACATTCTGGGGTGGAGTCGAAACACTGCTTAGCCTATCAACGATGACGACAAAACTAAAACTGTCGTAAGCGGCAACAAATAGCATTCACAAAGCTATAAAAGACTGTCATCCCTCACTTAAATATTCACTCAATATCTTAAGCCTACAAAGTATAGATATTTATACCAATGCGCTAACTAAAAAGCCAGCAAGGACACAAAACTTTAGGACAAATATAAATGGGCCTGCGCTTAAACATGAGCTCTGTGTTTCTATCGCCCTACAGATAAATCTGGCCATTGTTTCTCCTCCTTGAGCCTTTAGTGTCTGGAACTTACTCCTAATCACTCTGCTCTCAAGCCGGGTTTAGGCCAATTAAAACGTCTGCGCTGGTAACATTTAAGCCCTAGATAAAAAGTGAATTTCAACCATAATAATGCCTCAAACCTTGCTGAAAATCACGTTTTACAACTTATTGGTCTAATATGTCTAATGGCTAACTGCCAAAACTTAAAAGCTGAGCTTTTTGTTTAACCACCTCCATAATAATAGCCTATCTCAGCTTGTTAATTAAGGTATTGCGAACTGAACTAATACTCTGCGTGTACATATTTACCTGCGTAAGAATAAGCCTTTAATCTGTCAATTTTACACGAGCTTATCAATTTGAAAAAACGTATAAAGCAATTGGCTTCGTGGGCTTGAGTGAGTCTGCCTGACCACGTTCATGTTTGCTGCTCGCTGTTCGACGTTATCGTCGCCAACTGAGGCAGGTTGGAGGGAGACCAAGCTAAACGCATACACGATCGCAATAGCAGGCGTGCCACCCAGTGCCCAAAGGCTCAGACCAATGGCTAGTGTTTATCAGCCAAGGCAAGTTAATGGGCTGCCACTTATCCATGAACGACCCTGCCTTCTATTCTGTAACTCTTAAAAATTGGATCGACACTTGGACCAATGAAGAGCCGATTATTTTCTCCCCTCAATGATTACACCGCCACTGTAAATTGGCATGATCAGAGACGATGTCGAATTTTTTAAGGCACGTTGTTGCCGGTGATATCTGCTATGCCGCCAAATCTGCTTTTAATTTGCCCGCCCTACAGTGTCATTAACAATGCCTTGTACCAAGCAATCGGAAGATCAGAGTCTTGACCTTAAAGTCGGTCTAGAAAGCTTGATTACCCAAATCAGCGCAAAATGGGTTACCGTGACGCCACTGCGGGGTAATGACAACTCGAAGCAAGCCCCACAAGCCCTTTTTAAAGATGCACTAATCGCGCCATGTTCCGTTTACTTTGAGCAACTCAATTATGCACTACTTAGAAGTGCTTAAAAGACAACCAGTCGCGCTTCCAGAATAGAGTGCGTCAAGGATGTTAGTCCAGCCCGTGGTGATAGCCGCATTTTTAATAACTCCTGTTGTTGGATGTCAACTCGGCATGATCCTTGGTCCAGCCTTTGCTTATTATAATTCATCAATATGACGTTAACGGCGATCCAGAAAGGAAAAGTAATGGCCGTTTGCAATACCTCGCAGCGGCCAAACAAGACCCTGTAACCGCAGTCGTGTACAAGAAAATAGCCGTATTAATAGCACATTTTTCCCTGGTTTTGCTGACTGAAAACTGACCAATCTGGCAATAACTACTGGCGTGGGTTTAAATCATAATTTTAGGCTGGGAGCCAAAGTTTACCCTGGCTCAGGAAGTGGCGCAAAAATCCATGGGGCTGGAATTAAGCTAACAGCCAACAATTTGCCTCATGTCGGTACTAAGGTCTTGAAAATGTGTGTTTTACGCCGCCCGCAAGACCGCGCAAGAATAGAGGCTGAAGGTAAGCGACATGACCGAAACATTTAAGCAAAGTGGTATTCAAATCAAACAGGTCTTTGCCGACTCCTGCCAATTAATTGTAAGGGAGAATAGCCCATGGGTGCCTCAACTACATACCTTGCGTTCTCACTATTCCGCTATCGTTGCTGTTATGTAGCGCACATATTTGTTAAACGCGTGTGCGGTGGACCCTCATAGTTAAACAAACGCCGACACCCTGGCGCCGCTGATACCAGTCCTGTACATATCTGGACCGGTAGCGGTCTAACTGGCGAATGTGCAACAGTTTAAGCTGGCGTTTGTGGGTAACATTATGTAAAGAACGCTGGTGGCGCATGCCATGTGCACAGATCAACAAGTCCGGCGTTCGCAGCGCAATGGATGATAAACCTTCGCTTATACTGCGCTAACAGTTTAAGTTAATTTACAATCCGTGCAAGACTCCCACCTTAAGTCCACAAAAGTAGCTGGCGGTCATAATTGTTGCTAGCAAGCTGGCTTCGGCCTGCGCAGATATCAGACTACGTTGGATCAAGCAATTGGGCTAAATATTGAAAATTACTGCCCTAACAAAATTCAGTTAGAGAACCCCTTAGCCAAAGAGCCCGGAGCCAACAAAAACTTTCCCAGCGACCACCGCGGCTGTTTTGCAGACACGGTTATATACCCTATTAGAAACTTATTGCGCCAATTGCCATACCGGGAAAAATTTCCGGCCACCATTGCAAATTTTCCACTCCTATCATCTTTGCCGTCCAGTGAGTGAGAAAGCTTATTCAGCAGCTAAAGCCCGAATTGAACTTGAATACCCACAGCAAACTCAAGAATTGTTCGGTCGACTACGTGAACGAATTTCATAACTGTTGGAGTGATTGCACAAGCGAATGCCAATGGAACTCATTACGCCATCCCAGCATGCAGACGGTAATTGACCTTACCCAGTTTAGACGACAGCTGAAAACGCAAAGCCTTTGAGTTTATTTGAAGGTATCTGCCAACAGTGTGGCGGCCCGCTTTGAGAAAGATCTGATTCGCTAAGATGGGCAGTTTAAAAACCGGCTCAGGCAGCACCTGCCTGTTGAATACCAGCGGTGTTGAACGGCGATTAACCTAAATTTAATAGGCGAATATTCTTGGATTAAAGGCTGGGGCATTCCAACTGCTTAATGGCAAGCGCAAGAATCGACCAGTAAGCAGTAAAAAACTCCACGACTTAATTACCGCCACCGCGAATTTGCAAATTTAGAAAGCCTTGGTTGTAAACCACTAAACGGTGACACAAGAGGGTCCCGGCGCGGCATCATCAGAAGTTATTCAGGTGGTGTGGAAAACCGCATTTCACCTTAGGGTCAAACCTTATACAACTACAATGCCTTAGTGGCGCACACGGTATACCGATAGTAAATGGTCAACCCGCTATTACGGCTGCATGCAGATGAAGACTTACAATAGTTTTGCAAAACAATGTGGTGGTCAACTATGATCCCATCAACGTAGACAAATATTCGTCAACGGAGTTTTCAAACCAAGACAGTTGATGCCTATTGAAGGGAGCGACATGAATAACTGGGAACCGACAGCTAGCCTTTTGTATTAGGCAGTGAAGTATCTGGTGATTTCCCTTTGGGCCGGCTCATTCGCATGTGGCTTCCACAATCGTGTGCTTACGGAATGAACAAATTAGGCAACAACTTGATGTGGCACGGCCAAAAATTCTTTTTGCTGTTTGATGTGAGCGACATCACCCAAATTGCGCAAAGCTATGTTGTATTAGAAACCAGCTTGTACGACAGTTATAGTTACTTTATTTAGTGAGCCTCTTTTTTATCTCCATTAGACACAAAGGCTGCTATTACAGCCTGCGCTTAAAGGCATGCAATAGGTATTAATGGTCGCGGAGGCGCTGTGGTCAAGTGTTAAAAATATCGAAAATTAATCCTCAATCAAATGACGTATGTGTCGATAAGGCCAAGCTTTGTCGCGTTTAGGCACTATTATTGCCTTTAGAAAAAATGGGTGGCAGAACAGGACGCAGTTCCTTTTAACTTTGATGTATTAGGTGACAAAGTAATGTGCGCATAGAGGCCATTCCCACCCGCGCCCGCCGCCCAGTATTGATGTTAGCCTCCCACAAGCCCAACCAAATTGGCATCCGTGCACTTTGCCGAAATTAATGCCAAGTAATGTCCTGCCACAACTGGCGTAACCTACCAATAACATTGCAGTGAAGCTAGCCTTGAGCAACTAAAAACAACAACTCCTTCGGTCACCAAGTAAAGATAGCTTTTTAAGCCGTCTAATCAAATGGCAGTTACGCAGATTGGCGATAACAATAACTGCGACCAAACTAGTGCCAATAGCAGTTTAACGGTAGCGCTTTTTTCAGCTTTTTGATTTAGTCAACCCGCTAGGTACCGCTTTCCGCTTACTCAAGATAGAGCGCTTATTCTCACGCCAATCAATGCAAGGCATTCTCGGTCGGCCAAAATGTGGCTAACCAACCCGAAAACCAACGCAGTTTACAGCGAACTCAATGCCGCTGAAACAGAATAGATTAACCGATTGTTCTGGTGCAAATCTGTGACGCAAATTATACCGCAACCAAATAGTCAAAGCCATTAATGTGCTCCACGTTTGGGCAGTGCTGCCCTTACTAATGCAAAAGGCGTAATAGGAAAAGAATATGAATAAAAATAAAAAACATTTCACCTAAAACGACCTTTTGCGCCCACGCCTGTCATCGCTAAACCGAATGACTCGTCGCGACTTTATGGCCCAGGTTTTATGGCCGTGTAGGCACCGTGTTGTAGTGGCTCCATTTGAGTTATTTGCAAATCCCAGGCCAAAGCCATGCTTCCACTGTCCCCGAATTTAGAAGCTCTGAAAAGCCAGCTGGGCATTGGCCTCCCAAGGCGCCGTAAGACTCCTTTTTATTGTTTTGATTAGCCGGCGGTGCAAATATTCCTGGCTCCAATGGTATTAGTTTGGCGGAGAGGCCGGTCACTCGACTTTTTAAGTACTCGCAGGTTACGCAAATTGGGGATTCCCTGGCGACATGGTGCCGCCCATTGCCAACCCACCAACGGGCACTCAGTGACTTTGATCAATACTGAGTTAAAGGTTAGCATTTCACCGCTGAAATAGTGCCTTTTTACGTGGTATTCCAGTGATAAGTTTAGTATTACATCGGGCCAATTGAAACGGTGCAGTCAATACCCAGCACAGTTCGGAAAATGACACAGGCAACACCCCTCACAACCCCATGTATGGCCTCAATAAACGTAGGCTGCTATGGCCCGTTTGTTGACTTAAATCGGTTCACCGCAATAGCGATTCTGGTGGTAACTCTATGGGCCCGGGCTAAGATGTAATAGAACCCCAGCAAACTCCGACTAAAATCGACAGACCCTTCTGATGTGAAGGTTTTTGATACCGGCGACTTAGTGGGTTTATTATCACAACAAGACTCGGTGGGCGGTGATGGGTCTATTTCAAATCGCATCATGCCATGAAGCTCGGCAAGGTTAAAGCCAAATCACCCTGATGATGTGCCTTAAAGATATGGTTACTGTGGGTTATGTCAAAAGTGCCGATATAACCCCTGGAAAAAAAAAAAAAAAATAGTTGGCGATTCCATCTACCATTGAATCCTTTTCACTCGATAGTGATTTGGTTGGCGAATAATGTATTTTAGCGCAACAAGAATTGCCAGTGAGGGCGAATTTCCAGAAAACCGCCTCTATGCTTAACACTTGTAGTTAATGGCTATGCAGGCGCCGGCACCATTACCATTGGAGGTTTTGAACTACCACACATCAGACCGCGCCACCGGTGAATCAGGGATCTGCGCGCTGGACGTTGTTAAATGGTGCCTGCTAGAATATGCCCGCGCGGCAAGGCGTGCCGCTCATGATGTATGTGTGTAGTGATGTTCGGTTGCCCAAGTACGTATGAATCGATTGACTCACTCAATTGGGTCGTGGCAAGGGTGTCTTGGGTCAGGAGACAACTCCTCAACTGCCCTGCTTCATTTTTTTATGTTTACAACCCTAACGGTAACGCCCCAACTAATAGGCCATACCAAACAGACCAGCAAGGCCAATACATCAACAAAATTGGCTATATGCGCAGTGATGCCTCGGTTAGAAACCGCCAGCTTCACCGGCCGCCAATAACGTTAATTTATTTAGTCGAAACCGTGATATCTCAACCTACATGGCACTGCACGGCGAACAGGTCCTAAGTTTGCTAGTTTATTTTCTCTCGTCACGGTTTAAGGTACACTCCAGTTGCTCGATAGCCTACGCTTTGAAAACCTATGGTGGAGTGGGGTAATTGTAAAAATAGCGTCGAGGTTTCAAGGACGACTGTGATAATGTCTTAATAGAGTCTTTGGCTCACAGGGCAAGCGATGACAAAAAAGTATCAAGTAGTTCAATGTCCTTTGAAAATGTATCCAGTTTGAAACTTTGGTGATTAAGCAGCATGACAAATCCCTCAGTTCTATGGGCAGAGCATTGCCAAAATTTGTCCAGTTTTAGCCTCTGCATATTTTTCTGAGAGCCGCCTTAACCTGCAAACTTTGTTTATGAAGTTATTGTTAGTTTTACTCTTCAATCATTAAGTAAATTTTGGCGTCCATTATCCAGCGTTTGAATAAATGAAAATGACCTCACGACAGAATAAATCTTTGCAATACTAACAGGATACTTGTACAATGAAAAAATTTTTTGCCCTGACACTCACAAGTGCCATGCAATTAGCCACATTCCATCGGCTGGCTCAGAGAAAATACTCCAGTACAAATAAACCCGAAAATGCTCATACCGAAATAAGCCAACTTGAGCTCCCAAATCCTTTGATCGCGAATTTCGCGGGTCCCCCTTTTGGTGGTGTGCCTCCTTTGATAAAATGGGAATTGGCCGATCTAAAACCTTCTTCTTGAAAAGGGCATGGAAAATTAACTTGGCGAAGTCAAACAACCATTATTAATAATCCCACAGCCGCGACATTTGAAAACACCTTGTTCCTTAGAAAAAAGCTGGAAGCCAGCTGGGCCGCGTATAATAGTTTATTGGGCATTTGGAGTGCAACCATGAACAAGTCCCGAATTCCGAGAGATTCAAAAGAGATGGTGCCTAACACATTTCCGATATTTTAATTTAAAATAGACCAAGTAAATGAAAGCCTGCTTTACCCGCGTTAAAGCGGTGTATGGAAGTGGCAGAGTTCAAAACCTGAACTAGCCAAGAGCAACAACGTGTTTACTTGGTTAAACTAGCAATGGCCTTGCGCGCAATGTGCCACCTGCAAGGTGAAAGCAAAAGCCCGCCTAGCGCAGCCATTAATCCAAGGAAGTCGCCAGTTATGGCAAACTCAGCTTGCTAAACAATGTGCTAGCTGACGAAAAGAGAACTATGTGCTGTTATATCAAAGCCAACAACAATTGGTCCCAGGCTTACCGGAGTCGTTTTGTAATCGCGTCAGCCCGCAGCCACGCAACTCAGCGGCCTCAAGATGGTAAGTAGATGTCGATACCACCACACCGCTCTTCTATGGATCCTTTCCTACCTAGTTCCAGACAACGTGAGCTGCGCCCCCAAAAGTATGGGAAACCTATTATAGCCGCGGCACAATGGCGTGATGTCTACAACAACCATTAATCAAAACAAATTATACCCTTCGCATGAACCGTATGGTCTGATGCTGGGGTTTACGACAACTTGGCACAGTGGCGTTTAGTGGCGCACGCGCATGGCTAAAAATCCAGAAAATGCCATGGACGCTCATGTCATAGAGTGGGTGGCCCCGCGGCCATCTGCCCGAGGTGGCAGAAGAAGTCAATAGATATGCCCAAGCTGTAGCGGATGCCGAAGGGGCTAACATCAACTATCAAAACCTTGGCATTACCGCTATTATGCGAAAAAGTCCGCAAGCAAAAGTATGATCTTGAACTCTGATGAAGTAAAACAATATCCTGCAATTAGATAAACTGCGCGAAGCCATGTTTTACGTTGGCCGGCCGCTTAATTTAAATTTCAAATTTCCCGGTTGCAGAAGCGTGTTCCGGTTTTCCATGACGATGTGACAAGTTTGGGAGTTACCGACTTGAGCCAGTAGTGAACATATTGCCTTGGTATCTCGATCCCTTTGCTCGCAAGGTAAAGCGTTTCAGGTCTTGGGCAACACTTATCGAGCCACACTACTTTTGATGAGTAAATAAAACCGTACTGGCTTCGAACAACTCTATTTTGTAAAAGGGCAGAAGGTTGGAACATCCCTCATTTCTTTTGACGCCTGCAGAAACCTTTTTTCATGAAGTTTGGACATGCTAATCATTTTTTATCGCTAAGGTTGCCTTACCCACTTTCACTCTGGTGTGTGATTACACCAGAATTTCAGTCCCAATTGCTAGACACGTTTGTTAAACACTGATGAAGTCATCAACAACTTATTTAAGTACACTAACAAAACAGGTGAGCCAATTCCGCAAGAGTTGGTGGCTAAGAATAAAGAAAGCCCGCAACCTTTAATGAAGGTTTGTCCAAAACCACCGAGTATTGGGTCATCGGCCATGATGGATTTGCTATATCACCACGCGATCCCGCTACGAATTGAAGCCACAAGGTATCGAGCACAGACAGTTGCGCAAACTCGTGCTCCAAGAGTTGTTATGCGTCACGCAGTAAGCCATCTTTTGGTCATATTCTTAGTAGTTGAAGGTTATGCATCTCAAGCACTACGGTTATATGTGGGCTGAAGTCGCTAACTTCGAATCGCAAGAAGGCTTTGCCTGAGGCGCCGGGCGTTTTTACGAACAAAGAAGTCCGGTCGCCAAGTTAGTGAAGTAAACTTATTTTTCTATTGCGAAACTGCGATGGATCCAGCTGAAGCTTTATCGCTTATTCCGGCGGCGCGACCCAAGTTTGAAGCCCTTATGCTGACCGCGGCTTTCCCAGTGCAAATAGGCAATTTTTACTCAATAAAAAAACGTCTTCGACGTTTTTTCATTAGTAGAAGAACTTTAACAAAAAAAAACCTACACAGCTTACGAAGATAACCCCAATTCAGTCAAGTTAAGTAAATCTACATCTATTCAATAAAATATAATGGCTTTAAACGACTAAAATCAGCTTACATTTATAAAAGCTAAATTTTTTTGACCAAAGGCGTTTTAAACGATGAAGATGGCTTAAAACGACAGATTTATTACTGCTTATTGCTTGTTAAGTGCTGCAGTATTTACCGTTATATTACCATGTTCCTGACCGCTCTTGGGCTTGAACTGAGGCAAGGTGGGCCAAAGCCCCCTGCAATTTATTGATACGATGGTTTAACAGCTCATCTCAAGATGAAGGGCCGTTAATGAACTCCAAAGCCCTATTGTAATTACTGCACGGTACTAGCGCCTCTTTACACCTTGGGAAGCTGGACAGAGCCTTAGTTAAACAGCAACATCGCTGTTATTGCGTTTGACCTTTCTCTGCCTTTGGACTCCACCGGTCCCGCCCCTATCAATGTTATAACAATTGAACTTACGCCCAAACGTGATTAGAGGTGTTGGATCACTCAAATGTTTTGCAAACTAATGCTACTTTTGGCCGGCTAACTCACTAGGCGGCTACAATTCGCATGGGCAAACAGCTGTGCTTTACCCGGGCCCGCGTTAAACACTTAGTATTAGTGAAGTCCCAGTGGTTCCCTTAATCGGATTCACTGCCTCTGGCCTTTTGAAAATAGCTAAAACGCCAGTTAC
>Ga0163217_1112862_pt1 | contig 13216 bp, 18 predicted proteins | sample SynspAceP_FD_185933 | JGI IMG/M metagenome (GOLD analysis project Ga0163217, IMG submission 185933) | Saline lake microbial communities from Ace Lake in Antarctica - Synechococcus sp. Ace-P (PacBio error correction) | ecosystem: Environmental > Aquatic > Non-marine Saline and Alkaline > Saline ...
GCGCCGAATGTCAGGCCGCTGAGCACAGCTGCTTTTGGCCTGAACCGCCGAGATGAGGATTGAGCGCAATATGCCATCGTGGGAGGCCGCGCTGAGCTTTGGCATAGAAAAGGCTTCGGGGCTGGAGTAAGCTCGCGATGAAGGCGGATGAGCGGAGGCGGCCTTGGGCCCGCGTGTGAGTTGAAGCCGTGCCGTCTAGTCGGTGAAGGCTTCCGTTCATCGCGAGGATAAAGTTCAAGCAGCAAGGTGGAGGTCAGTGATGCCCGGGATCGCATCAGCGTAGAGCAACATAAAAGCAAACCTCTTCGCGCAAGCTCGAGCGCCCATCCATCGTTGGCGGCTTCTAGGATCTTCGCCGGAATTTCGCGGAAGCTAAGTGTAAAGCATTCCAGACGAATAATCGGACAGGTTTGTGAGCATTCAGAAATGATGACCAGTGCGATCCTTGCTGTCGAGCACAGCGCGAACTGGAATGCACAAGAGATAGATCGGTAAAGAACACCTAACCCGCTGGCAGCATCTTGGCTGAGCAGATCCACAGCAGAATGTCTTTGGTGCGGCTTGCTAGGTTCACAAGGCCATCGACCTCATTCGTCGGCGCGGAGGTCACAGCTGAGCCGGCCGAAAGTGAGGGTGGCTGATCAGATAGCTAGAGCATAAGATATAAGGACGGGTAGAATGGCGGTCGCGAGGAGATGATAGAGTTGATCTCACGATAGAGAGCTCGTAGTTGAAAACGTGTAGTTGCACTCGAGCTTGTGGTAGTTGAGTGAGCAGATCCGTCCAATGAGACGAGAGAGAGTGCGGCTCGGCGGCGTGCGCTTCGAGGGTCCTTGGAGCTCGTGAGGAATGGTCCCAATAGATGGGAAAGAAGATCAGATACCGTGATACCCCAAGCGAGGGCGCTCGGTGTTGAATGATGTGCTTGTGCGTTTCTGGGTGAATTGCGCGTGCCATGATATCTCCTCCTCAGTGTGTGCAGGTGTGGTCTTGCGACCGTGACCAGGCATCAGGAGAATGGCCCGATATTGGCAACAATCGGTAGATGTCGAGAGATAGGGCGCCTGCTCCGTCGACAGCGGCTGGGTATTCGATATAGACACTGCGCGTGATTATGCGTTAGTACGACACGTCTGAGAGCTATGAGAGCAAGTTAGGGTCCACGCCGTTTTGGTCCCAAAGGCGACCGCCGTAATAGTGGCATCAACAAAGATTTCCGCAAAAGATCGTATGTAAAAAGATCGCTGGATCAGGATCACCACGGTGTCGCGCGGCCCAGACTGACGGAGTGTAATAGAGCGAAACGCTTGGTTCGGGGTAGCCGTCCATACTCGCGGCGTCCAACTGCTCGCGGGTCGAGACAGACTGAATTGCCGTCGCAGCAGGATCAGCGTCCGCAAAAGGCAGCCATTGCCAGACACGATGATGACAATCGAAGGTCAGCGAGGACTTGGCTTGCAATCATTGGACGGTGTCGCACCGAAGTTCAATTCCCAAAGGTAGGCAAAGAGCCCCGTAGTTGGGTCCATGAACATGTTTTTTTTTCACACCAGCGCCAGACGGCGGCAATGACGAAAAAGGGTGGCGATCACAAAGGATGCGGACAAAGCCCTGCCCACATCGGCTGGTTCAGGAAGGATGGCGAGCAAGATACCCAAGGCCCACAGTGTAATTCGCCAAAACACTCAGACCATAATGAGCCGTGTCACCACAGAAAGGCCAGAAGGCGCTGGATGTGATGAAGACGCACATAATTGTCGAGAGCCTACCAGCCCAGATCAACCGCGCGCAATGGGCAGGTATTATTTCTTGAACGAAAAAGTAAAGCGTCATGGTCAGCGGAATAAGCATCCATCCAAGGACAAGACCACCGCAGGGGGCCATCATGCAGACGTGCCGCTGATCGGGAATGTTGGGTGTCGCCCATCTGGCACATCTCCTCTGCTGGCGGCGGATCCGCGTTTAGGTGTAAGGGTGATCATATTAGGGGTGGGGTGGAAAGGGCGGCGGGGCCGCCGCCCTTATACGGTGAAGCGGGCCTTAGCGTACCGGCGGCTCCATTGCGATGTTGGTCAGCGCCTGCCGCCTTCTCGAAGCGCCTCTTCGACGTCCTGCTGACCGGCATAGGCCCCGCAGGAACTCTTGCTCTCACGTCGGTCGCGATGCCTGCAACCTCGGGATCGCGAGAACGTGATCACCGACGTAAGGGCGTTCGATGAACCGTGGAAGTTCTGCGGATCATATCGGGGACGCGAGAGTAGTTCGAGTGACTACTCGACTCTCTGAGTTTGTGTTTCTGGGTTATGCGCTATGGATTGTATGATGTTTATTTTGTCAGGGTGCTTGCTCGGCGGCGTGTTTCTCTATATGAGAGCGAGATCACGATTGCGCCCGGAGGAACGTTTCGGTGCCCCAGGCGCGTTCGTTCTCGGCACCAGATTTGATGTGTCTTTGGGTGATGTGGTGTTACACATATTTGACTCGTTAGGAACTGCATGTAGCGATATCTTCTGTTATCTGAGTACCCGCCGGATCGCCAGCGCCCATGCCTCAAATTCCAAGGGAAGGTTTGCTCAAGGCGCTGTATTCTGCTCTATATATATGGCAGCAAACCAACCTTGTCGGATCCACGTTGAGAATCGTCACCGTGAGTAGCAGACAATGTAGTAGTGATGCGGTGCTACATCTCGCCGTTAGCAGTCGTTCATCATCGATGAGCATGATAGAGTGCCATTGAATGCACGTTACTGTAACATCGAACACGAAGTTTTCGTTAAAGGTGTGCGAGCAGCGCATATCTTGCAGGGACCGCTAGCGCTCATTCGCAGGTGCCTTACTTGCGAGTGTAAGGAGATTACGTCGTTGGCCATCTCTCGGGGCGTAGAGAACTAGGAGGTGGTCAATGGGGGCGTTCCAATTCCTCGTCGAACCAGCGCATGCGCCATATATTGGAATTCGACATCGCTGTGATAAACGCGCCGCCCTCGCCCCAACCCGGCTTTTGCCGCGCAGGCCAGATGCCCGTTGAATGTCGTTTTTCGCGGTCGGTCATGGCAGCCGCGGCTTCGCGGATGAATTTCCCAGGTTGGGGTCCTTTCGGCATTTCCATGACCGGCTTTTCCCTCAGATCCGTGCGTTACATGGATCGATGGAGCCTTTCGCCATAGAAAGGTGCGGCGTAAAGCGTAAACCTCGTGCTCAGGCCACTGCATAGCAGGAAGGATATCGTCCTGCGTCATTAGTCTTCCGCTGAGGTCATCCAGCGGTACCAGCAGCCGTTCGCACCAGATCGCGTTTCATACCATGCCGATGTCATGATGTCGAAAGAGCCGCCTTGGTCGAGATGGTCCGGTGGTGACCGCGCTGACGCAGCACGTTCTCTTCAAGGGTGACCCATTCACTTCGTGCCGGTCTCTTGGTGACATTTGTCGGTGTAGCCTGCATCACGGATCATGGTCCGCCGTTGTTCACGGTGGCGATGGTGATTCGTTTCAGCAAAACGCACCCCCGCCCATGATCAGGGACAGGCCGTGCAGCATACATGAATTCCTTGCAGAGCAATCAATAGTTTCCTCCCTCTATGATGAGAAGCGAGAGTAAAGCCAGTGGATGCAAACGCGCAGTCAACTTAAATTTACGCGCGTTTATTATTTTTCAGCAACCTGAGAAACACCAAACGACTTACGCCGACGTCCCGCATGACCAGCAGTTCCTCAACAACGTCTCTTCGCGTTCGGGTAGCTCGGGTTTTCGCTTTCGATGATACCGAACAAGGTGCTGGTTGCACGATTCGCGATGGCGCCATAGTTTTTTTTTTTTTTCCGTGCGATGGTGTCAGCGGCGGCATGTGTAACGCGAAATACGGGTGGTCCATCCTGCCCTGCGTCGCGCATGACACAGCACTTGCATGACCGACGCTGCATCCCGCAGTTCAATAGGCTGCGAACAGCATGACCCGATGGTGCCCAGTCGGCTACTCGTTCGAGCATAGCCACGTATCCGTCTTCGAAACGCGTCCCCGCTGCCATCAAGTTTCCCGCCTTCGGTGGCGCCAATCTCTCAAACTTCCACCTCCGCCAGGCCACCGTGATGGATATGGTTGGCGCAAAACGCCGTGACGCGCCATTGCCTCCCAATAGGCCGACGGACGTTTGTTGGCGTTGGGGTTGCTGGGGTCTTCATTTCGAAAAAACACGAGGTGGCTCGCCGCTGCGACACAGGTATTCAACCATCAGATCGACACATTTGGAAATTGTCGGTTCCGACGAAAACGCCTCGCAGACCCCTTCGATATTTGCATCAAAAGGGTCACAACGGGGACGTCCTTGCATAAAGCGTTCAATATCGGGCCTCTGTCAGAGGCTTTGCCAAACGGTGCCAGCAAAACGCCCCCGCCGGTTTAAGTGCCTCAGGGATTCCAGATTCGCCCCTCCTGTGGGCGGTTTGCCGTGCGAGCTTGAAGCAATATGGGGCTATACCCGCTGCATACAGGCAAGTTCTCTACCTCGCGCCCCGATCTCAAGCAACAGAAAGGGTCAGCGACGGAGGCACGAGACGATGCCGGATGTTGCGCGTCTGTGCGGAGCGATTTTGGTTTACCGCATAGACCATTGGGTGCCGTAGTTCATAACTCGGCTAGCGGCCGCTTCGATCCGTTCGCGGTGGTGCGCCTTACACTGTCAGGGGTCGTTGAAATAACTTTTGATAGCGTGGGCCCGAGAAGCACCTGACGGCGCGCAAATTCCTTCCATGTTTACGGATCTCTTTCTCACCCTCTTGACCTCCTTAACAAAACGCGCGCGCGTAAACTCCTGGTCAATAATAGGGAAAAGGTTCCCCGGACCGCAAGAGCGCTGAGCCTGGCGTCAGAAACGCCGCGACAGTGCGTTGCGCACAGGCCCTACGCGATGCGCGGCATTAACTGTATTTCGGACGCCTGATACTGAGCGGGCGCGAGAAGGTCCATCTGCGGACCCTGTCTCATCTCTTCGTCCAGCGGCGATTGGCACCGGGACACGAAAACATCACAGCGGCGACCCTTTGCGGGCGCATAGGCCACTCGTTTTATGCTCCTCAGGCGTGAGGCGTCTCAGGGGTTTCTGTGCAACTGCCGGCTCTGACATTTTTTGCCAGAACACCTGCGTTGAAACGTATCCCCAGCCCCGACCGGTATGAGCTTCCGTTTTCAAAGCGGGCACTTGCACTCTTGCGCCATCCGCCATAATAAGCTGTGGCCCTCGCTTTCCGCGTGTAAGATGACGACCGACGGTCCTTATTCAGAGATCTGCCACCTTAATCTCGGAGCGCGAGCGGCGCGAGGGTTGATCAGTATAAGACTCGTCCGAGAACTTCCTATGTCGCCGGCGCCGTATGATCGCCGCGCGCGTAACGCCTATACCTTGAATGAAACCGGGGCGGATATTCGCGCGTCGATAACGACCGCACGCCCGTCGGCCATTGCCGCGCCCACAGCGCGGCGTAGGTATCTGCGCCCCCGGCTCGCCAACGCCAGGCTGATGCCGCCGACATAGAGCGCCGCACCTCAGACAGCGCGGGCATCTGCTCCCGCCCGTGATCATCGCCCGCCGAGTTCTCGTCATAGCAAATCATCAGGGTCGCGTGGCCGCCGATCAGCCGTAACAACGCAAGTGTCGTCGGTCGGCGCCGAGCGATAGATGGCGACACATCTACATGGCTTCTCCTTGAGGTCATTGCCATTGCATGCCCGAACCTTGTGCGAAGATTAGACCGAGAGCATCCCGCCACCTTGCGCCCCAAGCCGCCCCAAAGCGATGGTGCTATTAAACCGCCGCCTCCGCATGCGGGCACGAAACGTCAGGACCAAGCATTGGTTGGACGTCGGATCATATCGATCAGAGCTTCCTCCGCAGCAAAGATCATCTTTTAACCTTCAAAATGGTCGCGGTCGACGAGGGAACGGGTCCGAGAGCGGTAGGGGCTCGCGCAAGCGCACGCGCGTCGCACCGATGGTACTTCGCGCACTTCGGGAAGTATTCACACGGGGCAACGGCTGGACGTCCCGAGCGCGCGCCCGGGTCCGCAGCAACCGGTGCGGCACGGGTCTCCTTCGGGCAGCGAGCCATCGATCATCACGGTGGTCGAAATCGTCAGACAGGTCGCGGCTAACGGATCGCCTGAGCCAATGCCCTTGCGCCGCACCAGCGCAACTATCCGATGTCTCGTGGGAACCGCCACGCCGCCGGATCGTTCCGCCATGGCTGTGGCTCTCGCCAAGCAATCATGCAGCAATCGCCTCCAGCGTGAAGAGACGCCGACATCAACGAGCTGCTGTCCGGATTACCCGACCCGCGACGGCATGGAGCAAGCCCCTGCGTCACCGCTTTTGCCGGTAATGAAAGCTTGTTGTCGAGCACAGTCCACCGCCGACGAAAATACACGATATAAAGTAAAGGAACTCGCGTGCGGTTTATCGTGAAGCACCGAACACCGCTCCGCCCGCAGGGCCGCCGCAGCGTCATTTGCATAGGTAGAGTTGGGGCCCTCAACAAACTTTGGCCAACGCCGCCACGATATCGAAGTCCCCGCCACGCACCGAGGCTTTGGTTTGCGACGTCCGCATGCCCACATGTTGAAACGGCAGCGCGACGCCCAAATTCCCGCCGTCCGCCTGCGCTGTGTGGCGGATAGGTGGCGCGCATTTTTCTAACCCCGCTCGATTGTGAATCATAAACCGCGCTCCGGGTCGATGGCATAACCTCGCTGCTGTTGGCGCAAAGCAAACCTTTCCCGCGAAATCGGTTGAGGATCAGCTCTATCGCTACGGCCGCCCGACCTTCAGTCCAAGGAAGAAATGCAGCCGTTGGGGTCTAGCCCGAATTGGAACAGATGGCTTTTGCCCTACCTGCTTTTACCCGCACACCCCTTTTCGCATGCCGTCGGCTTCGAGGCCCGCATGATGACCGAGACAGTTTTGCGCAGAGAGAGCCCGTCGCGCGGCGACTCGGCTTGGTGTTGGCCCGTTACGGCCGCAACAGAGACAGAAACAAGCCTTCGTTATAGCTTCGCATCCCGCTTGGGTTTGCCCGCGCGTCGGTCGGTCGGTCCGTGCGATTGTGATTGTCCTGCAAACCGACCTTCACCTTTGACATCTGCGTAGCACTTACCCGCAGTAAATTCCCAAACAAGCGCAGCAAGTCAATAATTTAAAATCACTCTTATTTATTAATTAGAAACATTTGGCAAAGAGTTCCATCCGCGCGCCTAAAGGTTGCGCGTTCAAATCTCGAGGAGTCCGCCTGGAAACAGAGGTTTCTCCCGCCTCAGCTTGAGCTCAAGCGTCCAATACAGAAAAATCCATCATGCTTTCGTGCCAGGTGATTAGGGGGAATTTTCGGCCCATGTTACGCAAGGTCTTCGGCCCGGCGGCTGGCGCGGTGGCTTGCGAGCTGAACCTCGTCAGGTGCAGCGCTTTTGGACCCTTTTTTTCAGATTACAGGGGCTACAGGCCGCGACGACATTTTTGCCAGCTGGTGAAATCCCGCCTGCCGCGCGTGCACCACGTGATCAAACGTCAGATCCCGCGCGCGCCGCAAGTACTGCAGCAAAATCATCCCTCAGAAATAAAATTAAAGCGCGTGAAGGCCACGCGCTTTGAGTTTGACATAATCTTTGAGAACAATCCACCGACGGGATGCGAATTTGCATCGACGGGCTGTGAACATATGCGTCATACTCGGCGACGATATCCACCCCGATCCAGCCATTTGGCTTTGACGGGCTTCTTGCCAAGGCCAAAGCGACCAGCGGAATAAGACAAGGGTCTATAGTCCGCATTTCCAGCACAAGGGCTCGGTTTGTTTTTCCAGCCCTGCCGGGCTTGCGCGTAAAATTCCAGTCCTAAAGTCGCCGTCCATTGTTCGATAGCCCCTTGCCGTTTCCGCGTCGGTCCCAGCGAGACAGCCCCGCTGATGCTTTTCGACCTATATCTCGTGGTTTGCCGTCCTGACAAGTCGCAAACGGCTACAAGATGTCGCAAGAAGGATTAGGGCGATTACGTAACAGGCATGTGACGGCAAGGGGCTGCGTCCGCAAGGGGTCCCCCCTGCGCAAAACCGCCGAGCCGCCGCAGGGGTAGGTCAAAGACCCAGGTTTGTCGCGCAATAAAGGCAAGCGCCACGCTTCAGCCCATCGGGGGCGATCCGTGGCCTGTACCCTTCATGATTGGGCAAAGACATCCGTCCCAGCCGCTTCTTGCAGCGTCTCTGCGGCTTGGGGCAAGGACTGCGGTGGGACGACATCAGTCCCGCATCAACCATGCACCCAGCAGCACCGGAGGCGTACGACGATTCGTCCTTCAGGCTTTCAGGTTGACAGCAACGACCCGAGAATGCTACAACGCAGCCCACTGCAATCCTCACTGCGCCGCGGTTGCGACAATGAAGCGCCATCGATGTTGCCTTGGGAAAAAGCCAAACAGCAACAACCTGGTTCGGGCCAGCAGGTCTTCGTCCACCATCCAGCGGGTCGAGAAAAGGCTTCAGGTCATCGACTGCCTGCATCAATGCCGCGTTCTGCTTCCTCTTCGCGACGATTGTCGATCCACGGGATCGGACCACTGGAATCCCATGGCGCGCCAGCGCAGGCATTCGGGCGCATCGGGGCCACGACATGTATCGGCAGATGTTTCAGCCAACGGGTCGGCAAGCCGCCAGCAGATGCGCACCATTCGCGCCATAGCATGCAGGAACACGACGGCGACCAGCGTTTTCCACCCGAGCCGTTCCGGCGGCGCTCTCGTTTGAGTAACTCGTGTCATGAAATCCCTTCCCGTGTTTGCCAACGCGGTAGTACGAAAAACAGATGCGGGCTGCAACCGATCGCCAATGGCGACCAATCCTGCGCCATTGATGCAAGCTGTTTTGGCTTTTGTGCGCTCTGGCAGATCAAACAGGATTTTTGCCCGCCTCTTGCAAGGCCAGATCGCCTTTGGGGCAAGGATAATCGCGCGGCCCAGCGAAAACATCGCATAGATCTGCGCCGTCCCACAGCCCGCACCGGGACAGCCGTCAGCGTTTCAATCACCAGGGCGTCCGGCGCATCGTGCACGCGGATAGTCGATCCCGCTTCTGCCAGCGCCAGCGCAATAGCGAATTTTCTGCGGCTAAGGCCCGCAATTGCGCAGACCGTCCTTCGCCCCGCAGCAATAATCGCCGCCTCATGGGTCAGCCCCGCCGCATCCATCTTGGCCCGCATGGCGTTTGCCGACGCGACCGAGACCTTGCTGACTGATATCGCCCCGATCAGCGCGTCAAAAGCCGTCACTTGTGCGCAGGCCGCAGCGGAAAGCGCGCCAGTGGCGACCAGCGCGATCGCGAAATTGCCGGCACCTGTGCTGCCAGCCACCGCGGCCTTCGGCGACATCGGGCGTCCGCAGGTGAATGATCGGGCCCAATGCTCATATGCCCGCCCCTTTTGCGTGGCAATGTTTTTTGATCCAGTCATCCCCGCCTCTGCCCCATGTCAGGACCTGAGCGCTGCGGGCGTGACGTCCGCGATCAAATGGCGATCACCCCCCGCCAGCCCAAGGTCCAAGCGCCGCATCCAGTTTCGGGCGCTTGGCCGCCTCCGACATTTGCGCAAAGACCACGTGTCGATCTGCAAATCGGCGAAACAATTCTGGCTTCGGCTGCCCGCGTAAACGGCGCTACCAAAAGAAGGCTTCGCAAAGGGTGGCAGCGGCGGATCGCGCTGTGGCGTTGGTTTGACGCAGATACAGCCGCGCACCTGAGAAGGGTGGTAACTGGTCCTAACGTTCCCCCGCCCGGTCGCGGGCAAAGACGCGCGCCTCGGATCGAAATCATCAGCGCGCCTCGGCCCTGACGCAGCCCGCTCCGCTGGCGCGGTGATATCCCCACATGGGCCGCACTATTCGCACTAGGGCAGGTTCAGCTGTGCCGCTGCCGGCGAAAAGCGAATCTGGGATAATATCAGCCGTCAAACCCCGTGCCCGCGTCCAGAACGGCGGTAAGATTTATGCACGCGAAGATAGCCCCTCAAACCTCATCCACAATCGCGCGGTGACCAGATTTCAGAAGGTATCGGGCAGCGGGCAAGCTCCGCTCCGCCCGTCAGCAATACGCCCGTGCAGACACGCCCGCAGCCCGCAATGGGCAGCAGCCAAAGTCTCATGCGCCTCAGCGCTGCTGCGATCAGCAGGATATTCGGGCCTGGTTCAATGGCGCGGACCATCGAACGAGCCCGCCGGCCGCGCAAGGCCCTTGCAGCCCCCCAAAGCCCGGTCTACGCAAATTCAACCATGACAGTGATTGATGACAACCGCCGCGCCAAGCCGCAACGTTGCCCGTGCTGGGACCTGCGCAGGCTTTCTTGCAGCAGATCCCAATGGTATTTTGTCCGTGGCGGAATTGGCGGGGCAGCAAGTTGTCGCCCAATGTCTGCCTTGGCCCAACGTCTGCCGATCTCGATGATTCGTGTTCGGGCGATGACCACGCACCTTGGGCTTCCAACTGGATGCAGCGCTTTTGGCCGCCGTGCGGTTCGTTTATGGCGGGGCGCGGTTGGCGTATGACGGGGGGGCCGCACTTTGCGCTATGCGCTGACGGTGCAAGCTTCATGATCTTCCTGCCTTGGGTCAGTTTATCTGATCGGCATACTCTACATGAGCTCCCAAGGCTTTTTCGCTTCGTCGGCCGCCACGGACACCCGCCTCTGAACGCGTTCCCGCCCCAAAGCGATTTCCATGTTTATGGCGGGCGGTTGATTCTCGGCCATCATCGGGCCGCAGCTGGTGGCTTCTGACCGGCGCGAACGTGACCGCGACCGTCAATGCGCTTTATCCGGTCTATCTGGCCGCGATTCGCTGAAACGCTGTGGCAAAGGTGCTTTTTCGCCTTTCTCAACATCCCAAACACCCGTGCCTGCGTGGATGCCCCAAGGGCCGCAGCCGGATGGAGCTTTGAAAACCCCGCGCATCGCCGTCGCAGTGAGCTGCGGATGGTGTCCTATCGCTGATGAACCTCGGATGACGTCGACGCCGCTGGCGGGTTGTGGCTGCGGCTATGACATCGTCCGATCGCATCCCACGTGGTGACCGGCCACGTGCTTTGCCATGTATGCGCCGTCATTTTTCACCGGTCACCTGATCGCGAAATTCGGGGTCCGAGAAAATTCTTGGGATCGAAATCGTGATCCTCGCGGGGGCCGGTATGGTCGCCCTGCAGGGGGTTGACCTAACAACTCTCACATCGCTCTGATCCTGCTTGGCATCGGTTGAACTTTGGTTTTTATCGGCGCGACATCCAGTTGGGCCCGGTTGCGCACGAGCCCCATGAACGTGGGCGGATGCAGGGGCTGAACGATCTGCTGGTGTTTGGCGGCGTAAACCTTCGCACGCTTGTCCAGCGGCGGGCTGATGAACTGTTTCCCGGCGGCAAACCCCTGTCGAAGGCTGGGCCGCCCGTCAACATCGCGATGATCCCGTTTCTGGTTCCTAGCGGGCGGTCATTGATCTGGCTGATGCTGCGCCACGCAGCGAGCGGGTCCTAGAGCTTACCAGCGCCCCGACAGCGCACGCCATGACAGCGGGAAATCATTTCATCGGCCGGCAATTCCCCGCGCTAACGCGGCGGGAGATTCGCATCGACTGCGCTGAGCACTTTGTCAGCAGCCGCCCGCTATACAATTCGCCGGACGCGCCGCCTTGGAGATTCTGTTGCGATTTTCGCCGTGCCCCGCTGCAACGCGCCAGGGCGCCCTTTTTCCGCCAGCGCCCACGACGCCTGCTTCGGTGGGCCGTCCAACGAGGAGCGCGCCCCTGCTCGATCCAAGCTGCGGGATTGCATGCGCCATGCAGCCACCGCGGCGCCAGTAGGCCGCATCCCCGCACCGAGTCGCCGTCATCCGCCGACGCCCAGACGGCGGGCTGCCACCCACATCAGATTGCCAAGTGGTCTGGTCAATGATAGGCCGTCGAAATGCACGGTAAATCCTCAAAGGCGTCGCGGTAGATATCCCACCGCCGCGCCGCAGCCAGCGTATCCGCAGCACCGCATCCTCGGCCGCGATGGCCCAACGCCAGGGGCGTCGCCACCCGTGCCGCGCACGATGCCGCGCTTTGCGATCTCGTCACAGACGTCGCGCCCACCATTGCAGACGCATCTTCTGCGATAAAATGGTTCCTGCGTCACCCACGGGGCCCGCGCCACTTCGATGTTAAACTGCATAAAGCGGGAACAGCAACGCGCCGCCGCGCCGCGACAGTGCGGCCCACGCTGGCGCGAACCGCAGCGGATCGGCACGCTCGACGATCCCGCGAGGCGTTCAGATCGGCACAAACTCCACATGTCTTACCCTTTACGGTCCCGATCACTTCCAGCGGATCGCGTCCAGGCAGCGCCTCGAATGACGCATAACGAATATTTGCCGTACAACGCCCACCGTGGACCACAGCGTCGCCCCTGCCCGTCTTCGCCTTGTCGATGATAACGCGTGTCAGCCGCTTCGGTGCGCCTTGGGTGCTCCGCACCTTTGAAATCGAGCAAGATGCATGTTCTTTTCGGCAACGAGCCAGAATACTGCCCCAGATCTTTGACACGCCTGCTCAGCGCATTGACGGGTCCGCGATCACAGCCTCCTGTGTCCATGCTTTCGCTTCACCGACAGACGTTTTCGCCGTCGACCTTCAAACGACAAACGGCCTCTGACAGGCTGACCATCTGGTTGTATTTGTTTTTTTTGCGCGCTCGACGGTGAACGCGGTAGCGTTTTTGACCTCGAACAGGTCCGGCCAAATCTGCCCCCAGGCCTTGCGCGCCAGCACTCAAAGCTCGCCGCGCGGTGGTCCATAACAGCTATAGCCCCTTCGGCATCGGCGCTTTCCAAAACCTCGTCCGGATCTTGCCCCAAGGCGGGGTCTCCCTTGGTGATGGTCAGCCCCGGCGCTTTCAAGTCGGCGGCGCAGGTTGGACTGGCCCAGCCTGGTTTCGACATGGGAAATGATGCGCGTAATTGCCGGACTCCAGCGGGATGCGATATGCTCGTAGGTGGACGGGTCTTCAGATTGCACTGGCATGCAGCCCCCCTTTAATGCGCAAAGGCGACGACCCGAACAAAGGCCCGCTTGCTTTAGCGGCACGCGTTCAATATTTCGTCCAGCGCGCGGCTGATCTGCGTCAGGTTTGGCCAAGCCGCCAAGGGGATTCCCGCTGTAAAGCGG
>Ga0163217_1056829_pt1 | contig 13215 bp, 14 predicted proteins | sample SynspAceP_FD_185933 | JGI IMG/M metagenome (GOLD analysis project Ga0163217, IMG submission 185933) | Saline lake microbial communities from Ace Lake in Antarctica - Synechococcus sp. Ace-P (PacBio error correction) | ecosystem: Environmental > Aquatic > Non-marine Saline and Alkaline > Saline ...
CAGTAGCAACAGGTGCACGAAAGCATGGCTGACCATAGAAAACAAAGTTAATAAAATTCTACGAGGTATTACTATTTTGGATTATTGGTGCCAATTAGAAGCCAGTTTCTTTCGCCAGCTCGTCGCGGGATGAATCTGGGTAGCTTTGGTGAACAGCCAGATCTCGCAGATCAGTCCGACTGCTGCTTGCACGGGCACAGCTACCACGGAGAGATGGGCGGGTGTGGACTCTGTGTTTCGTTAAGACCAGGTTATAGGTCCATTCCTCTGTTTGGCCGTTACTGTGTTCGGATCGTCGATCAGCCGCTCGATATACTTACATGCAAGATCTGCGTCTGAGCAGTGCCAGCGGGACGCGTCATTAGGCTTTTTCCGGCGCTAGCAGCATCTACGGCGGACATCCGAGATGTGATTGGATGGTCTCGGCCATGAGCACGGGCACCTCACGTCGACTGGTTTTGGCTGGGTACGAGCAAGCGGAGACAGAGCAAGCCAAGACCGCAAACAGGGATGTTGGCTGTTCGTTCTTGAACGCGCCTTTGAGCGAAGCAGATAGGCGGTGCGGCGGGGCGACAATCATCTTCGCGGAAATCAATGTAAGCATGTCAGGAATCGTGACGACAGCCCGGTAAAGCTGCCCGTGGCCGGCCGCCGTTCAACGCCTAGCCGATGTTACATGGAGCCCGAAATAGGTTCGCATCGGTGTATCACAGGTCGATAGAGCTGGTTCATGACCACTGCTCCTAGAGGCGGTGGCATCCGCGTCTTAAGCTCCGATAACGACGCGCACGCGTTCCGGTCGGATTCACAATCCTGAACATGCGGTCCGTTCTGATTGCCGTCGCATCTTCCTTCTCTTGCGCACCATTCGGTTTGTTCGGGGCGCCGTGCTGTGATCTGATCATCGTGATTTGTTGGCCTGATAGTCATACCTATATCCCTCGTTCGATGACGATGGAAACCGGTCCTTGGAATTTTCTTCGACAGCGGGTCTTGGCGACGGCATGGAATCTACGCTGTCCTTATGCTGGCCGGCCCCTCAAGGTAGGCTTTTGCGTGCATTAACCGGACGCGGCCCAAACATGATCCGCGCCGGGTGTGGGGAGTCGGGGCCGGGAATATATTCAATCGCACGCTCTTCCGAGGTCAGATCGGGATTTTCGATGAAACAACAGTACACATGGGCATAGATCACGTTTGTGTCGCCACCAGATTGTGCGGCGGAACTGTTCGTCGCCATAGGTACCAAAACGGCGATACCGCCGTCGGCATACATTGGACCAGCATGTGTGCTTTTGGAAAACGTGCAGGCAAAAAGTAAGGCTCTGCGTATTCTTTTCCTATCGTTAGTTGTCGGATGAAAATTGACGGTTTACTCTTTGTCACACGCAAGGATCGGCTGGTCATAGAATGACCGGCGACCTGCTTATTCAAAGGCGCGATGTCCGGTAATAGAGCAATGGCCGTCAGCACTAGCGTCTTCGATGGATGCCGAAGTTACCTTGACCGTGCAACTAGATCAGCGGCACGGGCGACAGTCGAAAAGTCCTGAGCACACCATACGCACACGTAACGCGGTCATGAGAATTCTCGAGCCGCTGTCACAATGCGGGGGTAGGAGCCATCACACGCTTATCGGACTTCGGCAGATTGACCCTTCACGGGTCAATGATTTTTTATCGTTGCGTAATAGGTTTTACGTACATCGAACAAATGGTTATAAGCGGCGATGAAATCGACGGGTTTTATCGCACCCGTCCTCCGGTCGGAACGCAGGTGCGGGAATGGCGCGCGAAACGAATGAACCGACATGGCCGTAATGCAGATAGGATGTCCGCATCTTCGTGTTCGATATCGACCGATGGGCCCATCGTACACCGGGGCGCGCTGCCGGGATTTCGTCCATCGTTTCTCAGGGGTTTCCTGGCGTCTCGTTCACGGTAATCTGCCTAGTCTTCGCTGGTTTTATATCTTGCGGTTTGTTAGCATATGGGGGCATCATCGGGGCTGGCAATGCTGCACGGCCTTGGAACCTGGCGGGGGATTCACTGGTGCGGTCCCGCGACTATATAGTGGTTGAATGTAATGATACGCTAATTCTGACGATATATTTGTTGGCGCAACGTCAGTTCGAAATCAGGGGCTCAGGCAAACAGCCGGCGTGGTTTGGGGTTACGGGTATACGTCAAACCGAGGGGGAAATCACCGACGCAACGGATTTTTGGGTCCAATCCAAAATTACGCAATCAGCTGACAACACTGTCGGTCCGTCACAACCCAGCAGGGCCGCTGCAACGGGGCAATGGACGCAGTCTGGCACAATCGAAAGCTTTTGGCGTTTCACGTCGACACATGTCACCTTACCAGCAAGCGGGCGCTTTGACAATCGGCTATTGGCAGTCTCTTTACGAGCGTCGTAAGAACGGATGGGCATAGTGGTGCCTGGTTCCTGGGCATGCCGCCAAGTCGTTGAAAGTTCGCACTGACGTGCCTAAGCGCTAACGTGGTACGAGCAGCGCGGCTTTATGGTTTTCTACCACCGATGGCACCGAGGTGGTTGATATCGCCCAGAAAAATCGGCGAACCGACCGGTCTTGGTGGATGCAGCCGGCACATCGAGGAGACCCAAAAGAGCTTTCCGCTGATTCCTGATAATCAGGTACGAAGCGCGCGGAAAAGACCGTCAGAAACCGCGAACACGGCAAATCTTAGAGGACCACTGGCGTGCTTGCTGCAACCTTTGCTGGCGACACTCCTACTCGATCTAGGATTCCGCAATTGGTATCTGCAAGGGAATTATAATTATGCACGGGTAAGTTTTGGTGGCAGGAGCAATCACGTGGGCATAAGCGCTGGTCGTCAGAAGACCGGCATTCGAGGGGCTTATTGGCCGCTATCTGACAGAATCTGCCCCAAAGACGCGTGCCTAGTCAACATCGTGGGCCTGACATCCGTCGGTAAACGCGCTCTCTCGTCGAAGGGTTTGGGGCAATTGCGAACGCATGTCGCTGGGACTATGACATGCATGGCCGAGCTCTTTGACCCACCTTCAGTGACCGGTCCGAGTCTATCTCGTTGCGACATTGTCCGGCAACAGTACGGTCAGGCCTGGAGCTGCAAATCGCGCACGATGTAATGAAAACACCAGCTTATACCATTCGTCACGGCACGCTCGACCTGAGAACCATTGGGGGAACCTTCAATTGGACAGAGCCCGGCCGCTTTTGCAGATGCGCCTTGAATGACACAAAACGACGGAGTTGGCTTCTTTGCGCCTCTTCAGGTCGCTAAACGTCGGGCACGCGCAGTTGAGTGGCCGGCTGGATAAGATCGGAGGTCAGCAGATTACTGCGTGCGTGGAAACGATATCGCCGCAGCGTCAATCGGGTAACTGCGATGGTGTGCAGGTGAATCATGAAAAGGCGTATCGAAAGACGAGAAAGTCTATGAACACGCCGTTGAGGCCAAAGGACGAAGCCGATCCAGCCAAATTATCGGAGCAGGCTTATCCCCAGTCCGTATGCGGCGTCGCGGGGCCAAGGTGGGATCAAGGCCACTGACAGCTTGCCCCTCCCCCAAAGACGCCAGTGAATCTTGGGCGCAAAATGGGGGGTTGCGACTTGCAATGCGACGAGCTCCTTTCTCGGCCTTCGTTGCACAAGCGTATGCCGCCAGCCATCAAACTCTTCGCTAGTATGGAATGCAGCTTTTCAAGCGTGCGGAAGGCTCAGCTACCCAAGCTGTGGCCGCACTGAGACCCCAATCTATGGCCCGTTTTTGGACTTCTATCGACAGATATTCGCCCTGATTGCTTGAAAGGCATAGAGCACTCACCGCGTGCAGTGGCCGATGATGTTCTAAATTAATCACACACAGGATGTCGTGAGTTAATTCAGGGGCCTACTTGCAAACGGTTATTCGGTCAAACGGCATTTTTGGGTCGGGTGGTAAAAGAACTGTAACAATTTCTCGCGGGTCTTGCGCGTGCGAATCATAACACAGCCGTGTTCAGCATAGGAAGGCGTAACCCCAATAGCCGACGCGGCTCTGTGTTCATTCTGTCGCGCGCAAAACTTCGATCTCTTATTCCTGCGGACGTGCCATCAAGCGCATAGTACCATGAGTTGTACGCGTAGCCATTTCATTACTCTGAGATGAGACCGTCTTTTTCACACGCACAACCAGCACGCGCTTCTGGCGGTCATGGCAAGTCGCGCGGCTATATCAAATTTCCATTCTTGAAAATCCGGCAAGGGCTCAGCTTGGTCGGCCGATAAACCGTCGCTCTTCTAGCGGCGCGCCGCAGACCGGCCTGGCAGGCGATTAGTGAGAGCATATTCATCCAAGGATTTTGCAACGCAATTGCGTTGGGGTGTTAGGATCAGCACATATCGGGAGTTTCTCCCGGCCTTCAACGGAGAGGCTTGACACCGAGATGATTTCGATGAAATTCTGCGGTTCATGAAAGGGTTGCGCCGCCGGTAAAACGGCGGGGATTTCCCGTCACGGAGGCGACGTTTCCGCTTGCGGGGGATTTGCGCCCCAGGTAATCACGCACGTGTCACGGGAAACCCATCATAAAGGGAAGGAAAACATGAATTTTTGAGGAGAAAGCAGTCCGGTACCGCGATAGGACCATAATACGCACACCAAGAAGCGTTCTATTATTTCCGTACGGGCTGGAATGCGATATAGCCAGTTTTCACGACATTCGATGTTGCAATTCAGGGTGTGGTATTGAAGCACACGGGTTTGCAGGGTTTGTCAGATGACTTATTTGCATTTCAGGGAGTAATGTCAAATTGATGTCATCTGGGCATACTTACCGTAAGCGCGGGGCTTTGCCCACCTTATATGAGACGGGACTTCCACAGAGACGAGGGGTCTTGAAACTTACCGGGATGAGGTTTCCGCTGTACGGAGACCAACGGGTCTATCATTAAAGAACGGCGGCTCATGTCACCTGATTAATTAACTTTTTCCAGGGTTGTTAAGCCCCCTATGCGAGATCGGTAATGCACGAATAAACCGCCATCGCGGGTGTCGATTTCGGCGCAACAATGACTTGTGAAAAGCGGAAAATCTGGCGTTATGATTCTGCGCACTAAACGACTCGGGGATCAGTAGTTCCCGGGGTTTACCTGGCGCTGGCAAACGTTCCGTTATTGCATGCGCGTTAACAACAGGAGAGCATTCCTATAGATGGTATCAGGAGACGTTTCATATTCCCGAGGTCGATTAACCCCGGGTATTAGACTCTGAGTGATATTTCTGCGAGGCGCAACAGGACGATCTGGCCGCTCCGCAAGATTGCGCTGCCCTCGAGGGTTCGCATATTTCGGCGTTTTTTTGGGTTCAGCATAGGCCAGGATGACCCGGAAAACGACCCATGTCATTAGGGGCTTCGAGTCTAGCCGGCGCCGATCACGGGCGAGTGCAAAATTGGGACCGACGCAGGCTATCAGCAGATGATGCTTCGTTCGAGGCGATTGCCGAAATTCAACGGTGACCATATCGTTAGAGCACGTACGAAAGGCTCAAAGCACAATATGCCACAGAGAGGGGGTAGTATTCACATCTGACTCGTGTTGAGTATGTTGCCGAATCAATGACTAACCTAGGGATGTGCAACAGACGTGGGGCGGAAGACGGCTGGCGGGGCCGAGCTGACAAAAGTCTGATGGCAGGAAGCTTTGGAAGGGCAGTGAGTTTAGGAGGCCATATTGATGATGTTCTTCCGTCTCGCCCGGCGGCTTTGTTCGGTTTTGATCTGGCCGAGTGCGTGGATTTCATTTGCAACTAATTTGTGCGGCAGGGTAGGCGGCCGATGCAGCGAATGAACGGAGATCAGTTGATATGAAAATACCGTTTCGGGAAAACCCAGCGACCACTAAAAATCAAGACCGCGGCAAAGCGTGAAGCCACACGGCTGGCCAAGTATTTTCTTGATCGAAAGGCCAGATCTAACGGAGTCGAGACCATTTATCTGGGCAAATATGAGCACGGGGTGCCAAAGACCTGGGATGGCTTCATTGGCGTCTTTCTTGGTGTTCATTGGCAAAGGGTTTGGGAAGAATGGGTGTTGAAGGCCCTTCGCCTCGGGAACGAGCATAGGTACGCTACTATGCAGTTCAAGACTATAAATCAGTTATCACTTAGATGTGGACCCGGAGAAGACAACAAGTCGGCGTCGGGGGCAGGGTGATATATACGACAGTTCGGAGTGCCATGCGGGACGACACATGGTGCAAAGAACACCTGATGCGCTACGAGTTGTGTCTGATTGCGTTATGAACCGCGAGGATCTGATACCGAGACGGTACCGCGCATGAAGGATAGCCCTTCAAGAGGTGGAGATTGACAGTGCATATTCCCTATACAGAGAATCACATTGCTGTGGGAACAGTATCAGAGCTAGAGCCTGTCAATCGAGCCGGAACAACAAGTTATGGGCGGCGTACCGCCGTTGGTGATCCGCGCTCGCGCACGGCGAAAGCAATTGGTCTGCGTCCTCGAAAAACAACCACTATCATGCCACCAGGTGGGGCGAGTGGGCTAGACCAGATTTGTGCTGGGGACGCCTTCCTGATCTGCGCACCGGGCATAACGCATGGCCGCGCGCATCAGATCCGAGAGATTACAAGTCCGTGCTTCAAGGAAACGCCAGCATTACTATTTTTCATCCCGAGGAGATTTTTGCGGAGGAAACGGATGCTATCCGTAACCAGTCTCGTGCAGATCCGAGACTGCGAGCGCTCTACGGTGAACCGTAGGCGCATTCAAAGCACTTAGGCGAGCTGACGTATCAAGGAGGAAGCCGCATCCGTTTTGGCCGACTCGGCGGCATGTCGGATTTGGGTGGATGTCCTTTTGGATATGACATTATGCCAGACGCATTACGGGCCGCTGTGGAATGGGTCCGGACACAGAATGGTCAGAAATGGTGACGCCTAATGAACGTACTGATTGCATAGGAGGATGTCATCTCGTTTCGGTTAACCACGCTAGAAACGTACCTGTTTCACTGCGGAAAGAGCCACTAAATAAGACCAAGTTTCGGCCATGCACGGTTCCCACCAAAATTGACACGAGCAGGCGGGGCACGAGGGTTGCAGTGCCCATGACATAAGAGCTTTACTTGGAGCACGACCGCGAGAGTACATAAAAGAGACTAAAACTCACAGGCGGCTGGCCGAAGATCCACGCAACGGATGTGCTACCAATACCTACGACAGCGGGGTCTGATGGCACAGAGCTGCCCAACGACACTGATGCGAACCCAGTGAAAGCGGCAAGTGGCTGGTAGCTCTTTCATAAAAGCTTGATTCGAATATGACCGACCGCAGGAATATACTTTTTTCAGGAGTCGATTGTGGACCGTTCGCCAATCATTGATCGCGGAGAGCTGAAAAATGCGCTTCATGAATAGTCAATGAACAAACGGTTCCAGCTTTGCCGGGTGCTTCTTCACAGGAGCGGACGAACACCGGGCCCAATCTTTTGACAGTCCTCAGCGGGGGGCCAATCTGGATTTGGTTCGCGCGGCAGGTTGTATGACTCGGGGGACGAACGCGTCGGTCGCGCCGGATACGAGGATGTCAAACGCACGGCTTTGTTACGCAAACCGCTTCTGGTCGGGCGTGCGGCGCAAAGGCGGGCTTTACGCCGTTCTATGCTGGAACTGGGCTGACCCCCGGCCAGAGGCGGCCTAGAAACGCTGTCGACCGAGGCAAATCCGAAAATCCAACGCTGCGTTCGTCGGTGCTGATATGGCTGCGGAATGGGCAACGGATAATGCGACACTGAGCATCGCTTTTCCTCCCCGGCTCCAATGGGCTGGAGGCCGCGATGGGCCGGTGGACAGCGCCAGCGGTCTGTCCGATCAACATGGTTTCGAGGGCAGGAAATCTGGGCGCATCACACCCTTTCCGCGTTCGGGTGCTGAGGGCGGATGTCAAAGCATGCTTGTGATTTTCGGCGATGAAAAACGCGCAGGCGGTGGAGCAGGCGCAAAGCCTGCGGCCCTAGAGGCCCCCCATCGGCGGTATTAACGAAGGGGCGAAAGTACAATTGGGGCGACCAATGGAATCCTTTGACGATTTTGCGCCAGATGCAGGCGGCGGGCAGGACCGCTCTATCCTGTCCTTGTTTCGACACCCCCCGACCGAGCACGGGATGCGAGTTTAGCGCGCCAGACGTGCGAGAGACATTGCTGTTCGATATCTCAGAATAACCAACCTCGACCGCGCATCGATGGATTGCGTAGCTCATGTTGAAAACTGGGTGATGCCACCAAGTCGCATGGGTGGCTTCGCGAGCGCTGACGCGATTGTTTGGCGATAGGTGACAAAATAAAACGAGACCGGAGACAAAGACCGTGCATGCTGGCCTTCGGAACAGAGCATTCTTCGCTAATCGTCCGACGGCAGGCAACAGTGGGATGGTTAGAAGTAGCGGGGAAACGATGTTGGATGCCGGACTGCATCCATTCAGCGGGACGCTCGATACCGAGAGCTGCGCAATTGCGCCGAAAATCGCATGCAGCAAAATCACAAGATGTGGTCAATATCGAGATGATCTTAAAGGGAGGCGTATCTGAGGCTGGAGGGACCTGTGCGATTGGCTGTAGCAGGCGCTGTTCACGCCCTATACATGAACGGGCCGCGCTTGCCACTACATACGAGTTCGAAGTTCGACGGGGGCACATATTTCCGATACGCTGCGGGGACTTAAGCCGAAAACCACGCCTGGTGGATCGTCGCCTCCAAGACCCTTGTCCACGATAGAGAACAATGACCAACGCCCGCACCGCGCGCGGGCATGGATGGAGGAAAATGACGGCGACCCCAGCGACACAGTTGCAAGCGCTCAGCACGGCGCAGACAAACACAAGTCCCGATTTTCGGGATGATGCGGATCAGGTGTCCTATTGGTGCTTTCGGATGACTGGGGGTCGGCGGACGCATACTCTGTCTGGGGCCCATTATGAGCCTCAGATCGCTAATAGGAAGCGCATCGCGGGGGCACCGCGGTGCCAATTTGGGATGCGTTCCTGCGTGGGCGGCCAAAGCAGATGGATCGCCACTGTTTGCGCCGCAGCCCGCAGTGAAAAAACATGCGGAATGTCGGCTGGCATTTGCTCGGACATCGGGCAATCGAATCAGCATTTCGACTAATGCCCACAGCAACGCCGCTGCTACACAGTCGTATGACAGCGTCCTGAGGGGCAGCTGCCCGACTTTAGCTGCACAGCTCGAATGCGAACACAAATCGGCAAATTCCACCTATGGACGGCACGAAATGGCGCGGCGGGATAAACACAGGAATCGCGTCGTCTGGGGTGAGCCGGCAAACAATAGGCCAGCACCGCATTCTAATCTAACTGATCGCAGCCAGGAGAGCATCCGCACGCGGTCACGTTCCCGTGCGAATTCCTGGGCGCAGTCCCCGGGCCAATAGGCCATGCAGCTGAAACTTACGCCCAACACACACAAAGCGCTGTTTTGATCACAGACCACAACTGCCATCGCGCTCAATCCGAAAGCATTGATGCGCGGCAGTTTCCCTTGCTAAGAAAGCTGTCTGAACTCGGGATGGCTGCAAAGGCCTGACCGGGGCCGAGCTTGACCGGCAAGCCCGACACCGCTGAGTGTTTCCCGGGAACCGGACCCGTCAACGACGCTGGAGCCTATCCACGCTATCTCGCTCGAGGCCCTTTCACAAATTGAGGCAACTAGATTCATAGTTGCGCTTATATGAAACAGCCACGGCGCTCTACGTCGAGGCAGCAAATTCACTGGGGATCAGCTCTTTCGATCAAATGGGGGGAGGTTGAACTGAAGGGTACGGAGCTAACATCGCTTTCCAGGGCCATCGAGTGCAATGAGGCGGAGGCACCTGCCACAGAATAGGACACGGGTCAAACACGTCGGCATCTGAGGTCGTCAGCCTTCAATACACGCGGTACACGGGGCTGACTTGAGACATCACAGCTTCATTTTGCCAATAAACTCACGAGGGACGTTGAGGGGCAGCGCCTCATCCCCCACAGCAACGCATGCGCTGAAATATGTATCCATTAACCTTAATGATCATAGGTCAACGCAGCCGTGCGCGTCGCCAGCTTGTCGTATACGAGCCGCGGCGCCCACGATAGTTGTCTTCTGCCGTGATCCAACGCACGGTACCCGCCACTCTTTTTGCTTAGCGCCCCAAATCCGCCTCTACCGCGTTTGATCAGACGCTTGGGGCAGCAACCGGTAACCGGAGGCGCGCAGCCTGTACGGTTGACAAACGCAGGTCTGGCCATAAATGCAGTCTCGTACTCCGCGCGCAGTCTAGAAATCTGACAAACGGTCTGCCTCTGGGCGTAGTCCGGTAAAGCAAACGATGGTGCCGGTTCTCCATCCCGTGCCGCCAAGATGCACTTGCTGCCGTGGTCTGCGTTCCTCAGCCGCCTATAGACGGTCTGCTAGAGCCCATTGGCGGTCTGATCGAGCCTGTAAAAGGCGGCATATCCGGCAAAGAGAATTTCCCAAGCGCTGCGATCAAAGCCGCTTCCATCGGGCGCGTGGTGAAATTGGTCATAATCATGTGTCCTGTTTCTCGGTTTTAACCCGCAGCCGGTTATCCCTCGGGGCGGGCGTTTTCCGTCTGCTCAAAATACTGTTTCAAACGGTCGTGGCCCCCCACCCAAAAAAAGGGGAGAAATAATAGCGGCCAGCGCACGTTCCCGCTCTTAGCATCACCAGTAATAACATTCAAATTGTCGCGGCAGCAGCCTCGTTGCCAGGACCAGACCGTCTTGCGCCAGCGCGTAAGACGTGGGTTGCGAAAAGCGTGGTTAGCAAGCTGACAGTTACGAATGTAGTTTCACGCTCAGCATCTCTTGCAAATAGCGGATCGACCCTGTTAATGCGGATCAAAGCCGGGAGGACGAGAAACGACAGGGGACCAGAGGCTAGTGCGGATAAGCCCGCGAGTTCGACATACCAAGCGCGAGCACTTGCCTCGTGATGAGTACCGGAATGCGCAGACCGATTTCGAACGCATTCGACTAGAATATAGAAACGGTAATTGTTGACGTGGTTATTCGTTGGTCCAAAAATCAGGATGGAACCGGACCTGATACATGCTGGACACAGTCTGGCCAAATCAAAATAAAGGGCGGCCATAGCGAAGCAGTAGGTCGACTAGTCAGGTGGCAGCGTGTCTTTACGTATCTGTTTTGATCGAGGAGGAGACAGCGGGGTTCGGGTAAATGAGTGTCGTATGTAACCCCTGCCAGATGAGCATAGGCATATTGGAGAGGTCTGCTTGCAAGGACGGGTGATCTTGGTCCATTGCAGCAACCGTAACAAATTTCGGGAGAGTTCGCCATGCTTGGCCAAATGATGAAAATAAACCACTGCTGATCTCAGAGCTTGATCGATCAACGCACAGACGTTTTCACACAGCCGAGACGGAGGAGGAATAGTTTCGGTCCCACGACACATCGGGCGGGCTAGAGCAGCACCTCGCTGAGGGGTCAAGTTGCACGGCGTAATATCCCAGAGTGCCCCTATGGCGTCGAGGGCGCTGACCAATTCCTCTGGGGTCTGAGACCCAGCAAGCCAGTTGCGGAGTTGCATCAGCATACGCTTGGAACAGACCGTGCACGCACCAAAACTTGAGAATATCTACTTTGGCGCATTCCGGGCGGGTGCTTTAGTCTGTCACGACCCCATCAACAACGCAGCCTGTTTCCCGAACAAGAGGTCATAGGTTATCCTGGGAACCACGGCCTGAGAAGATAAAGGTGCTGATCATTGGCAGAACAGAAGAACCTTCGTGCCCGTCTGATTACATCGCCAGAGCAGCGGCAATTCAGACAAGGGGCTATACTCGACATGTCGTTCTGAGTGGAATAAGGACACCGGGACCGGAAGAGGCCGCCGAGCGCTGCCCCGGCACAAAAGTAATATGATCGATTTTTCAATCGCCAGCGCGACCCGAGTTTTATCTGGCCCGATCTGGAACGAGAATCACAGCATCGGAGCACTTGATGCTACAGCCGCTCTTGTTATATTCCCGGATCGCCCCCGCCCGGCATACACAGAAGTACCGGAAGAAGGCGTTCCTGTATTCGCACCCGGGATCTACGTGCTTGCACAAGCTTGTGGCATCACTTGGGCCGACAGCATCGCGATCACGCGCAACAGAGACGTCGGTTCTGCCTGTTGTCGCGCCATGTTCACACGTCACGATGGGTGCGACGGACCCTATGCCTGCGCGAATGGTCGGCGCCGCGATGGTGATGCCCGTCTCCCCGGGTCTGGATGGCCCGTCGCTGGTAACAGGCTGATTGTGAGAAAACCATGTATCCGGCTAGCGCTTGGGCGTGCCGACGCATCTGGCTGGGGCCCGCTGACCGAAGCAGCCAAGAGGCAGAAGCTTGAAGCTTGCAGCGTACGGTCGTCGGCCGGCCCGTGCCTGTCCGCCACGTCGCATAGAGTGACTCCTTCGGCGAGGAAATCACGGGGTTAGAGACGATCCCACCGGTGGGCATGAAGAAAATGCGCCCCAAGTGGGCAGCGGAATCATACCAGCCAGCCTTGGCCAAAACACAGCAATGCCTGCCCGCAGCAGGAGAGCAAGAACAATGTCTACGCGTATATCAAACACTAGAGGCCGTCCGTTTACGGCGGAGATCTGAAATTCTTGAATAGACGAAGGGCAACCTGTCGCCCCATGATGGCGAGTGGGGAGCGCCAGGGTGATCTGGTCACCAATAGCGGTAACTGGGGATCCTATGATAGCTAATGGTTCACTACCGCAAGACACGGCAAAGCGGAGACGTTAAGACACAAGGAGACTACGGCTTGGTATCCGACAACGGGCGACGGTGGCACGATGGACGCTGACGGCTACGAATCGTGAGAGACGAGGATCGCAAGGAATAGATCATACAAGTCGGTGCGGGAAGTGGAATCAGCTCTGGTCGAGCTGGAAAACATTCGGGACGCAATCGTCACCCCCAGATCGCCGACGCTGCCGGTCATTCAGGAGCGCCGGCCACGAGAAATGGGACGAAACGACCGGAGTCCACGGATTGCCGAGTGAAGGCCGATGCACCGGACCCGAGCAGAGGACGTGATGCTTGGTCCGATTTGAGGATAGAGGATTGAGCCAAGTTGGGCAGATGCACCCGAATTGCAGTCGATCTTTCACGGATGC
>Ga0163217_1085314_pt1 | contig 13215 bp, 8 predicted proteins | sample SynspAceP_FD_185933 | JGI IMG/M metagenome (GOLD analysis project Ga0163217, IMG submission 185933) | Saline lake microbial communities from Ace Lake in Antarctica - Synechococcus sp. Ace-P (PacBio error correction) | ecosystem: Environmental > Aquatic > Non-marine Saline and Alkaline > Saline ...
CGGCGGGAGAAATGAAATCCCTAAATAATTTCCCTTGTTCCTCTAAGGCCAATCTATTAAGACTTACCGATTTTTTTTCTATTCCTCAAAAAAAAACCCGAGAAAATATAAAATCCCTATGGTTTTTTTAATTAATTCCTTATAAAAGATCCTTATAATAAAATTCCGATTCCAAACTTCTTCCTCTAACAAAAAGTCCCCAAATTTTTGCGGGAATTTAATTGGATTTTGTCCTACAATATTCCCATAAACCGAAAATTCCTTACGGTAATTTAGCGGTCCACCCAGGCAACCCAAAAAAAAAAAAAAAAAAAAAATTTAAAAAAAAAAATAATCCTCTCTCACCTCCTCCCCTCACTTTCATACTGAAGGACAAAAAACATTTTCTCTTCTCTAGTGTAACACTTTCTGTTTCTATCAGGCAAAAGTATATAGAAACATGAATAATGTTCCTGGAAATATGTTAATATTTTTCATATAAATAAATTCCCTCAAATTTTAATTCACTTTTAAAGTTTGGAAAACATTTTCCGGAAGCCTATAAAAAGCTCAATGAAATTTATGGAAAACACCATTGGTGTCAAAAACTTTTAAATGAAACCGCAAGCAATCCTTAGAACATTAATAGCGTTCATATTGAGATTTTCAATTTTCCCCATGTTTCTCCATGTTTTTTTTTGAAATATTGTTTCCATGTGAAGGTCTTTAACAACACCAGATTGAATATAAAATCTTCTGAATTATTGAAGAAAGTAATAGAAATGTATTACGTTGAGAGTGAGGTTAAAAAATATATTCATTGGATCGCAGATTCCTGTGTTTCGCTATATAATTAATCACTCCACTATTTAAAACCAATGATCTATTTAGTCCAAAGTCGATACAGCTTGCATATGTATGGCTAACCAAAAATACGGTTCTTCCTTTACCTAGCTACAATCTTTCCATTTTCCCAAGACATTTTACCCGTTTTGAAATTCCATAATCTCCCACTGCCAAAACCTCAATCATGATCAAAATCTCAGGATCTAAAAAATGAGCAGCCCACTGAAAATCCCCAGCGCACAACCTTCATTCCTGAAGAATAGATATTTGACTGCAGTATCTAAAAACTTCTCCACGCCTTGAAAAATCCAAAATCTCCATCAAGCTTGGAATCAATTCTCCCTCTAGTCATCCCTAGGAATGTCCATCCATAAAAGAATTGTCCCGGACCTGAGAGTTCGGATGGAATCCTTGTCCCCAACTCCAGCAAAGAGGCTACTCTACCATGAATTCCAATTTTTTCCCGAAGTGGGTCTGTGAATCTGAGAAAGAAATCTTGAGCAGCGTTTGAATTTACCTGCTCCGTTTAACCAATAAACCCCAAACTTCCCCTTCATTTAACTTGAAAATTTGAATGCCTTTGAGCGCCCAAGAATACAGATTCATCTTCCACTCAAATCGGTTCATATTTCGGAGATTTTTTAGATTTTAAATGGCGCCCTTGATTTATATCCCTAAATTTCCTACCGCTAAGGTGGTTGGATGCCTTTCCTTCAACCTATCTATAGCGCTTAGATAAATTCGACTTGTAAATTACTGTATTTCAATTGATAGTGCTGTAAAAATTCCTCCATCCATAATTCCACCCCTTTAGTATTCATGAATGGAATAACATAAAAAAAAAAAATTTGATCTGAAGGAAATTTCAGATTTAATATACGATTTCAGAATGATTTGTGAGCCTGAGCAATTTGTAAAAACGAATTTCAAAGTAGTCCAAACATCTTGCAATTTATTCATCCCTACAAAACGGGCGGCGGGATTACCATTCAACTTCAAGTTTTTGAATTTCTCAATTCTGAAAGTAATTTCAAATCTGAATAAAAATCAATGGACCATGAATCACAGGGCTTATTCTTTTTAGATAAGTCTGCCCTCGCCTTTCCATTTCAAATCCATTAATCTAATACCCATTTATGACCCTTCTTTTATATTTCACTAAATCCAAATAACTCAATTAATCCAATGAATCATCTAGAATTAAACTTTATATCGTATCAAGGGAAATAAAAAAAATATTCCAGGATTAGAAATCTTGGATCGAAAATGATTTTCTAATCTCAGGCTCATCAAAAGGAACCAACTGCTCCATTCCAAAATAGTATTCAAATTTGCCTATAGTATAAATCTATCGACCAAATAACTTAGAGGGAGCTTTGTTTTTTCCGAAGGTAAAGCTCTAAAAATTTCCTTTTTGAAGAAGAAATTGCTTCCCATTTAAACCAAGTTATAGCACTCCCAGTTTTTTTTCCCCGCAGTTTTTTTTGAGATTGTCCCTCACAAATCATGAATGGATACCAGGCTCGTGAGAACCACTATGATCAAGTCAGCGTCAATAACACCACTAGTCACTTCACTCCATTTAGCAAATATCTCGGGTTGCAATCCTTCTAGAACCCTGTGTCACCAAATAAATCAAGAATTGCACAAAGTCCTTTAAACTAATTCCAAAAATTAAACTTTAATAATAAAGAGTTTCAAGTAATCGGAATTAGTTTGGATGGATTTAGCGAAATTTTGGAATTGAAAATAATTTGCTTAGGTCATCCGCCCAAAAAAAGTTTGATTGAACAAATTTAACGTCTTCCAAATTCATATGGGTAAAAGTCAATAGAAAATAAGCTCAGAATTGATCCTCGTATTTTCCATATCCAAAAAATAGCTTGCTCAGATTCCGCTACAAAGGTTAATTGGTAAGATTTTGAATCTGATTCTTGGATTGCTCTGCTTCCTTAATAAATAAGGCGAAGAAATCAAATACAACTTTTATCATTCATACTAGTTAACTTTTTCAAGTAATTTTTTAAAAAAAATCGCAGAACTTTTCAATTAAAAAATAAAATCACCGAATTAAAATTTTGTCTGAAATTTTATCGTCAGTTTTTGGGGGTTTCCCAAGAAGCATAACTGGATAAAACCTTTTGTCCATTTTTTCCGATGGCTTATTTCCCAAATATAACCTTCCCACTTCCAATCGCGTCCAGCTGTGCATATCTTCTAATGGAGAATCAGCTCCAGTCTGAAATCAACTTGTTAATTAATTAAAAATCTTTTACAAGGCCCTTCGTTACAAATGAGAAATTCTGAAATAATCTTGGATTTCGTTACTCGCTTTCAAAAGAATCAAAATCCAGAAACCAAAGAAATCAATTTGGTTTTGGATTTTTTAAGAAGAAATAATTCCAAAGCAAAAGTTGAAAATATCAATTTTAGCATCCGAATTTTCCAAGGATATAGCAGGCATATTTAAGTTTCCCTCCAAATAAAAGGATCAAATAAGTCGAATAGGCCTCTAGAGGACCTAATATTACAATTCCTCTCTAAGTTCTCCTGCTAATACTTTTGCTCGCATGTTGTTATAATCCTCATAATCGGAATTTTGAATTCCTTTGGTGAGCAAAGTAGTCAAGTTCCGCCAACAAGACCAATACCCAAAAGATGGAAATCAAGTCAGTTTTAATAAAAATGGCCTCATTAAAAATTGGAAATAGATAAATTCTTTTTGCCTCCCCAAAATACTCCCCAAGACTAATAGAAGCGCAACCAATAAATAAATCGGATAGCGAAGTTAGATTTTTCAAGTTCTAAATAGCCAGTTATAACTGATCTCTACAAGCCATTCAAAAATCAAAAACATAAAAGGCCATCCTCAAATCATAAAACCAAACCAAGAAAAATTAGTTGAAAGAAATGAATTTGAAAAATTCCCAATCAAATAAACCCAAGCCTCTTCAACCGTATCAAGCCCTTAAAAAAAAACCCAAGCCGAACACAGACCAATAAGAAGGTGGAAAGCCATTGAAAAATTCTCCGAATGAAAGGGTAATAAAATTGAATCCCTCTCTCCATACAAGTGAAGCTCTGGTTTCTTACCTATCAGAAATACCGAATAAATAAAGCCGCATGAAGTGCCCACCCAGAGCGATAAAAGTTCCAGTTGGCGCCATGCCCAGGAACCCTGAAACTAAGAATACGAAAAGGATATATTTCGGATGGCTTTTGGCCTTGTTCCCCTCTGCTACCACCCAGCGGATGTAAAGACATAAATCCCTGAAACCAGTAGAGAGGGAAATATGCCAATCTGCGCCAGAATCTGCAATATCTCTGCTAAAGTAGGGAGTCGAGTTTGTCATCAATCGAGATCCAAAGAATTTGGGCAACTCCAAGCGATATCAGAATAGCCTGAGAAATCACCATAGATCGGAAAGCGAATAAAAATCGCTCCCAATGATGGAGTTCGAGACCGGATGCTGTTTGGTAGTTGCCTCGAAGATTGATGAACTACCAAGGCGCAATATTCCGCGATTACCATTTTCTGAATAGGTCCCCATAAATCAATTCATTTCATCGGAAACCTCGCTAATATTCAAACTCCCCGCTTTTTGAAGAACTGAGGAAGTAAAATTGGATGCCCCGCCTCTATCGGGTCCGGCACCAGTTGCGGAAGAAGGCCACGAAGTAAAGAAGGCAATAGGGTCTTTGGTAATGGAGCTTGCCCCGAAGACATCGATGGAGTAAGCTCAGGGTTTGAAAGGTGTAGAAGCTGAAATAACTACCGAAGGATAAATGTTTTAGAGGGTGCCTGAGGCGGTTGAATCCCAATAGTGCTATCAAGTCTGCTGCGGATTCTAAAAGAAATTGAAAGTCTTGAAGAAGGCGAGAAGTCCGAGTTGAAGCAAGAGAGATGTGAGGTAGAGTTGCGACCGGAGAGCCAAGAAAGCTTGTTTGTTAGTTTGTTGTTATTGGTTTAGGGTTTGTCCGATGTCCAATGTCCGAGTCAAGGATTTCGAAAGCTCACCCATTTTCAAGCCACAAAAGTAATCCACTGCGGAGCTGGCGATGATCGAGGCCCGAGGAACTCCAATCCCACCAGCCGAAAACTCACATACACTGCCAAGGAGTAGAAAAGGCATCTGAAGCTGTAGACTTTTCTTAAATACAAACCAATATAGTTAGAAAATACTATGGGTAGGAAGAGAAGAAAGGTGAAAGAGTTAAAAGAGCAATTGTGGGGCCTTGTGTTAGTTAATAGTTTCTCGATAACTAGGGGTGATTAAAATGTAGTAATGATCCATAGAGGTAGATTCCTGAATTATGAATGGCTACAAAATTTGGAAGGCAAGAAAATCTCTTCTTGAAACTATAGCTCTCCAACTCTAATAAATTCAGGAAACAACTTACCGGACTTTATAGTTGTTTTTTTCAAAAGAACTCGTAGAAATCCTCTTAAAGAAATCCGGTTTTAACACCAATCTCCATACTCAAATTGAACATTCCCAATTCTTTTTCTGGCAAACATTCTATCAAGAACCAAAAAGCACTTTTGATTCAAACCTTCCACATCAATTTTAGAAAGTCTAGTAAATTCAACATTGTGCAATTGGCAATAAGCCATCCCCACCTCATAACTTTTACTTCAACAACCATTCGCTGATTCCTTCCATTGATGGTGGTAGAAGATGAGAAAATAGAAAATTTGATGGATAAATAATTCATTGTAAGACATTCTTCCTTTACCTAATGGCCTAGATATTAAATAGAATATTTGATCAATTCCTGGATTTTCTGCTAGCTTTCGAAAATAGCCGGAACTGGTTCGAAAGAACATGGATTATTGCAAGTTCTTATTTTAGATTAGGCCATTTTAGACCAGTCTCCGAATATTTGCCCCCACCATCAAGAACTATTATAACTTTATCGGAATCCAAACTATCAATAAGCCATTTCCCCCATTGTCTTGAAATCATTTATTTATTTTCTAAAGCCTCAAATAAAGATTGATTGATCGAAAGAAGTCCTTTTTGCACATGAAAATGTAGGTCTTTGCTTGCTAAGCAATGATAAACTATTGTTTAATTTTTTTTAAGTAAATCTTGCATTAGTTGAATTAAATATTTTAATTTGTAAAAATTTGAGTATTCAACTTATCAACTAAGCCTTGAAGTATTTAGACTTTTCTTAAATATGCAAACGCAATAGAGCAAGAATACTACTATAGAAGGAGGAGAAGAAAAGTGAAGGAGTAAAAAGCACCTAACTAATTTAAAATGGAGAGGTCAGAAGTGTTGTTGTTCTAGTCTCCTGGGTTTCCGCACGACTGTCCTGTCTCTTTGGAGTAGCGGAACAGTGTCGGTTGAAATCACTAGCTGCTAACTGAAGACTGCTTGCTGATCACTGTAAGCTCTCCCCATTCTTCCACATCTTGACTAACACAGCGCCGGCGTCCAATGGTGGACTCGATTACCGAATTTTGACTCGCGAGATGTCCGCATTGCGCCTAGGAGCAAAAATCTCATCTGGCAAGCTCCTAAGAGCACTGTCAGCTGGGATTTGATCTCTGTGAGTTCCCTCCGACTGCAACAATCATGGGTGATGCTGTGCACCCGTATTGACAGACTTTCCGAGACCTATTTTTTACATTCCACCGATTTACAAGCAGAAGTTAAAGAATATCAGCATTGGAAACTGGGCAACTTGGCTGATCGGGAACTCGACCCGCCGATAGCTTGCAGCATTCCCACCTTTTCTGTGAATTCGGTTGTACAGAATTTTTGCGGGCTTCAGGTTCCCGTACTCCCAAGATAAACCGAGGGTCTTTTTGAAAATGGTTCTTTTTAATTTCCTCCAATGAGTGAAAATGGGGAAGCTATTTTGAAAGATTGTTGATCCAGTTTCGATATCAAAGGAAGTAGATAAGTTCCCTACTTCGCCGTTTTCGGTTAGGATGTCCTAATACCTCAATCGCGTGTCTCCAGCTCTGCTACAATCATGGTTTTTGGTTATTTTGTAACCCGAAGCATGCAAGCGAGCATCATTCGCTGAATCCTCCGGTTTAGAAGCTTTATGCGTACAAGCGGGAGGCACAGACCCTTTTTCTGATCTCAGAAAATGGGACCATTCCTCCAAGAAGTGCTAGTCCCAGTGTAATTTAATGCTTGCACTCAAATACCTTCTGGATGCAAATTTCCATTTGCCTCAAGGCTTCCATCGCTTTTTTCCAAGAAGAACTTCCGAAGGGAAGATAATCGGGAAGTGGAATAGTTGTAGGCCTTCTATTTGGTCCACAGGTGGATAGGTTATTTCTAGTCCTTTAGAGTGTTGTACAGTTCCGATGTTGCTTGCGATTGCTAAGATCTCCCGATAGTGAGGGAGTCACGCGAAAGCCCCATTGCGGCATGGAATCAGAGTTTTTGCGTTAATCCCTTGTTCCGTCAACTAATAGGGGCCCGAGTGAACCGAATTTCGCAAAAGCGCCAGTTTCTGGTCAGTTCGGCTGACTCGTGAAGACTGCTCCGCCCTCGACAGTAAGAAAAGCTTGGTGGCGATGAAGCTTGGTGGTGCTGATATCACCCATAATTCAAAAATGGATTTACCTTTTACTTTTACCCCAAAGGCAAATGCGCCCCACATCGTAATCACTTTAAGCTGTAACTTCGTTGCGAGCTGCTGTATGGGCCTCCACTTCGCAGGGAATGCCATAGACCCATGAAGTGGCGAGAATCGGCAAAGTCCGTGGTTGGGGTGATGGGCGCTTCGATTTTGTCAGGGATCGATGGTGATTTGCGGGCAGAATTATCCCCATAAACCGGCCTGGCAAGCCCCTCCAAGGATACTTCCTGTGTGGCCACTGGTAGAAAAGGCGTGGTGATAATTTCTCCTTTGGATTCAGGGCTTTGGATTGGCCAGTTTGCAGGGCGATTGTCCATTGCTGACAAAAGAGGTGATCCAGGCGAGGTATTCTTTGAGTTGGAAGTTCCAGCTCATTGACTAGGGACCATTGTTAAGGTAAGACCAGTTGCGCTCCCAGATATCATCAATGTAGCGCTTGAAAGTTGGCTTTAGGTAGGAAGGAAGGGTTTGGTGACGGGGGAATCAAAAGTTCGGTAATCGTTGTGGGTTGTCCGGTTGTGGTTGTGGGTTGTCGGTTTGTCGGTTGTCGGTTGTCGTTGTGGTGTCCGTTATCGGTTCCGCCACGGCGGACAAGGTTGTCGTTCCGCCACCGGCGGACGGTGTGGGTTGTGGTTGTTCGGTTCCGCACGGCGGAACAGGTGTCGTTGTGTTGTGGGTTGTCAAGTTTGTCGGTTGTGGGTTCCTCCGCGCCGGAACAGGTGTTGTTCCGGCCAATCCTGTGCGCCTTTGAGTAGCGGACAGGTGTCGCGGTTGACTGAGTGCGTACTGAAACTGAGCAATAAACGACCTGCGAACTGATCTAGAATATTATCGAGACTACTCATTTTCAACTGACGCAGCGTCCGTTACAGCTAACCGACAACTGCTAAACTGACAACGTGACAACTGTCTGTCCCGCCGTGGCGGAACTGCTCAAAGCTCCGCCCCTTCACTCCCACTCATGAGCCTCAATTTGAAATTTGCAGTTGAACGAGTTTAGGAGATAAGAATTAATATCGACTGAGTAAATAAAATTTACTCATTGGATTTGGAAAGTGCAGATTGGCAGGTGATTTTTATCACAAAGAAACTCGTACTTCCAATCTATCCAGTTCCTGAGCAATGAGGATCAAAGTAGGATTTCCGTCGTTCGATAGGATATGCTTTAGCCGGTTTCAAAATGAGACTTTCTTGGACTTTTAATTCCTTTGCATAATGGATTTGTTTTTTGGGCTTTTCGGGGTCTTTGGCGCATCTTGACGCCTTTGTGTTAACTCCTTCAATGTGACCTTGCTCGGTACGCCTATGACGTGACTCGCATCTTGAAACCAGACTCTTTGGTCCACTAACATGCTCCTGCTCCACCGTCACTTTCCATTTCCGATCCTGATTTCCGGAGAAATAGTGGCATGAGCTCCAATCGAGCAAGGAATCGCCTACTGCATCCGCACCGGACAGAAATGCGCCGGATTGATGACGGTTGAATTTCCTCTTTGACTTCATGATGCACCTGAGCGCCTTATTGACCATTGCAACCGATGGCTTATGGCTGAGTTTGTCCGTCCAAACAAGAGCAGTGTGAAATACATACCCACTGTGATTGAGTTGGTCTGATGGGCTAATAACTGAATTAAGTTCCTCGAGGCGAAATGCGTTTTCCCAATATTGCTTTCAAGTAGTTCGTATAAATATTTTCCTAAACCCACTGAGCCAATGCCCAAGCAAAACTCGCACTTTCCAAACAGTCGGGCTGATGAAATGACGGGATGAATTTGATTAAAGAAACTTTCTTTGCTAAGATTTGATCAAATTACTTCAAGCTGTTCCAGCTCAGTGTCGTTAGGATATCATATACTTCGAGGGCGTGCCTCCGCCCTGCTAAGATCATTTCCCGGTCTCGGTGTCGTTGTCGTTCTCGGTGTGTCCGCCACGCCTGTGCGCCTTGGAGTGAGCGGAACAGGTGTCGTTTGTGGGTTCTCGGTTATCGGTTGTCCGTTTCTCGTTTCCCGCCACGCGGACAGGTGTCCGTTGCGTGTTGTCTTTGTTGTCCGTGGTTGGTTCGATTGAAGGAAATTACTTAGTAAATGTGTTAACACTCTATTCTGAACAACGCGAAGCAGAAACGCGTGCGGACAAACGCCCGCAAAGGCAGTACAACCCAATAGGCAGACACCTGTCCCCGCCGGGCGGACCCGACCACCTGTCCGCTAACTCCAAAAGGCGCAAACACGTGGCGGAACAGCTTTAAGCGGAACAACGCTGTCAGGCCAAACATCTTCGGTCTCAATGAACAAAAAAAAATAAGCACTGGCATCCTTACGCGAACACCCCATATTTCAATGTAATAATACCTACCGTAAACCAAACTTTGATATTCGACTTTTCCATGTAAACGGTATCCTGATCCAGGAGCTGATGCTCTCCTGCTGGATGAAGACTTCGCTTTTAGCGCCTTCGTTTCTGCACGAAGTGGTAAACTCCAGATATGGGAGAGATCTATTCCTTTAATTCGTGACTGCTTTTTAATGTTATTGGATGAATACACGATTAGTGATTGATCAGGAAGCTTGTTCAAAAAATCGACGGAATATATTGGAAAAACTGTTTTTCCGAAAGAATTTCGTCGAATGCGTGAAACTCAATGACTATGATGCGAAACGAATTTAGGAGTGGTTGGACTCAGGAAAGAATCGTTTCATAACAAAACCCTCCCATCGCCATCTGAAGCAGTAATCGGCAAGTATGTATCATTTGGAGTGAAATGCGCAACAGCCATCGATCCATGCTCATATAGATGCCAATGATCCATTGCCCCAATGATTTTTTGCTGAAAATGAAAGTGTAGAGGCTATAGCTTACTTCGGTTTCTCCACAGAATAGTCCGCAAGGAAGACTTCCCATTCCGCGCTCGACGCGAGCCTGTAATCAAATCGCGACTCTTACATCGCACACCTGAGAAAACAGGCCAGTATCCCATCCTAAATCATCCGGAAGTAAATATCCTCCATCTTCGTTGGTCCGACTCCGAAATGAGTGGTTGATGGTAGCCTTGGGATGTATTTTTGATAAAATCTAACTTTACCTCAAGAAAGGTAACTCCTCGCCTCCAAAGGATACATGAAAATATCCAATAATGGACACAATGTCGATAGACTATGCCTTTTGAGTTTGTTTTTTGATAATGATACATGTTGAGTTGTCTGGTTTGAAATAGGGTTAGTGCTTCTGCCTCGCCTGTGCGCCTTTGAGCTCGCGGACTGGTGTCCGTTCTCAACCCTATGCGCCTTGGAGTAGCGACAGGTTGCGTTTCCCCGCCGACGGCGGACAGGTGTCGTTCTCGGTTCTCGTTCGTCGTTACGGGTTATCGGTCCGCCACGGCGAAAGGTGGTCGTGGTTGGTTCGTAAATTGAAGCAAATTACTTATTAATATGTTAAACACTCATCTGACAACGCGAAAAGCAGACACCGTGTCCGCCGTGGCGGAAACAGCGAAGCGGACAACGCGGAAGGCAGCTAACCGCGAAGCGGTCCAAATCAAGCCGTAAGGCAAGACACCTGTCCGCCGTGGCGAAAGCTTTAGCAGACATCCGTCCCCTGTCCGCCGTGGCGGAACCCAACTTCCGGTAATTTCATAAAACATTGGCAATCGAAGCAGCAATCTTAAAAACGAATCTGAGTTAGGTGAAATCCACACTATATGGGACTGGAAAATGCCTTTGAGCGTAAGCGGACTGGTGTAGGCTTTGGTAATGAAATACCGGCTAAGATCCATGCATTTAATATTTGCGTAATGCTGTTCACTCGCTACCTCTGGAAAAGAGGTAAAAGAGTGGGCCATTTGCCATTAATTTAGAATGTAAAATTGAAGAATTTAAAAATTCAGGATCCGAATCATTTTCCATTTTAAAACTTTAAACTTCTAACAATTGCTCCATAATCTCCCCTAAAATTCTTAGACTTTGGTTTCCAAATAAGCGAGAATTAGTCTTTTCCCAATGGCTTTTCTTCTTTCTTGAATCTGGTCTAAGTTTTTCCAGTTGTGCCCAAAGAAAATGCAGCATGACTTCCGGACGGAAGAAAACTGGATCCAACAATCTAACCCAGCTGTAATTTATCGATTTCTCCTCTAAAGAAAGCTGCTCGTTGTTCCTTTTACCAGATTACTTCCGCTCGTTTGACCAGGTTTGTGCTCATTAAGATCAGTGCATCCCCCCTTTTCCTCCGCTTGGATTTTAGTTCTGGAACTATAGGTTCCCAGATGCCCGAATTCCCCTCAAAGCCTTTCCCTGATAGAAGCTATCAATCCCTTGCGCAGCGTCTTCCACTACCGATATATTCCCGTGTCGATTAGCGATCTCCATGATCAAATCCATTCTCACAAGGACACCTCCAATAGTGCACAGGACATTGCCCTTTTTGTTTTTTGGACTGATCAGCTTGCTCTTAGCAGGCTACATCGCATATTCGATGATCAGGCTTGCTACGATAAATACGTTTGGAACCGCCGAAGCACGAAGCATTGGCCATGACCAAAATGTTATAGCTCGGTAAAGATCACTTCGTCGCCGGGTTGAATATCTAAGATAAACTCGCGTTGTCCCCCCATGTTTCAAGGCATTCGGTACGGAAGCGGTCAAGAGGCAACTTGATGAAACCCGTAGCGTTGCTCAAAGAACATGGTGGCCATCGTGAGGTTAAATCACCTTCCGGAGATTTTGCCCCAAGGCCACCGCTTTGCTTGAAATGTATTTCAGTTCCGTTGCCGGTGAGGTTAAGGGTTTGTTGAAGGGGAGTAGGTTTTCAGGTGTGGGTGTCGTTTGTCGGTTGTTCGTTCCCGCCACGGCGGACAGGTGTCAGTTGGTCAGTTGTCGAGCGTGGCCAATTTTTTAAAACCGTGCTGGTAATGGTGGCTAAGAGTTATGGGTTTATGTTTTATGGGTTGGTCCTGGTTGTCAATTGTTTTCATTGTTGTCGAGTTGTCGAGTGGTTTGTTACGAAGGAGCTAAGATAGTCATGGTGGTAAATTCCTACGCCCTGACAAACGCGAAGCGGAAAACGCGCAGCGGACAACGCCGTAGGCAGACACCTCTGCCCCGCTACTCCAAAGGTGCACACCGCGCGTGGCGGAACAGCTTTAGCGGACAACCCTGACACCTTTCCGCCGTGGCGGACAGCTTAGCAGTCTTCGTAAAAGCATTGCTCTAAATTTCAATCTTCAAATTTTTCAATTTTTCAAGTTTCCGCATTCATATAATTGATACTACAAAAACAGTATCTACAAGCTTATACCCATTTCCTTATATATCCAACAGCTGGCACATTGGGGCTTGGGTGGGGATAGTGGAGTATTTTGATCCAGCAGATAAACGTGTGCTTTTGTTCCGCGCCTTAATCAACCTTTGCTTCCAAGCCCTTTCTCTGGACACTCCCGAAACGCAAAAAGCCCAATGAAGCATTTTCCCAATTCGAAGACAGCGTGATCATGCCATGCAAATGCCAATCCGTCAGATCTCAATCATGCTCCATGGCCTTTGAATCCAAAGTGAATACAGCTTTCGAAATCCCTGATTGCCAATCTATGTCAGTTTTGAAGCGGGGAATAAATACCACTTTGGAGGCTAAGATTTCTTTAAGCTGATTTTCCAATTCCCTTTTTTTCAAATAGTTAAAAATACAGGATTCGTAATTTTGTAAATCAGCTCTTTCTGAAAGATGAGTTTTTGGTCGCACCATTGAATGCTTGGTCCCCTGAACCTTTAAAATTCTTTTGAAAAAAGGTTA
>Ga0163217_1110457_pt1 | contig 13215 bp, 18 predicted proteins | sample SynspAceP_FD_185933 | JGI IMG/M metagenome (GOLD analysis project Ga0163217, IMG submission 185933) | Saline lake microbial communities from Ace Lake in Antarctica - Synechococcus sp. Ace-P (PacBio error correction) | ecosystem: Environmental > Aquatic > Non-marine Saline and Alkaline > Saline ...
AACAACCACCAGAAGAAGAGGGAAATTTCTACGGGCAACCCGAAACAAAAATTGGGGGGACCGCCCGCAAAAAAACGGGATTCCCCCATAATGGGGTGAACGGGTCGAATTCAAAACTTACGCCTGAATCTGACTAGCGGCCCGGCCTTTTAACCACACTTAGATACCTCTTGGTCTTTTAGCTGACACATCCGGCAAAAGTTCGCCGTTTTTATTTGTTTTGGGTTAAAAAAGCCACGGGGTGGAATGATGCGTTTAAATCGAGGTTAAGGGGATAAGACGGGGCCGGCGGTTTCCTAACGTGGGGCCGGCGCTGTATCAAAACGCGTAGGAAAAAAGGGCTGTTCGATCCTAACGGTCCCCCAGCCTTGTGCTGCTTGCCCTTTGATACTGCCTTGCTGACGTTTCTTGTTGTGCTGCTTTATTGGCCGCTTCACGGCCAAAAGCGGTCCATATGCCCATCCCAAGGATCCCGGAACGGGCGGGGCAACCGTTCTCTGTTGGAAATAAGGAACAATGGGTACCCAACGCTCAGGCCAGCCTTGCGGCGATTCTTTTCCGCGCCGACCGGACCACGCGCTGGAATGGGCCTGTAACCAAAAAGCTGAAAAATGACCCCGTGTCCATCCCCGGCGGCCATTTTCTGCGGCGCACGGGGGCTTTGGACGAGTTGGCCCCAATCCTGGAATGTTCCCTCCGGGGCGATATGTTCGGTTGGTCCGGAACCGCGCTGTGACGCGCAGCGAGTTGCAACAGCTATGGGGATGCCACGTGGCCGTATCAATCGGTGCGCCCCGGCCATCACCGGTCTATGGCAAGTCCGCAGGGCGCGGGGTGATGCTGTTTGATGAACGGCGCAACGCTTGAAATGAACGCTAATATCGCGGGCAGATGTGCTTTGCCGGTGATTTAACAGAATCAATCGCAACGCCCCCTGCCCATTCTGGCTGGCCGCCCCACCGGTCCCATTAAGGGGGCGCAGCAAATGCCACAGTATGTGGGCAATCGGCTTGCGCGCTAAACCAAACCCTTTGATCCCCGTGGCCCGTCGTACCGGTGCCCCGTACTTGCGCGACCGAAACGGATAGACACCCCGCCACCAACCCCGACCAACGTATTTTCCGATCCCCCGCTTTTGGAAGCGTCAGACCGCTTACCATCGCCAGCCCCACCAACCATAAAGCCCCCGCGTGACCTGCCCGCCAGTCAGCGGCATCATCCTGGCACGACATCAAAGGCCCCGCCAAATCGGGCCACGGTTAATCCTGCGGTATAGTCACTGAAATTGTCAGTAATTGGCATGTCGCTCTCCTTTAATTGGACAGCGCCAGCTTGGTCTACTGACCCACCTTAAATCTTACCCCAACCGTACGTCCTGCTGCCGCAGGGAGCGGTCCTCCAAGGCCCGAAAACGGCCTTGGAGCGTCACTTACGCAAGCTTCCGTGGCAATGCTTGAATTTCTCACCCGATCCGCAGGGAACATTCGTCTTGCGCGACCAGGGTTGCCCCATGTGGTCGGGTCATTTTCGTCAAACCCAGCAAGCGGCTGTCGATCCAGTCTTCCGTAACCGCCCGTAGTCCTCCGTAGTCCTCCGTAGCTTCCGGCGCTGCCTGTTTTCTTCGCCGCCTGCGGCTTGCTGCAACCTGTGCACCGCCCTGACGTTCCTGCATTTGCGACTCAGCTGCGTTGCTCTCCTTCCGTCATCGGACGATTTTGCCCCAGTTTCTGCGTCACTTCGGTCCGAAGACTGTCCAGCATGGCTTTAGAAGCAGGCTTGGAAGGATTCGTTTTTATACTCGCTTCAACGGATCCCGCTGCGTCGAACCGCGGAAGCCCACGCCCGACCGCAGATGCCTCTAGCGTCAAAAGGTTGGTCCACGACCATTTGCCGTCTATCGCCTGCAACACACCTGCTTTTCAATGTTGCGCATGTTTTCTGGGGCCGAACTGTTTCAGCCTTCTGTGCGCATCATGGAATCGCTGGCCTCGATCAGACGTTCGCGGATTCACTTTCGTCGTCCACGCCCTCTTCTCCACCAGGCCGAAACAGGCTACGTTCAGGTCAACTGCTCGAACAACAGCCGCTTGGAAACCCCTGGGTATCCCACTGATCTGCAAGGTTTTCGGAGGCAATAAACTGGTCGATCAGATCGTCGATCCACCTGTTTCGGCGCATGTCGCGACGTAATCTCTTGCAGGTCCCGCGGCTTTCCATGATGTCGCGGCGCTGGACAAAGATGACCTTCCGCTGGTCATTCATCACATCATCGAACTTCAACAGCTGTTTGCGAATGTCAAAGTGCGACCTTCGACCTGCCTGTGCCCGTTCGAGCGACTTGTTCACCCAAGGTGCAACATCGCCTCGCCTTCTTTCAAGCCAAGCGTGTCAAGCAACTTTCTCAAGCCGTTCCGACCCGAAGATACGCATCAAATCGGTCCTCGAAGCCGACAGATAGAACGACGAGGCCGGCCCGGGTCACCCTGACGGCCGAACGCCACGCAGCTGGTTATCGATCCACGGCTTTCGTGCCGTTCAGAGGCAGAACATAAAGGCCACCGCCTCCAGCACTTTTTTCTTTTCGTCCCGCGTGTTTTCCGCCTCGATCTTTTCAGCGAATGGCAACGGGATCTGGCCTCGGATCGGCGTCCATGCTTCGATCCACCTTCAGCCGACGTTGCCGCCCCAGCTTTGAAAAAATTTGTTGGTGCCGTCGAACCGGCATGTTTGTTGGGCAATGTCACCGACGCCGAATTTGCCCGCATCTGCGACGATCTGGGCTTCTGTCGTGCTGGCGTGCGTTCAGAACGTTACTGCCGATGCCCCTTCGGTCAGCATCTGGCTGAGCAATTTCGGGACTTTTCGAATGGACGTGGTTGCCGCCCAGAACCGGCTGGCCTATCGCATTGGCTTCTTTTACCTTTTTCGATCATCGCCTGAATTTTTCCAGCGCGGACGATAGACTGGTCATCTTCGTCAACGCGTGCAAGCCGGCCACGTTGGTCGGGCAACAACCACAACACCCAGACCGTAGATCTCGGCAAATTCCTTCGGCTTCGGTTTTTCGGCGTACCGGTCAACGCCCGGCGGAGCTTGTGTACAGTCGGAAATAGTTCTGGAAAGTGACGGTGCGAGCGTGACGTTCTCAGGACTGGAAAATCTGGCAGCCTTCCTTCGCTTTCGATCGCTTGGTGCAGAACCGTCGGACAGACGGCGGACCGGACATCATGCGCCCGGTGAATTCGTCGATCAGCATCACTTTCGCCATCGCGCACGATGTAATCTTTGTCGCGCATGAAACAGCTTATGCCGCCCGCAAAACCCTGGTTTATGTGGTGCACGACCGTGGTGCTTTTCAGGTCCCATACATCGTGAACCCTTCTTCCAGCAGGCCGCGCTCAGCAGCTCTTTTCTCGAGAAGTCGTTCCTTCTCGGTAAAGGTCACATTGCGGGTTTTTTCGTCCAGCTCATAGTGGCTTTCGTCCAAGGCAGCGGGAATCACATCACGAGACTTTATACAGTCTCGGAGCGGTCTTGCGACGGGCCAGAAGATAATCAGTGGCCGTCCCGTGCTTCATCCGATCGAGAATACTGTCGACCATCATCCACGCCCTGGCAAAGTTGTGCTGCTTCTGAAAAATCTGGCTCAGCTCGGATGTTCAACATGTTATCGCGGAGATAAATCAAAGCCCAGCTCGTTGTTTCGGTGGCATAAGGTCACCATCGCATTCATACGCCGGCGCGTTTGTCTTTCATTTTTTCGGTCATGCCAGAGACCGCGGCACGGGTGGTCAGCCCAGCGAGGCAAAGACCTTGCCATCCAGTCGCTCCCGCTTCACGAGTATTCTTCACCGTCCACACGCACGCCCTTGCCGGTTCAGCGCATTCAGATAGGGCGGCCAAGCGTGGCGGTCAGGGTTTTTTTACCTTCACCGGTTTTCCTGGTCGGATATATTGCCACTGATGCAGGAAAATCGCGGAACATCAACTGCGTGTCAAAGGCAGCGCAGACCCAAGGTCCGGCGTGCGCCTTCACGGAAGTTGCAAAGGCTTTCCGGCAGCAGTCTTCCAGGCTTTTCGCATCGTTTTGCACCGCTTGCGCAGCTCTTCTGTTTTTTTTGCCTGTTAGAACCGTCGTCGGTCAAAAGCCAAGAATCGTCTTCCAGCGCGTTGATTTGTTCAACCAGCGGGCGGGTCGCCTTGATTTTACGGGTCGTTTGGGTCCCAAAAGACTTTTTTGGCGAGTGTCTCCGATGCCCAGCATGCAATCTCCTGCCGAAGTTAAGTTCCTAGGCGTCCATACTGCTTGCCGACCCCGGACAGCCCCTAGTACAACTGAACGTGCGCCAAGGCCGCGCCATAGGGCGAAATGTAAGGGTCGCACTAAACCGTTCAATGTGGCAGGCCCTTTGGCGGCTGCCAAACCAAGGACAGATACAATGCAAAAACCTCTCACTTTTTCTGGCAACATTCATGCGTGCAGCTTCGCTTGCCCTGCCCGCCTTTTGCGCAGGACGACCGCTGCCGGCAAAACATACCGATGCGCAGACCGATGCACAAAACGGCGCGTTACTGCTGAACGTGGTCCGCGACCGGTAACGGCACGAATATCACGATCGAACATGATTATCCGCCCGCGCCACCTTGCAGGCAGTATCAACACTGCGCCCAGAGGTTCCTGTCAAGGGCATTTCTGACCAGCTCGTGCAAGCAAACCGCCCTGTCCGCAGGGATTACGAGGCGATCTGCCAACAGCGCATTACTTGGCGCTCGAAAACGAACCGCCGCCAGCTGATCGCCGGCGAAGTCATCGAAAAAGCGATGGCACAGGACGTGTCCCGATAGAAGAGCTGCAAGCGCCTAATGACGGAAGCCTATGCCGCGGCAGAGCCTACCGAAGAATTCAGCGCGTCCGCACATTCTGCTGAGACAGAAGAAGATGCCAAAGCGTCAAGACCGAGCTTGATGAGGGCGGATTTCGCCGAGCTGGCGAAAGAAAAATCACGGGTCCCTCCGTCTCCTGCAGGCGGTCTCTGGGATGGTTCGGGCCCGGATGAGGGTGCCCGGCTTTGAAAACGCGCCTGTCGCGAGCTTGAAGTCGTGCTGTATCCGAACGCGGTTGAAAACCCAGTTGGCTGGCCATGTCATCAAACTGGACGAGAAGCGCCAGAAAGAAGCGCCAAGCTCGAACAGAAGTAAAAGACCGGGAGCTGGAAACTCAGGTGCGCCAAGTCCAAAGCACAAGCGTGAATTGAAGAAACCACCGAAAGCCGCAGATGTTGACCGTTGGACTGCTGACGCAAGTTGATCCAACGGTCTGACCAACTTGGCTTGTTGGAGTAATCAATGGGCAAGGTCACCGCTGTATTCCCCGCTGGCACCCGATCACTTTCCTGATTTCTGTCTCGATGGTGTGCGTTTCGCCACCATAGCGGCGGGGTAACGTATCTAAGGCGCACGGAATGTGATGCTGGCCGAATTGACCCCCGGTCCTCGGTGGCGGGGGCGTTCACCCGCTCTGCCACCCGTGCGGCCCTGTTCTGGAACTGTCAGCCAAAATCGGCGCGACATTCGGATACGGGCGCTGCGGATCCTTGGTCAATTCGGGCAACGCTAATGCCTTTACCGGCAAAGGCGGCGTCATCGCAGTCGAGGCTATTAACAACCGCCCGCGGTTGCCACCGAGTGTGCAACATCCCCCAGTCCGCGGGTTCTCACCTCGTCGACCGCGTGATTGGCGAACCATTGCCCCACGACGGATCACCGGCTTGTTCCGCTGACCCCAAGGGCGCGCTGTCCACAAGGGGATTTCGGTGCCTGCAAGGCGATCATGACCACGGATACTTCCCCTAAAGGGCGGCGTGCGAGGTCCGGAAATTGACCGGAAAAACAGTCTCTATCGCGGGATTGTCGAAGGATCGGGTATGATCGCGCGGATATGGCGACGATGCGGTCTATATCTTCCGACGCAGTTGTTAGCCAACCTGCCCTGCCAAAAAGAATGCCTGTCGACCCCACGGATAGCACTTTTAAGCTAATCACTGTCGATCAGCGACACATCGACCTCTGACAGTTTGATCCTTGCAGCGACCGGCGCGTCGGGCGTGGACGCAAGCGAGAGCGAAGCGTTTTTTTCTGATGCGTTCACGGCGTCCATGTTGAACCTTGCGCATTCAAGGTTGTGCAAGACGGCGAAAGGGGCGACCAAATTCGTCGAAAATCGCCAATCCAACAGGTGGCCGCGACGGGATGCGGATGCCAAAACGCACGGCATGGCTTCATTGCCAACCTCACCGCTGATTAAAACCGCGATTGCGGCCAGGACCCAAACTGGGGCCTGCGTTTGTTATGGCGATTCGGTAAATCCGGTGCCGCGGACGGGATCGTGATCGGCTGTCCGATCCGCTTTGGCGACGTTGAGGTCGCAAGACGGCCCTTGGCGCAGCCTCCGACTAATCGAACAAAGAGGCCCGCCGCGCAATAATGAAGGAACAGAACATCACTCATTGGTGTCGATCTGGGACTTGGCGACTGGCAAGGCAACGGTTTGGACCTGCGACCTGACCCACGCTATCATCGAAATCAATCGCGGACTCGTTCGGTGAAGATTGTATTGGTCTCGGCGGTTGCCCCTGATCGAATGTGGACGGGCGCGGTGCTTTTTGGCACAGCGCCCCCCGCAAATCCATGCTTGGTCTTTGGGAGTTTCCGGGCGGCAAGTCGAGGCGGCGAAACACCCGGAAAGCCGCGCTGATCCGCGAGCTGCAGGAAGAACTGGGGCATCGACACTTTGGGCATCGTGCCTTGCGGCCGACTGACCTTTGCCCAGCCACGCCTATGATGATTTTCACCTGCTGTGCCCCTGTTTGCCTGCCGCAAATGGAAGCACACCGGCAGGCGCGCGAAGGAACAGAACCCTGAAATGGGTCCGTGCCAATGCGCAAGGGACTATCCCATGCCGCCCGCCGACATCCAACTGATGCCGACCTGCGCGACTGGCTGTAAGAGCCAGCGCCCACTGACCTCTGTTTCTCTAAGCGTTAAAATGCTGCGCTAACGACTTTTTTGTTGCTAGACGTGAAGCAATAGTCGCTATAAAGATGCAACTGCTGGTTCTTCGGGGAAGGACAGTAATGCTACGTACAATCACAATCGGTCTACGGTTTCAGGTCCAGGTATTTTTGTGCGCGACATGCCCGATGGCCGCATAACGGTTAAGGTTGATAACGCGATCTACATCAGGCAAGCCGATTCAGCGCCAAAAGCTGACCTGCCGAGAGACCAAACTGCGCGAAACATCTGACCATCCCTCTTTTCCCAAGCGTTTGCTTAGTCATCAAGGATGGATCAAAACATAAGCTTCGCGCGTAATCGTTATCTTAAACAAAGGGCTCTTGGCCGCAAAAGACGGGATAGAAACGCAGGTCCCGTATTTCAGACCCGGTTTGAACACCACGACATTCCCGTCAGCTTCGTTGAATTTTCGCCCAATGGCGCGGAATCTTGGCAAGTTGGGCGCAATCTAACAGCGAGGCTAACCTCCGACGCGACTATTGTCCGCCTTCTGTGGGGGACGGCACAAATCAGCGGCGTTGCGCGGGGCTGGCGAATGTGCGCCAATCAGATGGGCATTAAATTCCTGCGGGGACATTCAACTATTTCGCGCGCTCCTTGAACCTGCCCGAAACGGTGATGAAGCTGTCGAATGTCCATCGCAATGGTGCGTTTGCGGCCCACGGATATCGCCAAGAATCAACGGCAACGTCCTTCCTGAAACAACGCCAGCATCGGGCTATGCGCCATTCTGGAAAACACCGCGAAGGCATATACGTCGCTGGGGCCGCAGCCCGAATCGCCGCCTATTGGTCGTGGTTAAGGCCTTGGCAAACGCTTCGTGCGCCCTCTTTAAAACTGACAGTCACAGTCGATGGAAAATCGTTTAAACACCGGACCCCCCTTTGGTCCTTGCGAAATCAGCAACGCCTTTCCGTGAACCCAGATGGCCTCAGCGGCGAAGATTGTATCGCCAGGGCGGCATGGTGCTGCTGGTAGCCCCGGACACAGACCGATGGGCCTGTTCAAACACGCTGCAGCAATTGGCGTTTGGCGTTGCGAAACGGGGAAAAACCACTATCAAATGCAACTGCGGGAAACCGAATACGCTGAGATGGCGCATAATACGCCCCGTCGCCCGCGGACGGAGAACTGACCCGCATGAAAGGTCCCGTCAAGCTAGAGATGCAGCGCGAGGCGTTGCAATTGATCGTGGCCCCGCCGAATTCAACGAGGTTTTGTAAAGGATGAGGCACATTGGTGCACCTTCCGAATTTACACTTTGGCAAAAGACGACCGAATCTGCTGGAAACCACTGTTGTCCTGCGTGAACGCGCTTGAGCCGGATCATCGTCGCAAATATCGGGGCGATTTCACGCACGCGCACGGCGTAGCCAGTTTGAAGAAGCACATGAACTTTATCCGCGCCTCAATGCCACCGTTCTAGGGCGTCGCGGGCAAACCATGATGTGTTGCGGACGCCCCTTTCACGGTTCTTTATGCTGTGCGCCGGTACCGCAAGTGGAATCACAACCGACCTTACCCCAAGTTCGAAAACGACGATATGGTGGTGATTCGGCATCAACTCGTCGAATCCGGTTTTCATGGCAGAAGGGAAGCCTGACGGCGGGGCGGATGCGCCCACGCTGTATAGCCATGGATGAAACCGCCGCGCGCAAGGCACGTATCTGGCGTTCATCATCCGCTACAGCATCCAACCATACCAAAAAGAAACCGATCACCCGGCGTCAGACGTGGCGCTGGAAAAAACTGCTGTCGTTGCGGGGCGAACCTGATCCTTCGGGGCACTTGCACACGTGGCACGCGAAAACTTCCACCGTGGAATCTGGCGGAACGACTGCGATCCAAGTTGCACGCGGGACGAGCCTAATCGTCGCCGAGTACGCGGAGAGCCGAACGACTTCAACGTCATTCAAAATCGCGGACGTCGGGTCTGTGTCGACCGGCTGAGCTTTACGAGGATAAACGGGTGTTTGAAACGACAGAAGCCCGGACATTCAACCGGGCTCTGAATCATCAAAATAATCGAACGAAGTTTAGATCACTCGAGCGTGCGGACGACTTCTTCACGTGTGAAGATCTCGATAACGTCGCCCGGGGCGGAATGTCTTCGTAGTTCTCGAACGCCATACACATTCCTGGCCTGACGGTACTTCGAAACTTCATCCTTGAAGCGCTGAGCGTTTTCAGCGGCCTTCGTGGATCACAACGTTTCTCGCGGCGCAAGCGAACACCAGCAGCGCGGCTTTGCTTTGCTTCGGTCACAAAGACAGCCCCGCAACCTTGCACGCCGGTCATTTGAACACTTCTTTGAATCGACGCATAGCCGAATGAAGTGTTCGCGGATCTCGTTGCTCCAGCAGCCGCTCGCTGCCGCTTTCACATCATCCATCATGTCAATAGATGACAGAGTAATAACGGGAATCTCGACGCCTTTTTGGTTCGCCGAGGCACGGGCAGAGCGTTTGCCACGGACGTTTAAAGCCGATGATGGGCGCGTTCGATGCTTCGGCAAGGCCGACATCAGTGTCTGTGATCCGCACTCGACACCCGGGAATGCAGAATCCGTACGCGACCTTTCATCGTTGCCTGATTTTCTCCATCGCTTGCACGATAGCTTCGGCAGAGCACGCAAAACGTCTGCTTTTGATCACAAAGGCAGGCTCGCTGACCGGTCTCGTTTTCACACTTGGCGTTTGCCAATCAGCTGTTCCAGCCGTCGTCGCCGCAGCCGGCCGCCAGCGCGTTTATCCTTGGCGGCTTTTTCCGCGATATTCTGCGATCTCACGCGCCTGCGCTTCGGTTCGGTCACGTTCAACCCACGTCGCCCGCACCTGGTGTCCCATTGAGGCCAAGAACCTCGACAGGCACCTGACGGGCCGGCTTTTGTGACGCGTCGCCCCATGTCGTTGATCAGCGCACCGTACCTTACCGGTATTGCTCGCCCACAACAAAGAATGTCGCCTTGGCGCAGGGTACCATTTTTGAAATAAGCAACAGTCGTCGACAGGCACGGCCCACGTCAAGTGCGCTTCGAACGGCACCAACCGCCGGCAGCGGTTCGGGTTCGCTTTCAGTTCCCAGCAGTTCGCCTCAGCGCGATGGCTTCCAGCATCTCGTCAGAACCTTGACCCGTTAACAGCCGACACTTCGACGTCCCTGCGTTTCAAACCGGACATCTTTTCGCCGAATGACCTCGTGTTTGGCAGCGATCGTGCGAACTTTTGTCAAGGTTGGCTTTCGTAATTTGGTTCGACTTGTTGAATCGCCACGATCATCGGCACTTTTTGCCGCTTTCGGCGTGGTGGACTCGCTATCGATCGTCTTGAGGCATCACAGCGTCATCCGCAGCGACGTACCAGCACAACGATGTCGGCTGACTTGCGCACCCGCGCGACCGATCGAGGTAAAGGCCGCGGTGGCCCCGGTGTTATCGAGGAAGCTCAGAACCTGACCATTGTCGGTTGTGACCTGATAGGCACGATGTGCTGCGTGATACCGCCCGCTTCGCCGGTCCTGAACCTTGGCTTTGCGGATCGCGTCCAAGCAGCGATGTTTTACCCCATGGTCACGTGGCCCATGATCGTGATGACCGAGACGCGAAACCAGGTCTTTTCCGGATCGTCTTCGCTTTCTTTTTGATCACGTCTTCGACGTCGGCGTCAGAAACCGCGTACGAACTTTGTGGCCCGAATTCCTGCGGCTGAATCAGTTCGGCGGTACCGCGTCGATGGTTTCCAATTCTGCGTCACCATCATGCCGTTGTCATCAAGCTTTGACAACCGCCGGCCGACGCGTTCGGCATAACGGTTTGGCCAGCTCGGAGACAACAATCGCCCGGCGGAAGATTGACGTTGCGCACGATCCTTTTCACCTAGATCGACCGAACCGCCATGGCCTTTCTGGCGCTGACGTTTCTGCTTGCGCTTCCATCTGCGCCATAGAGCGCTGACGGCCACTCTTCGCCACCGGAAACAGAGGCCTGTTCAGCGTCAGTTTACCCGAACGGCGGCTATCGTCGCCCCACACCCTTGTTTGCGCTTGTTGGTTTTCCCTCGCGTCGCCTTCTTTCTTGCGTACCAACAGGTGTGGGGCACGCCAGATTTGAAACGTTTGGCGGTACCGGTGGCGGCGGGGGCCGCTGCGGGTGCTGATGCAGCGACTGCCCGCAGCTTCCGCTTCTTTTTTGCGACGCTGTCTCTTCGGCTTTCGCCTTCCAGGCTTTCCGAACGCGCTCCGCGTTCTTCGGCTTTTTGCATACGATTTCGCACGAACGAACGCTCCGGTCTTCGCGCGAAGCCTTTCGTCAGCGGCACGTTGCTTCGGCCCTTCTTGCAGGTCCTCGAGGCGGGCGCGGGCGGCCTGAACCGCCTTCAGCCGCGTTCCATTTCGGAATCCGTAATGCTGCCCCGGACGCTTGGAGGGATCCCCGAGCGATGGATTGCTACGCCGCCGGCTTTTGCGCCAGCAGGTTTGGGCACCAGACAACGCGCTTGCGCTTGGTCTCTGACCACGACGTTTTTCGTCCGTCCGTGGCTAAGCTTTGCTTTACGTTACCCAGGCGTCGAAGGCGCACCCGCAGGCCAATGTCTTTTTGCCGTCATCTATCGCTCATGACAAGCTCGTCTATCCTTTCGGGTGACCGTTGCCAACCTCGTTTTATGCGCACGCCTTTTTAACCGCTGAGCTTCCTCTACAACACGAGAGTAAGACCACCAGAGGCGAGCGCCCAACCCATGTAATCAACAGTTTGGCGTCCGAAAGCCAAACCAATTCGTCTGCCGTCAGCCAGCCCAATGTAAAATGACCGGAAATGCGCGTACTTAGTTTGATTTGCCGCGGCCCGATCCCATCTACTGCCTGGATCAACACTTGTCGGCTTCTTCCATTTGCAGCCAACCTTTTGGGACTTTTTCGTAGCCCGCAACGGCTTACCCGCCTTGCGTTTGCAACGAAATCAGGTCAACTACACGGCGAACAAGCTGCTTTCACTTTTTCCACCAAATCATGCCGCAACCTTTACAGGTTGCTTGGCCGAACGGGCGAAACAAGCCTTCTTGCCGCTTTTCCAACGCATCCCGATCACGCCGACACATACATCCCTCGTCCGGGTAGTTTCCGAAATATCCGGGAAACATGCATGTCGGGACCGGACAACAAAGCGATCACCCGTTTTTTGGGCTGCGCTTCGCCAGTGGCGATACACTTTCGTTCGGGACCGTCTTCCCGTCTTTTTAGAAACGCCACACAACGTGTCATATCGTTCCCCAAAGCCCCCGCGATCAAGGCCTCGGCCTCCTCGTCCGTGGTCGATATCAAGGTCTTCTTCAACCTCATGGTTCAAGCTCAGCGGGATCTACCAGCCCAGCAAGAAGCGCGCGTCATGTCAAACTTTTGCGCGATCTCCAGCGAAAAGGTCGAAAGGTTCAACGTGTCCCGTCATCCTTGTGCGTCGCCATTAACGTGTCGTCCAGCCGCCAAGCCGTTCGCCAATCCCGCGCAAGTCACGAAATCTTCGGCGTTTGACCGTCCCGTTCCTTGCCAGCGCCTCAATCATTTGGGGTGAGGCCGTCGAATTCAATAAGCGTGTCGTCCACGCCCAAGGCAACGGGCCCGCATCAATCGCCGCCTTTGTTGTGCCTTCGATCACGTCCGCGGGCAACGGGCCTGCAGTCGCGGCCGTGTCTTCGTCAACGGCCCGTCCGATGACCAGCAGCTATTCGCCTACTTTCGAGCCTATGTCGACTTCTTCAAGGTTTGCTGAACCCTTCGAACCAGAAGCTGGGCAAAGAATTCGTCTAGATCCAGATTGTCCATGAACAGCTTGTGGCGCAGTTCGAAACTCGGCCTGCGGCGCTGCTCTCTTGCTCTTCGGTCATAATGTCGATGGTCAAGCCCGTTCAGTTGCGAACGCGAGAACGCACGTTTTGACCACGACGGCCAATCGCCAGCGACAGTTGCTCTTACTGGTAACAACAATTCGATTTACGGCTCTTCGTCCAGAACAACCTTGGAGACTTCAGCAGGCTAAGTCGCGTTTGACCAAGAACGAGGTTGGTGGTCCTCGTTCCAACGGAATAATGTTCGATCTTTTTCGCCCTGAAGCTCGTTCACTGCAACAGCCTGAACAACGGCTGCCGT
>Ga0163217_1031372_pt1 | contig 13214 bp, 21 predicted proteins | sample SynspAceP_FD_185933 | JGI IMG/M metagenome (GOLD analysis project Ga0163217, IMG submission 185933) | Saline lake microbial communities from Ace Lake in Antarctica - Synechococcus sp. Ace-P (PacBio error correction) | ecosystem: Environmental > Aquatic > Non-marine Saline and Alkaline > Saline ...
CCGTCACCAGCCACGCCATCACCCCCTACGATATCTCCCCACGCCAGCATTCATAACAGCCCTGCTTCACACCGAATTCCCCCTCGAACGCGATTACAATTCCATCTTACATCACATAACAGTAGCTTTCCTAACTTTCCTCACTTCACTCCCAGACCAGTCACTCTAAGGCCAATCAGTGCACCAGCATATTCGATCCACCCGCAAGTATCACCAGGCCCCCCCAACCCATTCCCCCCCCGTATCCCCTCCCACTTCCCCAGACTGTCATCCACCACCACGGACACACTGCACTCCCTCCCAGCGCCACAATACTTATCATTGTCCCACCAGGATCCCAGAATGAACAAGATCTCACCCACGGCCGAACATCCTGACCACCCATTACCCTTCAGGTCCCCAGTCCAAACCAAAGCCCACATTCGCCATTCAACCTCACAAACTATACCTCCCCCCCCGTACTCGATCCATTGAAACCCCAAGAGGAAGATCGGAATTCCCATCAGACCTCACCTTCCACGGTCGTGCTCACTTCACATCTCTTACCTCATTTCTCACCGTATTAACGTCTCCCCTTCGCCTACCGACCCAACCAGACAGCAGCTCCCCGAAAAAAATCCCCACTTCAACCCACCCGGATACCATGCTTCAACCCCCACATTACATTCACAGGACAAGGTTCTTCCCAAAATTCTCGCCCAGCCTTGAAAGCCATCATTACAGGAGATATTCGTCTGGACTGCTCCACGCACAAACAACAGCCCACTCGAAAAAACTCCAGAATCTCTCCCTTACACGCTGTCAATTCCACTCCCACTCGTCCCCAAGATTACTCAATTCCAGCATCAGCCCCTCGATATTCCCATCCCCAGCACCCATTCCGCATGCCCCCTCACGTACCAGGCTCCACACCCTCAGCCATTACCAACCAGATCACCCAGGCAGGATATTGTTAACCCAACGATCAGCCCAACACCGCCTTCCACCCCACTTCAACAGAGAGACGAAGCCATTCAACATGTCCAGTTTCTCCACCGCCACTCAAGCCCGCCTTACAGCATTCGATCTGATCTGTCACTTGAACTTTCCCGCCGACATGCCACATACCCTGACTCCATTGATCCACTCCAGCAAGGTAAGCCGTCTCCCCACGATCCAGGACAGAGCCCCGTCAGGCAGACACAGCCAAAATACCACTCCCATCACCAGCCTTCAAAACCAGAACTTCCTCAACGTACTATACCACAACCACATCCAGCTCCAAAGCCTCAATATCCTCTTCAATCCTATCACGCCAATGCGATACACACATCACTCACCCCACATACGTCGATCATCCCCACCGCTCTCCCTTGAAACTGTATCTCACACCACAGATTAACCACACTTCTGCACAGATCCATCACCAGCAGACACAACCTCACCCATTCCTCAGCTTCAGCCTTCATTCCCAAATCCGAACGAGGTAGGCCCACCACCTGAAATGCAATCCACGTCGCCAACAGGCCTTATCCAATTCACATCTCATCCTGCAAACCCTTCACCGCCTACCGAATCATGTCCCCATTCCTTGACCACCTTGGTCCACTCCCAGTTCGAATCATCATCGGAAAGCGTCCCGAGAACCCCCTCCGAAACCAACACCCCCTCAAACACGCGCAGCTCTCAAAAAGTGAAAGCCTTAGATAAAGAGCATCCCCAGAGACCAACAATTCCCTCCAGCTTACGCTCTTTCACGTCCAATTTGACTTGTGAACTGCTGGATTCCTACCTCTGTCACCACCATTATTCCTCACCCCACATCTCAGCAGCACGCACACCCAATCCAATTCAGATCCATCCACTCCCCACAGCCTCCACGCCACTTACCCCCAATCAAAGTCACAGATTAAAGATTCGCCGACACAAAGCCCCAATCCTCTCCACCAAAGCGGCCATTCAAACTTCCATTCTCAAAGACGAATCCAAAACAGCAATACCGAAAACTTCACAAAGCCATAATAGCCACGTACTCCAATCCGTCTCCACCACAAAATTCCCATCAGCCTCCAACCCGAACCTCTTGCAGTCACAACAACAATGCACCGTACAACCCACCATTCGCTTCACGCACCAGTCCATGCCCGAACTCCCGAATTCATGATTAATTACAGGCACTCCAACCCTCTTCTAAATTAGACTTCCCACAGAAAGCCACACGGACCACAACCAGAATCCCCGAAATCACCCCTAAGAACACTCATACACATCTAGTTCGCTATATTGCTACGATTCACCCCCAATCGCCACCCCCACATCTAATCACCACTACCCCAACTCTCTCTTCTCTCCCATCTAGACCACAAGCAATCCAACCGCCAGTTCATTCATCTGACTCCAAAAACAAGCCCCATCACGACTTTCCCCCTTCCTAGTAGCCTTGCTTCATTCCCTCCACCCCGGATCCTGACCAAACACACCGAATCAGCACCCCAGCCCACCCAACCCCTTATTCAATCGAACCTTGAACCATAACCAACCCTTCTCCAGGTAGCCATTTGGCCAGCCACGTTACCCTATTTTATTTCCAGCTCACCCCGCTTTTCATGATCTTCCATCATTTCTTCCCTCTTCAACCAACACTCCTTCCTACCCTTCCCAGACTCTTCTCTTCTCACCTTTTTCACCCCACCCCCCAGCCGCGCATTCCCCCAGGTTGTGCTTAGTCTCCCCTCTCCCTTGCTTTCCATGTAAGCGCATTTCGGCTCCATCTGCCTGTTCGCTCTAATGATCCATCACTCCCAGGCCCCTCCAGCTTTCACCGTTTCTCCACTTACGCGTCTCAGTTGTTTCTGTCCAGCTCTTGCCATTGATATTCCTTTGCCTCTTCCTGACCCTCCTCCAGGTTCTAGGTTTCTGGCAACGTTTGCATCTGGTCTCTGTCTGTCAGTCCTGCAACCTCTAAGTATTTCTTTCGTCGATCAGGTTCATCTGGAAGTTGATCTGTACCTAGAACTTCGCTATTGGACCGTTGACCACCCTCTCCGTTTTTCCCTCTGTTGCAGGCCAAAGGCTTTCAACCAGGTTCCGTGTTTGTCAAAGTTCCCATGTTGTTGGCCGTTGAATTTTCAGCCTGAACCATTGTTGTACTTTCCCGTGCCCATCACACAGCGTTTGGTTGGTGATCACACACACCGTGTATTCCGTCAGGCCAACCCCTGGGTCACGGCACTGGCTTTCCAAAGGTCGCTAATCGTGTGTAGGCATCAACACCTCCAGCCCCCTGTTCTGTTTGCAGTCAGCTCATCACAGGTTCCGGTCCTCCCCCTTCGTCTGTAGTCATGCCAGCCACTACGGGTTTGTCCATGGTGCCGGTCCCAGGTCCTTCCTGGATTCAACCCTGATCCCTCTGGTTTTTCCAGTTGATCAGCGATCCTCCTTCTATTTGTGTATTTCGTTCTTTTGTTCCAGTGCATCTGTCTTGTGTGCGTCTGCTACAGTTTAGTCTTCATCGTTTCGTCTAAGTTCCATCAACCGTTCCCATCCATACCCCTGAACTGTCTCCGCGTGCTTGATCTCGCTTCTCTCATCCTCTCAAACCCCTCAATCAATCTTGCTTTTCCAATAGACATCCACTGAAGGAAGGGCTCTCCATCCAGGTTCGGGCCACTGTGTCATCCCCAGGGCATACAGTCTCCCCATGAGCTGTCCAATCCTCAGCATCCATGCGAACCCCCGCGCCCACATCGACTGTGTCAAGCCGTCTTTCACATCGATGTCGTCCGTCCACGAAAACTTTCCAGGCTCTTCACCAACGTGTTCTTACCGTCTGTCTTCCATCTTAGCCGTGAATTGTGCTCATTTCACGTATTCTAAACAACACCCTGCCCCCGGTGGTTTTTCAATTCCTTAGCTTTGTCTATTCATTTTCTCATTGTACCGTTGCAAAAACATCGGCCACCCATCCCCAAAGGACATTCGGAAGCCTCCTTGTGCGCAGTGTTGAATCAGGAGCAGATGTTCATGGTTCTGTTGTCTGGGTTTGTGAACTTCCATTGCCAATTGTTCCGGCTTCTTTCCTTCCGTCCGGGTCTTTCTCCTCACCCGTAATGTCTGTGGAGCTCCATTGCCAGAACCCTGGCTCCTGGTCCCACCTTCGTGGCTAGGCCTCCAGGTTGCTTGACGAATCCCTACCTGCCCCCAGGATCAAGCAGCCTTTCACACTGCCGCCAGGACCGTTCCTTGCCCAGTTCTTCCTGTGTGTCTGATGAAAGCCAAGTCTCGTGCTTCTTGGTCTCATGTCTGTCTGGCTGGGTCGTCTTCGTCGTTTGTCCGTATGCACATAGTTCCTGTTGTGCCTCGGAATCAGGGTCTTGTTAAAGCCATCGCTATTGTCGTTGCTCGTCTTTCAACCCTCGCTCATTCTCAAAACACAATTCCTATTTGTCGTCATCACTTCGGTAAAACCCACTTGTTTCGATCTCTGTGGTAAGTTACTTCTCCCATAATCGCATGGCGTAGTGCGTCCTCGTCGATTTCCCCGGTCTGTTGTGTTTGTGAGGCAGTTTTCCTCGCCCGGGCCAAGCTTTCTCTCATTTATACACTCCATGGACCCAGCTCTTGTGTAAGGTCAGAACCATTCTCGTTGGAACCTCCAGGTTCTTGATCGTTATGTCGGTACCCATGTTGTCAGTTTCAAGCCCTCAACAGTTTCCCCCAATGTGTGTCAGTCTCCTTCATGCCAAATGCTTGTTACTGATGTCCCCTGGCACGCTTTCTTCCCTTTCCCGACCCAGCCTCCACCCTCTGTTTTCTAATTCGGGCCATTGTCCGTAGCTGGTTCTCCAGGGCACGCGGTGTCAGCTTCTTCTCCTTTGGACCACCTAACTGTTCAAGGCTGATATCTCCTCCCTCAACAGCTCATCGATCGTCAGCCCTCGTAAACTTCGCCGTCCTCCTTTGGTGCCTTCGTTCCTTCCCTTTGTTCTTTGAGCTTGATGCTGTACCCTCCCTGTGAAGCTCTCCTTACCCTGCCACCCCAGGGTTCTGTGTGCTTCCCTGTTCGTCCTGAACCGACGTCCACCCTTGATCTCAGCTTTTCCAGGCCCTCCCGCCGTTCCACCTTATGAACCCTCAGAACTGATCCTTCTTTCCCTAACATCCATTAACCTGTGTGTGATTTGTCCAAGTACAAAACAGGTCTTCAACCCTTCGATGTATCCTTTTTGATCACCTTCAGCTACCTCAGGCGGCCAGGGTTTGTCTTCTTGTTCCCTGTGAGTTTGTTCCGTAGGTCTTAGTTCATCCAGCCTTCCTCATTGTTTTCGCACATGTACATCATCTGTTGTATGGATCGACCTGCAAGCTGATCCAGGAAGCCTCGGCCTTAGGCCTGATGGATCCTCCCGTTGACCCTCCTCAGCCAATACCAATACGTTTCGTGTCTTTCGTCATTCCCCCGTTACAGACTGTTCTGAACCCGATCTTCAACCTGCACTGTCTATGCCCCAGAATGTCTTTCCCAGTTGCACTGCTGGTACTGGGACCCTCAGGCTGTGAATCCACGACCCACTGCCTGTCCTCTTGTATTCTACTCAACTCCTCCCAGTGGTCACCGATTCCATTTGCAGTACATCCACTAAGGTGGTGACGTGTCACTCTGATTTTTCCCCTCCTGTGTTTTCTCTACATCCTACCTGTTCGTAATCGAGAACACAGGCAAAAACCATACTCGCACCGTTGTGGTATCAATTCCGTGCCTTGCTAGTGACTACGTGTCAAACTGGCTTGGCTGCTACATGGGTCTTGTGCCAGGCACAAACGAGCGTCACCCAGGCCCTGCACAAATGTACACCGGTTTTCAGTCAACACCTTTCTCCAACAGATCCCCCTTATCAGCTCGTGTCTGCAACTCCAAAGTTCCTTCCTCTCAAACTCCAGCAAGCCTTGCATTGTCATGTTCCAGGTCAATCCTTTCACCCCATCTCTCCAGATGTAAGAGATTCACACTCCCGCTGCATCGAGGTCAATTGTCTCGTGAATCTCTGTCGCCTATTTCCTCCAGATTCCTGAGACAAATCGTGATTTTCATCAGGCACACTATGGAGTCATTTTAACACACCGTCATTGCCCATGCTCACTGTGTGCTAGGCCTTCAGGGTCTGATGTGCACCGGCCCTGCCATCTCATCGTTTGGAACCCTGCCAGTCCAACTGGCCCCAAGTTTTTGTGCCCCGTCCCCCCCCCACAGGTCTCAATACTGAATGTTTCATCGAAGTTTCCTTGAAAAGACCCATGATCACCTCATAGTCCCCAGATCTTGCGTATTATTCTGTGCATTAACGTACTGTCTCCAACGCCTTGAAAACGCCCACCAAACGGTTAAGACGTGATAGACTCCTCCAGCACATGACTTCCTTTCACGTTGTTCCTTGGTATGACCGCAATCCCCCACCTTATCTGCCACAATCACTCGCTGCAGGCTTCCATCCCATTCAACCGTCCACTTGATCCCCATTAACATCCGTTCCACTCAGTTCTTTTACTCTTTCATCTTCATTTCTCTGTTGTTCTTCCAGCACGGTCAAAACTGTATGCGTGTCCCACGATCAGTCACCTGCCAAAGCTTCCATTTTCCGCTTAAACGTCCATCACTATCTTCACTCTTTCCATTATCTAAAGTAATTATCCCCTTCTCATATCCGTTGCCAGGTGTATCTCTTTACTCGTGATCAATAGATTGCCTGTCCCCAATCTTCATGTGATCAAAGCCTTGTGATTCAGTCATTGTTGAAACAATAGATATTTTTACATCTGTAGCACAAGATCACAGTCAAACCCTTCTCAATCCAGAAATTGTCATTCCCTGAGTCTTCCAGGCAAACTGCAGGGATAGCACAGTTTCGGATGCAATCGCCTCCCAGGAAATTTCCTACTCGATTCGGATCGGCAACATAGTAGAACGAATCGTTCCTCAGGATCGTTTAAGTAGTGTCCTCCCTGACACCAGGCAGGTGTGTTCGACACTATCTCAATCCTGTATCGCCAGCTTTCAACGGTATCATGTGTAGGCCCATTACCATCTCGAGCCAATCACATCACCCCATCAAATAGGCGCTCCGATGAGATGGCCACAACCAGGCCTCTTCCAATATGTTTCCGATCCTCTGATAATGTCTTTTTCTATACATATCTGAGCTGCACCCACCCACTCCGTGCAAGTCATGTCTTCTTGTTTGGTTTTCATTTTTGCCATTCTTCCGGATACCTTATTTCCTCAAACCGAATATGCACTCACCTTGTTCAGCTCTTCTTGGATTTCCTCCAACAATCTTCTTCAAGTTCCCTTCAACGGTAACACCCACTCTTCTATCAACCATAACCTTCGGTCTCGTCCTTCAGCTGTTCTTCTGTGTCGCATCATTCATCCTGTTTTCCATCCCATTCTCCATGCCCTTTTCCCGCTGTATCAACCGCTGCTCCCACCATCCTACCAAACGCCTGGAGATTCCGTTCAATTCTTTTCTGTTGCAGGATGTCATGGCTCAAGACCTCCAGCGAGTGCGAATGCAGTTTCTCCCAACATCGTATTGATGCCAACCGGTTACCATACCGATGACCGCGACATTGCGCCGTTGCAATATTCTGTGAAACCCTTACCGTTTTATTCTATATTTGTTTCAGATTTCACTTGGAATTTTCCTCAGGAGTTGCCAGCTGGCAGGCAAGGCCTCTGGGTTCCCCTCAGCGCGCAAAGAACGTATTGAGCCCTGTTACCATTGCTGGGTTTTGGGTATCCAGTGTTTTTAGTTGTACCAATCTCACGCACGTCCCCGGACCGGATCAGCCGTTTTGTCACGTCATTGTTGAAATGTCTGGCTGGGTGGTACACTGGCACGGTCAAGGCTGGTTGCAGCGCCGGGAGGCAAAAGGCCAAACCTGGAAGGGCTGGGATGGTGCAAAAAATTGGGCTGGTGTAGGGAGCGGCGAATTCGGGTAAAAGTCGGCCCGGGGTTAATTGGCAAAAAACGTGATCATGGCCCCTGGATGCCATCCCCATGGCGGGCTTCATTCAACCAGGTCTGGAATACTGCATAGGACCGGTTTGCGTGATGGCACCCAGACCACGGGCATCAGCCTTTGTTTGACGGGCTCCTGGGCAACGTGGCTTGTTGAACGGGATCCCGCGACGTTCCGGTAATTCACAGAAACACCACGCGATAGCGGCCCGGCGCGGATCCGGGCAGGGTCCTGGTGATGGTATTGGTTGCGGTTGTAATAACCAGATCTGTGGTTTGGGATAGCCACGGTGCCTTGGTGATGCATTCCGCAGCGTAGCAGGGCAAGCCCTGCCTGCGGTGGGCGGAGGCGATGGAAGATGAAGCTGTCTAGCGATTCTGCGTACGAACAATGAACAATTCAGCTTGTGTGTTCAGCAGTGCATCCGTGCTTAGGGCTTGAGGCAGGTTCCGCTTCAACGCACTGAGCCCCCCTTTGAGAGCATGGCCTGATCTCCCCAACCCCTGCCGTGAGCCCGCCCGAGGCCCTGCCAAGCTACGACCCGGCCGGCACGAAGGCGCCGCTGGCAGCCGGCCCTGGGAAGCCGCCGGCGCTTCCACCCCGACCCACTGCGCCCGGCGAGCCGTTCAGCGTGGTGATCCGCGCCGAATGTGACCCGCAGCCTGCACATGGGCACGGCTTTTCGAGACGGCCTGATCGGACAGAATCGTGCTGCTTCCAGCGTTTTTTGCAGGGGAAGAACGTGCTTTTGGCCTGCCGGCACTGACCACGCTCGATTGCGTGCAGTCGATCTGAGAAGCAGAATCAAGGCGGAGGCGCAGCTAAGGACGACCTCGCCGCGTGCCTTTCCTGGAGCCCCCGCCCCCGCGCCTGGGCCTGAGAGGCAGGCAGCGCGGCACGATCGTGGCGTCCAGCTTGCGCGGTGGCTACTCGGTGGACGGAAGCGTGAGCCGCTTCAACCCTCGATCCGGGCCTGAACAGCGGTTGGTGGAGGCCTTCGTGCGCCTGCACGAGCAGGGCCTGATCTGATCGGGCGAATACTGGTGGATTGGTGTCCGGCTTCGGGATCGGCGTGAGCGATCTCGAGGTGGAATGAAGGAGCTCGACGGCCCACCTCTGGCCCAACTTTCCGCTAGCCGCTCAGCAGGGGGCGCCCGTGATGGCCCGATCACCTGGTGGTGGCCACCACCCGCCTGAAAACCCTGCTGGGTCACACCTGGGGTGGCAGTGCACGACCCACTGACCCAGCGTATGCGGCCTTAGTCGGGCAAGACGAATCACCCTGCCGCTGGTGGGCGCGAGATCCCGATCGTGGCCGATGAGCACGTGATCCAGCCTCGCACAGGCCTGCGTCAAGGTCACCCCCCACGACCCCCAACGACTTCGCCATCCGGCGCCCACCACGGCCTGCCGTCCATCACGGTATGGCCAAGACGGCCACATGAACGCCGCCGTCCGGGCCCGCTTTCGCACGGGCTGGATCGCTTTCGAGGCGCGCCACGGCTGTGGTAGCGGCGATGGAAGCCGAAGGCTTCTGGTGAAGGGTGGAGCCCATCTGCCACAGCGTTGCGTTTTTCGATCGCGGCAAGGTGGCCGGTGGAGCGCTGCCCTCACCCAATTTGTCGCCAAGGCTGAGCCGCTGGCCGGCCCGCTGCGCGGAGGCCTCGATGCGAGCGCCCCGCTTTCGTGCCGCAGCGTTGGCAGAAGGGTCCTACCGCGACGCTCAACTGACATCCGCGGACTGTGCTCAGCCGCCTGCTCTGGTCGGGGCCCACGCATCCCCGCCTGGTTCGTGTGTGATGAAACCCGGCGGTGGTGATCAGCGACGCACTCTTATAGTGGTGGCCCCGCGACGCGGCCGAAGCCCGCGCCAAGCCGAGGCGCAGTTCGGTGCGGCCGCGGCCGGCGGGGCGCAGCCTCCACTTGGAGCAGGACCCGAACGTGCTCGACCACCTGTTTTCCAGCGGCCTCTGGCCCTTCTCCACCCGGGCTGGCCGATGAGGCGCGCCGATCTGGCCACCTGGTATCCCACCAGCGTGGCTGGTGACCGGCTTCGAACATCACTTTTTTCTGGGCTGCGCGGATGACATGCTTGCCGGGCCCTGGCGCCACCAGCCAGCGATGAGAAAACCGGAAGAGAAAGCGGTGGATGCCCTTCGCGATTGTGATGAATTCCACGGCTGGTCGCGATGATAAAACCGCAAAGATGAGCAACGCGGGCAACGGCATCGACCCGCTGCCGCTGATTCGAGCGCTAACGGCGCCGATGCCCTGCGCTTTCGCCCTGGTGCGCCGAGGTGGCCGGCGCCGGCCAGGAACATTCCGCCTCGACTACGACTGCAGCACCGGAGTTCCGCCACGGTGGAGGGCGCGCGCAACTTCGCCAACAAGCTCTGGAACCCACCGTCTTTCGCGCTCATGAACCTGGGCCGGCGAAACCGCCGCCTCCCTCGGCGCCCCCGACCTGGCGGCTCATCTCCGCCGACCCGCTGGATCCTCTCCGCCTGCCGCGCGTAAGCCCCGGACACCGCCCAGCGCTATCCAGCTACGGCCTCGGCGAAGCGGCCAAGGGCTCCTACGAGTTCGCCTGGAATGAGGTGTGCGACTGGACGGATCGAGCGTGCTCTCAAGCGCTCGCCTCAATCCCCGTCCCGCCACGGAAGGCGCGCGCTCAGCCCTGAGGCCCTCGCCGTCAGCGCGTAGCGCGGCAAGTCTGGCCAAGGTGCTCGCCGAGCTATGGGCTGCTCGCAGCACCCCGCCTGATGCCGCCAACCTGAGTGAGAGCTCTGGCATGGCCTCACCGTGAGCCTGAGGGCAACCTTTTTGGCCCTGCAGCCCTGCCACGTCCGTGGTCAGGCCTCCCTCGATGCCTCCTTGGAGGCGTCGTTTGCCGGAGTTTGATCGAGGCGATCCGGTGTGCGGCACCTGCGCGCTGTGGTCTGGCCTCAACCCTCACAGCCGCGCCGTGGTGTTTCATCACCGGGCCGTCCAGAGCTGGCGCAAGTGCTGCGCCCGCCATGCCGGCGACATCAGACCCGCCCTCACTCGGGCGGCGGTCGTGTGGAAGGTGCGCGAGCCGGCTGGCTCCGGGACTGACGCGCGGCGGGCGAACCTGCGCTGGCGGCCGATGAAACGCGGACGAACTTCAAGGTGCTGCTGCCGATTCGAGGGGCCTGTGGATCTGGGTGCTCTGCGCCGGGCGCCTGGAGAAAGACTCGCCAGGCCGAGAAGGAGATCAAGGGGCTGGCTCGGCCCGCCTGCGCAACCCCAATTTCGCCGGGCAAGGCCCCCCGAAGGTGGGGTGCCGAGTGCCGCGCCACTCGGCCGAGGCCGAAGCCCAAGCGGCGCCTGGCGCGGGGAGGCTTGAGGGGTTTCTGGCCTAAGCGTTGTTCCCGACCCGGCCGAGGGATGGAGACAGCGTCGACGCGGAATCCCAATCGAGCCCTCGTTACCACCCTGCGTGCCAGTCCATCAGGCTCACAGCATGGTGTGGTGCCTCCAGCGGGGCGTTTGCTCGTTACCTCGAGCGTGAATCGTCAGCAGTCTGACCTAGTTTCCGGTGGGGCAATGGGATTTTTTTATCCCTCCCTTCGCCAGCAATGTCGCGGACATGCTGGAAAACTTCATATTGGTGAGGGTAATGGGGCCGAATATCCTCGCGTCCTGCATCTTGCGCCGGTGGATATTGGACATATGGTTTTCATCAACCTTTAAACCGCTTCACCGACGGTGGGAACCAACATCCAGAGGGTGCGTTCGTGTAGTTACTTCATGAAGATAGTCATGCGCTCCCTGTGGGTCTTGCATAGGTCAAACAGCTGGGCACCACCTGCGAGCATAACTCTCGGCCCCTTCAAGCCCGATGTTGGAGTCCACAGCTCAGGGCCTCCAGTCGTGCGCCCATGTACCCCGCAGGTTGAAGACGGCCTTGTAGATTGTTGACCGGCCCGCAACCGTGGAGTGAGTTCGTTTCTCGAGGTGAAGTCAAACATGATTGCTCTCACACTTGCCGCTGCCTACAGCAACACCGTAGACATGTCATAGCTGTCAGAAGGTGTCCGGTTCTCCCTCGCGGTCGACGGTAGGAAGCGACACCCCTGCAAAGGAGGCAAAGTGCCATCAGTCAAGGCCGCCCAGAATAAGTCGTGGTTCTTGACGCCGGCAACCGTTCTTTCCGGGCCACAAGCAATGGCGGGACCCGATTGCCTCCCCTCACGCACCGTCCCTTCGTGCTCGGAACGGGGTGTAGCCGGCGTGCGGATAAACATCCTGCAAAGGCCCCGTTGGTCCGTCGTCCAGAAGATCAACGCTCAATCTTCTTCCAGGCAAGCTCCCGCACCTTGTCCATAATCGGCCCCAACCCTGGCATCGAGCTCGACGATTGATGTCGGCGTACTTGCTCTTGGAGGGGATTGCGATGAAGTCATGCTGGGGCAAGTTGGGGCTGGGTGCACCTTCATGTAAGTTGAAGCGACTTGAGGAAGAAGGGCTGGTCGTCCTTGGCCGCTCATCCAAGGAACTCAGTCGCCGCTTTTTTTTTCAACATAGCCAGAAAAAGGGAATTCCGACAACGCTTGCTCAGGTGGTATCACTTACTGACCATATGGATTTTTGAAGTCTTCCTTGGCTTCTTCCCGGCCTTGTCCCCGAAAAGTGACCCTTTGGTCCACCTTTTGAACGTGCTATCGCAGTTCTGGATCCATATCCGGGACCGGTGGGGTCGGCATAGGTATAGGCACTTCAGGTGTAAAGGGCGCACATATCTTCATCTCGTCTAGAACCTGGCATTGGCAGCGCATACATCGTGCTTCACCCCAGATGCATTTACCCGTGAAAAAGGTGCGGTAGTCGGCTGTTCAGTCACAGAGGCCAGGGTCCCCACTCCGCTGCCGCAAAGCCGCCGCCCTGACCTGGGAAGCGCATCGTGGTCCAATGCCGCTGCGGTTGGCGGGATTCGACCACGTGCCATGGCCGCCTGTCCTGTGCGTGCAACTCGTTTGGGCATAAAATGAGAAGAAGGTCATCCTGCTTCAGCTGCCAGCGATCAATGTGGGGTTGCATGTCCCGCGCCCCTCGCCGCCGGCCGTAAGGGCCAAGATCGGCCATAGGCCTGTGTCATCTTGTCAAAGCAGAGATGATTTGCTTCTGTTTCGGCATTGGCTAGGACCTCCAAAAGAATGGTGATGATTATTCAGGAATGCCAACCCAATATACTC
>Ga0163217_1054889_pt1 | contig 13214 bp, 24 predicted proteins | sample SynspAceP_FD_185933 | JGI IMG/M metagenome (GOLD analysis project Ga0163217, IMG submission 185933) | Saline lake microbial communities from Ace Lake in Antarctica - Synechococcus sp. Ace-P (PacBio error correction) | ecosystem: Environmental > Aquatic > Non-marine Saline and Alkaline > Saline ...
AAAAAACAGGGGGAAAAAAGAGAAGAATCAGCGGGGCCCCTTAGCCCTCGGCCCCAATGGTTCAAGCGCTCCCCTCTCAGCTCCCCGATGGTGGGGCGGCCCCGAGGCCGGGGGCACCGTCACTCCCAGCCAACGTCACCCCAGCTTTCCCAGGCCGCGCGGCCGCGAGCAGGACGGAAGCCGCTTCGAAAGGCTGCCCGAATCAGGTGGGCCGCCCCCCAGACCTGGAGGCGGGAAGAAGTGGTGCTGGGCGGCCAAATCTGCTCGACCCCAGATTGCCCTGGGCGCAAATCGCCGAAGTGCTGCGTCCGGAAAAGGCCTTCTACTCAACGCCCACCGCGAGAATTTTACGCCCGCCTGATGCTGCACGGCCAGGGCAAGCCCACCGACCTCACGGCATGGCCGCCTGGGCTGGCGGAACACCGCAGCTCGAGAAGGTGGGCGGCAGCAACCGGCTGGTGGAGCTGGTGGGAGCGCAACCGCTCCGCAACAGCTTAGGATCGGAACTAGGTGGCCGCCCTGGGTGATGGACAATACCTCAGGCGCAGCTGAATCCGCTTTCGGGCCATGAGGATGATCCGGCTCGGCTTTTGATCAGCAAGCGATGGACAGGTGCTCGATGAGCCGAGTCAGCAGATATTCGCGATCAGACAGGAAAACATCGTAGGGCTCACCCAACGCCGAAGAATTTCTCACAGCACTTCAAACGAGATTCGAAAGCCGTTTTCGCTCGGACCTCGGTTTTTGCGGGCATTCCGGTGAACTTCTACGACTCGAGCGATCACCCAGGGACTGCAGCGGCAGTGGACCTGATCATCGTGGCGGGACGCCCGGCGGATGGGCCAAAACTCGATCGTGCTCAACTCGCCAAAGAAAGTGGCCGCAGCTCCACCAGCTGCGGTTGCGTGTTCAGCCTGGAGATGAGCAAAAGCCAGCTCACTACCGGCTGTTTCGATGGAGGTGGGCATCAGAGCGGGCGGCTGCTGCACAGGCCGGCTGCAGCAAGGAGGATGGCCCCAGGGCTCGAGCAAGGCATAACACCCTCGGCAGCCTGCCGTGTTTCATCGACGACAAGCCCAATTGCGTGTGCTCGAGATGACGCTCCCTCTGCCGGCGGCTGATGGCCGAGCAGGGCAAAGGAGCTGGGCTGATGTGATTGAATTTACCTTGCAGCTGAATGGAGGGGCACCACCCCCGACAACCGGGTGCAGGTCTCCCAGCATCACCCGGGGCCTCAAGGGGATGGCGCGCGAGCTTTGAACGTGCCGGTGATCGCCTTCATCCCAGCTTTCAGCCGCGGCGTCGAATGCGCCCAACAAGCGGGCGCGATGGCTCAGCGAATTTCTGCGTGGAATAGGCTCGATCGAAAGGAGCCGACCTGGTGCTGATGATCTACCGCGACGAGTTACTACAACCCGGAAAGGCCGATCGCGGCACACGAAGTGAATCGTCACAAGCCACCGCAATGGGGCCTGGTAAGGCCGTGAAAATTGCTGTTCGAGCCCAGCAGTTCAAACCCGCTTCGCAACCTGGCGGGCGCTTAAACAGGCGGGCACGCCTGCTCGAACGATCAGCTGGATCCTTTTTTGCATCTCCATGATTTTCGGCTTGTTTCAGGGCGGCGCGGGTGTTCTAAGCTTTGTGGCGACGCCGCCTTTGGGATACAGTCCATGCGATCGCAGCAGATGACACTGAAAGATCGACACGAACAGTGATCCGTTCGCTCGCGGATCAGTGCCTTCGTGTCTACGGCTTGTTTTCTTCGGTATTTATTTTAGCCGTTATTTTTTCTAGTTGGCCGGTGATCTGGGTGGTGGCTTCTATGCGACCCGGAACAATTCGCACCACTCCCCAGCAGATGACATCGAAGCGCCGTAGGGCATCCGCGCTGACATCCCGGCCTCTCGTGCTCTCGGCGGTCGTGTTCGCCCTGGCCACCGCGCGTGCTCAAGCTTCCAGAGCATGGCTTACGCGCTGCTATGCCAAGCCGAACTTACGGCTGGTGGTACCTGGCTTGAGCTACGGCGCCATGCTGATCCTTCAAGACGCTCTGTAACTATAGCCAGCCATCGCCTCTTCCACCACCGCTGGTTTTACGGCTGGTGTCCAAAGGGCACCCGACGGCGCAACCCACGCCCTGGATCCTTGCTTCATCCCCCGAAGCGTGTTCAAGCTGGTGCTGTGCTGCTGGTGATGCTGGTGCAACTGCACTGAATCACTGATGGGTGGCTGAGCACCATGAAGGTCTGGGCGATCGTATCACGCCTCGATCACTGCCCGCCCGTTTTCCCCCCCATGGCTGGGCCGCTGGGTGATTGGGCCGCCACCATTCGCTGCACATCGCACCAGGCGTGCATTTTCGGGCTCTACTTCACTTCCTGGGACGGATCGGCGGCAACTGAAGATCCGACTACGCCGCCGCTGGAGGCCCCAAGCGATCTGGGCGCCAATACATTGAGGCGATGGCTTCAAGTCGAGCCACGAAACTTTTTGAGCTGATCGGGTCGAGCAGCGGCCAATGCGGTGTGAGGCAGCGATACCGCGGCGCGGCTGGGGATTCTCCACAGGCCTGTTACAGCTCAATCGATCGGTGCCCTGGCAAGCCTGCACCCGGCGGGTGGGCGGACGGCCAGAGCCAACTCGTGCTGAGGGTGGATGCCCTCGGGGGTGGTGATGGCGTCTCGCCGATGCGACGGCCTACAGAAAAGCGGTGCTCAACGCCAGCCGCGGCCCGGCGGTGTGGGCCTGCGCGCCAGACCGACAAGGCCAGTACGCCCTAGATGCGCAGCTGCTTTGCAGCACACCAACCTGCAGCTGCGCGAGGGATGGTTTGACGGGCCTGGGAGGTTGGAGCTGGGGGCAACGACCCCAAGCCACCAGGACGGCAGCGGAACTGTGGGCCGGATCACGGCGTGCGCACTTTTTTTTGGCAGCGTCTATGCCGCGGGCGTGAATCTCACCACCGGCCACCTTCTCGGGGGCAGATCTGGGTTGGGCAGCAGTCGATGAGCGCGGCCCGCGCGCGGCGAAGCAGGCGCCGAAGGCCTCACCGGAAAGCGCTGCAGGCCCTCGGGTTCCGCAGGTCCGCCTCAAAACAGGCAACCCCCCGCCGGGTGGACCGCGCGTGGTGCCTTGGTCAGCTCGAAGAGCAAGCCCAGCGCGCGAAGGCGCTACTTTCTTCCTTTGCCCAGTGCTGGGTTGAGAAGTGAGCCGATGAGTTGTCACCTCAACGCACCGACGCCGCACCACCGCTGATCCGGACAACCTCCATCTCAAGCCCGTCACGGCGGCTCGATCGACAGAAAGGCCGTATTGCCCATCGAATCGAAGACAAGATCGTGGCGCTTCGCCGATAAGGAAAGCCACAGATTTTCTGGTAAACGGGAAGGCCGCGACACCCCGAAGCTCTATGGTTCATCAGGGGTTTTCTCCACCGGCTGCCGGAGCGGCTGCAGCTGGAGTTGCTGCCGTAACCTGCGGGGGCTGGAGCGCTGCCATCTGCGCGGGCCGCCTATGCGTCGACTACGACTACCCCACTTCCTACCCGCCACAGTGCCTGCCCTCACGCAGACGCAACGGGTGGCGGGCTGTTTCACGGCCGGGGCAATCCAATGGCCAGCCTACGAGGAGGCCGCGCCGGGATTGGTGGCCGGCCTCAACGCGCCCGGCTGTTCGCCACCAGGCCGGGTGCATTTCCCCGGAGGGCAGGCCTACATCGGCACCTTGATCGACGATCTGGTCAGCGAAGATCTCGCGAGCCCTATGGGTGTCACCGCGTAGCGAATACGCCTGGTGCTGCGCGGCGATTAACGCGACCGGCGGCTGGACGCCTGGGCGGGCTGGGGGCCTGATCGATGATCGCGCTGCAGATTTCGATGCAAGCAGGCCAGGTCGTGCGAGCAGCAGCGCCTGGCACGGTGCGGCTGAAGGTGAGTTGATCCGGTGGTCCTGCATGGGAAGCGCACGGGGCGCCCGATCAAGGGATGATCCCTGGCGACCTGCTGCGCCGCTCGGTTCACCCAGCGCGATTGTCGCCAGGCTTGCGTCAGCCGTACCGCTGGATGTGCGCGAAGCCGCGAGATCGCACAATACAGCGCTACCTGCCCGCCAGCAACAACGATCGACCAGGTCAGCAAGCAGCAGCGCGCAATCCCGCTGGCACGATTTCCACGCCATCACTACTCTTCGCCGCGAGGCGCGCGAAAACTCAGGCCGTGGGGCCCTTCAGCCTCGGCCAGGCCGCCGCATCCCGGAGTCAGCCGGCGGACGTCAATGCCTGCTGCCTCTGGCCTCGAGCTGCGCGACGTCAAGGCCTGGTTTACTGAGCCAACGATTCCTAGGCTGAAGCTCCCGCAAGCTGCCCAATGACGGGACGTTTCCACAGCCCGGCTGGCTCGCTTTGGTATTTCTCTCGCGAGCCTCTGGCAATGCTCCGTCGCGGCCTGGGCGTGACCACACCACGGCGAACTCAGCGGTCCTGGCGCTTGCTGCTGCTCGTGATGGCAGCCCACGGCACTGGAGCTGCTCACCGGCGCCGGTGGGAGGTGGAGCTGATCGCGATGGCGCGGATTCAGCCGGGGATGGCGGGTGCCGGCAGAAGTGGATGAACTGAGCCCTCCCTTGTTGCCGTCGAAGGTTGGCTGGCTGCGGTGGGGGGGGGAGGGGGGGGCGGCAGGCCCTGGCCTGGGGCGAAAAGCTGGTGGAACCAGACGGAAAGCCGACAAGTCTTCGGCGACCGGCAGCTACCGATCGGCGCAGCTCAGGCGATGGGCGAAATGTTCGGAAGTGGATGGGCTGGCACGGGGTGCAAGCGGCTGGCTGGAGCAGGGGTTTTTTTTCGGCCGAGGAAGGCCTACTGGAGCGCCACTACGCTTCCTTCCGTGGCGGAGGGAAATCACCGTGATCCGGGAGGTGTTTCCAGGTCTCGAGCCGCTGGTTGGCCCCAGCGAGCAGTCTAGGCGAACCAGGCGGCAGGGCCTCGGCCTGTTGACGGCTCTTTTTCGAGCAGCTCGCGCAGGTGTCTCGGGTCGGTGTGGCTGAGGCCTGGTGCGCGAAGCTTGGGCGTGGGGAGCGCAGCGGGCAGGCGCTCGATACCGATCGGGGGGTGGGTCAGTACAGCAGGAGGGGCGGCATTGCCTTCGGCAGGGTTTTCGCCACCTCACAGCAGAAAGCATCGTTTTTGATGCCAATCAGCTGAGCGGCAGATGGGAGCCCCGCGGACCGGAAAGCGGCCCCGAGAGGGGGTTTAGGAAGAGAAGGCCACCAGTGACCAGAAGCCCCACCAAGGGTCCAAGCCGCGTGAGGTTCAGGCCTGGCAGCTGCACTGGCCTGCTCGTCATGCTCGAGACCAACGATCTTCCAGGGAAATCAGTATGTTCTGTGGATGTTGACCATTTTCACGGCGAACCTTATGGCCTCATACCGAGGGGAACCCAAAAATCAGGTTTTGCTCATCAGGGCTTGTTCCAGGACATCAGACTTGAAATTCACAAACTAAGGGCAGCACCGGCCGGCGGAATAGGGGGGCGGGGTGGCGCGGGGCAGTGGTGGGCGGAAGCCGAGCCGGCGGCAGCAGGGGAGCCGGCCGGCGGGAGATGGCATCAAGCAAACGGCGCTTGGCTGAGGGGCGGCCTAGGGGGTGGTATGGGGGGGGAGCGGGCGTTGATCGGTCCTGATTCGATAGGTTGAACGGAGCTGGGGGCGACACTGGTCCCCGGCCTGGTGGCGACGGCGTTCTTTCCGGGATGGTCGCTGGCCCATGACTCCGGGGAAGCGTTCGACCAGTCCGTCTTCACCTCCATGAAACGCGTCGAGCTGGTTTTCCCAATCGCGCCCACCCCTTTAAACTGGTAAGGTCACTGGGTCGCTCAAGCGGATCGCTCATGCGCGGCTCGCACGCGGGCCTGGCTCGGGCCGGCGTGTCGGCACCCTCCACAGCTGCGCCGGCAGTCATCATTGATCAAAGGGTGGATCCGCTGATCGGCGCTTACCGACGGGGCAGGATACAGAACCGTTCATCGCGCTGTCCTGACTGCTCGAACGAAGCTGGATGGGTCAACGTTAGCGGCTGTGGCGCAAGCCCTGCGCTGGCTTCAGCCAACGCTTCCCGGCGAGCCGAAGCAGGGCATTCGACACACCGTCCGACTTGCAGCACCAAAGGAAAAGGTCCCAAACGGGCGAGAGCAGAAGGGGAACTTAAGGGGCCGGTGTTCAGACACGGCTTCGAAGATCAGCTGGCAGCTGGCGTTCAAGCGACGCCGTGAGGCGGTCAGGCAAGAGGCGCAGGCCACGCCCGAGCGGCGCTGGTAGGGAGGGTGAACCGCAGCAGGCAGGCGCACCAGCGCAACAGCCTGGAGTGGGCAGGGGGTAGTGGTTGACGCAGGCTCCACTCGAAGTCGCTTCTGCGCTGGTTGATCTTCCGCCAATGCGGGCTCCGGAAGCCGGGCATGCACTCGCGCAACCCGCAGGACCGGTCGATCCAGGCATGGATATCTCGTGGCAGAGCGTGCGAGCATGGCGTCTGGCGGCAGGGGCTCAGAGGGGCCGCGAAAGAACGATCTCTTCGCAAGATCGCCTGCAATCGGCGCGGCGACCGGGCGGTAGAGGCGGGGTGCGGGCGCATGAGCGGCGTCATCAGCGGCAGGTCACCAAACGGCTTTCCTGCGGGGCGAGGGCACCGGAAGTGGTTCCGATCAAGGCGATGAAAAAGGGGAAGCAGGGGTGGCAAGGGGCATGCGGCTTCGGCTTTCGGCTTGGTGGCCCAGTCTGGGCGGGGTGTCGGGTCGACTCTGGGCCAGAAGCAAGCGGCAACAGATGGGATTGGGGTCTGAGCTCAGACGATGGCAAGAAGCTGCTGTTGGGTGGCGCCAGCGCCTGATCATCTTACTGGAACGTTCAGGCGGTGAAGCTGGTGCTCAGCCGGCCGCGGCATCCAACCCGCTGCTCAAGCAGTTCCTTCAATCCCGGTGGGCTGGTCAGATGATGGGCTATCTACTCACCACCAAGACTAACCGTTCCCACGTGACCGGCAGCAGTTCATCGCTTCTGTGGGTGGGGGGCTGCACTCAACAAGTACTACGCAACCTCAAAATCGGCCGGCCCGGCTGCAGGACAGTCGATCATCCTCACGGTCAAGCTGAAGTCGGAAGCCAAAAGAAGAGCTGCCCCTGGATTTTTCACCTTTGTAGGTGGAGAAAGCTGGCGGGTGAGCGCGAATCAGCGGCTGGCAGCGGCTGAGCCGGAAGACGTCTGAACGTCTGGCCCAGGCGATGCCGAATCCATCCCCAGCACAGGGCCGAGGAACTGCCGGCTCTGCACCGCGCCGCCACGGCGACTACGTGCTCGATCTCCGGAACTTGAAGACGCGGTTTACGACCGGCTGTATCGGAGTGCAGGAGATTGAGGCGGCTAAGCCCGAGCTGGTGCGTGCCGACAGCCCACCCAGCGGGTGGGCGGCCCGCCGGCCGAATAGGCTTCTTTGGCGTGCGTCACGCATCAGCCTGCCTCAGCCTGGAGAACGCCTTCTCAAGCGAAGAGCTGCAGGGCTGGTAGGGCGGCTGTCTGCAGGTGGCTCGATGGCCGCCTCCCCTCGGGAAGCGCGCGCGCTTTGCGATGGTGTGCGAACTTAAGATCGACGGCAACGCTGGCCTGAGCTTGACGAGCGTGGGTGCTGGGTGCGGGCCGCAGCCCGCGGCGACGGCGAATCCGGCGAGGAGATCACCGCAATGTGCGCAAATCAGAGCGTGGCCCCTGCGCTGCTGATGGACGATCGCCGGAGTGGCTGGAGGTGCGCGGCGAAGCCTGAATCCCGATAGACTTCGCGGCCATCACGGCGAGCGCGCCAGCCGCGGAGGAGCCGCTGTTTGCAACGCGCAATGCTGCGCGGCACCTGGTCAGTCGATCCGGCGTGTGGGCAACGGCGACTGGAGTTCTTTGCTCACCCTGCACCTGCGGGCGACTGGCAGCCTGGGCGGCGAGCCTCCGGCCCGCGCAGCGTGGGGAGTGCTGAGCTGGCTGGCGGCGCCGGCTTCGGGTCAACCAAAGCGGCTGCCCGATCTGGCGTCGGTGGAGCCTTCTTCGCGGCATTGGAAAGCAGCGGCATCAGCTCGCTACGCACGATGGGTGGTGGGTGAAGCTCGATGACTGGGTGGAGGCCGTGCGGCTTTCACCCAGAAGGCGCCGGCTGGGCGATCGCTGAGTACCCCGCGAGGAGGCCCAGCCAGCTGCTTCATCTGGTGGCCCAGGTGGGCCGCACAGGGTGATTCACGCGGTGGCTGAATTCGAGCCGGTGATCTGGCCGCACAGCGTGAGCCGGGCGAACATTGACAACGCGATGCCTGGTCGACTGGATCTCCATGAAGGCGACACGGTGGTGGTGGCGCAAGCCGGCGAGATAATCCCGAGGTGGTGGCGCGTGGCTGAGGCGAGCTGCGCGCGCCAGGGGCAGGCGCTGCCAGCTGCCTCCAACTGCCCGGAGTGCGGCTCGACCCTGGTGCGCGAGGAGGGCGAGGCCGCCACCGCTTGCGTGAACAGCGCTGCCCGGCGATCCTGCGGCGGCGCCCTGCGCATGGTGGAGCAAGGCGGCCCCTGGATGTGGGTGGCTCGGCGGCAAGCTGATCGAGCAGCTGGTGGACAGGGTTTGGTTGACTCGATCGCGCTCTCTACGCTCGATGCGCCTGCTCGCCAGCCTGGAGCGGATGGGCGAGACATCAGCTTGAAGCTGGCGGCGCCTTGAAGCTCCAAGACAGCCTTGGCACGTCAGCTTTAATGGCTTGGCATCCACAACGTGGGAGGCGGTGAACGCCAAAGTCTGGCGCGGCATGTTTGCTCGCGAGGCTTGGCCCGCGCGGCTTGGCAACAGAAGCGATTTTTACCGCGTTTTCGCAATCGGCGCTGAAATCGCGAATCCCTGCGCCAATGGTTCGCACACGCCGCAAACTCGCCTGCTGGCGGAGCTGGAGGCTGAAGGGATCCCCTGGCCGGCAGCCTAGGCGATGGGGCTGCTGGGGAAGCGCCACCGCTTGAGCGCCAGGACTTTCGTGTCATGGCACCTGCGCAGCCTCAGCCGCAGCCAGGCCAGGAGTTGATCGAGGCGGCGGGGGAAAGGTGAGCAGCTCGGTGAGTAAAGACCGAGTAGTGGTGGCTGGCGCGAAGCCGGCAGAAGCACAGCAAGCGAAGCCTGGCGTGGCCGTGCTGCTGAGGCCGGCTGCGGGAGGCTGCTGGAGGAAATTTGGACTGAGACAGCCAAGGCCGGATTGCGCCAGAGTGGCGAATGAACCCTGCACCCAGCCACCCGCGCTACGCTGGATCAAGACGGATGCGGTCGGGACGGCAAGTACAATGGACTGGCAGCGCGCGGGGCTGCTTGCGAACGTCGCTGGTCTGGTTCGTTGCTGATTCGACCCGATCCGCGACTGCCGCTGAAGCAGCTGAGCCCGGCGCCTGAAAGTTGCTTACAGCTGGATCGCAACCGCTCAGGGCCGCCGTGCGCCCGTCGCAAAGCAGGATCGAGCCCAACCGTGGCGATCAACCCAGGATGCGCAGCGCCCACGTTGTTGGCATCGCTCGCCGTGAAGCACCTCCGAAGGCGCCACATCACCGGAGCCTCGCCGAGGGCAGAACACACGTGGCCGCAGGATGCGATTCAGGCGATCACGTAAGTGCGCAGGTACTCGTGAGGGCCATAGACGAGGTTGAGCAGGCTGAAAGGAAACGCGGTGAAGAGCCGGGTGAGCAGCACCAACTTGAACCTCCTGGCTTCACGGCCGCTCAATCGCCAGAGCTTCGGAAAAGGCTGGCAGCCGCTGCGGGTCCAGTCCCGGCAACGCATGCCTACCAGCAGAAAAAGCCGCGATCCCCCAACGAGGACCCATCGACACGATCAAGGCTCCCCCAGACGGTGCCGGTAGAGCGCACCGGCCAGCATCGAGGCCAGACCCCGGCAGCAAAAGCGTGACCACATGGCATAAGCGTGCACAAAGGACACGCCCGGCGGGGTGAGCGCAGGGCGGCACAGCTGCTCAACAGGGGAGAGGTCACAACCCAGAAGGGCAACAACGCCCAACACTGGCAGCCGCAACAGGCCAGTGACGCCTCCTACAAGTCCGATGTGTGGGAGCGGGTGTCCCACGCCGTCCCAACGCCATGCCCAGCCAGCGATTTCTGCTTTGCGCCAGCTACGCAGCGCCCGCAACAATTTCTGGCAGCGCCAGGCGGCCGGGGCCCGGCTAGCAGCTATCCCCTGCCGAACCAGCGGGGCCAGGCCGTGAAACGTTGTCGATCGATTGTAGCCCTGCTCGGGCGGAGCAACCCGTGAATCGGTGCTGCTGTTGATCTGCCGACCATGGGGTGGAAAGGGCATGCGGCTCGGGATCCAGGTGGGCTATTTTCGCGACAGCTGCATGAAGCCCTTGCGGGGGCACCGCACTTGATGAATTCATGCTCAACCCCTACGGGTTTTCGCTGGCCGGGGCGTGGTCAACGGAAACAACATCGACATGAAACCGCAACTTCCGGATTTCAAGCGCGCGTTACCGGATGGATTCCGCTATGAGGCGATTCCACTGCTGGTGCCGGAGGCTGGGATGGTCCCTTCGGCAGGAGGCCGACAGGGACTGTGCGCCGCATTGAGGCGCAGGATTCCCTTTACCAGGCGGTTGTTGCAGGCGGCAGTAAACCCGGGCCAACGGCCTCTTTCTATGGCGGGAAGGGGCGCCTGCTTGGTCAACACGATGCTGCGCCGTTCTACTGCGGGCAATCCGCGGTGCCCACGCGATGGCGGTACTCGACATACACCGGCCTGGGCCCTGCGGTTATGGGGAGCCGATTAACCGCGATTGATTCGCCCCAAGGGCTTCAAGGGGCCCGGCGATGGTATGGCCGGAGCTGACCCGGATCAGGGCTACACGGTGGAGAGCCACGGGCAAAGGTGTCGGCCAGAAGGTGTAGGCCTGAAAGCCGTCAGTTGGGGGGCCTCTCCTCTTCCGCGCCGTGTCGGGGCTTTGTGGCCGGCCTTTGATGATCTGGATTCGTCCCTTGAGGTGACTATGACCTCGAATTCGGCACGCTTCCGGCAATTCCTGGAGGTACTTGGAAGCCCTGGGCGACAGCTGGCTGCACGCATGCCCCGATCGCGCCACCCCACCCCTTCGCGCGGATTCAGCAAGCAGAATGCAGGAGGCCTTCTCTACGTGGAACACGGGCTGGAAGGCCGCGGTGACGGAGGGCCGCCGATTTCGTTCTGGACCAGCCGCGGACTGGCGGCGGGTTTAGGCGCTCAAGCCCTGGACCGGCCTGATCAGACGCCTTGGTCGATTCCCAGGCTTTGCATTTTTTCACTGCAGGATCCTGGGCCGAAACGCTAGGGTTGGCTCGACACATCCAGACATCAGAAAGATCGTCATGGGCGCCTTGCAGGCAGCCAGCGCGGAGAGCAAGTGGTCGAGAAGCTGCGCGAATCGAAAGCCCTGTTTCGCTCGGGCGGCAGCGATGCGGAAGGTGGCGGCCAGCGGCGCGGAACGATCCAGGCCGCTCAAGGAAATCGCGGCGAGGGCGCAGATCGAGTTTCCGCTTCTCCTTCCGACCAGGGTCGGGCATCTGTTCGTGGCACTGATGCCGGCGCTACGGCATCACGCCTATCGTACCCGCGGCCACGGCGCACCACCGTGATGGCACGCCTTAGCCGACGTTTGTGAACGACCCTCTGGGCCGGAGTTAGGAACTGCGCAGAGCCTGGCGCTACTTCACGCGCTCACCGATCGGGTGATTCGACAGGCCCTGGACGTGAAGGCCAGCGAAGCGGAAGAGGGCACCGTTCAAGAGTTGCCGCCGGTTGACCACCTCAGGGGTGCTCTGTAGGGCTCCATTGCTGGTCGAGCCTGGCGGGAAGAGAGACAGCGCCAAACATCGAAGCAAATAAAGCATTAACTCGATTCCGCGTCATTGCATTGATTGGGACTAACGAGTCAACGAATGGGCTTGATTGAGAGGTGATCCACGCCCCATCGCAGCTTAGGCAGCGCTGAGGGCCTCAGGCGCCAAGGGGCTTGAGCAGCGTATTTCGCCCTCAGGGCCGGCGGCACCAGCAGCACGCTCTTCGCAAAGCTGGAGCGCTCCATCCCGCCGTCTGACACGGCGGAGTGGTGATGGGGTGCCCAGGCACAGCGCGAGGCTGGCGGTTCTGGATGACGGGGAGCGGTTGGCCTGGGCTGCCCAGCGGGGAAGGCCAGGAGTTTGCGTACGCAAGAGAGCTGGATGGGCTCAAGCCGTTTCCGCCTCTGTCGTTGTCGTTTTGCAGCGGGCCTGGGTACGAACGCCTGCAGGGCGCAGCGGTGGAAGCTGGTTCGAGATCTGCTGCTGATATGGCAGCGGATTCGCAGGCGGTTTAGGCGACGCTTTCAGGCCGCAGCTCCAGCGCTTCGATCTGCTCACGCAGTGGCCGCGGATTGCGCCGGGGACGGTGCAAGTGCTGCACTCGATGAAGACCAGCGGGCTTGATCGCAATCGAGGCGACCGCTTCCGAGCAGGAGATCGGGCAGGTGCTCGAGTGTCGTAGCCCCACCGCTGCCTGGATCCAGCGGCCAGCAGCAAGAGGAGCTGCGGCTCTCCGTGGCTGGGGCTGCAGAAGAAGACGGCCCTGCTCACCACCCACCTGTTCAAGCTGCCGATGGGAACGGTGGCAACGGAAGATTTTCTTGCAGGTCACCGGACCGCAGAAGCGAAATACGAAAACCAAGGTGGACTGCTGGTGGCGATCAGATGCCTGTCTGGCCAATCCTCAGCTGCAGAAGATTGCGCAACGTTTTTTTTGGCCGTTGCGACATGGCCTGCTGCTGATCCATCGGCAGGAGTTTCTCCATCGGGCGACCGGCTCGGCTGCTCCGTGCTGGAGAGGTGCTGGCCCGAACTGGTACCCTGGATTCAGGCCGGTTTTTGCGCGTTGCGGCGCTACCTGCGCCAGATCTTCGCGACTGTCGAGGCCGATCCCACTGCAGCAGTGGCGGGTTTCGAGGAGCTGCTGAGCAACGATCTGTCCTTGGTGCTGGAAGCCCTGATCCATGGCGGCAACAATGCGGGATGGCTACCCGGGCCCTTCGCGGTCGGGCTGTGAAGGAGAGCCCAGCGGTGTGGAAGCCCATCCCAGCCGGCCCATTCACCTGGAGGCCCTCTTGCCGCGAGGTGCACACCAGCCGGCGGAGCTGAATTCAGGGATTCCG
>Ga0163217_1090898_pt1 | contig 13211 bp, 13 predicted proteins | sample SynspAceP_FD_185933 | JGI IMG/M metagenome (GOLD analysis project Ga0163217, IMG submission 185933) | Saline lake microbial communities from Ace Lake in Antarctica - Synechococcus sp. Ace-P (PacBio error correction) | ecosystem: Environmental > Aquatic > Non-marine Saline and Alkaline > Saline ...
CCAGGTGTGAGTGACCGATCTTGGTGAGGGCGGCAGCGGCTGGACGCCCACAAGGCACGTTCCAATTCCGGTGGCAGCTCGCCGATCTCGGTCATCCGCGCAGCCAGTGGAACTGGTGCACCCAGGCCGCGTGGCGGTTGTTCACGTAGGCGCGGCTGATGTGCCCGGCAACGGGAGCAACTTGGAACAAACATCCACCTGCAGCCCAGTTCTTGCCGGCCGGTAGGGCGGTTCTGGGCATCCTCTGAATCTTTCCTCCTGCCTGCCTCGCAGTCGCAGTTGGCTGGTGTTTCACTTCAGTTGCATCGCGTAAGCGCTTCCGCACTGCGTCAGGGCCCAGAGCTCGTCGATTATCCGCCAGGCAGAGCATCGTCGGCGTCGAATGAATCAGTGCCCAGCCTGATAGGCCCGTGCCCAGCCACGGCACCAAGAAGCGCGAGAAGGAGAAATCCAAGTGCTCTGTTTTGGGGTGGTGTTTCGCGGTCCCGTAGATGCCGCCAGCTTGACTCGAGCCGGAAACCTGGCCAATCAACGCGGCAGGCTTTGAGGCAGCGCCTTGGAAGGATCGGCCAGCAATTCACGGCCACCCGCCCTCGCGCGGGTCATAGCGATGCACACCAACGTGGGGTCTCCGGGGATTGGAACGGTCCATTGGCGAAGAGCGCCGCAGCGCTGGATAGAGGCGGATACGGGCGTGCTCATCCGCCCTCTGCCTGCTGCATCGGCTGGGTGAACTGAACGGAGCAGCAGACTGCGAAGTGCAGCTTTCAGCCCCAGCTGCTGCAGCGGGGAAACTCCGCCCAGCTTTGGCGGCCTGATCTCCTGGAAAGCAGGCCACCACCGTCCGCGCAGGTCCAGAAGCGGCCTTGTTTTCCAGGTCGAACACCCAATGGGGGAAGGCGCGGCGGGGCGGTGCCGGTTGGTCGGCGCATCCTCGGCGCTCGAACGGTGCGGATCAAAATGCCCAGGATCCGGGTAGAAATTGCCTCGCTCGCAGACGGTGAGGCTGTGGGTGGAAGAAACACCGACACAGGAAGAAACGCTTGAGCAGCTTCCGCGAAGCCCTGCTTCAGGCCTGGCCAGCAGCGGAATCAGCAGGTTGAAGATGTCGCGTGGCGTTCTCGCCCTGGCACCAAACGGCTGAAGAATCGAACGCGGCACGCAAAGCGTTTGTTCGGGATGGGCCTTGAGGTGCCGGTCGATCAGGAATGTAACGCAGTAGCCGATTTTTTTCCGACAGGAAAGACCGCTGTAAATTCACCCAGCTGAGATGGGAAACCAGGTGATCGCGCTTCGTGGCTCATTTTGGTAGATCGATCTCAATGCCCTCGGCAACCAAACGCCGGTTGAGGAAACGGCATGGCGGCCTCATCAGGGCCATCAGCCTGAAACAGGCGACCCAGTCGGGAGCGATCGGCCCATGAACAGGCCCGTGAGAGCTCCTTGAACAGCAAGGGAAACCGGAGAACATCGAAACAGGCAGGAGCGCACCAGGCTAGCTCTACGTAGGCCTGCTTCTGCCTGGGGCCACGGGCGACACAAACGAATCGGACCGGCGCTTGCGCTCGAAATGGTCGCGGTTGTGATTCGGACCTCCATCTCGGCGAGCATCGCCTCGAAGGCCGGCCGCCTGCGGCTCCAGATCGGTGCGGCCGCCTTGTTGAAATTTCTGTGGTGTAGAAACGCGGGCGTCCGCAGGTCTACCGCAGCAGGTGGGGGGGCGCTGGGGTGGGCGGTCAATGGCTGGTCGCTCAGCGAGGCGCGGGCATAGGCCCACGGCACTCGGCGCCGAAGCGTAGGTTCGCTGGAACCACTGCTTGCAGGTCATCAGCAGCCAAGCCGTTCCACTGGCTTCCAGCGGGATGGTGGCCCGAGGGCGGCGGCCTGCCGGTGCGGCCACCCGATGGCCTGGGCAGAGGCAGCCCGCCTGATCAGCCAGCGCTCCTTCCAGCCAGCAGCGGTTGAGGCCGAGGACCGCACCAGGCGGCAGCAATGCTCTGAGGGACACGCCCATGGCCTGTCGAATCAGCTGCTCCAAGACAAAAGAGGCCTCGAGCGCTCATGGCTGGCCGCTTCCAGCCACAGGCTCTGCCAGTTCCCAGAGCCCGCGGCCAGCGGCGGGACCTACTGAGTGCGAAACCCGAGCTTCGGTCTCGCAAGGGAGCAGGCGGACGGCGCCAAAGCCAGTGGACATAGATTGCTGTCATAACGACATCGCCTGAACTAAAGACCATGTAGCATTTTTGCAAACATGACAGAACTGTTGTGATTGCCATGGGGGAGAAGGCCGGCCCGGCCGGATGGCAAGGGTTCGGAGCCACCGCTGGTCCCTGCTCAAGCCAAAGCCCTCGCTCGGAGCAAGAACAGGCCACTGCGTTGCCTTCCGCCCTGGCAGCCGGATTTCAGCTCAACTCCCAATCTTTCTGATGCGATCCACTGCGTCCAGCACGTAGAACACCGGATAAACATCGCAATAGGCAATCCACATGTTGGGGAGGTTCAGTCCTTGAGTTGTTAATCAGAACAAGCCCGCCAAGCTAATCACGCCATAAGAACAACGTTCTGCGCAGTGGCCAATAAAGCTTTTTCACAGTGACGATTCACTGTGTTTCCCTGATTCTATCTGCGGGAGAAAACGATGGCCCCTATTCCAGCTATGGTGTTCCTCCATCCGCCCATACCCATAACCCATACCAACACACCCCTAAGCTCACCCTGCTTGCTACACACTGGTCAAGCGATCAGAGCCGCAGTTGATGGTCCGGCGCTGGGTGCCGCCTGTAGGCCAGGCCCACCACGCAACACCCCCAGAAGCCGTGGCAGAAAGACGATCATGAACAGGATCACAATCTGATTAACGAACGGCTGCTGCCGGGCGGCTCCCTGGAGGAATTGGCCGGTCATCATTCCCGGCAGCTCACCAGCCCATCACGCATCATCGAAGGTTGATGGTGGGGATCATCGTCCACGCGATGGCGTCGCGCAACCACCTCCTGGCAGGCCTCCAACGGGTGGACCCGAGGGCCAGGGCCGTCTCCACCCGTCGGCGCGCCGACTGCCGCCAACCCCTTCCATGAAGCGATCGAGCCCAGGAGATGCCGTTGAGCGTGTTGCCCAGCACCATCCCCAGCACGGGGAATCAAGAAATATTGGGGTTGTAACCAGGGCTGGGCTGGAATCAGCCCTGTCACCGCCAGAACCGGTCACCAACCAGGCCGCGCCGCATCACCCGAACAGCAGGCCTGGTTGAGATAGCATCCGCAAAGCGGCGCCGGGTGCGCTGCACGTGCCACACCCCGGCGATCCATACGCCATCGCCGCCCCAACAGCACGATCAGCGCCGCCGTATGTCCTGGCGGAAGCAGCGCACTCGAAGCACAGAAGCCCACCAGCAAGCAGCGCACACCATCCCGCACCGACGCCACCAGCAGGCTGCGCGCCAGGCCAGGCGCAAACGCTGCTGAAGAGCGCCAAACGTCAAACCAAGGATCAGCAGGGCGGAGAGCGCCGGCGCCATCGCTGATCGTCAGAGCCCCGAACTGGTTGGCGTCATCGGGCGAGCTCCAGGGTGCGACTGCGAAGCGTTGGATCTTGCTCACTGTCATGGGCTTGTGTGAACACGGCCGGCGCGCGGGCCTGCGCCGAGCCAGGCGATCAGCAGGGCTCAACGGCGCCGGGTGGTGGCCCCATCCAGGGAGGCCGTCGGTTCATCGCAGCAGCAGCACGATTGATCGAGCTGCAGGGCCCGCCACAGCGCCCAACAGCTGCAGCCTTCGCCGAGCTGAGAGCCGCTCGGCGTCGTAGGCCAGGAACGTGGATCAACGCCCCATGGGCCGCCAAGTCAATCCGTGATCCGCTCGCGCCGCCGCCCCCCCCGCGCCGCTCCCTCGGAATGACCAGCGGTGAAGCGCAGGTTCGCCTCACCGTTCCCCATGGGCGAGCGGGACCGCTTGGGTGAGATAAAGCACCAGCGAGCGCCAGCGGGGCAGACCCCACGACGCCGGCGGGCGGCCCTGCAGATGGATGATCGGCCGGCTTGCCAGCGGCATCGAGCAGGGCCAGGGCGCGCACGCAACAGGGTTTTGCCCGCTTCCGAGGGCGCCACAACCCCGAAGGCGCTCGCCGGCTCGCCTCAGCTCCAATCAGCTGGCTCCAGAGGAGTCGATCCCCACTGACCGCTTGACTGCCTAGCGCAGCAGGAGCAGGGGGCGGTCCAGAAGGCCGGGGGGGACGGAGCATTCACCTTGATCGCTTGGCTGGCGAGGTGACAGTCACAGCTCCTCGTCACGTCGCCAACAGGAAACCGGCTCCATGCCCCAAGACAATGAAGCCCTTCCTGGAGACATCCAATTTACTCGGAGAAGAGCATTCCTGGTCGTAGAAGGCTGTAACGCACCTGGTGAAGCAGACGACTCCATCCCCTATCGGAGGAGGTCAAGTACGGCGGTATTCTCTTCTCGTCCGAGCTCCAGTTGGGTGCGTTTTTGCCTACAAGCAGCATGTCAGCGTTTGAGTTCAAGCAAAGGTGCACTGAATCACCGATGCCCTTTTGGCTTTCTTGAAGGGAAGGGAAAAGGTCGGCGCAATATCAAGCTCAGGCAGATCAAGCGATATCACCACCAAGCATCTATTCCGCCTATCTTTAGGAAAGTGGTGTAAGGCAGCAAGGTGCTGGTTGAACCTTGTGCTGGCCGGGAATTGCAAATGCTTGCTCTCCTCTGAAGTTCGACTTGCTTGTTTCGTAGTAAATCAAAGATCTAAACAAAGAAATGCTAAAAAAGAATATTAGAGACAATCATTAAAAGGTATTAGTACTGTATCGAAAATGGCATCGCCAAGCGTATCCACGGAAAGGGCGCCGTCGTTGAGCCGCCCGAATTGAACGATCTACTTTGGCATCAAACACGGTATCGATCACGTGGTTGTGCCGTTGGTTGTTGCGATGTCAGCCGTGACGACGGTGGCAGCGTTAATCATGACCTTGCTGCCCTTGGCCTTGATTTTGACGCGACTGGCCGTTCAGTGTTTTCCGCGCTTAGAGAGGCTTGACGACATCGGCGGCTTTCATCTCCGGCTAACCACGTGATAGGTGAGCACGAAGTGAGTTTCTGGCTTGTTCGCGGGCATCAGAAGTGACTCCAGCACGGCGTGCCGGCTGGCAGCTTCGCGAAGGCTTCGTCGGTGGGAGCGAACACGGTGAAAGCGCTTCGCCCTTGAGCGTGTCAACGAAGTCCGGCGCTGTGAGCGCCGGTGGTGAGTGCTCCTTGAAAACTGGCTGCAGAACCAGCGGTATCGACGATGTCCTTTTCGGCCATCGGCGGGCTTACTGCAAAGGCGCTGGTGAGCCAAGCAGCTCAGGGGATTAGTGCAGCGACACGATGCGTAGCGAAGATTGAGAACTAACATTGGCAAACGCGATTATCGCGGATAAGATTTGTAACTTGTGGAGATTAGGTGCGCCCCTTGGATGGCCGTGGCTCTGCGGGGGCGCTTTTCTAGGCGACCGCAAGCACTCTTGTGTGGCCTGTTTGCGAACTAGCAGACTTCGGATCACCTTTTGCGCTTCTCCGGCTTCTGAGGTGTGGCCGAGGCCCCGTCCCCCGCAGGCGCGGCATGCCTCGCTTCAAACTTCGCACGCGGTGTTTGTCCAAGGCGCTGAAGGAGTCTCGATACGCTTGATCACTTTGTGGAATAGGGCCCAATGGCGGGCGAGAACTGGTGTTGGCACGGGTATCCCGTGGCTTCTTGCTGCTGATGTTTACCCTGGCTGCTCGGAGCACGGGAAGGGATCGGCTTGCCGCGCTGGCTTGCCAGCGGCTGTCTGAGCGGCCCTCGCTGATCTGGAAACGCCGGCTCGGCCTGATCATTGCCCTCCGTTTTTACGCTGGCTGCTGCAGCGCTGAGTGGCAAGATTCCCTCAGTGGAGGGCTTCAGAAGAATTATCTGAGGCCACTTAGTTCAGCTTCAGGTGTTTGCTTCAACTCTGGTTTGCTTATTTTTTGGTGCCATCAAAGCTTGGTCAGTTGATGGGCGCTGCGTCAAGGCATCCCATTGAATCGCTGAGGTTGCATGCTGAGATTGGCCGCCGCTGCGGTCGACGAGCTTGTTCGGCTTCGTATTCAAGCAAACGAGTCGAAGCAGAAAATGAATCCGTAGGCCTTTGCGGCGCACCGACGGCTCCCCTGCTAATTGCGACAGGAGAAAGAGTTAAGGGAGCGCACCCTCTGACTTCAGAATCTTGATCTGAATGAGCGCTGCTGATTGTCAGCAGAGCGACTTTATTGCCCTTGATGTATTCCGTCGCAACTCTATCTCGCTTGTGCTTCTTGGGGCTATCAATTGGTGTTGCTGATTAGATCATGAACTGCCGCTATAGACAAAATAGAGGAAATAGAGATCTGCAAAAAACAAGCTTAAGCCCAAAATACGTTATGCCGAAGGGGTATTGGTTGATGGGGGTCGAGGAAATCGAACTCGGCTAAGGGCGATTATGAAGCCCGCTGCATTCACCAATTGCTAGACCCCGGCTCACACACAGCCCCTGGACAGCGCCCATGTCGGAGCCTGGAAATCCCCTTCAGTGGTGGCTAATAAGCTCGGCCTTCGGCTTTTGGGAGGCTGCTGGTGGAGCTTTTGATTGGGAAGGTCGCCGCTGCGCCAGGGGATCGGGTGGCGCTCTGCTCTTCAAGCAGGGCTTCAGTGGTGTGCCGATGCTGGAGCCATCCCAGACGATCGCCTGGGTTCGGGGAAGCCCATGCCCATGCTCCGGTTGCCCGCCTACGCCGCCATGGCGATGCCGAATAGATCGGTGATCTGGTGGGTGAGGCTGACGCCGCGGGCGAAGCTGCTTCGGTAGGTGGGAGGCCCGCCGGTCCATCAGGGCATCGTGCTCTCCACCACGTCCCGCAACGGTGACTCCACGGCCCCATCGGCCTGCTTGCCGTGACTGGCAACGGCCGGAGCCTCCCAGGGGTGGTTGTGCAGATCACCGGTGCGGCGGCCACCGGTTGCCCGCCGTCCAGGCCAGCAGGCCGGCGCGGTGCTGGCCGCGCAGCGCCGCAGGTCGAGGATGGAAACCCATGCTGGGCAAACCGGGCAACGGATTGATTTTTTGAATTTAGGGCGCTGATCCCTGCTTTTGCCCAGGAGCTGCTCCCCACAGCCCAGCCGCGGCGACGCTTGGGTCAACGACGAGCCCTTGCCCGCCCTCCCAATGTCTTCGTCCCAGCAAACCGCCCTCTCCGGCGCCAAAACGCCCGCGCCAACGGTTCTCAGACTGCTGGCGGAGGGCGCCTACCGCATGGTCGCTTCAACAACCTCGCCTCTGGGCGCAGCAGCGACCACTACATCAATGCAAGCCGGGTGAGCCCCTCAGCGGTCCGGGTCTGGCGGCCCTGGCGCTGCTGATCTGGAGCAGGTGGAGACGGAGGCGAGTGCCCGGTGCGCCGGCCTGACCTGGGGGCCGATCCGCTGGTGTCGGGGTGGCGATGGCCGCCGCCCTGGCGGGGAACGGTCCGCTCGATGCCCTTGATCGTAGGCGCAAGCAGGCCAAGGGGCCCCCCCCCCAAATGGCAACGGCGCCTGGCTGGAGGGTCCCCTGGCCCCGGCGCTCGGCAGCCGGATCACCGTGCTTGAAGACGTGGTCAACCACGGGCGGGTCCTTCGCTCAAGGCGGTGGATCAGCTGCGCCAGGCGGCTATGTTGGTGGAGCGGGTGGTTCCGCTCGTGGATCGTCAGGAGGGGGCTTCGCGGCGGATGACGGCCGGCCGGGCTGGAGCTCTTGCCGCCTGTATCTGTTTTGGAGGAAGATCGGCAGCACGGCGGGATTTGCCAAGGCTGAGGTCAACGTCCCGTTTGCTTGCCTGAGCACGCCCTGTCCTGAACAGCCTCAGCCTGGGCGATTCCCGCCGCGATGATCCCTGGCAGTGGCAGCCGAGCCGCTGCCCTGCCGCTGGAGCAAGCGGCGGGCAGTGATCCGGCTTGGAATTGGCGCCGATGGGGTGGCTGGCTTCGTGCATGGCCAGACCATGCCAGGACCTGGAGCGTGCCCCGCCCGGCCAGTGCTGGCCACGTGCTGCATCACCTCCACCGCCCGCTTTTGCGGGGGCTCGCCGAGGTGCTCGTCGACGCCAAGTGGGGGCCTGGGCTGGTGATCACCGCCCGCTACCGGGCGCGGATTCACCAGGCGCTCGGATCGGGTGGCTGTTCCCGCCGATCAGGTGGTGCTGGGGCGCCCCTGCAGCCGCGCCCGGCTGAATCACGGCCTGGGAGCCGATGGGGGGGTGGGCCCCCCGAGGGCGATCCGGTCTGCCCGGCCAGCGACCGGCAGCCGGCAGCTGGGAGCGTCTGGGTCCGGAAACCCGGCGCTGGCTGGCGGCTGGCTTGGGCCGGAGCGGGTTGCCTGGCTGTCGCCGATCAAAGGCGACCGCTCGCTTGGCGCCCTGGTTGGGCGCCGCGCAACGCGAGCTCTCAGCAGCGGAGCTGGAGCGTTGGCGGCTTGCGCAGGGCCGGCCCAAGGCGCCGGCCGAGATTCAATGAGACGATCCTCAATCCCTCGAGCTCGGCTGGCGGAGCGGGTCCAGTCTCACACAAGGGCTGCTACGTGGGCCAGGCACCTGGCCAAGCTCGCGGCCCCTACGACGGCGTCAAAACAGCTCAAGACGCTGGTTTCTGGGTTGGCCCGACCAGGCTGCGGCGCTGGCAGGGGCTGGCCTTGAGAACGGAACCCAGCTTCACGACGCAAACGGCCAACGGGCCGGCGGATCACCTCCCTGCCAGCGGCTGCCGGCCCGTTGCGGATCAGCCCGCTTGCTGGATCGGCTTGGCCCTGGTCCGCCGTCAGGCGCTAGGCGCGGAGCGGCTGCTGTGGGCGAAGCCATCCCAGGCGAGCCAATTCAACAGAAAATCGCTCGGAGATATCTCGCTCCAGCCGGTTCAGCGGCCCACCGGGTGGGTGCCCGTAAGTGCGCCACCGCTGGATCCCTGAGTCAGCAGCCAGGTGGCCAGCGCCCCCAGGTTGCCCGGCAGTCGTCCGCGGTTGTAGCGCAGGATCCTCAGCAGGTTTGTGACGGCGCGCGATCCGCGGTCGCTTGCCATCGCCGCGCCAACTGGCGCCACCATGAGCAGGCAGCGGGCCCCGTCACCCCTTCTGGCCCCAGCGGAAGCCCAGCAGCTCGCCAACCGCCTTGAAGGCCGTAAGCTGCTCACTCGGCCATCAGCCAACTGACGGCGCACGCGTTTGTGCAGGTCGATCATCGGCCGCGCAGCGCCCTGCACCTCCCGCTCCGCTTCCCCTGCCGCTGGGCCAGCGGCGAGCGACACCGAATTCGTTTCGCCGTAATGGAGCAGGGGCCAGCCGGATGGCGACGAAGCCAACAGGCGCAGCCGCTGCGAGCCGGGCTTCGCCGTGTTTTTCTGCGCCCCAAGCACCGGCAGGTACTGGCTGCCCTCGGTTGTGGTCGCCAGGAAGCCCCATCCGGCCCCTGGCGCTTGATCCTCAGGAACCGTGCAGGAAGTCGTCCGCGGCGCAATCGGGGTCAGAATTCGATGTCGTAGAGCAGCAGCCCGGCGCCCGTCCAGGTCGGCGCAGGGCGGGGCGGCCTCCAGGCGCGACCGGCGTGGCCTTGCTGGCTGCAAACCCCCCCCCGGGGGGGGGGCCTGGGCCACAGCTGGCGGCGATCTCCCGGTGCTGTTTCGCCGTGCACCTCCAAGGCAATCGGCCAGCTTGCTCGGCTCGGCGCCCGCACAGGTCGGACGAGCCGCTGCAGGCCCAGCTCGATCAGCAGCTCCCGGCGCTTGGCGCCGATGCGCTTCACTTCGCTGAAGGTGGCCTTCGGCGGCGCGCTCCCGGTCGCAGCTCCGCGCCAGGAGCGAGCACGCCACTTGCGGCGGTGTTCACGACAGGGGCGCGTTGGCTGCGCAGAGGCAGCCTCGCGGCCCGCCTGGGCAGGGCGTCGTCGAGCTGGCGGGTTCAGGGCAGCGGTAAGCGGCAGCTGTTCGCGCTCCTGGTGGCGACCATCGGCCGGCTACCACCAGGCCATGGCTCCACAAGGAGCCCTTGAAGCCGGCCAGCAGCCGGCCCAAGAGGGCAGCATCAAGCGGTGGCTCCCCGGGTGAGCCGTCGCCCCTGGCGGGCCAGGCTGGCTGGTAGGCATGGGGAGCCCGCGGCTTTGCTTGCCCGGCGGTGCGCACGACAGCAGGGGGGGATGGCCCCTCAGCCGCAGCCCCCCCGGCACCTGTTCGCACACCAGCCGCAGGCCCACCAAACCCGCGGCGTCGCCGGCTGGCAAAGCGGCTCGCCCTGACCGGAATCTTGCCGAGCAAGGCCCACGAAACAGCGTTGCTGGTCGGCGAGCTGCCGGGTGCGAATGGGCGCTTCCAGAAGCCGTTGGCTGGGGGTCGCCGTGGCGGTCAAGCCAGGCCCGCCGACGGCAAGCAGCCAGCTGCGCAGCAATCGGTCGGTGACAACCTTCTCTTCAACGGGCACAAGGCATCGGCCCAGGCTAAGGGCGGCCAAGTGGCTGCCACCGCAGGCCGGCACCTGGTTTGTCCCGCAGGCCAGGAGGCTGGCTGCTAACGAAGCTATGTATTGGCCCGCCAGTTTGATGTTTCCCACCCTGCCCCCTGAAGCGCAGAACCGATCCAGTTCGGCACCGAATGGCTTGGCGCGGCATCTCGCGTCGACATCAACCAATTCGAGCGCCTGCTGCCGGTGGCGGCGGCTGCCGCCAGGGAGCCTGGGAAGCATTCCGCCCCGAAGGCCTCACGAGTCGGGAGGTGGTGATCGCTATGACCGCCGCTTTCCTGGCCCCCGGAGCTTGTGGCCGAAGCCATCCGGCAAGTGCCGTGCGCAGGGGCCGGCCTTGACCCCTGCTCACAGCGACACGACCCGTGCCACCCCCGCCTGCAGCTGGGCGGGTGGGTCGAGCGGGGCGCCTCGGGCCCTGGTGATCACCGCCAGCCACAACCCGCCCGAATGGCTGGGCCTGAAGATCAAGGGTCACTTCGGCGGTTCGGTGGAAGGCGACTTTCACACCGCTCGGGTCTAAGCGCCCGCTTGGAGGCCGGTGGCCCTCACCGTGCCCGGTGCCCGGCCGTCCACCCCCCGCCTTCGCTGGCTGGAAGACCTACCTCAGCGGTCCTGCGCCGCAGGTCGACACCAGCCGCCTGCTGAGGGCCCTCACGCAGCTGGGCTGCAAGGTTGATCGTCGATCCGATGCATGGCTCCGCTGCCGGCGGCTTGCCCGCCTGGCTCGCCGGCGGGTGGCGGATGGATCTGGCGGAGCCGGTGAAGGCGAATCCGTGAGAATTCGCTCCCAGCGCGAACCAACTCTTCGGCGGCCATCCCCGAGCGCTAGTTCCAGCCTATCTCGCGCGAGCTGATCGAAGCCGGTGCGCGCCTCCACCGCGGCGGGCGCCGCAGTGGGCATCGTCCTTCGATGGCGACGAGCGACCGCATCGCCGCCATTGATGAAACAGGGCCGCTACTGCAGCACCCAGGCCTGCTCACTGCCCCTGCTGATCGACCACCCGCCCGGGCCCGCGGCCTGCGGGGATGGTGATCAAAACGGTGACGCGGCTCCGGACTGATGGAGCTTGGTGGCCAGGGGGCTGGGCCCGCGAGGTGGTGGAAGAAGCCGGTTGGGCTTCAAATACATCGCCGCCTTGAGATGCTCAAGGGTGAGGTGCTGATCGGCGGCCGAGGAATCGGGCGGGCGTGGGGTTGGGGTGCCACCTGCCCGAGCGCGATGCCCTGCTGGTGGCCCTGCTCTTGGTGGAGGCCTGGTGCGATGGCGCGGCCTGCCTCTGGGCGAGCGGCTCGCCGGCTGCGGGCGGCCATGGCGGCGGCAGCGCCTACGACCGCTCGACCTCCGCCTCAAGGACAATGGCCAGCGCGAACGCTGGAGCCGCCCAGCTCGCTGAGGCGCCGCCGCAGGTTGTGGCTGGAGTGCCCGTGCTGGAGGCGAGGCCAACACGACGGCCTCAAGCTTGCGGCTGGCCCGAGCCACTGGGCTGATGCCTGCGCTTTCTCGGCACCGAAGCCGCTGCTGCGGCTGTATTGCGAGGCCCCAAGCAGGAGCGGGTGGCCGCGGTGCTGGCCAGGGCGCAGCAGTTTCGCCCGAGGCGGTAGGAGCTGGGGTCCGTAGCCGCGATGACTGGAACGGATCCAACCCCGCCCATGCCGCTGGTGATCGGCCAGCGGCAACCCGCGGCAAGCTGCGCCGAGTTCACGGCCCTGCCTGGGCGCGGCGGGCTCGGCTGAACCTCCGAACGTGCGCCCCGCAGCCCCCGGCCTGGAGGTGGAGGAAACCGGCGACAGCTCGCCGCCAACCGCCCGCCTCAAGGCCGAGCGGTGGCGCGCTCACCGCGCAGTGGGCCCTCGCCGACGACCTCCGGCCTGAGCGTCGATGCCCTCGGCGGCGCCCCTGGCCTCCACTCCGCCGTTACGCCGCACCGACGCCGAGCGGATCGCCCCGGCTGCTGCGGGAGCTGGCCGGCTGCAGCGACAAGGCGGGCCCGTTTTCCACCGCCGTGCTTGGCGCGTGGCCGACCCCAGTGGCCGCACGCTGCTGGGTGGAGGGAATCTGTGGAGGGAACTTGATCCTGGAGCAACCCGCGGCGCCGAGTGGGTTTGGCCTACGACCCACTGTCCTGACTTCCGGACGTGGGCCTGACCCTTCGCCGAGAATGCAGCCGGATCACAACGAAGCGTGCGGCCTGGGCCATCGCGGCCGGGCTTTGGGCGCTGCTCCCCGATGGCGATGTTGTTCCCTCTCAAGCCCACCTGAATGGCCCACGGATGCGCTCCCCTGTGTTGGCTGCCGCCCTGCTGGGCTTCGTCAGTGCTGGGCCAGGGTTTGCCCGTCGTGCCGGCCACGGGAGTCCGCCCTGGAGTCGGCGCGCTGGCCAGGGGCGGTTGATCGAGCACCGGCTGCTGCCCCTCCTGGCGCGAGGCCCCGCCCGGCAACGTTTTTGCTCAGCTCATTCGCACCGTCACCACGGAGGGGGGCGAGGGGTACGTGCCTCCGGCGGCGGAAATCGCCGTGTTTCGACAACGACGGCAACGCTCTGGTCGAGCAGCCGATTGTACGCCCAGCTGGCCTTTGCCATCGACCGTGCCCCCGCCGCCTGCTGCAGGAGCGGCCGGAACTCGCCGCCAATCCGTGGTTGCAGCTGCCGGCCGCCGGCAACGGCGAGGCGCGCTGGCGATG
>Ga0163217_1002106_pt1 | contig 13210 bp, 6 predicted proteins | sample SynspAceP_FD_185933 | JGI IMG/M metagenome (GOLD analysis project Ga0163217, IMG submission 185933) | Saline lake microbial communities from Ace Lake in Antarctica - Synechococcus sp. Ace-P (PacBio error correction) | ecosystem: Environmental > Aquatic > Non-marine Saline and Alkaline > Saline ...
TCGTAAGAGGAAGATTTTTTGGGGCCCGAAATCGAGCTTGTGGCACAAAAAACCGTAGAACTAATTTTAGAACCCAGCTCAGGTAACAATCAATTTTTGGCCCAGCAACAATATGGTCTTGCAGTTTTGTTATAGTACCGCGTTTTTTTTAACTCAATTAAACTTAAATTAGAAGCAAGCACTAAAGTCGGATTTTTTTTTCTCAATATTTGGCTTAAATTCTTACATTGCAGTGTGGCATTCTATTTGGCAGTAGCGAGTCCAGGTTTCCTGAATTTTGGCGGTGGTAATTAAGCATAGCATTAGCTTACGGCGCAGGGCTTGCAATGTATACGTGTTGGTTATGGCCCTTTCGGTAAATATTAAAGTGCATGTCGCGTATTCGCTGTTAGGCATAGGTTTGTTTAATAAAGACTACGCCAGGCGTCTTTACTTTACTTTGAGTTTGCAAGGGCCAGCTATTTTTGATATTTCGGTTTGGGGGGCGCTTTAAAAGTGGCACACAGACGAATTTGAACACGTCGCCAGCAAGCTAATCAGTTGATTATTCCGGACAAAAAAGCATTTTGGGTCGTCCTATTAATGGATTAAATCAAAGGCGACTTTATTTTTTTTGTTCCGGTGTTTGCTGTAGCGGTGGTCCCAGAAACGCCCAACCAAATTAAAAAATTGATTTATGGTATTTATCTTTGTGTGGGCAAACGGCGCGTGTTCTGTTGGTTTTATCTTATTTTTTAAAGCTCAACAAAAGTGGGGGCTTTTTTATCGGCCAAAGGGTTACTGGTTTGATCGAGTAATGGGTGCAGTGCTTATTTTACTCGGCAGTTAAAGTTTGCTATGACTGCGTAATGGTCACATATTGTTAATGAGTTAAATTTTTAAAAAGGCGAAGAGTGATCACAATAAATCGAAACGTGGGGTAGTAATCGAAAATAAGCCTTCAGGGGCAAGGCAATCTTGATATGAAGGGGGCCCCCCCCCTCTTTTGGCCCTAAAAAGAGCTGGAACTAAGTCAAACTCGTAAAAGGCAGTCTTTTACAAGGCTCCCTTGCTTATTTTTGGCTGTGGTTCTATTGTGTATAGCAATTTTGGAACGAATTTTTTGAACGTTAAGGATTGGGCTGTAGACCACTATGTTCCAGGCTTGCTTTAACAAATAGTGGTGACTATCATAACAGCACTTTTAGTGGCGGCTATGTTTAATGAAGGGAATAATCCATAGTGGTAGGTGAACGCCCAGCATTTCTAAGGTTATTACGTGGGATCATAAACTCAGCAATGGGTTTATTTTTATCGCGGTATTGGTATTATTATTGTTTATTTGGTTTTGCTTAATTTCTATGCCAGGTCTTTTATCTTGGTATTGCCTACGGGTTTTTCGATGATGTTAATATGTTTGAAACAGCTGCGACGAGCCAAGCATATACTGGCAGATTCTATTCCGGGTAATTTAATTCGATACTGGTTGCAACTTAGTTCTAGTTTTATTATGGCTGCTTCTGATGTTTTATCATAGGGATGTTTTACTTTGGCTTGCCCTTATATGAGATTATTCCATTTTACTTTAATTTTTAAAAGGGATTTTTATACCGCGAGTTGTTTGGCATTTCGAGTTAACACGTTAATAAAGAGGTAATTAATGAACAGAAGTGACTCAGTTTTGAAGCATAAAAATAAAAAAAACATAGGCGAGAATTACATTCGACTGTTTTTTTTATTGGGTTTTTTTAGTGATTGGGAATCGGCGCATTTTTTTAAAACAGGTTTGACCCATCGATGTCTCAAATGAATAGTGAGCATGGAACATATGGAAAGTGCACTTTGGCATCATTATAAAAAGTGCCCGATTTTTTGCAGTACAATGAAGATATAACAGAGAAAAAGAAACAATTTTTTAGCTATTTACTGCCTTAGAAATTAGAGCGCAAAAATAACGATAGTACTACGAGAGGCGCGAAATTGTGTTGTCTCTGTCGAATCAATTTGCTCAAATCGCCAACTCTTGAGTGTTCGTCATCGCCAAGTGTTAGATAAATTGGCGATTACATAATCAAGTTAGAAGACGAAGAGTCGACACGCGCTTTATTAAAGAATTGGTTAAACGTGTTGGTATCATTCCACGGATTAAATTTTGGTTTAAGAGCTAACGAATCTGCTTGGGGGATCGCGACATTGCACAAAATGGCTACAACTTTTTTTTGGTTGTGGTGTTTTAAGAAAAGGTTGTTGGATTTGTGCTACTCTTAAGGGGGGAAATGATGGAGGCCTACGAAGTGGCAAAGTTTCGCAATATGTTCATGCAGTGATGACATTATTAGAAATCGTGAATAGGCATAATGCCTACGCTAGTTGCGCGGAATGTAAGAGCCGAAGTTGAGAGCGAGAAATGCCCATTACTGCGAGCGCTGGGCCAAGGGCTTCCATAGTTTTATTCCATTGAGGTCAAGAAATACATTGACAAATATTGGAGTATGATCAGAGTGATATCGTAAATATATGAGTTTATAAGCATGAAAAAGTTACTGCTAACCTATTTTTCTGTCGGCAAACGAGTGTCGCAGAAGCAGAATTGAAGTTAGAGTATTCCAGTTTTTATACCCTTAACAAAATTGATAAGGAAGAACTAACGCTTGCAGTTTTTTCTTTTGGTTTTAAAAAAGCGGAGAAAGTTATTTGTGTGATATTAGCCAAGCAACGATAGTGACCCCCAAAAATGACATACGTTGCGCATCGACAAATATCATCGTTTTATCTGTTTAACCGCATGGAGAAAGCCTTAAAACTGGCTATGCTTTTGTTACGTAGATTTTACGGCGCCCCGCAAACCAATGCCGATATCGTCGGTAAACAAACTTTGAAAACTCTAAACTGAGTATTTTAAAAGACAGCTTATCAACAACAAGAGCTTACTTTTTTGTTGCCAAATATAAGCAATTTTGTTAGTGAATGGGCAGTTTTTTATCGTTTGAGCCAGCAGTTGATGGCCTTAATTTACTTTGATGATACGCCAAGGCCGCTTGAATAACAAAGCGTGGTCTAAAAAAGCAAGGAAGTTTGAAATAAGCGATAAGGCAAATTCACAAGCGAGCTAGGTTAAATTTCCAGTAAAAACCCGATTGAATTAATGGGTTTAGTGAAAGAGTAAGCGGCTTTTTTAGACTGATGTCACTTTTACTTAGGGTTTAATTCTATGAATAAGCTGCTCTGCCAAACTTAGGCAGGGAGCTTTATTGCTTAAGTGGTTAATCTGAGTTGATATTTTTCTGATCAGCGATACGTGTAACACTATTCGACTCTTCAATCAATTCGTTGGCTCGATAAACTACCCATCATGCCAAAATCACGCAATTGCGGCTCTATTAGTATATCGGGTGGATCCTGCGAGTCGTGACCGCGTTACTCGACTTGTAATATGTCTAAGAAACGCTGACATAGCCATTAAGTATTGACGGAGCAAGGGTAAAGGCCAACGAAGTAGGATTATCGTCAGTGATAGGATCTTTGCATTGGCTGCATCTAATATATTGATTTACCTGCTGATTTTAAATATTGAGCTCATCAAATCTGTAGCATAACCCGTCGTTTCGTCATTGGATTTTCTACTTTCTTAAACAGTTTTGGAATTTGAGTCTGAACTACGTTTAAAAAAATCAGAGGTCTTTTGTTGATTTCTTTTCGTGTTTCTAACTGGTCTTGCAATGAGATTGAGGTCGAAAATCAGCACTCAATTAATGGCGAATACGATGTCTGCACCAAGTAGAACGGCATAAGTTGACGGGGACTGGATAACAAACACGACCGTCTACTACCAGCGCTTGTTGAACACATACCGGTGAATACCAAGAATGGCACATGAGGGCCCTGACAGCCTCAATACAAGAGCCTTTGCGTAAATTAACTTCACGGCCATGTAATAAATCTGTTGCTACTGCCGCAAACGGTTTATGCAAATTATTAAATCACTAAAAGCAAATTGTTCTAAGGCTTTTAAATCTTTAACAGACTAAACCGCTCAGATAAAATCCCAAACATCAAGTGAATACTTGCATTCTGTTAAACTTTTACCAATCTGATAAGGGCTCAAGTTTAACCTGAAGCATAGGCGCGCCGCGTAGGCGCCTATTGAGCAAGCCTGCACAAATCAATTTAATGCCCAAACTCTCCAAGTGCCTGGAATCACCCAATGTGTGAGCTCTGATGATCCAACAGCTAAGCTAACTTATTTTCATTTGTAATAATTCCCTTGTCTTCGCACTTGTGCCATTTTATAGAAATTAATGTTTGCACGCTTGTTTGTGTCCAAATTATCCTCGAGATGTTCTGGGGAAATTAAACGAGGATCAAAGCATATACATCTTTAAATGGTGTTACTTGGGGTTTTAAGCTTCACGTGAAATTAAACGCTTATTAATCGCTAAAATGTGAAGGCGTTATATTTTTGAGTGATCTGAACATTGACTCTTCGGCCTGGAAATCGCTTGTCCCAATCATTAACATGCTTTTATGGCAACGCGGTTGCGTTGGTCTTGCGAGCCACATAAGTTACACGGAATTATTGAATTCCTGAAGCTTGAATAACGGGCTTATCTTTTTCACTGCAGTAGGCTTAAAGAGAGGATCATATTTTGTTGCGTCATCACTAACAGTTAGGCGGCATGATTTTAATTGACCACGTAGAACAATATTTAAAATAAAGTTTCTAGTAGGTCATCACGTATGGTGAACTAAGGCAATTTTGCTCTCGCGCCTAACTCCGTTGCTGTTCGATACATACCTCTTCCTGAGACGGGAACATAAAGAGCAAGTGGTTTTACCTGCAGGAATTTTATCTAAATACAATAGAATGTAGGTGTCTTCTCGACTATTTAAAAGTCGACGCCCAATTTAGGTAGATAATTTGGCTATAATGTTTCAGAGGAAAGTCAGGTTGTTTTTGATCAAGATTTACGCATGATGCTAAATTTATCGTGCGACTCTTTGCTATACAGCAACACATCTAAATGGTGTACTGTCTTTACGCCGGAATACACTACCATCATTTGTCACCCCCCCCCCCCCCCCCCCCCCCCCCCCCACCACCCCCACCCAAAAAAACCCCCCCCCCCCCCCCCGTCTTCGATCATATTAAAGTCGAGATTGCTTGACGGCGGTAGACGACGTAGTCCTTTTTTTCCAGTTTGTTGAAACTATATTTCTTTTTTACTATCTAGGGCTAAAATCTGACTCATTTGTCGTCTTAAAATAACTGTTATTGCATCATGCGTTTGTGCATTATAACGGAAAATTAAGTCAATAAAAATCAGTGATTTTAAAATTCATTTTTCAATCAGTTATTGTTTTAAATTTTGTTTAATCAACACCACACCAAAGTTTGTAGCGGCCTGCCATGGGAACTAGCGATAGAACATCACAGAATTAAATTTAATTGGGATCAAACACAGTTCCTTTTGCCCTGAATATGCCTACTTGAAGGTTTGAAATTTGGGCAAAAACTATTTTGTATGGTCAATGCTGGTAGTGGAAATCTACGCTATTATGAATTTTAAGTGTGTGAATAAGTGGATATTCAGGACAACTAAAGGTGCTGGCCACGAATTAAACCTGTTGGTTCTGCATCGAAGAGAGCCGAATTAGAGCAAACAATATCGCAATGAATATTCCAACCGTTCAATTTTATTGCCCTACCGTCGCGGTATCAAAATTATAACAGTTGGGTAGTTTATTTTTGTTCAAAAGATAAAGCAACAGTCAGATTTTTACTCGCTCATTATGTGAAAAGTTGCAGCTTAGTGGCAGAGCTTTTTTGCCATCGCAGTCAATGAGTGTCCGGAACACAACAAAGATTGCAACTGGTTGAGCTTAGTTAACAGCCTAAAGCTTATTATTGCGCGATGAAGCCAACATCGGCCTTAGAATAGTGAATTACGTGACCAATTTATCCCTTATTGTTGGATTTGCGCACAGAAGTACTGTGTGTTTTGTTAGTCATGGACCGGGTTCTTCGCACAATTCATTTTTTCGCAGCAGCTTGATCTATATAGTTCTTTATTGTCTAACAGGAAAATTGGATTTAATATCGATAGTTATTTTAAAATTGATATTAGCGCAGTCATGCTTTCACGCAAAATGAAAGATGTTTTCTTCTTCTTTTTTTTCCTAGCGATTAGTATGTTGGTCACTACGTTAGTGTGAGTCACATGATTGCAAGATTAAGGCAAAGCTGAGGCGCTCAGTGTCCCAGGCGTTGGATCTCATTGTAGGCAGTCCGCACAGTCAGTTAATTTGTTGCTTTTTTCATATCTAGAATTGGATACAGCAATAATGTCTCGTGGGCAAAGCTTCACAAGTTGGCGCTGATCCTCAAGTATCATGGGCTGTGCCGATTGTATAGGGGATTAATCGAGGTTATGCCGTGGTTGGCACTATTTAGATTATTTTAAACATGTGGAAGTTTGCAGAAAAACAAGCATAAGCTGCGCAAGGGGCAGTTTGTTTTCAGTATGGGCAATGAATTGGTCATGAGGGTGCATCCGTCGCCAAGAGTTCGCTATCAACTCAATGAACAATTGTCCTTTCTCATGGGGCTGAAGGTTAGTTTTACGTCAGGCATAAAAGAGCACCCTTTTTAAAATAGTAGGGATTTCTCACCACACTGGCACACCCATCGATTCGGGCGTGTATATACGCGATTGAAACAGTGGATATGCTGATCAGGTTGGAGCTCATCATTCTCATGGAAGCAAGAACATAAGGCTGAGACCCAGTGGTTATTAGTGCTGCTTTATTAGGGGTAAGCATAAGATTAGCCTTTTAAGTTTACAACGCAAGCATAAGTAAAGCCACGGAGCCATTTAAGCCGCTATATGCAGGCGTGCCCTGCGTGAACTATGGCAAATCATGTCTGCCGGTAGAATTAGTTTAAAAAGTAATCGTATTTTGGTGTTGGTTGCATCGTTAATCGGGATGATGAGATGTTGTTAGAGTCCATGCGCGACGCGTCAAGAGAGGTCGCTATCCTCAGAAGCTCTAGGGGCAGGCCGTTGGGGTCATTGTATTATTCAGTTGAAAGCGAAGCTTTTTTGATCACTCTATTTGGTGTATCAGCGTTATTTTGTTAATCATCGCTTTTTGGTTGTTGTGGCGCACTTATTAATACAGATATGCTTTTTGTTTTAGTGCCGTACCTGATCTCTGGCAACAATGACTTATATGGGCTTAGCCTTAGGTTTTGCCTGTTTACTGCTTTTTAGTACCTGCCTTAAGTAGTATAAGAAAAAAGGCTATCAGGTGGACTGCGTGTAACTAAGCTATAATTTTAAGAGCCGCTGGACACCACAAATCCATCCGGGTTTTAATGGCAGTACATCACAATTTAGTTTATCAATCACATGTTTTGGCGTGTTGCAATTAAGGCGGCTGAAGTCGCTTTGTCTGCTAGGTACTAGTACACAGTTCAGCATCATTGTTGTTCATACTTGGGAAATAACGTCTTCAGGTAACACTTTTCAACATGACATGTTGTTAACGTGAAATATTGCTGTTGTTTGAGGCAGAGCTTGCATGGCATCGACATGAATGTTTGACGGACGGCTTGGATTATAGTGGTAGGATCAAATTAGGAATTTCAATGACGATATTGCTGGGCGTGCCAGGGTAAGCATTGATAAATGCAAGTTCGCTTTTTCAGTAGGGACGCAAATTGGCAGGGCATGGCAGGTTTATTTGGCTGGTTATGAGATTTAATGTTCACTATGTCCACCCCCAAATTGACAGCGGCGAGGAATTTTGCCACGCAATTGCCAATCATGGCTCTTTGACCAACAATAACAGGAACGGGTGTTTGCGATGATGTGCAAGTCCAGTAGGCCGTGAAAATAACCGACTGCTATACTGTGGTTGCTTGCGTGCCTTTAAATAGGTCGTCAAGCCTTATGTCAATAACTCATAAATAATGCTTTCATATGGAGATTATGCCACAACACTTTTTATGTCAATAGTGAGTGGCTGTGGAAAATAGTATCATTAAACTCGAAAGCCATTCAGTAGGTCATCAAACTACGGTTGCCTCATTAGTTTTCACGTTCATCCTTGGCAACATAGTGGTCATTTCGTAAGAGAATCATAGATAGTAAAAAAAGCGCCGTAATACTGGACCCGTTTTGCGGCGATATCTCTATGGCTCTGACTAAAAGGATTTTTGGATATCCAGATATTATATCAATAACGCCGAATATTTTTGAAAGTGCATACGATCGTCTACTGAAATAGCTGAAACAGCTTTATATTTAAGGTAAAGTGTATGAAGAATATCGAATTTTTTGCAATAATTGGTAGTAACTTTTGCTGCTAGAGGGAAAACCTAATGCTTTGATATGGTAAACAAGCGTTAAAGTAACAAACTAATGAGCGATACTTTGTTTTAAAAACATGAAGTAACAATGTGTTGAATTTGTTTAACAGCCCAGGCCATCAAACATAGCGGGCAAGGGTCACTAAACGAGCAAACATAATCAGCACCACATTAATTGCGCTGCCCGCTGGCAGTGCCAGGTTAAAGTAGAATAATTAATCACAGGGTAACCAACCCATAAACAATGCCATAGGTAGAGCACTCAAAAGGTGGATTTAAAGGGCACAAAGCGTTAGAAAAGAGGCTAATGTATTCCATAGATGTTTTGCCATTTTTTTCGACTAATAAAAACCATGCCACCAACGCAATGTAACTGGCTAAATAGGACTTAGAAAGAGTCACTGATCATTGTAGGACGGTAATGCTGTAAGGCTGTTTGTGACTTACTAAACTGCTAGTAACAAAATGGCCCCTGCTAGGGCATAACTCAGATCCGCCCATATTGTAAGATAAGATATATAATAGTTTGATGTTGTTTAGGAATAGCAAAGCTTAATGCGCAAAATTCCCCCAACATTCGACACATGAAACACTTGCCTGCTTCGCAATCAAAAAAGCTGAAATAAAACTAAGGTCGTCTTATTTTCGCGTTATCGACTAACTGTCTTTCTGTGCTTTGCTTGAGCTCGACTTTTTATATCATCGTCGAATAAAATATGTGGCCATGGCGTTCTAAAATATCAAATTGATTAGTTTTTCGCCCAAAGAACACGCAATAGCAATTACCACCAAAAATGATGGCTAAGGGATCAAGTACATAATAAATTTTCATAAGTTAGGCCTTATTTATTTTAATAAACGTGGCATTGGCAACGGCACAATAAGCGAACTCAGCGACATACAATGCCTGCAATTAAGGGCTTTAATGACGCTTATTGGCTAGTGGTGTACTAATAAATTATACCTGTTTGCCCAAGCATGTTTCTCTTAATATTCCGCTGTGGTTCTTAAGGCTGTTTATAAATCGTTGGGGATTTTTTTGTAAGGAATTTTCAGTAAAATAATATCAGAGGATGATTTTGCTAAGTCGTGCCAAATCTAGGTTCGACACATCTGCTTGTGCCCAAACACTGGCCATCGTTTATTCCATCGGACAATCATTAATACTGTGTGGTACCAAGCCCTTGCAACTGTCTGATTAGTTCATTTTTGTTTGGGGGTCAAGATTGGATGCAATCGTCTATGTTAAGTTCATTGCCACTAATTACGCTTGCTTATTATCACCACTTTAGTAAAACTAATATTGTAAGGTTGCAGTTTGGGCAATTAAAATTAGCATTTCAGGACGAATCGCAATCAACTTAACAAAAAGCTGCGGTCAACTGTGTTCCTTTAGCAACAGACCAATTTTTCAAAATGGAAACCCCGCGAGTGATGGAATCGCTTGGGTTCGGTTAGGACGCGTGCTGAGCCATGCTGTAGTTAACACGTCCAATGATTCCGCTGATCCTCAATAGCAATATGATTCTTGGCCTTGTTTCTACTTTAAAGTTTTTCACTATGTTTGTTAATACAGCGGATAGGGGAGATGAAATTGCTCTAAACTAGCGGCTAAGGTGAGAATACGGTGCTCAGTAAACTACTATAATTAAGCAATTTTTTATAACAAATTGTTCCTCTGTTAGTGTGCCTGTTTTATCTAGAGCCACCAGTCACGGTCGTTCAACTGTTTCGAGCACATCCGCTCGTTTTTAATAATACGCGTTTTATTTAAATAACGCTACAGTGCAAGTTAAACTCACAGGTTGTGGCTACCTAGCGCACAAGGGCAAGTCGCAATTAGGATGAAATCAATGACCCAAAAAGCATTTTCGGGTTGAAATAATAGCCATACAGCCACATAAGGTTAATGCCGAATAATTAGTACAAATAAGACAAAATGATGAGCTGTTTCTTGGCAAATTTTGGCTACTTTGGTTTTGCAATTAAGTCGTTCTGCATTGTTTTATCTGGTATGGCGACCGAGTCTTGTTAATTCATTTTGTAACACTATACATCGCTATTGATAAATAGTCGCGGATACACAGGTCATCGACATGTTTTGGCTTTAGCTGAATTCACCGTCACACGATTCATTCACCTGACCCACACCTTCAAGGCACAAACCCATCATAGGCAACCACATCGCCGATGTTGACCAGTACCCGGTTGACGCAATTTTTTAATTGCTTGCAATACGTCTGAATGGCCCTCGTCCTAGGACTATGTTTGCGGGTGGTTGGCTTGACTCAACAATTTTGGCTGAAATTTGGTGCAGCTTTAAAGCCAGGTCGCGTTTTGTTCAGAAACCGGCTGATTAACAATAGAAATACAAAACATGCACAAGATTCAAATAATAGGTTTGTCCATTGCCCGTCGAATGTCGCATATAAACGGAACATAGATTGAACTCAGTTGCAAACTAATAGGCACGTCCATGTTCACTGTTCGGCTTTTCAGCGCTGCATGCACTTAAGTAAAACCATGGCAGAATAAAGTGGCACAAGGGTCTTATATCAAACTAATTCCATTAAAATACTGTTTGGTTCTCATCAAATCTGGGCAAACATCAAAAACACGCCAAATTTTAACATCATGAACTTGCATGGTCTTCACGATAAGCCTAAGCGTTTAAGTATATTTTTATTTTCTTGTTGGTGGAGAGCTTGTGTTTGACTTCTTGAAAAGTTTGGCTATGTAACAATCTGTTTGATTTTACGGCAGTAATTTGACTTAATTTTAGTTGTTTCTCGTCCTTGTATTATCAGCGCGTTTTACTGGTATTGGCTTAAGTTTTTTATTCCTTCAAGTTAGACAATATGCTTTTCTAATAACAACGGACAAGGCTGCGCAATTAATGCCGGCGATCTTAAGTGAATTCTTACTTTCGCCACTGTGATGAACAAATTCTTCGGTGAATATTTCTCATCGAAGTTGTAGAGATTTGCAAAATTTCGCTGCTATGGTCTGCCACTTTCTCAGCCATTTCACTGCGAAAACTGTAGTAATTTTCAAGTCCATTGCTGACGATAGCTTGGCACAGCTTGACATCCTGGACAACAAAATACCGCAGTTCATGTAGTAGCAACTGCTTGATATTTTTGTATTTGGATTTGGGGTAGCAGCAGTGTAACGGTTGCTGCATGTTTACTCGGGTTAAGTCACGCTTCACTTTGTGTAGTGATAGGCAACTTGTTGTATTTTTCCCAAGCGTCATGCATGGTGGGTGTAAACTTATGGCCATTTTCCTGCAGGTCTTGGTCCGAAGGTACCTGTGTATTTTCCAAGACGCAATTTTTAATAACACGTTTAAAAGTCTTTTGGACTCCTGAGTTGAATGGAAAAATCAAGGGGTTAATGCTGATCCACTCATTAAATTAGCCTTCACAAATACTAACTTATTCGTATTTTTGCAAATAATAGTTGAGCTTCAATGTCACGTACTTTCGCTTCTTGAACTTGTGTAATCAGATTTTTATTGAGCGGCTTTTTTAATAATCGTCTAATGACTAAAGCTATCCCTTACGCATGAATCCAATTTCATCATAGTAAAACTCAGTAACATAGAGAAAGGGAAGGCGATTAGAAACCAAGGCCAAACTGCTTATACAAGGCGCTTCTCAGTATTATGTGCATGTATGATTTTCCAGAATTAACTAAATTGTTGATTGAATATTTAATAAAAAAGCCGGCCGGCTAAAAACCGAGGTTGTTTTAGTTTTTATTCACTACTTTATCTTGTGACAACTGTAAACGTAAGCTGCGACTAAATGGATCTTTTTTCACCACCTAGGGTGTTTTTGAATGCGGGCATAACGCATTCTACCGTAGTTTCAACGTTTTCAGTTTCGCTTTTTTCCTACACATATACAAAATATCATCCGTTAGATTCGGTGATCGACACTGATTGCCCTTTCCATCGGGGACGTGCGACGCAAGCGCAAAAAGCAACAAAGCGATCTTTACTTTTGGCGCAAGTGATTCATTACCTTACACCACTGAAGGTTAAAGGCATATTGTACCACTTTTCAATTCCATCACGCCATGCTTAATGAGCGAAGCGGCATCATTTGCATTGCGACGTTGGATCAATGTTTCAGTGATTTTTTCTGGTGAACCCCATATAACGAATCGTGATCTGTTAGGTTAGGAAACTCGGTTGGACCGGAGCATCAGAACATGGCATTGTGCGTTTTTTGACTAAATAAGCGCTGTCGCTTTTAAGGCTTCTGGTCTAGAGCCTAATTCAGTTATCGTTCCTGCAAAATAGCCATAAGATAGGTTCAAATAAAGCATTTGCTTGGGTCGATTTCGCGAATCATATTGACTGATCACCACTATCGACTTTATTTTGCTCATACAGCGCTTTAGATTCGGCTTAAAGATAAAATTGTTTGGTTTGAACTTTGCAATTCAACAAGCCTTTAAGTTTCTAAACCAGGGTAAAGTATAAATAAAAAGGCCCAAACATACAATATTAGATAATATCCGTCACCAACGGGAAGTTGATTATTGAATTTCGGAAACATCAAATTCATGATGCATATATCGCTTCTGCACCCAGCTTGTTAGATTAGGCACAAAAGATAATCAAAAAAACTAATATTCGTTCCCAGGTAATAATGAGATCAAATGCTTCAAAACTACTCTACTAGCTTTGCTCCTGTTTTTAGTCTGAGCCTCATATCAAAATCAAATTTTGTGCTTATCGAACGTTTTTTGATTTTTGCTAATGACCATCCTATGCCGATAAAAAAATCTAAAACTGTGAAAATTGCACTATGCGTATCCAATATATTTCAACCGGTGCGCGAGACTGAG
>Ga0163217_1079581_pt1 | contig 13210 bp, 15 predicted proteins | sample SynspAceP_FD_185933 | JGI IMG/M metagenome (GOLD analysis project Ga0163217, IMG submission 185933) | Saline lake microbial communities from Ace Lake in Antarctica - Synechococcus sp. Ace-P (PacBio error correction) | ecosystem: Environmental > Aquatic > Non-marine Saline and Alkaline > Saline ...
AAAAAAAAAAGAAGGGAGATACTTTATTTTTTTTTTGGGCCGGACTGGGGTTTTCCATACTCGAACGTGCCCCCGGCCAATCCGACGACCAGCCGAAAGCTCACCATTATGCCGAGCTAGTCGGTAACAAGTCCCCCCGTTTTTTTGGGAATCACGCCTGCGGTGCCCAGAGGATTGCCGCCGCTGATTTAAATCCGATGCCCACTTTTTTGCCCGAAGGGCAGATTTTGAATTTGGTCGAGGGGGTCAGTGACCCAGATCATGAGCTCCTGCGCTGGATGATTTTCGTGGCCGTAATAGAGCCTTTCCTGGGGTGGATGTCCAAATCATGAGAAATTCGAGGCTATATTTGGCGCCTATACAGAGATCTATACACTTTGGGCGTATGGGGTCGATGACAGGTCTGGGCGCCGGATTCTTTGAAGTCCACGGGATGACGGGCTGCGCGTCGCGATTGCTCTATATGCGCGATCGTATGGCAAACAATGTGAGCCATCATGGATTGGCAAAGTGGTTTGATGATCGGCCTAACGGCTATACCCTCGGACTGGGGACCGGTGCGCCCTTAGTTTTAAATTTGGGACGCTCTATGCTTGGCAAAATGGATGGGAACAAGCAGTTGCTGATCTCCTCCCTATGATACGCGCCCGATGCATGGGGCACCGAAGTTCTCGTAGATTGGGAAGTCAGTCCACGAATTGGAAGAGGTTTGCCAGGATGCGCGGATGCTTGGTTGGTTTGAACAGCCTGGGTTGCCAGCAGAAACCCCGGTGCCGCACATGTGGAATACCGGCGGCTTGAGATTTACTTTGGGCAGTATTTCGGTGCAGGCTTCATTGCATACCCATCCGCGTCGATCGACAGATGGTTATATCGCCAATGAGCGCCAGATCGGGTGATGTTTTTTACCGCTTCTCGCTGTAGCATTTGAGGACGGTTGATACGGCGAGCATTAGTTATCATTGGGCCCGGGAAGACGAGCGGCTAGATGTTGGGGGCTGCATTCTATGATGATTGATCGCTGACGGAGACCGGATTTGTCTGGGAACTCGTGAACGCCGCCTCTCGCTATGCTATATCTTGGAACAGGGACGAAAGGGTGGCTTTATTCCAGTCCTTCCCTTCATGTGCTTGTAGGCCCCAAACCAAGCAGACGGGTATTTGCGATCTGGATGTGATCGGTGATGCAGGTTGTGAATGTACTCAAATGCGTGGGGCGTATTATCCGCTGCGGTCGGCCGTGGCCAAAACTGGTGTACAGTCCGGGGGGATTGGGACAGCTTGCAACCTGATCGATCACCAAATGACTGAGCCTTTGGTCCCACGATTTGGTGGGCTTTGCGTGGCTGGGAAATCGGCTCTAGTCCAAGCTGACCGCTCATGTGGTGGCGCACGATTCCGCATCGATGTATAGGGTTCGTATGGATAATGAGTGATTAATCGGCTTGGGCATAGACGAGGCCTCCTGCGGGTCACCGTCTGCCTGCGTCGTCACAAGGGTCTGTCTCGGGCAAACCGACTTGTCATGGCCAGGGCGCTCGTTTCGGGATAGAATCGGCTGTAAATGAAGCCGGTAATCGTGCCCGAAGGACCGGTACGTACGCGGCGACGTGCAGGTGGTACGTCCTTGGGTGGTACGCTATTTAACAAGAGACTGCGGCGTGACCCGTGTGTTCGACATGCGATGTCGCACGATTGAGCGGATGGTTTCATGGGTGTCGAGCGTTATAGAATTAAATCATAATCCTGCGGGAATGGATTCTAGGTTGAGCTGAAAACTCGACGGTCACCCGGCGATCGCAAATGCCGCGACATCGCCGCCATACCTATGGGAGAGGCCGATCCTGATCGCGGTCAATCATCCGGGTCTCCGACTGAAACTGTTTGAATTCCTCCCGACGGAAAGGTCGCAGCTTGCGGTTGCGGCTCGCGTATCTTTGTGATGAACTGCCCCCAGTGCACGGCAGTGGTGAATACTCCAATACTAGCGAGACCTAGAGGAACCATCCTTCTGGAGGAGCGCATGACCATCAAATTAACTTCCCCTGATCTGTAGCGCCATATAGTCGCTAAAGCCTAGGGCCGCAAGGACCGTTGGGGAACCTGCCTGTGAAATCGCATCGGGTGCAGGCGGTCAAGATAATTCTGATGCGGTCGCCGGATGGGTGATGTCGGGCGGCAAGGCCAAGGCTCCCGCAAGGTCATCTCTTGGGGGAGAATGGACGTCGGGCCTATGCGTCATGTCTGCGCAACGGACTGATGATAGCTTGTCGAAGATGGAAGGCAAAACTTTCGAGGGTAAAGAACGCAGCTGACGTGCCAAACGCTGCGGTTGTGCACTTCGATCTGGACGTGCGATTTAGGGCTGCATGCGGATGTCTGGATTCAAAAAGGCGTGACCTCAACTAGAACAACGCCTGCTCGCCTATGATATCCCTACAATCAACGGCGGGCAAGTCGAGCCTGGTTTGCGGGCTTATTGAGCGATCAGCCTGGATGGTCAAGAAGCCTTCCTGGAATCAGTTGTATTGCTGAAATGACACCGTCAACGACTACTTGACGAGCCGCTAGCCGCTGAAGCCGTTGATCGACTGCGACGCCGCTATCGTCACCGTGGGATGGCGCGGGGCTATTCTACGACGATCCCGTGGTACGAGGAATCCACATCACGTGACTGCGCCATCGATTTATGTGCCTGGGCGCAGGCAGGAGGCGAAAAACAAGGCCGCCACACGCCCGAACGACATGAGTCCGCGCTTGGTGCTTTTGCCCCATGTCGTGCGGTCCCGTGGAACCAAGGCGGACTTGCGCTTTCCAGGGGAAAATGCCAATGAAGATAACGTGATTTATGTGTCGCGGTGCAGAGCTTATTTGGCCGAGTTGTGATAAACGCCGAGTGATCTGGAAATGTCGCGTGTGATGGCCAAGCATACCAAAGGGCCCGCTATATCCTGTGCGAGAAATCGCAACAGGGTGTTTGTGGATGAGGCACGCCGAGAACGGCGAAGCTGGTCGTGGGGCGATGTGGTTCCGTTTATTTGCCGATATGGCCGAGGGTGATAGCGATTGGCTGGCCCAGAAGAAGTCTACTCTGCGCTTGGTGTCATGCATCGAGCGCAAAGATGGAGACCTATATGATTACGAGCGTTTGGGAATACCGCTCTATGGTACTTGGGCGCTGAAAATATCACATCACCGATTTCGCGCATGGCCGTAACGGTGAAGAGATATCGGAATTCCGCTATGGCGGATTGCGACAATGCGTGTCGGATTGCTTTCCTGGGTGTGCTGTCTGGGGTTTGCCGGGCAACTTGCAAGTCCAGTGCGTGTGGTGGGCACGTCCCACATACTATTTTTGGATAACTCGAACGCCACGTGATCACCAGTTGTCTTCGAGCATCTGTTAGCCCGTGGGCTGACCTACTGCCGCGTCCGCCTTGGTCGTATAAACAGTCGATAATATCGGTCGTTTTGCTGACCCGTTTGCCAAAACCCGTGTTAAGCTGGAGTATTTTTCTTTCACGCCCTCTTGGCTAAGTCACGGGGTAACAGGAGCATCCATGAACGACATGACCCGACAAATTGCCACCGCGTAAGGCCAAACAGGGTCGTCAGCGAGAGCGCAACGCGAGATGCGCGCCAAAGCCGATTAGAGTAAAGCTTATGTTTGCGCGCAGACTTTGCGTGAATCGCTCGCCTCTGAAAGTCGCTGCAGTCCGCACTACTATTTTGAGATAGGATGAACTGTTATCTTACTGGTGCGAGTAACAAAGATGATTTGTACGGACATTTCAGAGCATCAGCGGCATTTCCAGCAAAGCAATCAAGACTGCTTTTTGTACTGGCGCTGGTCAACGAGCCACAGAAGCGGCTTACGTTTTTGGTATGAATTCGAAATCAGGCCATGTTTGAAAAGCTTCGGCCCGTGATTGTCGGATGAAGAAAGTGTTCGAAATGTGACGTTGCACCTGATGCGCATCCAAGGACCTTATTCCGCTTTGACGGTGCTTCTTTTCGGTATTTGCCCTGCAGTGACTTGCGGCATCCACGTAACTAGAGAATGTCGAGTCATTGAGCGGGCAGGATAGCGGGCGATGGTCCAATAGCCACCGGTTTCACTAGGCAACTCGCAGTGTGAAACTCTGGCTTTGCCTGCGTGCCGCACTCCGGTGTTGCGCCAGACCGAATAGGGATAGAATACGGCGGGTGAGATACAGGGTACCCGTTGCAAGACAAAGGCCGGACGATCGCGACACATCAACGGCGATAGCGTGCTTCGGCCCCGCGCCAGAGGTCAGGATTAGGAAACCCACGGTTGGACCATCGCACACACCGTCGAATGCGAAGGCGAGCGCGCTTGAGCGCTGTGTCGATGTTCCTCGCCCGCTTCGCGCATTGTTTTGCGAATGACCGATCAAGATACCTGTTCTTGCATGCATCCCGATAACTAAGAGGCGATTGAAACTGTAGTAGTTCGCCCCCGACCCGTAGAGAGAATTGCAGCGCGGCAGAAGGCAAGGTACGATAGATGAAACCGATGGAAGCTTTCGACATGCTGCGTTGACAAACGAGACGAAGACAGAAGCATGACAATGCCCGTTTGGGAAGGTAGCGAGTAGTTGCGCTCTCGTGAAGGTAATGCCCTAACATCGGGAGACCGTCGTGGATCGCGAGCACGGTCCATCGCGTCGACAGTGAGCCTCACCAAGGTCGCTAGGAGAGCGCCGCGCCACACGTCGTCTGAGCTCGCTCACTCATGTCGAGCGATGCCGTGAGAGCGTGGATTAGGCATCCGTATTGGCGGATAGCATGGATGATTGAAAGGATAATAAATGTGGCCGCGGGAGACCTTGATCTATTAACCTCATCGGAAATAGAGCTGCCGAACGTGCCTTGACCATGGCGCTTGCAGACTGTGATATCCGGTGTTAGCCATTCCCCGGCGTGTCATCCACATTCATTCATTGCGCTTGACGCTATTGTTGCATTGCGGTTAGAAGGTCGATCTGCGACTCGCCGCGACAAGCGCGTCGAGCAGTTTCTCGGTATATTGGAAATTGGTCAGTCACGGAAAGCTAAGCGCCACCGCGCCCGAAGTTAAGGCTTTGTCGAACGGGCTGACTGCCACGGACGAGGACACGTGCCGCGATTGGCATCTTCTTGCTGGTGAAGTCAGTTTAGGCCCAGTCCGAGCAAGCCGGCACGAACGATAGACGCGCCTGTGCGCCAGACGCCGATATGCTTTGCGCATGTCTCGATCTGTCGTTCTCGATACTGGGAGGATAATCCTCGAACCAGCCGGACTGCGTGTCGAGATAGTCAATCGTCCGTGTCGAGCCACGCGCCCCTGACAGAAGAAGCACTATCTTTCTGGCGTGACGCTAGAGGACGTAGTCACGGGCCAATAGCCGATGATCGGAAAGCGTGCATGCAGACAACAAAAGGTGCGGATGGGAATCCATGAGCTGTCAAAGCGGCCCGATGGCGCTCGAGCGGCTCCGGCATTGGATCGTTTGCGGGTAGAGGAGACTGTACGGCGCAAGGGTGAGGCAGTGGATCGAGAGAGCCGTGAGCATAAAGCCAGACAAAGCGAATTGGAAAGACAACCGCCCGCTGACGGGCATGAAGAATGGATAAAGCCGCGGAGCGTCGCGTGGTCGAAATACGAGAAAACTTCGTTGGTAGCCCGGCCGCGGCGCAAATGCCATGCACAGATTTTCGTTGCGCGATATTTGCCAAGATGCTAATCACCACCTCGCCGTGCCAATACCAGGCCATAAACTGATACTATTACCGTGAAATCGGTGATTCCGTTTGCGCATAGTCCCGATCGGGCCAAGGATCGCGAGAGGATTAAACTGCGCCTGAGAGGCAAAAACAGGACTCGACCACGAACCCGGTCGCCATGAGGATGATTAACACTTTGTTAATGACCTTAGATGAGATCCCGTCCGTTCGACGTCACCTTAAAGCTGCACGTTCTCAGGGAAATTGTCGGGAATTTCTGACGTGTAACGTTCCGCGAGATTTCAGCGTCCCGATGTGGTAATATCGGATGGAGTTTTCTCTCATTCAGCGCGTAAGCGTGTGTTTCGGATAACTGGCAATAGCGAATTAGCTGCCCGTGTATTGTGTTGGTTATGCTTCAGTACAGTTTCATTCCGAGGGAGGTTGGACTGCTTTAAAGTGGCCCAAGCGTGTATGCGAAGCTGCACGCGGTTGAGACGTAAGATGTCACCCGTGTTAGCGAACGACGGGTTCACTGTTACGCTGAATCGTGCAGGCGTCAAGGGTGCTTGGTGGATCCAGTTAGACCTGTAACCGGCCATTCCGAGTTGGTGAGGTGTGAGGTGCATCTCGAGGCGAAGACGAATGAATTGCGTCAGGTTGTAATGTTTGTGCGCTTGGATCGTATTGTGGGAAAAGAAAGCCCGATACGATTCGGCGCTTTCGAGTAGTTGAATAGTCCGGTCGGAGAGATAATGTGATGCTGTGTGCTGGAACGTGGATTCGATATAGACTACTTTAGTGCGTTAAGATCTTCCAGGACATGGTGGATGTGTTCCATGCTTGCAGGCCGTACGTGTCGGACGAGTACGGTGATTCGTTGGTTTTCGCGAATGTTGACGCCTGGAAGCCGCAGTCGGCGATGATGATTGCAGTTCATCGATGAATCGGCGCACTAAGACTGGCCTAAAGATTTTTGTTTTATCTTCTAAGCTCAGGCCGTCTTAGTCAAGGGCAGTAAACTGCGCTTGCGTAGTTTTGAGGCCTGCATGGCCAAGGGGGGCAAAAGTTTCGAATCGCCGAGATCGTCGGTAGGATGGTGCGAGAGCGGGTAATGGTTTCGGATCGATGCCCGACGTTCGGTCCATGTATTGTGGCGGGATGCCGGAGGGGATGTTTACTTCGGTATACGGTAGAAGGTCTCCCGTGCAAGAACGTCGGGGTTTATCTACAACCGTGGCTGTCGCGTTACGCTATAGTCGGCGTCGAGGCGGTATCTTCCTCGATTAGCCCTGCCTAGGTTTGTGTCGAGAGAGAAGCTTGCCGCAAAATAGAGCGTTCCAGGATGTGAGAGGTGGTGTTCATATGAGATGGTGTTCCGGGTGAGAGATCCAGCATGTGATCCGAGCAGGAATCGGGCATGTGAGATATAAGCCCGCGACATGCGAGCAGTTGGCTCGCAATGAACGCGACGCGTGCTTCTGACAGGCCACATCTCAAGACAGATGCGTGGTGGCCGGCATGTAACGGTTGACAGTGGCTGCGCCTGTGGGTGGTCAGTCTCAGCTCACCGTTCGGTGCGGAGTCCTAGCGAAGGATGCCTTTTCACCATTGTTGGCGGCAGAGCTGTTCGGGACTACACATCGAGCGATCATCGGTCGACGAGCGAGAGGCTGGCCAAACGGCGCAACAGCTATATTCGGGGTCAGGGCGTAGGAACGTGTGACCCGTCTTGCCGGACACGGATCGGTCTTTGGGCGATTAAGCTGTTACGCCGATGAAAGGGATTGATCGGAACCAGGAAATTAGGCAGCATAAGATGAGCAGATGGCGTAAGTATTTTTAAGTTCCGTGCTCCTGAGTGCGTGCGGTAAGCGTTGTAATCGTTGTAATGTAGTGTCGCATTCCGTGTCGCGATGAATTTTAGATAGAGGAATTTTTGTTACTGTTCACTCTGTCGGCTGCCGCGAAGCTGCCAAGGCACTTGGCGGCACAATAAAAAGCCTTGGTATAGCGAGGGCGGGCACGAATATGAGAAATCAGGAGCGCTTGCCTTCTTATTTCGATTGATCTGCAATCGATACCCGCACAATGCACTCGGATGTCCAGCTTGAGAGTACACCGAACGTATGCTGCTGCGTCGGACATGCGGTGATGGGATAATCGGCTCCGTGCATTATGGCGTGCCGGTTGACTTGGCCATTGCTCTGGACGTGGACATGTCGGTTGCGGAACCTCGATATTTACGGATCAATGGGCGATCTGATGATTGGCGCTTGAGCAAAGACATATCCCGGGACGATATTGCCGTGAGACGATACCCATCGAAGTGCAGGATGTTTGCCGAGTGCAGCTGAGCTGCGAACGCTTTTCATTAAGGGCCCGCGAGCCCTTTTACAATTCTGCTGTTTCAGTTCAAGATGGCTGGTGTATTGCTGAGGCAGAGTTCACCGAGCATGAGGGAAAGTTTCTTCGTCCCATCCTTGGCACGACTCTGTCCGGCGCCAGAGATAATGCGGCTTGGGCAATTTCGATTGGCGATTGTTCGGTGCAGTGCGCGGGCGTATATGAGGCACCTGCCTCTGCGCCGATCCGTTGGCACACTGGGCTTGGTCCAGATACCGCGCTGCACAGAGATACTATTGGATGATCCCTGGTGCCGATTGATCCACAAGTGACGGGTCATCAGATTCATATCGCGGGCAAAACGCTTCGCGATAGCGCGAAAAATGCCACAAGGTTGTAGGGTAAGGATTTCATGGTCTTTCCATCCTTAGCCGGTCCTGAAGCGAGCAATTCATCTAGCGTCATCGGCTTAAGGTTTTCGGATAGTATGCGATTTTTTTCGCTGGCATTGTGCAAGTTACGGACGGTCGGCGAGAAACTGACAGCCCTGCCAACGCGTATTGTGAATTAGAGGAAGCTTGCGACCGTAGAGAGCGCGATGCAGGTGTATTCTAGCGAACCATGTGCCTGTGGGGTGCTGACGGGCGGCACGGCATAAGTTGCAGATGACTTGCGGCATCGTGGCGCCCCGGATCACATGCAACCTGCCCGGGCCCGATGTCGGCAATATCAGTACGGCCGCATGGTTTTGTTACGGTGATCGACAGGCTGGGTTACGAATAATTAGGATTCTGGTTCGTTTCATGACGGGCATTAGCTGCCGATGCGCAATCCATTGCCGTAAAGCGCGCTTAGAATTTCCGAGGCATGACCCTGCTTATAACAGATGGGATGCCTTTGTGACTGCCGCACACTAGGCGCAGGTCGCTGCTTTTGTTGATCAGTGTGGATAACGATTCGCTTATCCAACGTTTGACGTTTATTCGGGGCACCGACGGTGTGCGCAAACGTATCGGCGGCTCAGGCTCGCCCGGAATTCTGCGGGTGGCCCGGTCATGCCGGCCGCCGTATGTAGGCCGAAAGACTTTTGGTAGGAGCCGGATCAATGTTTCCTGCCGCATGGATATAGAGCCTTTGACTCGTATCTGGTTGCGTCGCCGTTCCCCAGATCGGTGCCATAATGCGGCCTGTGTATTATCAGATCTGGTGCTGTTTAGTGCAATGTGCTGTCGCTGTAAAGAGCGGAGGTCCTGCGCCCCTTTCCAGCGTGGGTTTCCCGTCGCATACCCGGAGCTGGCTGGTGACCGCGAGCTGCGCTGCAGGTCCGTACTTCATTGTAATAGCTCGAAAAGTTAAATCCCGGGGTTTGCCTATGGGTGTTGATGCCTGCGTATAGATGTATCCATTCTCTGATGTATCGTTTTGCGAATTCAAGCTGCGGGCCTCCGTTAAATCCCCTTCGTCAAGATGAAAGGCCAGCTATACTTGCTGTGGTGTGACCCGTGCTGCAGAACCTCAAGCGCTATAATGCTGGGGTGGTGCCTAAGGATCAGGCGTTTTAGTAGTCGAAATCAGCTGTTTTGTGCATAGGTGTGTCACAGCTATGGCGCATGAACACGGGTCCCATATCTTAATGACACGGCGTAGCAAGGAGATCAACAGGGCCCATTCCGTTCAGGCTGGCCAGAAAATATTACGTCCAGATGCACGGCACCTGCGACATGCCATGAGGGCGCGCATGTCGCGCAGCGTCTGCCGCCTGGCATTTCAGCGATTGGCTTGCGCAGAGCAACGAAGCGAAATGAATGCAAGCATTCGCAGAGTGGCTGAGTCCTGATCGGGAGAAGTGAGGTAAAGCGATCTTCTTGCTGCGTTATCAAGGGGGGGGGTGACATGTGCCCGTTAGCTAGTGGATCTTGGTAGCCAGCGATGCACGTGAATATTTGCGTCATGTGGCGAGGCTCAGGCGGTTTCGGATGCGGGATTGATGTTAGTCTGGTCGGGCGGTTGGTGCTGATGCTCCAGAGATCATAGCTATTGCGACTGCCGCTTGACGCATCAGAAGCTTTTGACGGGTCGGCCGCGCGAACATCTGCCTGTAGGCGACATAGGCAGTGCCATGTATCCTGTAAGGCGTGCTTAGCGTTCATGTGCTTGGGTAGAACCGCAGCAACCGCCGAAGGATATCCGTAGACCTTATACGAGCCTCGAGGAAATGTTCCGCAAGACGATGGCATAAACCATCGTTGATACTTTTGCATGACAAAACGAACTGGCGGCGACAAGAGGATATCCTGAGGGACTGCACCATCAAACTCTCGATTCCCCCCCAAAAAGCGCCCAATGTTTGCACGATTGGGATGCTTGACTGGCCGAACGTTGCCCACCCGCTGTCCCAATGCAGGGGTCGGCTCTGCTGCGTGCCGGGACTTCGCGCAGATTGACGGCCTTATCGGTTAGGACCATTCACGGCATAACGCTGACGACTGGTGTCATTGCGATACAAGATCATCTGTCGGCTCACCGACGTGGCCGTCTGGGTGTCCCGCTGCCGCCAGAATGGCCGTTAACATTGGCCCTTGCGACAAAGCTACCTCAAGGTCCAGGATTGGAGAACGCGTAGACCCGGGCGCGTATACAAGCGCCGATAATCTACCAACCGCGCGCGTCATTTGACAACGTCGTTTATTTCGGTCAGGCGGATTGCACCTGTTCCGTGCGATAACGCGCTTGAGCCTGATTCGAGCCCCGCAGACTGTGTGTCGATAGTTTCCCGCGCGCGCCCATGCAGATCGTAGCTGAGTCATAGATACGTGGCACTTTCCTGTCCGTTCAGTGTCCAGCATACCGTTGGTGAAAAAGCCGTTGTGTCCTGCGCGTACTGAGCCTGCGGCTGGGACAGATTACGCATGAGATGCTGTAGAGGAATGCCAGCAACAAGCCCTAGGATAAGGATCGCAGAATGTGGGTAAATCAGCCGCGCGGGGCGGTTGTGCGAACTTTGGGACTTCCTGCAAACTTAATCTTTTCGATGGGCAGCAAAGTGCGATCGTGGCCGCGATGACAATAAACGAGATGAAAGCGGTCCGGCTGATAGGAGATATCGGAAATGATGAACAGCGGTAGATGAAGGGGCGATGCATAGAAGACAAACACATACCGCTCTGCAAAGCGAGGTCACTTTATCGCCTCCGCGCATGCCCCGTAATTATATCGTATGTTCATAATTAAGATAGTTTGTGGATCGCCGCAGGTTGGGATCTGATCCAGTCCGGCCACACGTATTACCCGTCAAGCGAGCAATGGGTTGCGTTAAAACAGCAACGTCGACACCCCCCACCATCGCATGAATTGATGGCCCAGCGTGCCGCGCGGATTCAGCATTACCAGACAAACAATCGACCGAGGAAAGCAGAGCTGATCATGATGCGATACGCGACCAGCATGCGTTTGTGCTTGTGAAGGCAGAGCGCGAAGCGTCGAAGTAAGGACCGGGATAGGAGAGAACATGATCGATACTCATGAATTTGCCGCGATTTCTTGAAGGATAGCCGTGACCAAATTCATGGACGTTTGAAACGGGATAAGACAGCCACAAAAAGGCGAGATTGGCCAGGGTTCAAAACCGGTAGTGATGTTTGTGGTCAAGCAAATATTCATGTGCCGCAAACAAGCCGGTAGCACCAGCAAAAAGCTAGTCACGGCTAAAGTCTTGGCAAAAACGGCGCCAAACGGCAAGGTCGCGTCAGAAATAGCGGAACAGATAGGACGGCGCATCGAAGGGTGCCAAAGATTCCTTGTTTGATCTCCATCCGTTGTGGCGCTTATGAAGCGGAATAGATTCGCGACTGTCAGGAGAATACATCGCACATCGATGGGGCAATGCAATTGCCCTAATAGAACGGATCGCTCATCCTGTGGTCGGCCCGTTTCCCAGGCTGTTCGTTGGCAAATATCACACTCGACAAGCGAACGGTGCGTACCAGCAGCAGACCATGCAACGCGGCGGTGGAAACTGGTGCGGACCGGCCGTTGGCTATATTCCTGAAGGATTGACCATTGCGACACACGTTCATGGGAGATAGATATTAATGCCGGCGGTGTGGCTTCAGGTCCTTGACCGTAACCAACGGCGAGAAAAGACGAGGCCATAGATAGGCCTCAGGACAAGGTACATCGACTCCAAAACACTAGACGCGGTCATATTTCCACCAGTTCTGGCTCGTGCCTGATCTTGGCAGCTTCCATACCGGACGCGCATAACGGTGCTCTCGATGGTGCTTGACATCAAAGATTCTGCGTTTTCAGCGGAGCTCGAAATCGGTGATGATCGCTGACGCGACGCGTAAGGGCGATGGGCAGCGCGTCAGGAAGGCCGCTGGACCCGGCGAAGTTCGGAATATGGCTCATCACAGCGCATTGTGGACACGGTATTCATCAGCGGAGCGACCTGAACAAAATTCCGCTCGAGCGGGGCAAGCGCTTTGGCTAAGGTACAGAACGACAAGCCGGTAAGGGGCGCGCCGTATTGTAACTTTCAAGTGCTGATCGCAATGATTGCGCGTCCGATTGTTCATTTGTGAGGCAAGAATACGCCGCTTGCGTTCCGTTCACGCGCCATCCGCCGACGTTCCTGCTGCTGCTTGGTCCGTCGCCCAGCAGTTTTGCCGTCAGAGATTAGGCTCCAACCGCGCCATTCGTAGCCTTTTGCACCAGATTCACGCGCGCGTCGGCTGACAGGTAATCGGCGACGGTCGCAGTCTCGACGCTGTATTTTACCCTGCCCGGTCGTTCTGTAGCTGTACGGTGCCTGGTAGCATATAGCAAAGGCGACAAAGGCGATCAGCGCATCACCGCCTTCAAACAGCGCATGATGCGCACCAGAAAGAGCTTAAAAATTCGTGACGGAGTCAAATGCTTAAAGAAGGACAACCGCGATTTTCGCGCGTTTGATATCCGGCACAGGACCGACCGGACGGCGCCGCTCTGCAGATGCCACGCCGCCGGCATCAAATCGTCGCGATTGCGTTGCACAGCATCGCGCGATGGTCTTGCCTGTTGGTCCGGCCGGATACCAGCCATGTGCACCTCTGATCCGCCGCGCGTATGCCGAGTACAGGCGGCGACCCTTCAAGTG
>Ga0163217_1101368_pt1 | contig 13210 bp, 5 predicted proteins | sample SynspAceP_FD_185933 | JGI IMG/M metagenome (GOLD analysis project Ga0163217, IMG submission 185933) | Saline lake microbial communities from Ace Lake in Antarctica - Synechococcus sp. Ace-P (PacBio error correction) | ecosystem: Environmental > Aquatic > Non-marine Saline and Alkaline > Saline ...
GCAAGGCAGTAACAATCGCTTACCGTAAGGAATGGGATTGGCAACGAAATATTAGAACAAATTACTAATCCTGGAGTTATATGTTAAAGATACAGCGGAATAATGGCCGGTTGGGAGGGCTGGAGTTTTCAGAAGTGGGCTTCCATGGATGGATTTGTACAGGGAGTATCAGATAGTGTTGATCCAATGCTCGAGAGTACTGTATGACATCGACACTCAGCAAAGTGATGAAATCGTCAAAGTTAAATATGTCCTAATGTGATGTGGGATTGCTAAAGTACCACATGAAACATCAACGCGATAAGCAATAATTTAGTATAGGGGTTTGTGATCACAAAGTCTATCGCGAGAAGCCACAATTGAAAAAGCTGTAGTACTGTTGTTTCGGTATATGTCCTCGATGCACGATAAAAGACATTTGGGAAGTGGTGAGTAGTCCGATCAATTCGTTCCAGAGGTTTGGGCTAGACAATGGAGGAAGCGAAAGAAAGATCCGTGGCTGTGGGTGGGTGGCTCGTACTAGGGCTTCAAACCCTTTTGGGACGTGTAATCACATAACGCTAAAAGAAAAAGCAAAACGAAATAGCCTCAGAAACTAACCCACGCAGCAAAACAATTAGCAAACGTGTGGTAGTCATGAGCAACCATTATGTCCATTTCCTATTAATAAGAACCGAACTTCAATCCAATCGAATCCATATGGGATACGTGTGAAAAGTTCGCTTTATTCTTTGGAGATTATGAATTACCATTTAGGTCGTTATAATGTGCCCAATTTGAACGAGCATCAATACTTATCTCTAGTTTATTGCCGAATATGCCGATTGAATGGTTTCGCATTGGCCATGCGCTACGACCTCAATGGTAGGATGGCAAATATATGGCGACTCTTTCAGGAATTTGCTATTCGCGATATTGCGGACACCCATGGTCATCTCGGGATAGTACTCCGAAAATAATTCAAGAGACATACAAAGAAAGGCGCCCAAAGCACAAAGCTGATTCATACCATTTAACAGAAGGTCGGTCAAGAAGTAGCATTCATCCACTAATAGTTCACTAGAGTCTGTGGCTACAACTATTGTTCAATTTTATTTCCCTGTATATTTCCATGCCAGTCCGCTGAGTGACCGGAAAGACTTATCTCCGACTCTGAGCTTTTACCATAAACCGTTCTGTCTCTTATCACTGCTGTCTGTTAGATCGTTGCTAACTCCTGATTCATTCATTCTGCCAACAAATTGCCGCACTGGTTTTTGAATTTAAAATCAAATAGAAATAAAAATGGAATCTATATTCAATATTCTGTGCGAGTAATGCGGAGGGTTTGCCATTGCGACAAATCATTCATCGCTTTGGGAGGATAACCCTTCTCGGCATGAGTCGTTTTGGTTTTGAAAGAATATGGAAAATCCACAATTGGTTCATTGAGAATTCTGCAGTATAATCGAGACTTGTTTCATGTGGACTTGGGATCTAAGGAATATTGGAATCCATTAGCGGTACTAGTTAAATTGTAGCTAATAGAGTCATTTTGTGGCTAACGTTGTCTGGTTATTAATTTTATGGGGGCTATTCGCTTTGTTAGAAAAATAGCATGTATGATCAACATATTAGATTGGATTGTGCTAGAGCCAAATAAAAAGAATATTTCTTTTGTTTTTAGTCATTTACCAAATTAGTATTTATTAGGCTTTTTGCTTGCATAATGGCATGGTTGATTTCATGCGTGAGTTATTAGGGATTTTGTCTGAATGTAGGCTCATCACGATCCACCGCGAAAAGGCAGTAAATAAGTAAATCTAAAAAGAATCATTTCGCAGTATTAGGAGTGGACGCGCTGCGGGATAAAGCATCTTCCCCAGAAGTAGCAGGTAAATTATATGATTGAGTTTAGTGAGCCATGCATCTCTGGGAGTGGATGGAAAGGTTCGTTTCTACGATCAACTTCACTATGCCTTTCATTTGCATGAGGTTTCAGCAAACATGCGCTGTTCAGTTCGTTGGGAATTGGTTATATCTTCTAATTATCCTGGAAGTTAGATTGGGCAGGAATGTGGTAAAATGGGAAGAAGATAGAAATCAAGAGCATTGAAGGACCGGTCCTACTAATCTATTGTATGAAACAACCAATCAAATTACTAATACCAGAATACGCTAGGTAAATCAGAAAAGGCCATCGGCCTAACGATTTAAAGTGAGATATGAGGATGGAAATTATTGTGTAGACAAGTTGGAATGTTGAACTAGAATGGAGGTTGAAGTTGAAAGAAGGAGAAAAAGTGGACGTTGCTAATGAAGAAGATACTTGTCCTGTATATCTATAACTCCAATTCAGAAATCAACGAAATTCAAAACCGCATTAAACTTGAGGTTCTATAATCAAGAGGTATTTTATATGTTTATATCTAATGACGGTAAGGTTACTATCGGGTATTGGAGAGACTTGAGAATCATCTCCCTCTATGACGATTTGGGATGAAATTATTGAAGCAACAAAAAATAACAAGTGAGTGGACCTTCAAGCCACTTAAGCGCAGACCAATAGAAACACGATTATGAGCTACAATACTGGTATGAGAAACCGATGGGATATATAAGTATATATTTGGACTTGATCTTAAAACAATTCGAAAGACTTGGCAGCATTAGAGACATAAACGGAAAGGTCCATCTTGGGCAAAATGAGGCCGGTTTTTGCCGATCCGCCATTTGAGATAAGGGAAATCCTTAAATATCTCATTTAAATATAAGACTATAGACGCAAGTGCAGCGACGTTTGTGTTTTAAGCGTTGAAGTATTGTGCAGCAAACCATTGTCGGAAAGTCTGCAATCGAGTGGGGACTCCAAAAATCACCGTCTACTGGTTGAAAGTGAAGAGAGACCTTATCCCGAGGGTAAGCGGTTCTATACTCGCGATGAATTTAAGATCGGGATCGAACCCAAGTAACATATGTGAAATAACTATCTAAGTCGCTACGCACTTGTGGCGTATCAAATTCTCTTTGGGCGATTTGGGTTGATTTGGAATATACGAGGCGCCCACAAAGATGAAAAGATGAAGAACACATTTTGGTCGTTTATTATTATTGACTCAAAAAGAGATGCGTCGTATGCAGCCAGCTTGAAGGTTGTAGAGGATCACAAATGTGCAATTCAGCAAAAGATTGAAAAATGGGGAATTTAGGAGTTTTGAATAAACGCCTTGCGAGGCATTAATCTTTAAATTAACCCAGGAAGCCTAAGAGACATCAAAGTCACGTGACCTGTAAAGAAACGAACTCTGGTCCTATTTATCACTGGTCTACCTTTTTGGTTTGTCGGTTTCATCACATTCTATGGGAATTTGCTTAATACTTATTTCTCAATATTTCGGGTCTATTCACATTATGCCAAGTTTGTCCCATCGGAGCATCACATGATTTTTGCAGGGATAAGTACTAACTGTGCCTGTTGAGTTGAAGCAGCCTTTATGATGAGTGATTTTAATGGTCAAATGGTTTCGTCTTTGATTGCAGCTTTTTTGCGAGAATGAATATGACAGAACATCTTTCAGTCAATACCATCAATTTAAGTGTTTGCGTTTGGGTAGGTTTTATTGCCCTTATTTGGGATCGGCAACTGATGAGGAGTATTATGGACATATCTGGACCAGAGTATGGCAAGAAATAAAACCAAAAGTATTCCGGGTGAAATCAGAATGCTAGCAGTTCGTAGTAAGCTTGGTTTTAAAAAAGGAATTCAAGGCCCTCCGCACCAATCGAATTGACCTTCGCGGAGCACCGGGGACTATATAGGGCCATCTTTAACCCTGTTATTTTGACTTCAACTGGTAGAAGGAGCTGATCATTAGGTCCAATGGGCTATCCCACGACTTTGGGAGGAATGGTCGGTGTGCCTTTCGAATTGGTCCCCTATACTTTATTAGTACTAGTGTTATGCTTGTAAACCACGCTGGAGAGGTGAGAAATTGAGTATGCATTGGAAACTAGAGTTAGAAATTGAAGAAATTACATTTTAACTATGAAAGAAAATTAAACATATTAAATCAAATGCAATATAGAAAAGATTTTGAGTGCTCGGAACACTGAAAGCCTTGGAGATCAAATGTAAGATCTTCCGTATTATACTTTATCTAACTGTTAACGTCTTTGTGCTATAATCATCCTAATTCAATCAATTACGTCAAGTCTACTTCATGCACAAAAGACCATTAACAATTACCTAAGAGCAGCAGAGAACACCCCAATTCTAAAAAGAGGCTCTTATTCACGCTGTAATTTTGAAGATTTACAATTCGCAAACAAGTCATCAATGAAATGCGTTCTTGCAGAACCCTCGGGTTATGTATGTAGGATACCTTTTATTGTCCAATTGAAACTAGAGTCGGTACCACACGATGCTAAAATGCAACTTTAACATAACATTTCACAGGGTTAGTTGCAGCACTTACAAGGGCAACAAAAAGCGAAAATTGCCGACTTATATATTTTGGCGGAGCCAAAATGATCAATTCCATTCAATTAAACGAAAGGAATAAGGCTTTTGGGATGTAAATAAGGCCTACTACAAACGATTTAAAGCGAAGGCCTAAAAGGGCACGCAATACCCATATTTTTTAACAGAGATAATTAAAATATTTCGCAAAACCTATCAAATCGATTGAGCTCAAATCAGCATACAGACAAACAATTCTGGTTCATCCTGGCTATGTTTTCATGCGAGTAGCTACATCACGAATAAAAAAGTAGCAGAAAACCGAATTAAAAAATTTTAAAATGATCAACTGCTCCATTTGAAGGTTTGAGTTCAAGAGTATATTTAAGATCGCGGATCAAAATACTTTGAGCTGAAAGCTGTCCTGTGGATGACCCGATCAACAGTTCTTATGAATGGATTTAAGATTAACCTGAGGACAGTAGACATTTCTCATGTAGGTAGGAATTCGACTGATGTCCACTTCAATTTGGGAAAGTCAGAAAAAAAAGTCACAGTCGCTTTGATAAGCAGGTGAAACTCAGCTTAAACGGGTGAAGGATGTGACATTTTATCGCTCACGATCTTGGTAAGTGGGTTTTAGATTTACGCTTTTTTTTGGAGAACGCACTGGATTATGTAGGTTGATTGCCGAAGATACAATGAGCAGAACAGATGCCAATTCATGCCGACTATGGGTCCATTAAGTCGGGTGATCTGTCCAATATCTTAGAAAGTAAATATAAGGCGTGCCATTATAGCTCAGAAGCTTACAATTAAAGCAACAGTGCGCTGATTGGGAATATAGAAAAAAGCAAAGTTTGCGAACGACCTGATGTCTAACTTAAAGGATAACGCTATACGTTTCAGGGCTAATAAAGGTCGAGCAGATTTTTAATATCTCAAGTTGGTATGATTGTGCTTCCAAATTACATTAAAACCAATCAAACTATATTACCCGGACTTATTTTTGGTCTTGCATTCTTACAGTAATTTCGCTAAAAGCCGACCTTTGGGAAGAACGGTATTACGAATGCCAAAAGACAATTACTAACAATCCAACCATGGCCTAAAGGCATACACGCTCGAAAAACTACATAGTGCTGTTGAAACATGTCGTAGCCATCAGAGAAGCGTGATCGAAGAGCAGAGTGAGATTATTAATATATACCAAATCTATTAACGTACATTAATTAGAAAATTATGGGAAAGAGTGCGTTCACAACCTTATTAAACTATTGTTAGGTGCGCGCGTGGTGCTGACAAGGTGAGGCCTTTTGTCAGTGAAGATGTTTGTAGTAGGCTTCCAATGTGTGTGTATTGGGAGTAAGACGTATTATTATGGCTATAATAGGGCTTGCATTCCGTCAGAATTATAGTCACCGCTCAGTGATGCCACACATTGTTGCATCATAGATAATAGTTTTCTCACGGACAAGTCAGGCCAAAGTGATATCACTATAGATACAAGAGTTATATCGACCATGAAGTATGTTTCTGGATAAAACTTCATAGGTTGCTAAATTAAATAAAGCCCAGCAAACAGTATATTTGTTGTCTAATTACTTTTGCGGTCTTCATTGGGATTAGAATATTGACAGTTCACACTTGAGAGAAACTGTTCAGTAATTTAAAAGATAACAGACCGATTTGTAGAGGTAAGAGCATAAAAAGATTTTTACGTTTCTCTAATGAAAAAATTAATTATACGATGTGTAAAAATAACGTTATTGTTATAATGTCTTCAGTACCTTAATGTGCCTGACCTTTTATTGCATTTAATGTATTTTTCAAATAAAGAAACTGAATGTTTCACACCAAAATGTGAGAATATGGTAAAAGGATGTTGGCAAACGCGTTTGGCGGATGCAAAGGGATAGAGGCCTTGTTATTTTTCATGCGAAAGGGCATAAATCCTTCCTTACCTTAGCCATGCTCTGATCGTGCTTAATTATTATTCGCTTTAGAAGCGGTTAAGACAAAACAAAGTCACTTTTTCTCCTTTCAGCTGCACTGTCCTTTATATTCTGTCGTTCAGTGCAGCTACGATAGGGACGTACTATCTAAAAGCACACATATTTCTGGAGACACATGTCGCCAAGGAATAACGTATTTAGACCACTAAATTCTAAGCATTTATCAAGAGACATAGTGAACTTTAAGTCCGCCTTTTCAGGCATACACTCTTTGGAAAACCATTTATTAACGTATAACCAGGTATCATCATATAGAGAGTCATTTATACTTCATCAGCTGTGCGGATTCTTAACTTTACGGAAAACTGAAAAGGAGAGATACCCAGAATAATAATCTTGTAATTGAAACGTAGTTCTGAATTGCACCATTCTCATTTTTTTTACGTAAATTCGCCTTTATCGTCAGCTTAACGAATAGTGCAGATATTTGTAAGAGCTTCGTTGATGTCAGCCCTGAGCATTACCTGCAAACAATAACTAAGAAGCGGCGGCTAAAGCGATAGAGTTTTAACGATTTTTTCAACATGGTCATTCCCTCGGTATTAAAAGTAAGTTTGGTTTAAAGTTTTTTGCAACGTAAAGTTTTTTTTGTTGCGTTTTCGCATAGCGCTATTAAAAACCCTAGGTAAATTGATTAAAAAACCCCCAACTGATTATTTACGGTATGGGGTATCATAACTAATAGAATTAAGTGACTCTCCTGCGAATACTTAAGCATCAAGTTTAGGGTTATTACTTACTATGAAGTGGGCATGGCACAGTGGGTTACAAACACATTGTGCTTTGTTACGCTACTGTTTAAAAATGGTCTTTGTGCCATCGCGGCACTGACTGAAAGTACTCAATTGTTTAGAAATGGCAAAATAATGGAGGCGCTAAGTTGCAACCAATAGAGATAGAAAAACACTATCAAAATTATGTGGCAGTGCGCTATGCCAATTGATTAATTCGAATCAAACGTCTTATGGATCCCATATTTGTGTGGCAAATTAAGTACACTCGAGAGGTATTACTTATTGGGCTCGTATTACTACTGCACCGGTAAATAAGTGCGATAACTGAGTTTTTGCAAGAGCTTGGTACGCATTAGAACCACAGAATAATTTAATTATCCTAGCTGTGATTTACATGTGACTGGTGATGTCTTGTCCTGTCTGGCATTCCAAGTTATCAACTTTCGCTCAATAGATAAAGCCTAATATGTTGATTTAATCCGCTCTATTGTTAAAAACACCCACGCTTTTTTTTACCATTGAGTTTGAATGGGGTAATCACCTTAGCCGATAGTGGGGTATTGCTGCGCGGTTATGTGAATAATCAAATCTTTAGAAAACCTTGCGCAGTAGATTACGCATTGATATCAAAAATTGCGGACGCACCACACAGTAATGGAATACTGTTTACACCATAGTAACGGCCCATAGCACTGTGATTGCGTTTTAGGCAGAAACTGGCAAGAACCCATTGGGCTTTTGCTGATTTTTTTGTGGCGCGCAACCGGCAGCGGCTATTTTGGTCAAGTTGAAGTGACACAATTAGAGCTCGTGGTTAACGATTGGTAATCACGCCAGGGCAATACTGAGTACTCGGTACCTTTTCAGTTATCGCGTGTTTTTAGGCATTTTTTATGTTCCTTGAACCTTCAATTGTGGCCAATTTGATACCTTGAAGTAGATTTGCTTTTACCCGTAAACATGTCTACAAGGTAATGTGGCCCTTATCAATTTTATTGAGTTATTATTTATGTTTGATATGCCTCTACCGCTGGCAATTGGGGGTACGGAAATAGTTTAATATAAAATATTACAAGGTAAAAACTTATGAATTGAAACATGGCGGTTGGTTTGGTTCCTAAGTGACTTCGATTTAGTTTGCAAAAAAATTTCGCCAAGCAGGGGCGACTGGTAATTGTGAGTCCCTTACACGAGTTAAAACCGGCGATGTTATGGACTAAACTGATGCCATAGCTGAACGTAAAATAAGATAGAGGCTGCCGTTTACAAGATTGTTCATCGAAAGCATTCCCTTCATAATGAATATTAAACTCGTACGGCAAATTTATTTTGCAACTGAATTGAAAATTATAAACAATCAATCAAAAATGCGCGGTTGGGTGGTTTACACTATATGCTACAACTTTATGCCAGTAAGTCGATTGGACTCGACAAACCTGGATGTATCGCCTGCCAAATAAATAGTCATAGGCGGCTCTAACGCTTTTTGAAATGACAAGTTTTTTGCTGCTTACGACATGTATATGCTTGAGCGAGAGGGTCCGCAGAGAGGTTAATGACCATAGTGAGAGAACAAAGCGGCCCCAGCGTTTTACTTTAATGTCAGAGCTTGAAACGAGTTTGAAATTAAAAGAATATTATTGCCGGTTTGCCTGGCGGAGAGGGAATGCATAATATCCCGAACCAGTATCGCGATGCTATTCAACGTTTATTGAATTGGGTACATGAAGGTTTCCAGGCAGAATCCTGTTTTTATTTTTTGCCAGGCCATTATTCTGTTCGAGGAAGTGGGGCGGAAAATGTGGTATCCATCCAGATGATACCGCCCTTTTCATTATTTTGGTTTTACCCGAGTGGTATCAACTGCCGCGATGCGCAAGCATTGTTAGAATGCTTGTCCCAGTACGGCCATGGTTTTGACTATGTTGCTGGTTCATATGGCGCTAGAGTGACAATAACTTGGGGCTAAATGGCTAGAGATTTCGGGCCAAAAATTTATTTGTGGCATTTTACGTTAATGTGATCCGGGAAGCCGATGCTCATTTTAATGAGTCGGATCATTTAGCTGGCGATAATTGATATGGTGGCTTAGTTAAGCTTTTAATTTAATGGAAGAATAAGCGGTCGCAGTCTGGCGGCGAATGGGCCAGGATTTATCTTAAATCTATCCCGATGGCCCTGATCTGGCCATTTGTTTGGAAGATGAATTGGACAAAGCCCGGCGGTAAAACTCCAGGTTATAGCTTATGTTGTCGTTTACAGAAGGTTTAGCAGAATTACGTGGGGTTATTCATACCGTGGATAATTTTTGTTAATCGTCATAGATAGTCTGGCGCTGGGCCGCAGGTTTTGCTTCTAGCTATTTATTAAAGTGTGCCGCCGCATTAGTGGTTGGCTTTTCAAAATATTGCAAGCTTTCATTGCAGCCGCGCGCTTTTTCTGGGTTACGCTGTTCAATGCAGTAAAATATTGCGGGGTGTTCACTATGGAGGGATGCCCCCTCTTTACGCGATTTTCTTTGTAAAATGCGCTACTTAATTCGGATTCATTACGCAAATCCCAAGCCATTCAACCACTGATGCATAGCACTTATTTTTTGGCAGCTTGGCAATAATAGAATGGAATTTTTTGGTCGGCTTTTTTCAGAAGCAATCAGGCTGTTTTTCTTCCTCTTCATTTCCTTGACCACTTAACGCGCAATTCAATAAATTTGTTCATCAGTAATTCTGGTAGCGCCGCTAAGCCAAGGCTTCAGACTCTAGGATGTAGCGTTTTCTTAATATTTTTCAAGGGGCCCACCCCTTTTTGTCATTGAGTTCCCGGCTCTGACTTAGGTGTTTGTATCGTTTTACGTAAATGCCGAGCCCCGTGCGGATTTTCAATGACGCTGACAATTCTAAGGCTAATCATCGCTTCTCTAATTGTGGGTCGACTTAACGCCCAGTTTTTTTCAGCTAGCTCGCGTTCTGAAGGAAAACGCTGTCCGGTAATAAATAGCACATCTTCAATCAGTCTATTGAGGTTGTTCTGCCACCTTTAAAACAAACGTTTTTCACTTTTAATTATTTGCAATTGTAAGCTTTTAAACCATTTGTTGGGAACCATCGGGCACACTCACTTGTAATAAAAAAATCATTAAGGCGGTGTATATCGCTCGTCAGAAGGATACCTTTTAGGCTTTTACATCATAGTCAAATTAAACTGCGGCCATTGAGCAGCTAATGTGGCGTAAGTGCTTCATATTAAGCAAACCAAAAGAAGTGCTTTTAGCTAGCAACAAAAAAATGACGCTGTGCACTAGTGGCAGCCAAATCTGCACTTCTTCGTTGTGAGTAAATGCTAAGCTCATCGCATATTAATTAAATGTCTGGTTTAAAAAGAAATCCTTATGAATAATCTAATTATAAGTACTTCAACATTGCTCGTAAATTGTGTTTACCACTGGTCTTCGCACTGACCAATGTTTTGGCTGTGCGGAAAAAAGCGACTCTTTCCATTGCCCAAGGGTAGCGGTGGATCAATCTTCCGCTCGGTGCATGATTTATCCCAACGGTCATGATTGCCCCTGCGATTGGCTGGCCAGACAAAGTAAAACCAACGGCCTCACCGGGCACTCAAGGGTTGAGGCTTTGCCGAGGGAACTCGTGCATTCTCGTTGGAATATATACCTACCAATGGTGATGTATTGTCGCTGAAAGTAATTCGCCTGCTCAGCCCCGAAGAATAAAACAAGGTTTAAAAAGTTTGGATTGCTGGCCTCGTTATGAAAAGAGCCGGTGCGGGTTGCGAGTGCAATCGAATTAACATTAATTAGGATACAATGGCGATGGCGTTGCCGATCTGCGCAGCGTTTTTTCTTGAAGGACTCAATTCGCCTTTTGAATGACCATTAATGGCTCTACACTCTACTGTTGGCCTAATACCGGATGCCCGTGCTTGCGCATTTAACTATCAAAAACAGGACTGCACAAATATAGGCCGAGCAGGGCACAAAGCTAGTGGATTTACCGTGCTGGAAATCAATCATCATTGGACCAAAAACCTCATTGCCAGTTTTCAGATGGTAATACCTGTATGTGACGATTGGCTCAAACCAGTAATGTCGCTGAGCGAGGCCATGGACGTAGAGGCAGAGCGTGGCTGCTATTTGGCAAGTTGATGTCAATGCGAGTGAATACAAGCTGGTTTGCTAGCGGATGCGTAATCCTATGGATTGGCCCTGGGAGCCAAAAACCGGGGCACTTTGGCGGTGGTTAATGAACGGGATGAATTAGGACAGTGATTGTAGTACCTGATTTACCTCACATCGGTTTAAAGAGGGCGGCTTCTAACGGTTGGCCTTATAGCTTATTTTGGTCAACATATCGATATCGCGAGTTACGCGCTCAGAGGCCCTGAATTAGTTTGCCATGGCTATTGCGCCCGATTACGGCATTAGGCGCTCTACTGGCGCCTCTTGGACTTGCTTATTCTGCCAACAATAGTCTGCCAGAAAAAACCCGGCCCCCATTTGGGCTTTTTTTTTTAAACTGGGGTTTTTTAAAAAAATGTTTTATTGGACAGCAATGGCTCATGGAATCGCCGTCCACACAGTGGCTATAGGTGTTTTTTGTTGGCCCTTTGAAAACGGAAGCACAAGGGCCGGCAATAGGATTGTATTAACGGGTTTTTCTGAGTAAAGATGGCCAAAGCCATGGCCGACGGTTTTTTTCGGCGTGGCTTGCTGGATCTTAGCGGTGCATTATTAGTTGCCCGATTGATGTAAGGAAATAACTATTTGGCGGGGGGGTTTTTGGGGGAGCGCCTGAGTAATAGGACCAATGTTAATAACTAGTAAAAAACGTTGAATAGTGCGGTAAAAAAGTAAATTGCATCAAAGCAGACTAAAAGTCTAATATGCGGCTGGCGGGTTATTAGTTGAACCTGCAGTCGTTTCTTTTTTGCCAATAAGTCAGTAAGGCAGTAAGGCAAATTTTTATAGTGTCGCCTCTATGTATTAAATCTGTCTTTAGTGAATTTTTATTTACTGAATCAGCATATTTCTGGCTTTTATGCTTATTTAGTTGGGTCTTCATCATTAATTCGAAACAATTTGCTTCAGCTATGATTACAGCCAATTAAGCTGAGTGATAATACAATGACCATGGTGAAAAGGGGTGACGAAATTAAACGCATATTGGGCGACAGAAAACGTGTTTTTTGCCTTAAATATCGTAGTGGACTTACGTTATTGAGTAAATTTTGGGTTGTTTTACGCTCTTTTAACTATACGTCCTGCAAATGTAATAAAAATAAAAAGATGAACATTTTAATTAACAAAAAATCAATAAATTAGAGGCATTTAATTAGCTGAAAACGATTTAAACATGTTTAACCTGTAAGCCTAGTTCATATTAGTAAGAGATTGGTCTTGGCATTTGTAGGTCACCCCAAAAAGATATTGCATGGCTTGCAAAAGTCTCTCCAGCACAGATCATACCCCCGAGTAATTATGTCGCACAAGAATTAAGTATCAAAAAAATGACTTTAAATAAGGGTCAAAAAAGAATTATGTTGATTGAAATTGGGTACCGGCCCTAATCGAATTGAGCGAGTTTACGCACGGCGAAAAGCGGTAATATCATGGCTATCATTCCCTGATATTACTAAAATCATGGAATGCGGGTTTATTCGAGCTATAGAACAAGGCGCACAAAAGTGCTGGTTACTCGATTTTGTTAGGTGATTAACCCAGGTTTAATCGAACGTCGAGCGTCACTACGCTGACTTAGTTACTCGGGACAGGCTGAATGGGTCTTATTATTTTGTTCACGTATGCCATTTTAAGTTGTCCACTTTTAACCCTTTAGCGGGACAAATTCCGCCCATGGTGAACGCTAATGAAAGGCATGGATTAATGATGAAGTTGTGCAAGTGCGGTAGATCACGTAGCCGCAGCAAAAACGGCAGTGAATTATTTGATAGGTGAAGGGCACAAGCGTAATTGCCGCTATTACGCCCAGTGATATTGCCTAGTTCAACGA
>Ga0163217_1029161_pt1 | contig 13209 bp, 15 predicted proteins | sample SynspAceP_FD_185933 | JGI IMG/M metagenome (GOLD analysis project Ga0163217, IMG submission 185933) | Saline lake microbial communities from Ace Lake in Antarctica - Synechococcus sp. Ace-P (PacBio error correction) | ecosystem: Environmental > Aquatic > Non-marine Saline and Alkaline > Saline ...
AGAGAGATAAATCGCCACGATCCGGCGTTGCCCTGGAGTTCGGCAAGCAGGGTCCTGGCGCAGAACTTCCGGCCCCAGGCTGCGCCCAGCATTGTGGCTGGGGGTTGGGTTTTTCGGCTGCGAGCAGCATGCCTTGGCGGCAGGGGCCCCTTTCGGTAAGAGCCCCAAAGGGCTCCCACACGGCAAAGCGGGCCCATTGCCCCCTGGGAGTCCCGCCGGCGGGTAAGGGCGAGGCGGCCCCCTCTGCAAGGGCTCGGGCAGGAGTTGCGGCCCCTCGCTGCCGGAAAGCGGCATGGCCCTGGCGGCAAGATTGCGCAACAGGGCTTGGCCAAGACAAAGCACTCCAGGCCCTTTTCCCGCGCAGAAAACGGCGTGAAATCCCAAGACAAGGCTTCGCCCCCCAGGCTGGGTTTGCCTGCTCAGGGTTTCCCCACCTTGAGCGGCTCACGGTTTGGCGGCCTCTTTGCGAGCGAAAAGCGACCCAAGAAACAGCGGGGCCCCTGTAACGCAAAAAGGCAATCCGGTTCACAGCTTTCCCTGGGCCTAACTCAGCCCTTGGGCCCTGCCTTCAGCCTTTGGGCATGGAACGCCAGCATGGCCACCAGGGTGCGAATGGGCATCCTCCGCTGTCGGTGAGGGTGTGAATCAAACGGGACGGCCAACGGTTGCTGGCCCCGTCCACCCTCCAGTTTTCCCATGGCCTCCGGGGAGCACCTGCAGCATCCCGGGCCCGACTGGGGGGCTTCAACGCCAGCCGTAATGGCGGGGTAGGAAAGAGCACCGCTTCGGCATGGGTCGTTTGTTCAAATCGTGCAGGCGATCCCTTGCGCTGACCCATCGGGAGTGAGTGGATGCCGGCGGGCCATTGCTTCCAGGTGACAGGGGAACCGCCGATTCTGGCCCGCCCCCGGCTTTCAGCCGGCACCCTCCGAAGCGGCTGCAGAGCACAGTGGCCAGGCGCGTACTGCTGAAGGCCAAACAAAATCGCCGGCCCAGCACAACGAACAGGCCATGCGACACCACGGATTTGATTGCGTTCGTTCATGGCTCTGGGGGCAAATGGGAAAAGCAGGTCGCCTCCCATCTTCGGGCCCCTAAGCCCCCCCCGACCAGGCCAGCCGGGCGCTGCCCCAGGGCCGAAGACAATCCCGGACGGTTGATCACCGGCACAACCCCAGGGCCTGCTGCTCAGTCCGGCGCACTGGGGATTGCGGGCGCCCGCCACCGAGGGTGATCAACCCGCCCGAATCGCTGGAGCCCAAGCGCCTGGCAACCGTTTTGCCAGCCTTCGGCCTCGATCTGGGCCCCATCCCCATCCAGCAGCCCCTGCAGAAAACAAGGGCATCGCTCACGAGGCCCCTGGGACCCACACCGGCTGCCGAATCGGATCGTCGACGGGGAAAAGCGCTCACCCGCGGCCCCGGGCCAGCGGCTGGAAGCCTGGAGGCCGCTCCGGCCGGGCTGGGGTCCGATCTGGCGGCTTAGCTTTCGCCAGCTGCCGATCGCTGAAGAACTGGCGTAATACCCGCCCAACCGCTGTTGGGAGGCTCCCCCCACAAGTCCAGGCGTTGATCCGCGTGCGACGCTCACCCCAGGGGCCTGGAATCGGGCCGGTCGACGAACTGTTTGAGCACGCAGCGTGGTGCCCAGAACGGTGAGGCCGTCGCCGCTTCGCCCAGGCGGCAGCCAGCACGGCGGCAATTGGCATCGGTGGTGCCGGCCACCACCTGGCAGCTTCGGCGGCCAGGCCCAAGGCTGTCCGCCAGCGGGTTCAAAGCTGCCGGCCCTCTGCCGCTTGGAACCACCCTCAGGTAGGCTGCGCTCCAGGGTTGATCCAGGAGTGGTTCCCAGCCAGCGCCCGCCGTGCTAAAGATCCCAGCCCAGGCGCAGATTGTTGCCTTCTTCGCCCCAGCGCCAGTGAACCCAGCAACCAGCCCATCAAGCCAGTCGGCCTGATGGCGGGAGCGGAAAGGCCACCCTGGGTGCTGGTTTGATCAGTCGCAGTGCCCTGGCCAGACCTGCTGCTTGCGCCTCGCCGCCGAAAGTCCCCCCCGGCCGACCAGGGCCTGGAGCCTGCCGGCCTGCTCGGGGCAGGCCTTGTGTAGGCCAGGGCCTCAGCCAGTGCCGAGCCTCCCGGCCGGCAAGAGACAGCAGGTGCCGGATGTGCCATCGAGGCTTGATCGCACACCAACGCGACAGCGCAGTTTCCCTGGGCAGGGAGCCCACCAAGGCCAAACCAACCGAGTGCGCCATCCCTTCAGGATCGGGAAAGGGTCGTCCAAGGCCAGAGCCCGTTGCAGCCACGAAATCGCGAAAGACCTTCAGACCATCAAGCGAAGGCCTCAGCGCCACTGCATGCGAAATCAACGAGCCCAGGGCCAGGGTGTCTGGTGGTGCCGGCCGCAACCATCTCCGCTCAGATGGCGCTGCCGGCGGCAATCTTTCCAACTGTGGCCTTGCGCAAGACGTGGCGTTTGGCCTCCACGTTCTCCCAAGGGAGATTTCAGATCATTCCCGGCCGAAATGCCCAAATAGGCCCGCCACATCCCTGGTAGAAGCGGCGTCCGCGCTCCTGGGAAGGGTGCCGCAGGCCAAAGCTTTCGAGGATGCGCCGGGGCGCAGATCGAAGTGCTCCTGGACCAGGGCGGGAGATCCTCGGTCGCCACAGCTTTCCAGTGCCCGAAGCTCTGCACCAGGATGCTGGTCGCCCTGGCCAGCCCCGAATGGCATAACTGAGGCTGCACTTCATAGGCGCTCGGCCAGGCCCTGCCGCCCACCAGGCATCTTGGCCACATGGCGGGCCGCATAGGCAGCGAGGGCGTCCACCTTGGGTGGGATCCTTGCCGGAGAAGCACCACCGCCGTGCGGGCGGTGGCCGCCGTAGGTGTCCAACGATGATTTGCGGGCCGTCAGGCCCGCAATCGCCCTGGGCCCCCCCACCACGAACCTTTTGCCGGTCGGGTTGACCAGAAACGGTGGAGCCGCGATGCGGGCTGGATCATCAATCGGCCCGGTGGCGGGGACGACGACGTGCCTCCCAGAAGGTCCGTCGGCGATGCGCCGCTGCAGGCCGGCCTCATCACTGATGCCATCGATCACGGCCGTGTGCGGGTGGAGATCAGCAGGGTGTCGATCGCCACCGGTCGATCGTTCTCGTACACGCGACGCCTGACCTGGGTTTTTGCCCATCGGGCAGGAGATAGGGACCAGCGGCCGTTGTTTGGCGCACCTCGGCCAGGCTTCTTGGCCAGCCGGTGGGCCAGGCTGAATCGGCAAGGGGCCCATCAACCTCAGGTGTTTCGTCGCACGCGAACCGAACATGACCTTGTCGCCGGCGCCCACCTGGTCGAGCTGACTCCGGCGTGATCGTCGGCCTCGTCACCCCTTGGGCGATTGTCCTGGGATTGCTGATCGAGTGCCACCAGCACGGCGCAGCTGTGGGCATCGAACCCACCGGCCTCTGGCTCCGCTATAGCCGATCTGCCCTCGGATCACCCCGCGCGCCAGGGTCGTGAAGTCGACCTTGGCGTGGTGCTCACTTTCGCCGGTCAGCAGGCCAAAGGCCCTGCTGTTCAACAAACCGTTTCACAGGCCACCCGATGAGTGGATCGATGCTGAGCAGGGCATCGAGAAACGGCATCAACTGATCTGATCGCAGATTTTGGTCGGGATGCCCTTCTGTGACCGAATTCAGAGGTGAAGATGTAAGGCTCAATCAAAGGATGATCCAAGACGTTGGCCATGAGCTTATCGCCTGTTCCAGCATCCTTTCCTCACATCAAGGCTTGGCCTGATTCACTGTGCCCGCCGCCCCCTGAACTTGTTGCTTCAGGCGTCGATTGGCTGGATCTGGCCTGCCACCGTGAGGCTCCGACCAGTGATCGATCAGCAGGTGCCCGCCGGCCAGCTTCGGCTTGGTGGCCCAGCCGGACCGTGTAGCCCAGTGCCATGGGGAATCCCCGGCCGCGACCGCCAAGGCTAGATTGCGCTGTCGCGTCGCCGATCAGCGCGCAAGCGCCAGGTCAACGCCCAGTTGGGCGCAGAAGTGATGGACCGGCCAAGGGATTGTGGGTTGGCCGGCAGGTGATCGGCGCTCCAGATGCCCCGGATGTGTTTTCTCGCAGGCCATGGGCCGCATAAGGAAGTGCTGATTGCCTATTGGGTCTGATCGTTGCTGATCACCCCGAGGACAACACCGGCCCGATCGAGAGCAACAGCAGTCGGCGCAGCCCTTTGGTGTCGGGGCGGGAGCTGGTTTCGCTGCCAGCAGCCGCGTCGATGCTGTCGAAGAGGATTTCGCTGCGATTCCAAGGCCTCAGGCCAGCCAAGACCCACCTGGGCGAAAGCCGTTTGCCGTGGCGATCAGGTTTGTGCATCCTGCTGGCCACAGCGTGAATCCCGGCCGATCGGATGCCGCCAGCCCTGACGCCATACGGCACTTTCCAGAAAGATCCCGAAAGCCCTTGCGCGATGGCCCTGAACCCACCCTGGCTTGAGGCAGGCCGCAAGACCTGGCTTCCAGCCCAGGGCAAGGCAAAGCTGGGTTCGCTGCGGCTCATGGTGCGTCCTTGTCGAAAGAGGAACGGCCTGAAGCCAAAACCCAGTGGAACACCCTTTAAGCCCGGAGTTGGGCCACCGGCCGCCACGGCAGACCTGGAACGGCTCAGTCGGAAGGGTGACACCCATCGGTTTCGTTCTCTTCAAGCCTGCCTCCAGCAGCAATCTGCTTGTTAGCGGGCCGCCAATCTCCTCGGCCTTGTCGAACACCTTTGGGGGTCGGTGAGCATGTCAACCGGGTTGCCGGCTCGCAGGGCCTGGTGAGAGCGAAATCCGACCCCGCTCGCGTCCGCAAGGTCGATGATCATCACCTTCATCTATCATTCACGATTCAGCACCGTGTGAGGTGTTTCGATGTGCCTCGTGGCTGATCTCAGAGATTGTGCAGCAGAACCGCTTGACTCCACCGATGTCGATGAAGGCCGCTAGGGCTTTGATGCCGCGGACCGGTTTTTCCGAGCACTACCTCGCCCACTCTTCGAGGCGATTCCATCTTGCGCATCACCAAGGCGGCGGCGATGGCTGAGCAACCAGGCGGTTGCGCTCTTCATCGACTCTCGCAGGAAACTTGAGGGGAAGGAAATCGGCAACGAGATCTCCTTGGGCTTGCGGTGCTGAATGTGGCTGCCTGGGGATGAGCCCCTGAGGCTTCCACCCGAAACCAAGGGCACCGCCGGCGGTTCGGTGGCGAAGACTTCGCTGTAGATGGTGCCCGTCTTCCTTCTGGAGCTTGACGCACCCGCTCCCAAGGCCGCGCTGGTATTCAATGCGGCGGATCGAGAGCGAGGAGCTGGCCCCGTCCTCGTCTCACTCACTCCAATGATGAACAGAAAACAACTCGACGCACCTCGGCCAGGCTGCAGCACATCGCTGAGAGCCTCGAACCGCGGTTGATCGAGACTCTCCTGCAGGGGCATGAAGGCGGGGCCGTTTTTGGCGCCGATATTGTCGATCATGGCGCCCTTGGGCTCCATGGCGAAATACCGTGCCGTTCACAACAACATCACCCGGCCTTGAAGTTGTAGTCGTACTTGCTGAAGCAAAAGGGAGGCGAAACTCATCAGCGTGAAGGCCGGCGCTCCTCAAGTCACGGGAGACGGCCCGGCTGCCTGGTCAATCCGCAGTGGGGAACCCTCTTCCGGGAATGTCGAGGTCCAGATCTGCCGCTGGTTCGTTGGCGAGATCCAGATTGGCCTCGTGATGCTGATCTCGAAGGCACGGTCATGAAGGGATGGCGGTCTGCCTTTTGGCAGAACGAGGGAGTGGTGCCCGCTGCCCGCCGACAGAAAACACTGACCCATACGATCATACAAAAGCCCCCTCTGCGCAGACCAAGCTCAGCCCTGGGCTGATCAACGCGCCACGACCCGCCAGGCTGGTGGAACTGCCATCGCCCTGGGGCCGTTGACGTTTTCGCAGACCTCGAGGCTCTTTGCAAGGTGTGGCACACCGATAAGTACGTGGACTGCCCTGGCAACTGGCGATCAGGACGGAAGCGAAAACGCAGCGTAGGCCACTTCGTTCATCCTCGCTGAGCTGGTGAGCAGAACGAGTTGCACCAATTTCCGCTGTGCCTGACCTCGGCGGGGCCTGTTGCGCTGCTGAGCAGCATTTCGGATCTCATCGACCCACCAACTGCAGCGCTGGCGGCTCGAGGCCGGTTTTTTCACAGGCCGAATCAAGCCATTGAGAAGCTTGGAGCGATTGGAGAAGATTCCCGGACACCGTTGCGTTTGATCACCGTCACCGGCACGTTTTCCGACCCGCCTCGTAGGTCCGTGAAGCGAAAAGTCACACTGCAGGCATTCGCAGCCGCCGCCGCACACTGCGGCCAACTGTCAGCGGAGCGAGATTCGAGCACCCGGCTGGTCGGTGTGTTGGCAAGGAGGGACATTGCATCCCAACGGACGCCCAAAAGTTTGACTCAGTGTAAAACAGTAAACTCTCGAAATAAGAAGGCTGTTGTTGCAGTCGTTCTGGATTCCGGGAACCGGCACATCCTGCCTGTAAGCCACGAGGCAGCCAAAAACAACCCCCTTGCCGAAGCAGGGGGGTTGGAAGTGAGGGGAGAACCCGGTGGTTCCCATCGGTGTTAACTTTGCCGATCTATTGGGGGGATCGAGTCGGGAAAGGCGAATGGCGAGACGCGTGGGCCAAAGGCCAAGGTCAGGAACATGGGATGTAAGCAAAGCTTTCCATCTGGATTCTCCCGGGAGTGAGGGGATCAAGCTTGAATCGTGCTGCCGGCAGAATGGTGTGGCGCTCTGGCCGTCCGGCGTGTGGTTTTGTCGCCCGCTTCCTGCGAAGAGACCGAATCATCTGCTGCAACGAGATCCGGGGTCGAATGCCGGCAAAAGCACATCCCGGTAAAAGGGTGCGGGCCCCGTGCCAAGATGTGGTTCCGAAGAAGAAGAGCAGCGCAAAGGTGGCGTGGCCGAAACGTGAACCAGCCGCGAGGTGAACTGCGGAAGGTGCCATCGGAGTTGTAGGTGGTGCGATCGATTCGAAGGCCTCAAACCCAGTTCGCCTTGGCGGGCCAATCGCTTGACCGCGGCCAGGTTCGGTTGAAGACCTGACCATTGAGGGCTCCGCCATAGACCGCGTGGCGGTAACGCCGGTCTGGCTCGAAGAATACTTGCCTCGAGCGTCGGAAGGGATGTCGCCTGACCGAATGCCCTGGCATTCTTCCAGCACACCGGAATTCCTCGAAAGAAGTTCGGCAAGCGCTCACTTCAAAGTTCACGTCCTTCCTGATCGGTGAAGCTGATATGGGCCGACTCCAGCCTGTGGGCAGGCCGTCCACCCATTGACCATGGGGCCGACACGGAACAGGCGCTCCCTTGCAGGAACTGTTCCGACGGTTAAGTCAAAGAGGCGAAGCTTCTCAGGAAATCGCGGCAATAGGCTCTTCCTTGGAGGAACGCGTTATCTCGAAGGGCCCGTGCCACACGACGTTGAATTTCTGTCTTGAAGTAGCCCTGATCCCCACTGATAGCGGAGTGGGTCCGAACAACTCCACAGGAGTGGCCGCTGAGCCATACGCACAATCGTTCCAGCCACGATGAAGGCGGCAAAACACGGCGGCGATGGCACTGGCCAAGCACCGTTTCCGATGTTTGCCCATCCGCAGGGCTTTGTACAAGCCGCTCCGGTGGACGGGTGGTGATGTTGGAAAATGCCGGCGATGGATGCCGAAACGATCCCCGCCGCAATGTGGTGGGCCACAATTCCCCGACTGGATTGAAGGCGTGAAACCCTCGGCCCCCAGGACGGTTGCACCGCCTCGATGGTGGCCATTGAGTCCGTAAGGGATCCGGTGACCCACAATCCCCGGACAAAGACCCGGTTAGGTGGAAAGCCGCCGAAACCGAAGCAGCCAAGACTGCAAGCAGCAGGTGAATGCCGAAGATCTTGGGAAGATCGGAGCGCCGGGTTTTCAACCAGTGCGGGGGTCTTGCCAGATCTCCAGATCCCAGTAGGTCGCAGTGCCAGAATGGCGGCAGGAACAGCAAAAGACCGCTGAAGACAATTTGTGCTGCAGCGACCGCCTTCGAAACTCCAGAAACCGGGGTCCACCCCGTTTCACACGGTGACACCCAGCCGCTCCAGCCTTCCAGTCAACGCCAGGCGGGCCATGAAGGGCATGACGAACCATGCCCTTGGCGCCACATCGGGTTTGGAGAAACCTGAATCGGAGGGGTCGAAAATCGCGAGCTCGTAAAGAAGCCATGGGAGCCGGCCAAGCCGGCGCCAAGAGCGGTGTGCATAGTTGCACGCCAGTAAGCGCCCCGGTCCGTTTTGATCACGACTGTGTGCACCCGATACCAGGGCAAGTCCCATGGGGGTAAAGATCCCGGCGAAACAAACAGTTGCCAGCAACGCAACGTTTTAGCGGTGGACGATCGATTGGATCGATCCGTGGCTGATCGTAAGGTTTTCCTCGGTGGCATGGGGCGGGCGAACCGCCATCAAAGCTGAAAACGGCCCGTGACGTGGATCCTGTCGATTGACGCCAACGCGGGTTACAAATCCAAACCTCCTTCCCTGAGAAACGGGTCTGTCGCCTGACCCTCCATGGCCCTGATCCATTCGTCCGCGAGGGGCTTCGATGTGGAAAGTGCTTCCCCGGAGAAAATTCTGCGGTGAGGTGGCCCTGCCGCGAGGGCGTCGAAGCTCTTATGGCCTTAAGGGCAAGCTTGGCAACTGGCGGCGGCTTGCGGCCAGTGCATCCTGCTTTTGTGGGCGGTGGCCCCCGGGCGACTCCACCGGCTCAGTGACCGCACGAGCAGTGGAAGACCGCAAGCCTCCAAGAACCGTCCTCTCCGATTGGCGCCTGGCCTGTCAGGCCACTGTGAGGCACTCGGTGGTGGGTGCTGACCGTCCGCAGCTGGGGCTGCCGATGGTCCAGCCCAGCTGGAAGCGGCCCTTGGCTGCCCCCCTGCCGGCCGGCCCCACGCGCGTGCCGAGCGCCGGAGACACGTGAGCAGCAATCCGCAACGACCGCTAAGACAGCCCAGAAGGGCCGATAGGCCGGTGATACGGTCCGGTGACTCCTCGTCAACTACCGATGGAAAACCGCAACGATCTCGGGTTTCGTGGCCAAGCTGCTGTTCGTTTTGGTGCCGGGCAGTTTTTCTGATCCATCCTCTTTACATCAGAACGGCAACAGCCGCCAACAGGGCTGAGCTCAGTGTTCTTTCGGGCTTTCCCGCACCAGCAGCACGGGGGCCTGGGCGTGGCCCGGATTAATCGCTCACGAAACTGCCGAGCAGCCGGTCGATGTCGACCAGGCTCTTGCAACGAGAGGAACGCCCGGTCTTGGGAGGCGATCACGCAGGAGATCCGCGTTGACCTCCTTGGGCCGTCTCGCAGCCCGCGACCGATGTCACCGGTGCGGTGCAGCCCCCTTGACTCGCACACCGAAGCTGCGGGCGCGTTGGCACACCGCTTCTCGAGCAACGTTCATCGGCCGGGCCTTTTGCCGCCCGGCTGGGAACGATGTCCTTTAGCCGGCTCACGTGGACTCCCGTGAGCACGCCACCGGGAATGTCAAACGCACCAGTTCGCAGGCGATTTCGCAGAAGCGTCGTCTCCCACTCCGGTGGCCGTCAATCGCGACCAAGACTCTGTGACGTGCCTCAACGTAGAGGTCTCGCGGACCAGCAGCATTCGGCCGGGTGCGAGCTTGGAACACGACTTATTGGCTGGAGCTTGTTCGAGAGGATCGACTGCAGTCGACCCAGACCGCGCCGAGCCCATCTACGATCAGGTCCCGAACAACTCGAGCTCGTCGGCCACACCGTGAGCACGGTGCTGTTTGGCATCGCCCTGGCGGATTGACTGCGTTCTACCTCTTCGGGTTGAAGGCCAGGCGTTTGGTCGCGTTCGGCCACGAGCCCGGAGGCCCGCTGGCCATGCTCCTGAAAGCCAGCGCCAAGCCTGTTCGGTACGACATGGGGCAGGTTGAGGCGAGCCTGCCTGAAGGAAGGAAGGGCACGCAACAATGCGCACCTCTCCTCCGAACATTGCCGCTTACCGGGTCGGCGACAAAGATGTGCGAAACAGAAGGCCATCGGCGTTCTGAAGCAGCTTATGGCTCGCCCAAGGTCGGAGCCTGTTAGGGATCGCAATGGACGGAAAGGTCGTAATGCAGCCCGCAACTGAACCGCTGCCGTGAGTGGTGCCTCGTCCCGGCGCCTGGTGTTGCCTCCAACCAGAACACCACGGCCGGCGTCCATGTGGCATGGCGCCCTATCTGGGTTTTGGTTGGAGGAGGCCCGGGTGGAGCCCCTGGCCTCGGTCGGGCTGGCCTAACAGCGCGCTCTCGAGGCGGGGGCCTGAGCGCCGTGGTGGCCTTGGCGATGGATTACCGGCAACCCCTGAGCATGGCGATGCCGTGGGGTGGCGCAGCGTGGTGGAATCGCGCCCGGCGGCTACGTTGAATCTGGAGCAGCAGTTTCTCAATGGGAGGGGTGAACTGGCGGCGGAGGCGCGGGTGGAACCCTGGTGGTGCTGGAATCTTTGGCCTGACCGGCGGCAGCGCCGACTGCTGCGGCACTATCACCCGCCTGATCTGGAGACTGCCTGAAGGCCTTGGCGCTGGGGCCCTCCCGAAAGGATACCCGGAATTCATTATGCTTGTAGTATTTTTTGTACTGCTAAGTGAAGAGCGGAGGCCGTGGGCGATCTTGGTGGCCGGAGTGTTCCCCAGCTGCCTGGGGCCTTGGCCCCGCCAAGCCGAGCGCTCCTGGTGTTTGCTTGGAGTGGCTGCCCGGGGTTGGGCTGGCTCGCCTTGGCAGCTCGAAATCCGCCTTCGGCCTCGCTGCAGGCCCAGCCTGGCGGACCTCCGCTGAGCAGTTGCTCGAGCTGCCAGGGCTGGGGCGGAACCCGGGTGGCCACAGATCGAGGCGCATCGCCGCCGCTGGGGGGCGGATCCATGGCCGCAACGGCAATCTCCCGTTGCCCTCTCCCCCGGCGGGTGCTTCTCAACACCGGTGATCCGGCCTCTCCCCGGGCCCTGGCGCCAGTTGGACGTCCCACCCCTGGCACTCCTACTGGGATGGTCACGGCACGCTTGGCCGGAGCTGCGCGAAGCGCCTGGCCATTGCCGTGGTGGGAACGCGCCGGCCCCTCCCTGCAATGGCCTCTCGATGGCGCGGGGAGCTGGGGGCGGCCCTGGCCAAGGCCGGGCTGGCGCCCGTGGTGGAGTGTCCTGGCCCCGAAGGCATCGATGGGCCGTCCACCGCGGCTGCCTCGAGGCCGGCGGCCCGGCCTGTTTGCGGTGCTGGCACACCCTGGAGCGGGTTTATCCCTCGCCATCACGGCAAGCCTCCAGGCCGCCCGTGTCCACCACGGGCTTTGCTGAATCAGCGAGCCTGCCTGCGGGGCAAAGCGGTAGCGCGCGGGCAGTTCCGCCGCGCGCCAAACCGCTGCAGGTGGCGCTCTCCCAGGCCGTAATGTGTTGAAGCTGCCCCGAGCAAAGCGGTGCGCTCCACTCCGCCACTTGGCCTGGGAGCAGGGGCTGCCCCTCTGGTGTGGTCCCCGCCGATGCTGGCAAGGGCCTCAAGCCCAGCCGGTAAGCATCGGTTTGCTGTTGCCCGGGGGGGGCGACGCGTTGGCTTGCTGCCGCTGAATTCTGATCGCCCGCTGGGGGCCAGGGCCCCATGGGCTGCCCTGGAAAGAGCGGGGGTGGCCGCTCACTCCTGGGCCCGCTTTTCCAGGGGGGCATCCCGCCATTCAAAGCCTTCAGCCTCTGACGGTGCCCTGCTCGCTGCCCCGTGGGGGAGCCTCGCTGGCAGCAGCTCCGCTTGGCCCTGGGCCTGCCTGTCAAAGGATCTTCGTCGCCTCTCGGTTTGCTGGGCCTGGAATGGGCTGGCCAGATCAGAATCGGCAGAAACCCGGACTCTGGCTGGCGGACCACTGCGGGGGATCAGGTTTCTAGGCTGGAAAAAAATGACCAAGCCTCTCCTGCCCAGCGTCTGGCGTGGCACTTTTCAGGTGGTTGAAAAACCTCACCGGTTCCGAGTTGGCTGGCCCTGGCGCCATACCATGCTGGCCGAGGGAGGCCGAGGCCGCGTACGTTTTTTCGAGATTGGCTGCTGGATCTTGGCCGCCGGGTTAAGAGGAGCCGGAGCGTCAGCATCTCTGGTTGGAGTCCAGAGCGTGGCTGTTTGTTTTGCAGTGCACGTGTGAGCAGTTTGGCCGGGCTCTGGCTGCCAGGCAATTTGCCGGCGGCACACCCCCAGTTGCAATATCTGGGTCGGGCTCTGCCCCTGGCGTGATCCTTCGAGCTGCAGGTGGCCCCCGGCGGTGCTGACGTCCCGCGGCCAGGAAACCGAGCCATCTTGTGGATCTGGGCCCTGGAGCTCGATGGCACAACAGCAGGCGCCCGAATTCCCCAGCACCTCCGCTGCGCTGGGCCGACCTGGGCACCGGCTCCGGATTCTGGCGGTGGCCCTGGCCAGGGCGTTGCCCACCAAGCGCTGGGTGTGGGCTGTGGATTGTTCAGTTCTGCCGCCCTCCTTTCATGGCCGAGGCCAATCTTTTTTTGGCGGCAGGGGTTGCTGATCGGGTCCGACCTGCAAGCTGGATCGTAGGGTGGGGCCCAGGCGGCCCAGCCTTTCTCTTGTTTTTGCGGTGCCCTTTGATCTGGTGGGTGAGCATACAGAAAACTCCCTCAGCCTACATTCCCTCCTTCAACTGCTGGCGCAGACACCCTGGGAATGACGATATGTGCCTGGGTATCCGTCCTCCTGCATGATGAAAAACCTCGTGTTGCGCGGGCTCAGTGGTGGTGAGTGCGGTGAAAACCAAGGGGCGGCACTCGATGGCCTTGCGGCCTGATTGCCGCTGGTGCCCGCCAGCGGCTGGCCCTCCCGGGGGTGGTTGGTGCTGGAACATCCATCAGCGATCAAAGTGAGAGGGTTCATGGCGCTGTTGCAGGGCGTAGGCCCTTGAGCAGGTTGGCCCTCTGTTTTGCTGATCTCGCAGGGCCATGGCCGTTCAGCTGGCGGCCCCGCCCCCCGGGCCCCGGGGGGGGGAAAAAGCCTGCTCGATAACCCCCTGTCTGAGTCAGCGTGTCTTTCCCCCCCTTCCCCACCCCCCCCCCATGGGCGCTGTCTCTTCGCGCGGCGCTCCCGACATGGACTACCG
>Ga0163217_1002574_pt1 | contig 13208 bp, 19 predicted proteins | sample SynspAceP_FD_185933 | JGI IMG/M metagenome (GOLD analysis project Ga0163217, IMG submission 185933) | Saline lake microbial communities from Ace Lake in Antarctica - Synechococcus sp. Ace-P (PacBio error correction) | ecosystem: Environmental > Aquatic > Non-marine Saline and Alkaline > Saline ...
TTCTACATCAAGTTCGAGGAAAGTGCTTACGCGGCTGGCAATAACTTATGCGGCTTCGCACGGCTGGGCACGTTCGGGAATACGTCCCACCGGGGTATTCTTGGTTCGCCGAGGATGTGTGTACGTGACAAAGATGGGCGAAGAGAATCCGAATTATGTCCGCTATGGCGCGTCGAGGGCCTATGCCTGCCGGAGCCGAGCTGATCGCCAAGGTGCACATTGCCTGCCGAACCAAAGGTGACCGTATTTGGTCGTCTTCGCGAAGGATAGTCGGGCGTAGGTTTGTCGCTTCTGGATCGCCGAAACCGTTTTTCCGTGCTATGTTCGACCCGAGCAGCGGAACAGCGTTGAAGTCGAACCGAACAATAGAAGAATGCGTACATCGGTGACCGACAGCACGCGGTTTCGAGTTCGCACTGTGCTTTCAAACTCGGCATCATCGCGAAACGACCGGCCGATGTCGATTGCTTTAACACGCGGCGCAGAAGATAAGGACAAGTGTGGTTAATGAGGTGATCGTGCTAAACTGCGCGGCGATGTGCGCTGCGGGCAGAAACTGGCAGACTCGGGGAATCGATATATCCTATTTCGCCGACGGACTGAAATAATCGGCCGGGCAATGAATGATTCGCGGGCCGGACTTCCTTACATTCGCTTTCCGGTTCCGAAGACGCCGAGTATGGTTAGTTCGAATCAACGACCATCTGAATCGCGGCGGTCCGACTTGGTTTAATCATCACAGGATTGAATCACAGTCCGGTTTTGCCTGCTTTGACGTCTTGAAGATCTCCTAGGTCGGAACAGCTACGGAACAATTAATACAATGCACTTACGATAGTTTGTTTGCCAAGAGAGAAACCGATTTCGGCACCGCATGATCTCCGCCAATCGCCGGGGGAGCGAATTTCGGCGGTGACCTTGATTTTGACCTCGGCGAGAAATCTGCCGGCTGGAATCACGAATGCATGGCGACCCGATGTCAGGCGAATCAGAATACGATGCCCGGTTGGTTTTTCGAGGCGAGCGCCGATGCGGATTGATCGGCGTGTTGGTGGACTTTCTGGCAAGGCACGCTGACCCGAATCAGAAACATTAGCGGTGGCTTTTTGAAAACCGTGCCGACTATCAAATCGGCGAACCCGGGTCAATCACTGTATCGGGCTGGAAAGATGTCGACCGACTCGCCGTTGCGGTCGTCGATACTCGAAGAGTTCCATTTCGTGATCCGAACAGATCGGAAGGCAGAGGGATCAGACAAAGTGAGATGTCCAGACCTAAAGCTGGTGCGAGGACGGTTCGATGAACTGAAAGATCGTCGCACTATAAAAAGGATAGGCTGGGACGAAGACATCGAACGTGGCAAAATTCCCTTTGCGTTCCGCCAGAGTCGGCAGAGCCGGGCCGCCGGCGTGAAAGATCCCAAGGGACAGATGGAAGTCGTGGTACCCGATCAACGCCACGCAGTTGCGGAGATTAAAAAGCTGGACGCTGTTTTCGCGCTGGGAAGTTCCAGGGGATGTGGGCTTCGAACGCAAAACTAAACGCCTCTTGAATGTGACGGACGCGTACGTGCGGTTCGAGATTCAGCGAGGCCCGCTTGGCGAACAGGGTAAAGAGACGTTGGTCCTGTGGCAAGCTGAACCACACAACAGCATTCGATTGGTGACGCAAAAGCGGAATTGATCCGGCATGCTCCAAAGGTATTGATCGAACCGATGACGTTTTTCCAAGAAGGACACCGTCCGAGCTGATGTCCAAGGTTCACGACAGAAGGCGATAGTCCCGATCGGGAAGCACGGTTTGTTTTGTCAAGTTGACGATTCCTCAAAAATGGCGGACGCAATCCGTGAGCCGAGCTGGGAACGTCTGAATTGGGCAGATCGAGGCCGCTGCCCCCAGCGGTGGCCCCCGCTCCCACGCCGACGCAACACCGATGCAGCCGCCACTGCGGAAGTGCAACGGCTAGAACCCGCCAAAGCAAACGCGGAGCCACACCGCGAAACCGTAACGCGAAATTAGAAAAGCTGCGATTAGCAGCACAGCAACGTCAAGAAGCGAAACAATAGTCCGCGAACGCCGTTCGCGGGGCAGCATTCACGCGTACTCCGACAACCATCGGTTTGTAACGAAAATCCTTATGATGAAATCTACTTCCTCGCCAGTCTCGCGATCGCCATCTTTCACGTCCGTGATCGGCTGGCCGAAACGTTGAGCATTCCGCAGGCCCGTCATCTGCGCGGCCGCCTTTCGCCGGTGTCGATTCGCGTTTAACGCCGACGAACGTCGACTTGGCTGACGGGCGAAGATCGTGTCATGCCGTGATCGTGCCGTCCGGTTTAAACCGGCTGATGGCATTACCATGAACGTGACCGGCTGAAGCGCGAAGTTGGACGCTTTTCCCCCGATCCATGCGTTTGACGGCTCGAATCGAACTTGCGATCTCCGATCGCTGATGGCACCACCGGAATATGAAGGGGTCGAGTTTGCTCTGGCCACAGGCCGCCGTCTTGCCAAGTTCGTCCGTCTGACTCCGGTGGCCATCCCCACCGATGCAGTTTTCAGACTTGAAACGTGATGCCCATTTTGAATTGCGATCGGGCTGCATAGCAGGCCAGTTGGCCCACGCGTGCGGCTGGCTAAGATGGGTTCATGCTGTCCCTGTTCGGCTACGATTCCAACGGTGACCATTTTCCGCTTGACTCGACTAGGTTCCTGGTCGCCGTATTCAACCTCGCTATTCCCGAAGAGAACCTGCTGATTCAAAAGTCCGTTCGGCTCGGTGCCTCATACCGTGCGGTAAGCGGTTTGACTGGAACAGCGAGTATGCAAAGACGCTGTTGCGTTGGCATCAAGCCGGGGCACGCCAATGATTTAGGCGATGTCCTAGCGTGAACCAAAGTGAGGTCTTCACCGAAACCAGCTGTTCTGGATGGGGAAGGTGCAACCCAGCAAGTCACCGTTCGCAGCGCCCACTATTCCGCGATGGCACCGATCGCGACGTGCACGTCGCTGGCCGCGTTCTTATCCAATAACGACAATTCCGCCCCGATCTCCAGCCGACGGAAGTCCGTGCACGGCGCCAAATGGTGGCCGAGGCCCTTCATCATGGCTCGCTCGAACGCATACGGTCGGCTCGCAATTCATCGTGTTTGGCAAGGGCGGCCCCGTTCGAGGTTGGAACGACGCTGAAAGATTACAACTACGTCGACACTCCATATCGCATAACAAGCTTCGCCAAGCTGCGGATCAACCCATCGACGTTTGTTTCGGACGAAAGAGTATCCTGCGACGGGTGACGGTTGGACATCGCGGTATGCTGCCGACGCGCTGAAGAATATGCAAAATTCGTCACCGATACGACCCACTCCAATAACGCACAAATTGGCGTTGAATAGAACCTTCTGATCGAAAGGAGTTTGTTGAGCTATGGGTGATGAAATGGGCGGGAACTGCTGATGATTTCGTACCACGCGGCCGAGATCGCCTACAAACCGATCTACGGGTACTAACACGATTGGCTGCAAGAAGCGACTGGCCAAACAAGCGTTCCGATCGGAACAAGATGGTCCAAGAGTTAACTCGGAAGCAGTGGTGGTACGTTCGAGAACGCCGCGACGAACTAATTAATCAAAATGGAAGAACCGCGACCCGCTGAAAGGTTTCCGAGAATGTCGCACAAGTTTTTTCATGGGGAAAATGGCGGATTCTAATGCGCGCAGTGTCACAAACCATCCCGTTCGATCGCCTCGGGACGATTGGAACGATTACTACAAGCTTTCTCGGCGCTTCTTTTCACAGAATTGGTCGCAAGACGGCTGAGGACTCCGCGGGAAAGCGCATCATTTTCAAAACAAGTGCGGTGGGACGTCAACACCCGGTCGGTGGCCGGTGAATGGCTCCGAAATTTCTCGGAAGGTGACGTACCTGATGTTCGCTGGTAAAGATCGCCGCGTTGTGATGCGAAATTGGATGGCGTCGGACAGAGAACCCTTACTTCGCGCCGAACTTGCCCAAACATTGTTTGAACCACTTCTTTGGCAAAAGGGGATCACCAATGACGTCGACGAACCCAGGTAACGAGTCCAGCAACCCGCCTGTGAACGCGGAATTGCTGGCCGCTCTAATCGGAAAAGTTCATCGATTACAACTATGGACTTCAAACAGATCGTGCGAAGACATCTGTAGTCGCCGGACTTATCAACAGAGTACCGCGAATGAACGAAACCAACAATCGCGATCGATTCGCAAACTTTTCACACTCGACTTTACGACGAATCCGCAGCGAGATTCTGCTGGATTTCCCGTCACGCAAGCGACTGACACAAAGAACAAGTTTTTGGCGGATTGCGCTGGGTGCTCGTGCCGGTCCAGATTTCCAACGGCAACACGAGCACCTATTTTCTCAGACCCGTTTGGCCGAGCGACCTCGCGGGAGTGTTTGTTTTTCGCGAGGTGAAGATCGAACCGAATTTGGTCAAGCAGGCCCTCTCCATCTGCTCACGGTGAAAGATTGCCGGAAAAATCGCCGCAGGCTAAACTGTGGTTCGAACGACGTGTTGGCGAGGGGAAGAAAGCGGCGAAGAGATCATCGAAGAACTCTACGTTCGCTGCTTGACGCGAATGCCGACCGAGAGGGAAACCCAGAAGCTGGGGAAGCGATTGCCGCTTCCGCCGACGTTAAACTGACCCTGGAAGATACTTTTGGGCGCTGATGAATTCACGTGAGTTTGGTTGGTTTACACTGATATGGAATGCAATAGCCCCCATGCGACGACCTTTCACAATAATCGATGAATTCGCCTTGTACTGCTCTTTCCGCGTTTGCGGAAGAGAAGAAACCGGTGCCGGTGACGTTCGACGAACATGGTTCGCCCGATCTTCCAACAGAAGTGCGCGTCTTGCATAACCCTGACAAGAAGAACGCCGACTTGACCTGACCACTATAGCAGTTGGATGCAGGGCGGTGCGTCAGGCGAGGTCATGTGAAGGCGGGCGATGCTTCGGGCTAGCTTATCTATACAACCTGGTCACGCATGAAGACGAACCGTCGATGCGCGCGGAGTCTCCGAAGATCGCCGATGCAGAATGATGCGAGACGCTTCCGCAAGTGGAATTGACGGCGGAGTGCTGGAGCAAATTCCGGGAGGCACCGCAAAAAGCATCAAAGAAAAAGAAATTCGACATGGCGCTCGCGGCGCCGTCGACCGAACGTCCCGCGAAATTCCGATGCCGGCCAAGTTTGAGGCTTGCAAACCTGTATTGTTTCACGCCGACTCGCACAGCAACTGATGCGCTTGGCGACCAGTCCGTGGGGCACCGCTGGCTTTGCCGTCAAAGCAGTCAAAAACAAGTGCTAGCTGTACAAAAGCAAAACACTCGAACCTTGTCGGCGTGCTGCCGTTCCCGGAAAGGGACAGCCGGCGTGTGCTAAAGTTCAGTCGCAATGGCGGGCTTGTTGCTGTGCGGCGGCGGGGTTTGCTGGAGCCAGCGGTCGAGTGGTGGTTTGGAACATTCGTAGCGGTCAGCGGATTATTGGATCGGTGACGAAGCTGGACGGAGTGCTGGCCGCTGACATCAAGTTAGGATCAAACTTGATCGCACTCGGCGGTCGGCGAGTCGTGCGAATTTACGCGACTGAAACAGGCCAACTGTTACACGGAAATTGGAAGCAACACCGATGGGTCTACGGCGCTCGAGTTCCAGTCCCCCGATAGTGGTGTTGCCTGGCTACCGGCGATATCGCAACGAGAGGTCCTGCAAGTTTGGGAGGTTGGACGGGACGCGGACCATACTTGACCTTGTAAAGGTTCACACCTGCGGGCATCAACGAGCGTGTCGTGGCGAAGCGCTCGAACGTCGTTGCGTCCAGACAGCGAGGATTCGACGATTCGCCTATTGGGAATGGGAAAACGGGCGGCGAAGTCCAGAATGGGCGCGCACACGGCGCGGTGCGATGAGCGTCCGAGTTCTCTCGTGGACGGTAAGGTTTTTTTCCTGTGGACGTGATCGATACCCAAAGTCTGGGATCAAAACGGGGCGCAACAAATTGCCTTTGAGGCGTTCGGCGTTTGCGACTTGGCGTTGCAGGCGACCTACTTGACGAAACCAACGGGCGATTTCAGGAAGATTGACGCGGTGAGATTCGAAGTTTACAATGGGCGGCCGACGGAAACAAAACTGGGTCAACTGGTGATGAACGTGCCGCCGTTACAAGACGCGATTGGAATGAAGCGGAACCAGTTCTTTGGTGTCCAAACAGACCGAACACAAGCCGATTGCGGATGCTTACAAAGTCGCCGAGTTCTGCCCTTCAAGAAAATTCAGTGGTGACGTTGGCAACCGCGCCAGAAGATAGCCGCTGAAAGCAAGCCGAAATCAAGAATGTAACGGCGGCCCGCAGCTCACCGCAGCACAAGCAGCGATGACCAAGGCGACCGACGAGCAATGCGGTGGCGAAAGGGTTTGGCTGACAACACTTTTGGCGACGTACGGCATCACAGTAAGCGCGGAGAAAGCTGAAACCTGCGCCGCGCAGTCAGCGCTGGAAGACGCGAACTTGAAAGCGGGCCTGCCGAAACGAGCCGCACGCCGGCGGAAACGAAAGCCGGCGAATCCAGAAGGCGGCCAAAGTCGAATGCGCGGCAAGATTCGCCGCACTACAACAGGCCCAGCAGACACTGGGAAATTTTTTCTGTCCAGAATTGGCCCCGAGTCTCGCCTCGAAATAGCGGCTGCCAGCAGACCGAGCAAGCGTTGGTTTCCGACGCTGAAGCCTGCCGAAGACGCTTTTCAACGCAACCAGCAAACGTTTTGAGCAAGCAACGCAGGCGGTCGAGTCGGGCGAAAGCATCGGTGTCTCATGGACGAAATTGTAAATTTGATTTTTGACCTCAAGTTCACTGAAAATGAAGCAAGTAGCGAAGCGACGCACATCGAATTGCGGCTCACGAAGAACAAATCGGCAGTGCTGCAGGAAAGCCGCCGACATGGCAAAGTCGGCTGCCCGACAAAGCCGGCATTTGAAACGACGGCGATGCTGCAAGCGAGCTTGGTTGAAAAATGAAGTCGCCTACAAAACCGCCATCGCCGGGATCGAACCGGCTAAGCTCGCGTGCACTGGCAGCGTTGATCCAGCCAAAAACGCTGCGACCAAGACGTCCAATTCGACTCACTTCAGGTCTCCGCCAAACTAAACGAAGCGGTCGCGAAGGCAGATGAAGCCTAGCGTTTGGTAAAACGGAGGAATGGCAGTTTTGATCGCAACAGCAACGCGATTAAAAAGCCGGCAGTCGCCGAAAAGTTCCAAAACAACTTGAAACCAGCAAGGTTCCGACTGGGTCCGCAAAAACGCGGTCGAACAAGTCGCCATTGCGAACAGTGACGAAACTCGAAAAGCGGCAGCGGACATGCTTGCGGATGCAAGAACCGCTGAAGCAAAAAGATCGCCGGGCAACCGCAGCAATGCCACCGCTCGACAAAAAGGTAAGCGCTGATGCGAACCCAGGGCCGGTCGAGGCCGGACGCTAAAAGCGTGAAGCGAAGGCAAAAGGCTAAAGTGGAAGCCGTCATTAAGGCGATCGCGGAATTGCAGGCATCCCCATTTCAAGCTTGACGTGAGCCGTTACTAAGCGGGCTTCTGATTCCGTTCCATTGTGATCATGATCGAGGAACGCTCGAACGGGTTTTCAAGTCGGGTCAGCTAAAGCGGGTCCAGGCGCCGTTGCTGTGGTCCCAGGGTGAAACGGTTGGGTCAACCCGACATTTTCCACTGCCACGGAATCACCGAAGTATGGTAGACATAAGGGCCACGGTCCGACGGGCAAACAACACGGCTTTTCGACTTCGGCTGCTCCTCCAATCCTTGTAAACCAGCCTAACCGAAACGTCACGCTAGGAACGACATGATACGATTGCCCTCACGTTTGGTACGGCATTGTGCTGGCTCTTTTTCGGTGCGGCTGAAACGCTGGGCTGGTGAAGAGGTCCGTTTCCTCTGGCGGGAGCGGCGACGGCGATATTTCTCCCCGAACTCTGGCCGGCGTTGCAAGAACGGTGGTTTCTTTGCAGAAAGCGTAGATCGCATTTCGGATCCGCTTCACTGGCGCGTCGCTGGTCGTCAGCGAGCGGTAAGGAAACCATCGCGATCGTATTGTGGGATTCTGCATGTTCCCCACAACGCTCTGTGAGAATCAAACGCCGTGGCCTCGAGGACAGACCGGATTTCCGGAGAATCGTATCCTGAATCAAGCGCAACGCCATACTCCATACATGCGCCTCGGTGTGGCCATGTGTCTGGGAACCTCGGCACGCAGGCTACCTCAAGTTTGTGCCTGCCGAGGTTGCCCGAATCGATCACCGAGGCGACACGGGAGACTTCATGCCCGCGAAACTGGGCCTGGAGCGAATCGTCGACGTGCGAGCGCCGACGCTGACCATTGCCGGCGCTGGATCACGCGCAGTGATGCCTGGGAACGGATCCGTTCGGCGAACGGACGCGTTCGCGCCATGATGGCATCGCGGGCTATGCAGAATGCCAGCTACACCAGTCCCGGCGGGGCCGATCGATCCGTGGCTGTCGGTATTTGAGTGTGGTGTCTGCCAAGATGAATTCGCCGATCTGCGTGATGGCAATCTGTCGATGCATTATTTCGGTTCGTTTCTCGCGGCGGACATCTTTGAGAAGTTGCCCGTTGCTGGAACATCAGATTCGGCCAGATAAGTGAGAGGGCGTCCCAGGTTTTTGTGGGCATCATGTCCAGGGAACGAGTGCGATCTCACTGGATGGATTACAGCAAACGAATCGGTGGGAATCAGTCGGCAGCAGTAATTTCCGAAGACGTGGCCAGCGAATTCTGGCAGCATGGAAGACGAATCGAACTCGTAGGTACCTGCCATTTTGCCGATGGCCGCAGAAAGCGGCCTCATGATGCCGGCCGAACGCCATCCGCGGGAACGCCGTCATGGGCTCGGCCGATCAACGCAGGGCGTGGTGACTTTCCGCTCGAAACAAGTCGAGGTTTACGCTCAACAGGCAGATGGATTCACGACACCAAACCCCAGCGCGGAAGTGGTTCTTGCAGTTTTGCCATTTCGTATCGGGGAATTGGGAATCACTGCGATCCCCAACGAGGTTTTTGTACGGGGATCACCGGGAGTGAACTAAGAGGCAGAGTTCCCGCTTGGCAGCGACGTTTAAACCTGGAAACTTGCCAACGGAGCGACGGTTTACATTCCGCCACCGGAAGCAACATCTTCTGGGCGATACACGACCTGGCCGGCACGCACGGCGGGCCTGGACGAACAAGCCGAACCATTTGATTTGTCGAAACCTGCTGAGCTTGCTCGAAACGGTCGCCGGAAAAAAGCGTCGAGCGATGACGGATTCGCGAATCGCTCTAATGCTGAGCTTGTCACCCAACGCAACCAATTGCCCTACTGGCGGATGCAGACATGGATCGACACAGGTCCAAGGACTCGGTTGCTGAGAATCATTGCTCACATAACCGGGCCCGGTGTTGCTTTGTTTCTGCCCGGACCAAGTGGTTCCGGGTTCGAGACGGGGACTACTATGGAAACCGTTCTGTTTACCTTGCCGCGGACATTTGGAAGCGATGAGAACCGGTTCTTGGAAGAATAACAGTGTATCGATGTGGTTTCATCAATTCGCTGCCGGCGGATTGCTTCGCGAGACACGGTTGTCCCTCTTTCGACCGAAGCCGAGACGCTTCTGAATTGCCGGAAGCAGCGCTGGCGAAGATTCCGGGAAATTTTGGTTCTGCAAGTGGACGGGGAAGTCGTTCACCCGGCACCACCGGTCTCCAAGGGGCAAGCTGGCAACAGGGTTCACGATCGCAAAGAACAAGCAACGACCAATCCGTGTGTATTTTGGACGGCGGAGATCACCAGAGATTGATGCACGAATCGATCGCCGGGAGCAGTGCAGTTGCGATTGTTGATCGGCCAGCGATGGGAGTTCACGGCGACCTTGGAATGGCCCAAGTGACGAATGCGCTTTTATTGACGAACATTGCGGCCTGTCGACTCGGTCGCTGTACTCGATTCGGGCCATGACACCTCCAACCGCGTCCCAATCAAGCATCGTTCTCAGCCGCTAAGCCGACGGATTTTGCCCCCCCGGGGGGGCATCGCGACAACAGTACGCAACCGCGGGTCTTGGCATCCAAAGCCCGTCGCGTTCTGGCGACTGCATGACGAGTCGAAATCAAAAACGGCGAAAGACTCCGGCGGGAAACAAAACACGACGCGAAATACGAAAACGGATCGTCCACGGCTACAGTCGGAATTCGTGCACCGCGACTTTGGCCCGGCGTCGAGTCAAATCGCACGTCGTGGGCTGGGCAACACCTACAGTTCGTGGAGCTGTGGGTTTCGAAATGAATTGCCCACCCTTTCGCGTCACAACAGTGACGGTTATCTGTTTTCTCCCGAGCCGTCCGACAGAATGGAAGGGGCCATTGGGCGACAACCTGGGCGTCGGCGGCAAACGCATTCAGACCAGGGCAAACCTGATCGTGTTCAACGGCAACGAAACGGAATCAGTTGGTCCGCCGGTCGCACGGCAGATTTCCGTCGGAAGTTGGACGCATGTGGTCAGGTCGGGCAAGAGCCAAGCGGAATGAACGGTTTACTCATGGCGTCCCCACCCGGAATCACAGCGATTTGCCGATCGGGGTATCCGAAGCGTGACCAAGGACATTCTGCTGGGCGGACGCGTACCCGACAATTTCGCGAATCTTCAAGGCATGATGGAGGAGGTTGCGGTTTCTGATCGAGCACTGATGGCGCATCGCGGAGGTGGAAGCCACTTTTGCCGCCTCAGGGTAACAAGTGGAAAAAGCCGATGCTGCGATAGTCACTCCGCCTGCCGAGCCGACTAGCCACGGAAGTTGACCAGGCACTTAAGACGATCCACGTGCCCGGAGGGTTTTGAAGGTGCATACTGGTCGCCGCGGAACCCGCTGGTGATGGATCCCGTCGCGATCGATTGGGGGGCCCGACGGAAAGTTATGGGTTCGTGGAAAATGGCGGAAGTATCCACTGGGGGCGGACGGTCAGGGTAAACCTGGTGGACGAGTGCGGTTCCTGGAAGACACCGAGAGACGGACAGTACGACAAGTCGACGGCTGTTTTGCCGAAGGGGGCTGATGCTTCCCGGCAAACGGTTGTCTTGGTCTGGGGCCGTGGCATTCTGGTCAGGCCGCTCCCGGAGATTTCGTCCTATCTGGAAAGACACTTCGGGCGATGGGAAAAGCCCCGACGTTTTCGCCGCACTTTGTTTCGGGATTCATGGAAGGAAATCAGCACTGGCGCGTCAACGGGTTGCCGCTGGGGGCTCGACAACTGGGTGTAATTGGCCGCCAGCGGCAGCCATCACGGCGCTATGGCAGGACAGCCAGATCTTTCGCAGTTGACCCGCAAGCAGATCCAGATCGGCAGTCGCGACTTTTCGCATTCGCCCGGAACATCGGAGACAATCGACCGCAAGCGGAAACCGTCTCAGTACGGCAGAAACCGAGACCGACTGGGGGAACTGGTTCGGCGTGCAAAATAGGCCAAGCCGCTTCTGGCATACGTGTGGCCGATTCAACCAGATTCGCCGTAACCCGAATTTGGCTCCAAACGGATCCGAAGCACCAGGTCCGTCACACGCCCCTCAACCGCGAGTTTCTACCCAGCCAGCAATTGCAAAGCGGTATCACAACTTCAACAGTCTGGTCGATTCACCTCCCGCCCTGCGTCGCCCATGATCTATCGGGAAGCGACTACTTGTTCGATAGCGGGGGACCGAACGCACCTTTTTCACGTGCGAACCCTTCATAATCTGTTCAACATCACAACCTGAATTGCCGAGGATGGCGTACTTCCGTTCCCGTGCGTGGATCCCGCCGAACAAGAGACGGACTTCTTTGGCCAGCGAGGATCGCTGGTGCGTCCGTGATGGGCAAGAACCGTCCGGATGGAGCTTGTGGGTAAGTTTTGATAATGTACCGTTACATGATTCGAACACCCGCAGTGGCTATCTGCAAACGGCCTAGGAACGAACTTCGGCCGTGGTTGCCGATCCGGCGAGAACCGCGGACGAATCCTAACCGCGTCCCGTTTCGCATGCGATCGCTTCCGCACGCAAAGCTCTCCGCTCGCCGAGTTGTCCAGCACGCAGAACTCGTTCGCCCGCTCTTGAAAGCCCCTAACGTTGCAACGGGAGCATGTGAGCGACTGCTCGTCCGTGAGAAGGCCCGCAAGCTGCATTGAACCGCTCCAAGATTTGGTGGCAAACAGCCACAACCGCTCGCTCGCTTTCAATGCGATCTGGACCCTGGACGGTCTCGGCGTAACTAATTCGGCTGCCCACACTGGAAGTCTCGCTCGCTGGACAGTCCCAGGCGTCCGTACGTGGTGCGGGTGTGGCATCGCCATCGGAGTCGTCGTGAATGTTTAATCGTTAGTACGGCCCGCTGGTTCAAGCGACCGAGGATGGCAAAGTTTCGCTTAGAACTCGCCTCGACGTTGGGCGCGTAACGACAGCCCGGAAGCCAAGCGCCGGCGCTCGCCAGAATTTTTTTTTTTTGATGTTGAAACGGCGACAGACGAGTATGTTCTGGCGGCGCGATGAGTTCACTTAATCAGGAAATGGCGGCGGACCGTCCTGACGGGGCGCGATGCAGCTTTCGATGGCCGCATCGATCCGAAAGCGTTGAGTGCCCAGTATCCTGGACCTCATCGGACAGGCGTGGCGATGGGCGAAGAAAGATCCCTCGGCACGCGCTAGAACATTCATTGATTCTGATCTGCTCCGCCGAAACCGGGAGACAAAGACCGACCGAGACACAGGACGAAATCAGTCCGTGCAAGCCCGGTTTCCAGGCTTGGCAAGCGGTCCTGGATGGGCTTGCAGGCCAGTCGCGCGGACCTTGGCTATGAATTCACTGTCGAGCGAAGCCACCAGCGACGATCGACGAAACCATCTCAGCAAAGCGCGTACTGAAATATCGTAACCACAAGTACGCCGCACAGAAGGCACACGAACGGCTGAAAAGACGTCGGCGTCCGCCGCTGGTCCAGCTATTAGGACGTGCCCCGAGAAAAGGTCGGGCAAGAGGAATTTCGGCTGCTTGCAGAAACTGCTGGTTCTCATCGCCCGTGGTTTTCTTCAAACGGGCCGATCGTAACGCATCTATTCGCCCGCA
>Ga0163217_1020701_pt1 | contig 13208 bp, 8 predicted proteins | sample SynspAceP_FD_185933 | JGI IMG/M metagenome (GOLD analysis project Ga0163217, IMG submission 185933) | Saline lake microbial communities from Ace Lake in Antarctica - Synechococcus sp. Ace-P (PacBio error correction) | ecosystem: Environmental > Aquatic > Non-marine Saline and Alkaline > Saline ...
AAAAAAAGAGAGAGATGTGGGCCGAACAAGGTTCCATCGGGCAAATTTTTTTTTGAAAATTACCGGGTAAAATCCACCACCACCTACTGGGAATATCCTCCGGAATCCCAAGCGGGACGCCCAATTTAAACCCGCACCAAAGTGACGTTTCAACCCCGCTTAAACCGTGTTGGGGCACCTGTCAAGCTGGCGGGTGTAAATTTAGGTATCCAACCATCGGATTGAAGTGGTAAGAATCGTCCTATCTAAGTGACACTCACCCCACTCATTTTGGTTGTTGGTCACATCTTTCAAAAGTAATTGAAGGTCATGGTGTGAAACTAATCGCCCAATTTGAATTCGAAAACCGTAACAGAAGTGCAAGCAATTAAATAAGTCAGAACAGGATCATCGGGATTTAAATAAAAATCAATATCAACACCGTCGTCGCCAGCGGGGTTAAAATTCCATTTTCAAAGGACACTTCCAGAAAGTGGGCCCTGGGGCCGAGCCTGATGAATCTGGAAAATACGCACCGAATAGTGATACTTAACCGCAACTGATGAAGAAAGGTCCCGTTCTGGAAGTTAACTGGAAAAGCCAAATAAATGATCACTCGGTGGTATTGACCACAAAGTTTTTCAGAATTTAACTTAAACCATACCTCGCAAACGCGTTAAACGAAAAAGTCCGTGAGCCAATTTTCAGGTACCGTCCAAAAATAACCCATTACCTGGTAATGGCCAGATCTAAGGCCCCATTTGTTGGTGAACTGCCAAGCTTGCCTTGCGAAAATTGCTGGGCGACTTCTTTGGTCCAGCACAAACCGTCTCCTACTATTCGTTTTTATTACCACCGGCCAATAAACAGACGATGCAGTAAACGTCACCACAAATTCTACCCCGCGATTCTTTAAATCCAACCGTAATTACGTTGGCAATGTTTGTTTGGCTGTTTGTATCTTCTAAATCTCGTGTGCCCGCAATTTACGCCACTTAGTGGCTATATTAAAGACTTGTTTTATGCTCTCTATTAACCGCCGATTGAATAACTCATCGAGCTTAACGCTGAAAACTTCGCCATCCAAATTAAAGAAACTATAACCTCTTGAACTGCTTCCGCCCCATACTGACGCTTTCGACATGTCTCATTTTACCGCCGGTAGGCAATACCTGAGATTCGCCAAATACATCACCTTGAGCACGACCACATAATTGCCAGGCGGCATAACTTTTTCCGCTTGGTGTGGTGCATCCCAATTAAATTGGAAATATTTCCTGCCGCTTTGTGTGGCCGGCATCAATCACCTTGATCAACTCAACCCTTTTTCATTCTCAATACCTGATTTTAGGTTGCAACGGTTTGGCTCATTAATACCACACCCGATATCGCCTGACCTTCCAGCCGACATAAAACCAATGTCGCCCTGCAATAAAAACCTGTTGACCAATTAAACTTGAAGCTTGGTAGTGCCCCTGATTTGAGTATTGAACTGCAAAATTTCAAATTTGTATTTTAAGCTGTTCGATACCATCAGCCCATAGTAAAGCTGTCATTTGCGCCACCATTTGATCATTATCAAACAGGTCTTAGTTGGATCTTGATTGGCCAATTGCTCTGTCAAGCATAAGAAAAAGAAATCTTCTGCGACAGTCGTTGAATTGGCATCGTCTGCCACAGCTTGGCGTTTCTGTTGCCAGTAGTAAAGTCTGTACTAAACCCTTTTATTGAATGAATGTAAAAAAATCCACGGTTTATTCCTCTGAATAACTTGTCTACCTGCAAATACTAAAACTGAAAATTACGACCTTGAAACCTAAACGCAGCCACACTCAGTAAATAGGCGCTTTAGTCGTGTCCTGTCCCATTTTGTACATTTGTTTTCATAAGCTTTTAATGCCGACATCATATCGCCATCCTCTTTCAACAATATTAACGTTAGGTTTTAAAATGTAGCCATTTTCGTCAGCCACTGGATGGCCTGGACCTGTATTCGATTTGCAGCCGGCTTTTTGGGCTTTCAACTATGCCTAAGACCTGAACCCTTTGAGCCCACGTTGCCCTCCTTGTGCTGCCGGAGGCAGATTTCAATTCAGCGGCAAATACCGGATGGCGGGCCTTGTAAGTTTGTATCGTAACTGCTGCTGAACACTGTTCGCGTTGCAACATACTGCTTGTGGTATTTAGGCGCACATTTTTCAGCCAAAACTCATACCTGAACTGGCGGAATATCCATACTATTAAATAAACCATATTATGCGCCTCCAAATAACGCTTTTTTTCATGCCTTTAATTTTGCCATCTAAGATTGCAACCCCTGCCTGAAATAGCGCAGGTATTTATTCCAAAAAAAGGTATTTCGCTCAACTTGCCGTATCCACGGTATTTCCGTCGCGTGTCAGGCTGATCGGGAATGCGATACGAACTTGGTCAAATACCTTGCATAGACCCTTGCAAAATGCTTTCTCATTGGTTCGAACTAATTATGTTGTTCGCGCCATACTGGCGCCTTTTCATAACCTTTGAAAGTCAAATCTCGAGCTTTGTAAACCTGGGGTAATTAGCATTAGCGAGATTTCCAGCGAACAGTTTCCAAATAACGATCGGTGCGCACTTGGCATCGCTTTTTTGAGAAATCCCATTAATTTATCTAAACTAAATTGCCATTTTACTCTCTCCAGTTGCAAGAGATAAAGCAAGGTTTATGCCATAAACTAAAATGTTGGGTGAATTGAAAGAACGTAGATGATTCCTAGAGCTAGGATTTATTTGGACTTTTTTTGAGGTAGTACAAACCAGGATTAACAAGCGAATCCATAGAGAAATGTTCATCAAAATCGGAGATTGATTCTGACGCACCGACAAATAATTATGCCGCCATCTTGCAGCAAGCGGAATTTCTGCAGTAATCTGTTTTTTGACTTCTGCGAATGATCAACCTTTCGACAAAAGATAATGTCAAACTGCCCAATCGAAGCATAACTGTCTAATAAATTGAACTGGCGAAAATGTGGCCATTGCCCTTTGAGATGAGCTTTAACTCGAAATTTAGCATCGTCGGCGGGCCTTCAAAATATTCATGTTTTAATGATTCTGAATAGGCCCCGTGACAAGCCAAAGGTTCCGTAATTCAGCCATACGGCAATTTTGCAACATTTCTTCCGAAATATCGGTACTCTAATATTTGCGCAACCGGCTCGTAACTCGTCGCGTTTTTTCTTTTTATAATTAAGCGATAGTCATCCGCAAATGGGAAATAGGCTTCTGACCAGAAGAGCAAGCAGCGCTCCAGTATTTTTGAAGGGCCCTGATTCCCTATTTTTGAAATTGGGGTAAGAATTGTATTTTCAAGCCAGCTAAAGGGAATGCTATCACGAAAACCACAGCGTTTTCATTTGGTTTCAGGCTTCAATTGCCACTAACTGAGCTCTACGTCCTGTCGAAGGACAATCTTTTCAATCAGCTCACGAGTTTGTGTGCCCTGTGAATTTAACAATGGACAAAGGCGACTTTTTAACTAAGTATTGCTTGTTATCCCCCAGTACTATGCCACTGGCTTTTCAAAACTGGCTGAAACAACGATAATTTTGAATCACTGAATTGGTTTTTCGGACACCTGACTTCTCTAAATACAAACTTTTGTTTCAATATGCCACAAACCCACTATATACCAGGCCACACTTGTGCTTTCTTTTGTGTTCAATGTTTATTATCGAACAAAAATTAAACATGGGGGGGGGGCGTGGGGCTGGCCACAAACCGATGCTAGCAAAAAAACGAGTAATAAGAATTACTCGTTAAGCCAAACCATTTTAATATCAGAAGTCGCTAATTCATCAAGGGTTAAATTTTGCAATAAAGTCGTTCTGCGCCGACTTTTTGTACCATGGCCATGGTTAAACCACCACTTAAGATGTCTGCAAATGACGTGTAAAATTCTTAATTCGGGGTGTTGCGAATTTAGCTGTCAGGGTAATAACCATCCATCTCTGGCAATTCTATAATCTGGAAACTAACACTCCCGACTCGATTAGTAATATCGCCATATTTCCTGGCTGCGATTTCCCTGAGGCGATTAGAGCCTCAAGGCCATTTTTAGCTAATTCAATTTCAGGCCAATGTGCAGAAGGCTTTTCTTGACTTGATTACGTGCACTGACGAGTCATCGGCAATGAAATATATTTATTTTTTGTTGTTAGCTTCGTCTTCAACTTTCCATTTTTCATTTATTGTCATCACTTAAGTTGGTGTTGACCTGGAGAAATACGTGAGAATTTTTTCTACTCTAAAATTTCAATAAAATTTTCATTTTCAATTGTCGTCACTGCTGTTAGATAACTCGCGCGACCACTGCCCTTGGCGCGGCTAATAGAAGCCCAAGTTAGTATTGATGATTCGTATGTCAACCGAGCCACCAAAACCTTGTACCGAGCCGTTAATATTCAAGCCCAATGATCACAAAGGCTGTTTCTTTTAAATCTTCAATTCTTTTTACCACCCGTGCTAAACTCATATCGATACGGAAATGTCTGGCCCACGAATAATGCGCAATCCCCTCGACCAAACTATTGAGTCTGGGCATTGGACGTCAGAAGGCGGACACTGCAGTACTTCCTCTTACCTTAAAAACCATTAATCCCAAATCGCTTGTCTGGAATTGAGCTTAAAAAGTAATAGCTCTAATCTGTTTTCACCAACCAACTGAGTACGTTGGTTAACCGAGTTTAGAATTTCCAGACATGTTAGAGACTCCAAAAGAAATTAAAACAGGCTTCAAACTTTTGCAACTATTCATGAAAACATCAGTTTTTAGGTATTTAAGACATATTTTTTCTAATAATTGTCACCTAAGTGGCCCAAATATTGACACTCGTAAGTTTGCTGGCCAACTTTCTCTAGCATAGACAACTTGACAACAAGTGAACATGAAAAAATTAAATAAATACGAGTATTTGTGAAAATAACACAATTGGTGATTTCACTGCCTAGCTTTAAATAGCGGCGGCCAGATGAAAAATTATTTAAGATAATCAGCTTTGTTAGTTCGCAAGCTGAGCAGTTTAATTATAGCGCAACTGCCAATCGATACGGCCAATCAAATAAAGTAGAGGTATGCCTGTTGATGAAACGTATCACCATTTCCCAGCCTGTGGCCAAAGCAATTGAATTTTTGGTCAGCCTGAAGCCCTTTTCCATCCGAATATTACTGTAAACAGCCAATGTCCCGTCAAAGCCCATTGGTATATGTTTTAATGGTAAAAGGCCACAGAAATTCCAAACCCGTTGTGGTCGAACCGCGCTTGAGGTCCAGGCAACCTTGCTTAATTGAAGATAATTTTTGCAATAGTGATATGGATAAAAAGCGCATGAGAAATACCACTTTTTCCTGACATCTCAAGCCTCGTCGGCGCCAGAGTAAAAACGCCGTTGGTGTCAGGCCGTCCTCTAGAGCCTATGACCTATAGTTTTTGTCTGTGAAGGTGACAAATGTGTAGATTAGTGCAGAGTCCCCCAACCATGCAAAAATAAAACCAAATGGTATTGCCTTAGAAGATGGTAATATTGCGAAACTATCAGGGTTAAAAAACAGCCGTTCAAACATCAATTTGATGCTCAAGTGTGGCAACGCAACCAAGTTTCCGCATTAATTTTATGATCTTTCTTTATCTGCCGATCAAAGCTACTAGGTACATTAAGTCAAAAAAATCGCTATTACTCAAATAAACACTAAAGAACAACCACTTGCTGTCCGATACAGTGGATAAGAATAGGATAGGTAGATGGGAGTAACTTCAATTAATGACGATAAACAATGTAAACCAACCGTGGCTCAAAAACGGCCCCCCCCCCCCCAATTTTCCCGAACCAAAATTAAAGTTTTGAGTCAGCAGCAAACGCTCAAACAACGCCACCACTCAGGCCGAAGAGCCAGAAAGTGGCAGCGCAGCTTGTGCGTCAAGATCAGTTCATTGACTCAGTCTGCGCAGCAACTTATGCAAGTACAGCGTAAAGGTACCGAAGCACCCGTTATCCAAGAAAGAATCGAAAAGCTTAAGAAAGCGATTGACGTCAATACACTTAACCCTGAAGCATTAGCGAAAAAGATTGGCAACTTTTAAAGAGGCAGAATTATTTGGTACTAAGGCGTTAAATAGCTGCATAACTGAAAATCGATGACACACTGCGTCTAGGCCCGATGAAAAATTAAAAGAAGCAATATCAGTCATAAATCAACTTGAGCAAACTGCAATTGGTGCTCGAAAATGGCTTCATCTCATTAGTATCCGCGATCCGAGGTCTTTCTTAACCTTTTGAAAAGTTAAAGAAAGCCTCTGTGATTTGATTCAAAGCCAAAGATAACATCATTGCTCAAGGTTATAGCCAACTAAGTGAGAAGAAAAACAAGAATGAAACATTAGTCGAGTTGTTTGAATTGTCGCCACAAGCATGCTAATTCAATGTAAGTATGCTGCACTTCTATTAATCAGAAGACGGTCCGTTGAACAAGGCCAACTTTCGATTAGCAAGCACCTACGCAATTTGGTTGTTAGATCAAAAGAGCTAAAGAGTCTTTGGACCTATGATAAAGCGGTCCGTACTCGGGGTGGCACTTCAGGTAAGGGCATTAACCCCCCCCTTTTAGGGTTTTTTTTTTAACCTGCCCCCCCCCCCCCCAAACAACAAAAAGGCAATACGTCTATAAACTCAATGCCATTCGAATGTCAATGGCAATATATGCTGTTAGTAATAACGCCCACTTTCTGACTCGCGGGGTTTGGCCCGTTGGAACAAAATAGGCAGGTCATTGTTCACTAGCTATGTTTAAATGTCTGAGATGTTCTAAATGGTCAGGTTGTCATTAACCGTATCATCACCGCTGCCTGATCTCCCGCTATACGACTTGATTAAGCGTCACGCAGAATGTGTTGCGCACGAGAAAAGTGCAGCGAGCGCATGTAAGCAGACCTGAGTGGCTACGAGCTGAATCATGACGTGCATTCATCAGACAAGATTCTGCAAAGAACTGTTTCTCCGTCCACTTTTTTGGCCAGACACTTGCTCAAGCTAAATTCTCGATAGGCATCTAATTCGAGCCTTTAATGCCATCCACATTTACTCGCTTCATTTTGGACCTTTTTGCGTGAAATAGGCCGCATAGCGCCACAGCAGTGATCACCGGATACTGCAGTAGCTCAATAGTTTCCCCTCAACTTGCTGTTAGTGAATAAATGAACACGACATAGTGTTAACGCAAACACCAAGACAAGTAATTTTTAAAGGGTATTCATAATATTCCGTTAATAGCTAACAGCACACACTACTTGGCGCTGTTATTATCTAAACAACAGCCTAGTTTGTCGAATGCCCGCACCAGAATAAACATATCTTGCAAAATTATACCCAAAAACCACCACCAAAGAACGGCGTTTTTTAGTAAGCTGCCAAAAAAACCACATAATAAAAGGTACGATTTGTGCTTAGTTTTTCCGCATAGTCGTATTGTTAAAATAACGAGCGTCATTCTAGGGTGAGGATAAACTCAAATGCCAATAAAACGCTTACTTAAACCGATATTAATATTAGCGACACTGCTAAGCAGTTTTCACTTCAAACGCAGCTGGTAATGAAAAGGCAGTGGGTCAAGCCGTTGTGCGCAAATTGGCAACATTAAACAATGCCCGCCAAGCTGCAAAGCAGAAGCCATAAAACAAGCCTGCTGTTGCCGGCGCTTCATTATTAGGTGCAAAGTTTTAACCAATGGATTTTTTAAATAAACCCCCTGCAAGACCGATAAGCCCTTGAAATCGAGCTCTGGCGAAAGTTGGAAACATCGAATGATTGACGAAAAATATGACGGCGATATTTTAAACGGTCACATTAGAGCCGAATATTTTCCTGCAAGCCATTCATTGTCGGGCCGCTGACACTACCAAAAATCTATTTGTCACTGCATGGTAATCCATTAAATATCGCAGCAAAGCGGCAGTTGGCCAACTGTTTAGTTTTGGCCAAGCACGTCGCCTCTCAGTTGCAAAAACAGTTAATCAACAAGCACAAGAGTTCGAATGATTGCTCAAGTTAAGAGCCCTATATCTTTCTTTGAAAAATCCGCGGCACAACGCCATTGAATGGCCAAGAACTAACCACAGTATTCTTATTGGTGAGATCTTGAAATTTTCTACCCATCGAAAATGCCAGTAGTGGTTTAGCGTTGGCAAACCCCAGTCACCGTCGAGATTCCTTGTCACTTACCGTCTAATGATGGCAACAGCGGGTTGACTCAGTGTTTTAAGCAAGAAAAATCCATGACAGCCAGTTGGGTTTGACACCCATAGTCATTGCATCCTAAAGTTTCCACAATTTTGCAATCTGGAATTTGGCTCACAAGTAATTCCCATGTTGCCAAACCTTTATCAATGAAATTTGACTCCAGTTTGAAGTTGCCAACCGCCTATGGCCGTGTGCTATTTTGTCAATAATGATCAATCAATATCAACCTTGGTCAGCCAAATGGTATTTCAAAAGGGCGACAAGCTGACGCTTATTTCAAATGAATCAATTTTTTGAGCACCTCCGGCCATATCATCAAACAATTATCGACTCCACCCTGAGTCGTATGGTAAGGCAAGTGTTTACCGATAGTGCATGTTATTACCTCTCAATCAGGTGGCACCATTTGCCTAATATTCAAGCAAACGACTTTGTCGCACGCAGGTAAAGGGTTAATCACAGGGTGCCTAATACATAATGGTTGCAACTAGTCTGCGTCCCTGTAGTTAATGTAAAACGAGCCCTCCTAAGGGCTAGATCTGGTTCGATTCCGGTGGGGACGCCCATTAAAAGTTTTTAAAGATATTAATACTAAGTTTTATTCTGCTTTCATCGAGTTTTTTACACTAGTTTTACCCGCTGGGACATTAAATCACCATTAAACTTACTGTCATTCTCCCCATTAATTATTCTCTCGTAGACCACGTAGGAACCGATCTCCCCAACGGAGTTGTCAGTCGGGAAGCTCTTTAACAACCCAAAACCAAAAATCATCCACCCATAAATCAACAAAAAATTTTTTAAATGTTACTCTGACCCGATTATCCTATTGTTTTTCGGTCGATATAGGAAAATATTTTTATATTTAGTAATTTTTTACTACAAATCGGATTGCAAACTACTTAAAAAATTATATTTGGTGGCAGGGAGTGACGGCACCGTCACTTTTTAGGGAAAAAATAATATGAATCTTACGAATCTTGATCCTCGCTATCTACTAATGCCTTTTCATGTGTTTTGCTGACTCACTCCAGCTTTTTTTGGCAATCAAGTAATTTAGTTGTTTCTGATCAGATGCCCCACGATTTACAGCCATAATGGTGTTAATATTTGCTCTTCCAAAAAAACGCAAAAATGATGATGATTCGCTGAGGTCACTATTCCATTTAGATATACCCTGTTTGATTGTCGAAGAGGCAATGAACAAAGAAAGGTTGGGATACTTGCAAACCTAATGGGCAATGACCGACTACAATTTCCTTTTGCATTTCACGATGACTGGAGAGGTTTGATTTTTATGCTGGTACGAGGGATCCGGGCCCGTAGTAAATCGGACAGCAATCCAGCACTACATTTTCAATGGATATGGGCGTCAAGAAAAAATTTGGTGTAGATTAACTCTTGATATTGGTCTTGAAAAACCGCCCGATGGTCAGGTAGTTGAAATAGATGAGGTTTAATGAAAGACGGCAGATTGCGCACACAAGTTGCCCCATGAAAACAATGACCATGCGTATTCGATGGTTTTTACGCGAGGTCAATACATTTCATTTAATACGGTTCGTCCTACTTATCAGAATTGGGACCGGAAGGCCAGTGCAAAGCTTTAATCTGACTAAAGATACTGAATGTAATTGGGACGTTGGCTGACAAGGAGGTTTGATTTTATCTTGATTACGACATCGTTAACATTTGCTGTAAATAAAAGCCTTATCCATAGGAAATATTTTGAGACGAATATTGGTTGCCTACGTATACTGCCGGCAAGAACTGTTTTAAAACAGACTCTCTGAATCTATCTTTTTGGTTTCGCCATTGAGCAATGGTAATCGGATATAACCCTTGTTCTTAAACATGCACATTGGTCGCAATGGAACAGCTTTATCCATTCACTAAATCTGTATTTACAATTGGCTTTGGCCTAGCATTTAAGTTGGTATACCAGAACTTTCACCCTCACCCACCATGACCTGGTTGGGGGGTGAAGATATTTAATGAGTAACCCCATGTAAATATGTGTAGTAGCTAAAAATCTAAACTGACTCCCAAACGCATGTAGCACACAATTTAAAAATTTTTAATAATTAACCCTAAATTTTCAAATCACTTAACACATATTAAAAATCTTGGTGGGAACGCCAAAATTGTTAATCTCCCTAAAGTCGATTAATCAAAACTATTAGTTTTTATAAACAGCGGCCTAGGGCGCAAACATCCATCAATTAATCAGATTAATATCAATGAGTCAATATTAAACCAGAATAGTCTGAATTTTATGACTGTTGTTACACATAGATGCACAGGATTTACGGCACTAATAATCGGCAATTTAATGAGCCCGTAAAACAACAGAAATTGAGTCGTTGCCGAACAACACGTGTATAATACAATGACATTACAACGCAAATTGGGGCTTTTTATGATAAAGTAAAATCAACAAAACCCATTACTAAAGAGCATGAATTTTATCCGTTCTGTAGCTATGCTCTACAGCTCTGAAGACTGGCATGCAGTTAGTGAAATCTGAACGTAAACTCAAAAATAGTCTGAAGTAGTTTAGTTATTTTAGCACTTGCTAGTTAATTGGCAGTACATCCTGAACAAGGGAGGCAATATATTGGTAATCACGATCTACTCCGGCTGAATTGATTTAAAATAATACTCTTATTTCATCCCACAAACTGTAATCCAATAGCCATAACCCGCTTTTTGAGACATCATATCAATCAACAATCTGGGACACCGGCCGTTTTCATTCCTCTCACAGATGTATCAGAATAAATTCAACGTGACTCGCAGCGATGTATTGAAACTGTTCCTCACGTGTCATTTGTTTAAACCATGAAACCTTTGCAATATGTAACTTCAGAAATCAGTTATTAGACCAATCCAATAAACTGGATGACGCAAATTGAAATTTTCCCTTACCAATGTTTGCAGATCTAATCTTTCCAGCCCATTCATAGACCGTTACCTAGCCACTGCCTATGCCGCTAAGAAGCATCATTAAAAGATAAATACGCTTGGAAGAGTGGAATCAATAAAAAGCTTTTGATAAAATTTTTGAGTAGTAGCTCCAGCTTCTGCATCATCAATATCGGTAGGCTCAGTTATGTTTGAGTTTATTTTCATACAAGTCATTTTGACCCAGGCTCATATTGTGCCTCAGTTGTATCTAAATTTCATAGCGACTCAATTTTTTTAGGCCTTTAAAAGTGGTCTTTTGCTATTTATTTCGATATATCTTGGCAAGTGTTTGAAAGAAACTAAATATAACAATATTGTCTATCTGGAATTAGTTTAGGTTACAAATAGCGCGTTTTATTTAATCGCATTTCAGTAGTAGGAATACATAGGCAGAGTTTGAAAATTCTTAATCCCAAAATGGTAATATATTGCAAGGAAAAACTAAATTATCACATTTGATACACAGAATTTAAAGCATTTAAAATTATCTATAATTTCAAACACATAGAAATTTAATCTCCGCAAGTTTGGGGAACGCAATTAAAAACTTTAAGATATTGATTACATAAAAGTTTTATTCTGCTTTCATCGAGTTTTTTACACCTAGTTTTAACCCACCTGGGACATTATCACATTAAACTTAACTGTCATTCTCCCCCCACAAATTATTCCTCTCGTAGACCACATAGGACCTCGTAAGGACCGATCTCCCCAACTCCGTGCGGCAACGGAGTTGTCAGTCGGGAAGCCCTTAACAACCCAAAACCAAAATCAACCACCACAATCAACTCAAAAAATTAATGTTGCTCTGACTCCGATTATTCCGATTATTCTCTCGTAAGGACCTCGTAGGACGATCTCCCAACGAGTTGTCAGTCCGGGAGCTCTTAACAACCCAAAACCAAATCAAGCCACCACAATCGAACCCCACCAAATTTTAATGTAGTTCTAACCCCGTTATTTTAGGCCGTAGGAACCGTTTCTCCCAAATCTGTTGCCCAATGGAAGTTTGTCAGTCGGGAAGCCTCAACCAATTTAACAACGCCTATTTAACCGATATTGATAACATACCGAGTCGATCGCCCGCACTCTGCTAGACTGAACAACATTGCTTTAGGCCACTAAATCTGCAAGGTCGCGAGTCGCGGTGGCTTTACTCATCATCAGCTATGGCCCCTGATAATTTGCGGGCGTAATGCCCAACTCAAATTCTTCACCAAATGATCAAGTAAGCGGTTTAATGACTTTTACTTGCGCTCACTTAACATGACGGTTTTGACTTGTTGGTGCCAAAAACGCCGTTTTACCCACCACCGTTCAATGCGTTTTTAAGCCCTGCTCTAGGGCTTGATTAAGTTACCTGTAAGATACCATATTAAGCCAAGTCAGTCACATCATTTGCGTGGCCTTGGCTCATTTGACAGGGTTGTAAGTCACATGCTTGAGTGCTTTCAAAGTATCTGGTAGTAACCTTTGCGATTCTGTTCAATAGCACTACTGAGCGAATAAAAACGAATACTACTTTGCTCACTTTGGCCCAGTGCGCGGTCAGTCAATGCTCGTGCAAACGGCCATTCCATCTCAAAGGATGTAAGGTGAAAACCATAGTGCGCTATCGCTGCGCGAATATGCTTCCCCCGGGCTTCTGGTACTCTGGTTTGGAATAGGTGTTAAACCAATCGATAAAACGCTTTTAAATTGCTGGTTTAAATCTGCCCTTGGTGCGCTTTCAAAGTGCACGTTTCAAGCCCGCCCACGCTTGCGATACAACTTGCCATAGGGGCGGTTATCCGCAACTCCACCAATTTTAGTCTGGCGACAAGGGGCGTTTGCGTAAACAATCGCTCTGCATTGGCCACAGCTCATCTCGGTAAGTGGCTCACTTAAGTTTGGTATGTGACTTTGGTTAGCAGGCCTAAACCAAAACTATCAGTTTGGTGGCGGTAGCGAATCCTTGCTACAGCAAAAGCAGAAATTGTTCCAGACATAAA
>Ga0163217_1033958_pt1 | contig 13208 bp, 19 predicted proteins | sample SynspAceP_FD_185933 | JGI IMG/M metagenome (GOLD analysis project Ga0163217, IMG submission 185933) | Saline lake microbial communities from Ace Lake in Antarctica - Synechococcus sp. Ace-P (PacBio error correction) | ecosystem: Environmental > Aquatic > Non-marine Saline and Alkaline > Saline ...
ACAAAAAACAAAAAAGGGGAAAAAGGGGAAAAAAAAAAAAAAGAGAAAAAAATTGGGGGAATTGATTTTGGTTTTTGGGAAAAAATTTTCGGGGGATTCCCCCCTGGAGCCCTCTTTTGGGCCCCCCCGCCGGTGGAAAATCCCCTTGCCAGGAGGCCCTGCCGGATAAAATCCCCACAGCCGCTCCGCGTGGGGGTCCCCCCTCCCCCCCGGAGCTGCAAAGCCCTCAGCCAACCTAGCGGAGTGGGGCCTTAGCCCGCCTTACGGAAGTCCCGTGAAACATCCCAGTTTCCGGGCCCTTTTGTGGTGGGGACCTGTTTTTTTGGGGCCAGGAGCACGAGGGAGATATCTCTTGCACAAAGACGAGGGCTTTCCTTGGGTTGGTTCGTCTTGGTCAGTCTCGAGATCTTTTCCTCCAACGTGCTGGAAACAGATGGTTTTGAAAGAAGGTTCCGCTCCAGTTTGCATTCGTCTCCGTTTTGCGGATACCCCCTCGGCTTTGCGGCTTGTACTGCGGCAGAACGATCCATGGGCAGTCGAGGCTGAAGCGCTGTTTCGTCGTATCGGTCGGTTCAAAAAGCTTTCAGCCACGTACTGCTCCCTACCCTCTGGCTCACCGGCGGCGCAGATCTAGAGTTCCATGCATCTTGGTTTGAGAAATATCCCTGCCTGGCAAGTGGGCGGCCTGTCTGAATTAAGCGGATGCCAGCAGGACGACTGGGTGACCCTGGGAAAAGTGTTCCCCGGTTTTTGGCCCTTGGAAGGGCCTGGAGGTGTTTTTGAAAAAGCAAGGGCCATCGGTTCAGCCCGGGCAAGGGTAAGGTGGTAAGGGGGCTGCATCCAGCGCCCAGGCGGGGGATTAACGGCCGGATGAAACGGCCCAGAGGCAGGAGGTGGGAAGGCTGGGAAGTTTTGCCGGGGAGGGGGATTGAACCCTGGGTGTGGGGGCTGGCCCTTGTACTGGCGCCTGTTTGGCCCGGCCCGGCGCGGGGTGGCTGGGGGCAGGGCTTCCACGGACCAGGCGGTCTGGCGGTGCCCTGGCCACGGCCGGGGAGCGGGAGGAGCTGTTCCTTTTTCCCTCGTCTGCGTGCTTGCTGCTGGCCCTGTCCTTCGGCGCCGGGGCAACCTCTCCCTTGCGCTCCGCGCTGAACCGCATGGCTGGGCCCGAAGCTGAAAGAGGCCCTGGAAACAACATGAGTTTAAGTGTGGCCAGGCGTGGGCATCAGCCCTGGAATAAACCGGCCCCACCCTTCAGCGGATTTGTTTTCACCCCGGGGGTAGATGTTTTGAAGTGAAAACCCAGGAAAGTGCTTTTCCCCCGATTGGCAAATTGCCCAGACGTGGAACTTTGCGTTTAGCCTTCGCTGGTTTTCGATGCCTTGAATCGAACGCGGAAAGGGCGCTGGTGAATTTGCTTGCCCAGTGAGCGTGTCGGATGGGGGCTGAGGAACCAACTCGTAGGGGCCCCTGCTGGCCCTTTGAGAATCGAGGAATTGAATCCAAAACGCACGCCGTAGGTGCCGATGGTTTTTGTTCGCGAGAGCCCCGAATCCAGCAATGCGGCCTTGGGCCAGCCTGAATTCACCTGGAACGTCACGGTTTCCCGAAATTTGTTCTGGCGAGGGGGTGCCTTGGATGGAGCGCACAATGCAGTTGGGACCCCGCGCTGAGATTCAGTGGCTGAAGAACGGCCCTCATAGGCATCCAAACCGAGGCACACACACCGACCCGGGAAGAACACCCTGCCACATTGATTGGGAATTTTTGGCAACATCATCTAGATAGGTGGCGGCCCCTGGAGCAAAGCACAACCCTGAATCAAGGACGGCAAAATCCAGGTCGGCCCATCGGTCTTTGGATCCCCGCAGCGATGAACCCGCCATCTGGAACGGTCCGTCGCTGCGCCCCCGCAACAAGCCGTTGCCAATGCCCACGGGCCGGCAGCCCCCGGGTGTGGGGAGAGAACGGCCCCCCGGCTTTCTTGGGAGGGAATCACGAAGCTTGCCAGGCACTTTCCGAAATCCAGTTGATTGCGCAGCATGATCACGGGCTGTTGGCCAATCACCCGGTTCCCGGGTGGTTCCCAGGGCCGCGGCCCCAACGGGCTTTTCACTCCCATCAGGGGTTTTGCCTAAATTAGGGGAGCCCTCGAAACGTTGCGGAACAGCACCCACGGTCGAAACTCCAGGGCGGAACAAGGCCTTCGCCCCGGATTGAATCACGAAATGGGGTGGCAATCGTCAGCCTTGCCCGCGCACATAGCGTCCGCCCAAGGCGGGCTGGCATCTTCAGGGAAAATACTCTGTTGGGATGGGGCATGGCAGGCCCAAATTCCACCGTTGAAAGGTTGAAAGGGGCCAATTGTTCGGAGCCGTTGGCCGGGTCTCCCGGCCCCAGGCGGAACCTCGGTGCGGGTTGTTTGGAAAATCAAGATGCCCGGGTTCCGAACACCTCCTCCGGCCCTGATTGGAGTGGAGCACGGGGCCACCCTTGGGGTTGTTGAAGGGTGCCATTGAGGGGGGCCGGGGGCAACTGGCCCGCCAAATCAGCGAACATAGCCCCCCTGGGCCGGAGGCGACCTGAAGAACGGCGGGGCGGGCCGGAGAGGGCCACGGGTGAGGGAAAGAACGCATCCCCTGGAAAGCCGGCAAAAGTCGGGTTTTCCCGTTTCTTGAAATTTTCAAACCGATCCACAATCTCGAAAAGACTTGGTTCTGTGCTGATCGATCTCGGGCTGTAACTGGGATCTGGCCCTGCGGCGCTAGACAAGGGGGATCTCACTAGCGGTTGATAATATGGATCAGGTTCGATTCCAAGCTTCTCACCGCAACCGCTGAACGGTTCGTCTAAGAACCTCGTCTGGTCCCTGAATCCATTTTTTCCTATGTTTCCCCCCTCCTTCGGCTGTTGCCCGGCCAAGCACAGTGGACCCCTCGAGGGCCAAGTCCGCCCGTGCCCTACTCAGGAGCGCTAAGCTCTGCCGCATGCTCACCCGTTCTGGCCCGACGGTGGTGAACCGGCGTTTGCGGCCCTGTCACCAGCGCCCCATCAACACTGCTGGTGCAACCAGAATTGCAACCTGGATTGGCCTCAACTCAGAACTAAGAAATCCTGGCTGATTTCCCTCCATTCAGTCGGCCTTCCTGAGCTCGACTCGAGAGGTCCCGTGCGCAAGCGGCGGGTGGGATACGTGTTCAAATTCGGAACTTGACCATTCATCGCTTTGGGCGGCCCTTGCCGGAGATCTGCAGCCCCTCTCAGGACCACCCGCCCCTGGACCACCGCTTGCAGGCCCGTGGATCGAGCCCCTTCGGTAGAACCGCCATGGCCCTTTCTTCCTCACCCCTGGAGCCAGCGCTTGCCCCCGGGCTTGGTCCCTGGACGGCCATACCTACAACCCGTGGGAGAATCTAAGAGACACCGGTCCCTGGCCAGGCCGCGGAAAGCTGCTCAAAACCGTTCCACTGGGTCCAGGCCCAAGCCCTAAGCGGGCGCAGATCTCTCGTGGCTCGTTGGGTTTCGTCGCGGCCGTCCTGCATGGGCCCAGGTCCCCGCCCTTTTCAAGTTGCGGCAAGCGGTCTTCGAGGTTCCCTGCTGGGCGCCTGGGGTAAACCGGATCGGCGCCGCCTGACTTCGCCAAAGTAATGAAGGATGGGGCACCGCGGATGGTGGCTGCCGGGGCCAAAAGCTTGAAAAACGGCGTCCCCCAGGCTGGTAGAAAAAAGCTCAGCGGCCTCCCCCGGAATCAAACAAAGCAGGCCAAACCCTGGGAAAATAAGGTCGTCGGCGCATTCGGGGCCTCAGAGGCTGTAGTGGAAGGGCAATGGGCCGGACAACTCGCGATAGCTGGCCACGCGGCGATTGCGGTTGGTTGAGCTTCTCGGCAAGCGACCCGAGTCGGTCTTTGCCGAAATCCACAGCCGATTGGGGTGGGGACATAAGGAGCGGAAGCAATCGGACGATCAATGGGGATGGGAAACTGGGGAGGGCGGGCCTGGACGCCGCTTCCTTTTCCCTCACAAAGAAATCCCCGTCGCTTTTCCCGTTCGATCTGGCAACCGTGAAAATCCCACGGAACCTTGGGTGGGCCACGCTTCAATCAAGCAGGGCCCAGGGTCCCCATGGGGCCCCTTCCAACAGTCCCAGATTGGAAGTTGCCTCGTCAACAACAGATAAACCGGCAAAGCCGAAGCGCAAATTGATGCCTGAAAAGCCCGGCCACATGCTCCTGGCGCCCCCGCCCGAATCTCAATCAGGAAACACTCACCGGAAGAACAGCCAGGTTGGTAAGGGGGCGGGAGGGTCCGGCGCCGGCCGGATCCCCCAGGCAGGGGGCGATCGCCCCTCTTCGCCGGTAGTGGGTCGCCAGGTCAAGAGGGCGGGTTCTCCCCCCGCTTGCCCCTGGGCCCTGAAAGCTGATACAAGCCAGGGCCAGGGCCCGCACGCGAATTCAACCAACACGCGAAGCTGGCGCGAAGGGCCAAGGCTTTCCAGCGGGCAAAGGAAAGGCTTCCCCCCCCTGTGGTGCGGGGCCAAGAGGCCTGAAGGGTGAACCGGTGGGGTTGGCCTGGGCCATTCCCAGCCTGGGCAGAAACTGTTGAGAACCTCAGCCCCGTGGTTCCTTGATCCAACGGCCAGCAGACAGAACCGCCAGTCCGGCCCCTCCAGCCAGTCGTTCTTGCGCAAGCCCCACCTTCTGGGGTGATCAGCAGCACGTGGGTCCCGCCTGGACCGGAATAACTTTGTTTCAGCAGAAGCACTAGCACATTGGCTTTTTTCGCCCCAGGGCGGCTCCACTTTTCCGCGGGGGTTCCCAAGGGCAGGAAAGGGGATTGGCGGCGGGGACCTCTGGCCCCTGAGAATGTTTTTCGCGTGGCGGAAGCAGAGGCGACGAAACTGAAACCGGAGCCCCAGCCTCTGGGCTGACGGAGGCGGGTGATCAGGGGACTAAATGGCCCTGGGCGGCCAAGCCTGGGTTCCGGCTGCGCTCCAGGGCCGCCTGCCAGAGGCGCTCAGTTCTTTTGGCACCATCTGGAGCCTGGGCCAGGGAGGCCTCCCTGGTAGTACGGCCGAGAAATCTGGTTGTAGGTTTCCAGGGCCACTGGAGGGCCAAGTTTTTTCTTGTCGCGCCTTCCTGCCTCATGCTGGGCGCCCAGATGGAACCATGGGCCTCCACGGTGACTGGGCTGTTGGCCGCCGTTAGAGGCTTTCAAAATTCTCCCCTTGGTAAGTTGAGGATGAGCCCCATCGGGTTGGCGCCTGACCGCTTTCCGGGCCGTTTGGGCGGTTCCCGTGCCGAGCCAAGCCCCCCGGTAGGGCCTGCCCAGCGGGGGGTGGGTGTCCCCCAGATGCCCAGTGGGGGGTCGCAGGTCTGGCCTATGGCCGCCCAGGTGGCCGTAGAGCGGCCGCACCGCCTGGGGGCCTTGAGGCCTGGATCGACCAGGAGCTAGGCCATTTCCCCGCTCCCACCACCGACATCAAATAGCGCTCCAGAGGGGAAAGATGGGTTCATACCGGAGTCAGGCCAATCCCGCCCGTGGCGAAAGCAAGCAATCAGGCCCTCGTAGGCCTGGCCGGTTTGACAACAGCAGGGCGAGCCCAGCAGTGGTGGAGAGGGCCCAGGGCCGTTGGCCCCGGCTGGGCAGGGCCTGCCGAAGTGGCCATAGCGGTGTCTGGGCGGGCTCCCTGGGAAGCAGAACGTCTCCGTCACTGCTGGCGCAGCGTCCCAAGGACCGGTGGCCGTGAGACTGGGGCCTGGCCTCGAACCTGCCGAACAGCCGCCACGGCGGATCTTCCAGGGCAAACGGACCTGACCGGGGGCCGCTTCCACCAGGGGTTGCTGCACCATCTGCAGGCCGGGAGCAGAAGGAGCCCGGCTCGGCGCGGCGGGGCCCTCGATGGCTTTCCGAGGCGGCCGGCTCTTCGACGGCCGAATTCTTTGGCAAGGTTTCCGGGTGACGGCCGGCACCAGCGCCATCAAGGACGCGGGTCGTCGGAAATTGGGCGGGGCAGGGCGGAAACATTGGGGGCCCAGGAGCCGCCACCAATGGCAACAACGCCCCAGGGGAGCGCCCAGTAAAAATTGCTTCAGCTGCCTGGAAAAGGCACCGCCCGCCATTCGGCGGTCGCGCCCACGGCGCAGCCAGTTTAATCAGGACGCCTCAAATTAATCGCCCCGAGCTGTCAACTGGATCATTGCCTTGAAAAGACAGCCGTTCGCAGAGCATTCCGCCCCCCTGGCGGCTTCGACCGCCTGCCACCCACACCTGGCCGGCGTTGCCGTTTTTGGGGCCCCCGCCAACCAACCACGGGGGCCCCCCAGGGCATGGGCTGAGCCGGTGACCCGGATCCTCGCTGATGCCGCAGCCAGGCGCGAAAGAAAAGCGGAGTTGGGTAGTCGGCTGGCTTTCCCTCATCACCAGCGGCGTTCTTTCGCCACTTCGGGCCAGCCTTGGCATCAATACAAGGCCGGCGCGCAGCTCACCGCCGAGCCCAGCGCAAAGGCCTGGCCATCCCAAGCTCGCGAGGTTCGGCGGCTTTCAAGCAGAAGGGCGACCCATAGCCCCCAGCCCAGGTCGGAACCCGCCAGCTGGCCCTCAGGGAAAAAATACCCGAGAAAGCAGAGAGATCCTTGGGGCAAGGGGCAGGGGCCTCCCAGGGGCGATGCAAGGCAAACAGATCGGCGGAACCAGCCTACTGGATCTGCTGTCAGGGCCCTCGCCCTCGGGTGGGTTCGGTGGCAACGCACCGTCAAGGCCGCCACTGGCGGGTCCCTGAAAAACAACTGGCCGATCCCCGAGCCAATCGCTTTCCCCAGTTGGGCCCAACGCCAGGTGGCGGCCGAAAGGGTGGCATGGGCCGCAAAAGAGCGGCAACCTCACAGCTCGGCGTGAACCACGCCAGGGCCCACGCCCGCTATCAGGGTTTGGGCAGGGTCCCTGGCCCCCGGCCCAGGATCTCTTAGGCGGCTCATGGGAAGCAGGAAAAGGCCCGGTTTTCCCTGATTGCCTTGAAACGGAGGCCCACCGACTGCATCCAAGCCCCTGCCTGAGGCCCGGTTTTGTCGAGACGGTCCACCACCGCCGCCCCCATTGCCCCCTGCCTCCAGGGTTTCGGGCGAAACGCGTTGATCAGCACGGCCCGGCCGGAGTGGCCCCGTCTTGGAAGGGCCTCTCAATCGCCTCTCCTGGCCGAGCTCTCCGCTCCATCAGGATTTCTGGAGCACCAGCACCTGATCGCCGTGGTAGGCTCCTCGACGAAGCCAACCCACCTGTTTTCAACAGATCGGCCAAGAACTCCAGATCGTGCTGGCGGCCAGCGCCCAATGGCCGCCTTGGCAGTCATCGGCCCTCACGGTGGGGCCTGGAGGGTCTCCCCCCTGGCTTCGCTGCGCTCACCCCCCCTGCGCCATCAAGGCCGGGAACCGAAGCGGTAGTTGCGGCTTCAAGGAAGCTGTTGCGTGGCCAGGGAGGATGCCAACCCGCCAATCCGTAGAGGTGGCCGGGGGGCAACGCCCATGGCCACCAGCAGACCGGCCCCCCCCATTCCGGCCAGACCCCCCGTGTGGAGCAACGGAGGCCTGGGCGTTTCGTGCCCCCAGGTCCGAAGCCCATCGCCAGATTCCGGCCGCCACCGCCATCCACGTTCTTCACATTTCAGTGGCTCCAGCCACCTCGGTTGGCCCCACCGGATCGCTTGGTTTTGTGGTAGAGGCGAAACGAATCACTATGAGCTCACGCTGGAAGTTCAGCGGGCAAGGGGCGGCTGGGAGGAAGCCAAAACACTGGCCGGCCGGTAGGCCTGCCTCCAGCTCGGTGGCCCAGATTCGGGTCCGCTCAGCCACCACACTGCCGCAATACTCGGCAGTTCTTCTGCCAGACCTGGGAGGCGGGTGAGTTGTGTTTGCTCCGGTCGATGCCCTTGGTGCCACTCAAAACAGCGGGGCAAGACCATCCGGCCAGGCCGGCTCCAGCTGGCGAGCGAGCGAGGGAAACAACAACCGGCCATGGGCCACGGCCAACAGATTGAATCAGGTCCTGGGCCCCTCTAGCAGCTGGCCGGGTTCCGGTTTCGATGCGTGCGGGACCAGCGCTGCACACCCGATGGGCCCCTGTTGCTCGAAAACAAAACCGCAAGAGGGTTCGCCCCATGCACCCTGTTCCAAGAACGCCCCGATCCGCAAATCGCCATCCCCGGCCCATCATGCACATCCAAAGAGCGGGAAAAATTGGGGTCCCATGGCCTTCAGCCCTGAACCCCAGTGCCGACGGGGCCCCACGGGGCCTTCGGCTGGCGGGGCGACGCCCTGGTGGTCCCGGCTGCGGCGGCATCGTCCGGGCCCTGCTGGCCTGAACCTGTGGCCGCCGGCCCCCCGGCCCCCTGACGCTCCTGGCCCCGCCAGCCCCGTCAGGGTGGGTGGCCCCGGGCCCCGGACGACCCGCCACCAAGGGCGTTTGCGGCAGCGTGGCCGCTCGACTGACTGATGACTCCCAGCCTGGAAGCGGTTTTCGCTCGGGCCGCCTCGAGCCGCTCGCTCCTCGTTGCGACTGGTGATCAACCACCGCAGGCCTGTTTGCATCAAAAGCCGGCCTGCAGCCGGAGAAACGCCCCTGCGCCCAGTGAACCGCCAAGGCCCTTTGAAGCAGCTGTTGCCGTCCAATGCCCTACGGGGCCCCCTGCTGCGTGCAAGGCGATCGAACCCGCCTTGCTGAAAGCCGCAGCGAGCCCGGTGCCTTGTTCGCCAGCCTCTCGGGCCCGGCCCGGTGGCCACATCGTGACAACCAGCTCGGCCGGCCTGGTATGGCTACCGCGCAAGCCAAGGCGGGGCCCAGAAAACCAGTTTCTGCGTTGCCTCGCGCTGGAGTGGCGCGGCGGCTCCTTTTCCTCTGGCCTGTGTGTCCACCGCTTTGCTCCATCCCGGACCACGGAAACCGCCGCTCTCCGGCCGCCGTTCCGGGCTTCGGTACCTCGAGCCGGCTGTTTCAAGCCCGGAAAACGGGCCGCCCCAGTTGCTGTGACCGTGCTGGAGGTGCAGGGACCGGAGCAAGAAGCGGGCGAAATTCCCTGGCTTTGGAAATCGGGCCAGATTCCCTCCTGGGTGAGCAGGCAGGCCCCAGCGCCTAGGCCTTGGCTCTTAACGCTTCCACGGGCGTCCTGGGCGCAGCAATCGAGCGGAATGATCTTTGCCAAGGCCCGAATGGTTCGGTGGCTTCCAGCAACACCGGTGGAGCGGACTGCCAACTCTTGAATGGGGCCTCCACAGCGAGGCCAAGCGCAGACGCACCAAGTGAATCTTTTCCTGGCTTTGAGGCCAGGGAAGCCTAGGCCGGCATCGGTGGGTGCTGAGGTCGTTGCCCCCTGGGGAGCGGCCTGGTAGCTCAGAAAATTTTCGGTGGACCACGCCCAGCAAACGTGTGCTGACCCAGGTGCTGCTGTCGGTGCGCAGCGTCCGTCACGCAGGGGCGCCAACCGGTGAGGGGCTTTGGCAGCTGCAGATCTCAGGGGCTCTCCCAAGCACGCCTCAAGCCTGTTTCGCCAAGCGGGATTCGGGCTTGGTGGGAAAGGGAGAGGGGATTCCCATCGGAAAAAGGTTTGCTTGCTTGAATGGAATTCTGACTGGGAGAGCCCGAATCGCCCGGCCGATGAGGTTGACGAAGTCGGGGGGGAAAGGGCGTAAATAAGGTCATGCCCAGTGGAGCTGCTAAAGAAGAACTCTCTCCCTCCTTGCCCCCAACCGTCTTTACTTGAACCCTTTCCCTTGAACCGTCTTTTCCCTTGACACCTTATGAGCTGGGATTTCACCGAGGATCGCGGGCCTTCATGGCCTGCCACGAACGCCCTTCAGGAGAGCGGTGAAAACATCCGCCATGGAAGTTCCCTTGCCCTGGGAAAGGCGCCTTTCCACTTTCCAGGAGCTCCAAAGCCAGAACGCCCGCCGGCGGGAGGGCTTGGATCTGAACGAATCTCACCAACCTGCCGGGCTTTTTCAGCAAAACGGTCCATTCGACCAGCCCCCAGGACCTTTGAGGCCCTTAAGGCCCCCGGTGACCCCTGGATCCTCAGCTGTAAGAAGAGGGCGATTTTCCCTTTGTCCTTTGAGGCCATCCCAGCCCGGCTGAACGAAAGCCGGGGCATTCAGGCTGGCTTGAAATCAAAATGGGCTTTGGCGGCCGGTTCCTTCCACCACCCTGTTCCGCATTGAATTTGCGCACCCCGGCTGCGGGCCCGCTGGGCCCTCCAGCGCAATCTCAACCTCGTTGTAAAGGCCTGAGGCATCTCAGCGGGGAATGGGGCCTTCCCATCGAGACAACTCTCCAGCGGCGAATCGGCCGCATCAACGCCATAGGAACCGCCATCGGCCATCAAGAACAGGAAGAACACCTCCTCAGCCTGCCACTCCCCCTGCTGATTGCTTCTCTCAGGCCACTGGAAAGTTAGCGGCCTGGGAATGGAGAGCCACAGGCGGTGGGTTGCCCCTCTGTTCGGCTCCGGCTGGTCCCTCCTCCCATCTATCGTAGAGGCCGAGCGGCTCTCGCCCCCAGCCAGTCGAGCTGGGGCGTGAAATCGGCCACGTTTTCCGGGCCAGGCCCGGGTAGCCAAAAGGGAAGTACGGCTGCCGCCGAAGCGCTTGGGCAGCACGTCCGCGCCAGCAGGGCCAGGTTCCCTCGCTGCCGAACCCCAAGCTCCCAGGCGGGATGCGGGCCGTGGACCCATTCGGCAGGCCTCGACCATCTGCCACGCCCAGACCATGGGAAAGTAGAGGTAGGTCCGGTGGTAGCGTCGGCGGCAAAACACCTTCCGGCAGGCACTGGGCCCCCTCACCCATGTCACGGCCCTGCATGGCAGTAAGGTTCCGGTGGGCGGCCACGTCCGAGATCCGGTTTAGAAGTCGGCGACGCAAATGCGGTTGCCCAGCCGCGCTGCCCTGGGGCCAGCACAAAAGCGGGCCCCAGCTCCCACGCCAGGAATTTGGACGGATCAAACACCACCAACGCCTGTTGCCCTCCCCGACGCAGGGAAAATAAGCCGTAGGCCACCCGGGGTCAGCAAGGGATTTCCTGGAGGCCAGCGCTGCGAATCCAGCGGTCAAGGTGGGTTCGGCTTTTCTCGGCCCAGCATCTCCGCTCGTAGTCGTCCCGGCCTCCTTGCTGTTTTTCGTCCTTGCGCAACTGGCCCACTGGCCGGCGAGGGCAATTTGCGATCGGGTAGGCGAACACCCACAAGGGATCTGCGCCTTCAAAATCCAGCACGCGGCTGCCCCAGAAAGGGCGGCCTGAATTCGGAATCGCCGGCTCCTCGGGAACGGCCTCGGAGCCGCTCCCACCAAAGTTTTTGCTCCAGGGGTGGAGGGACTGGCAAGCCGAACCGGCCTGCCACTGGCGCCTTCGGGCCCGCTCAGCTCCGCTTCGGCCGGAGAGGCCGTTCTCTGGGGAGCCCTCTGCAGAGGTGCTGGTCTCTGACGTCTTGGCTGTCGCTGGCCAGGTTTCAAGGCTTCGCCTGCCCAGGCCCCCAGCTTCAGGAAGCCCGGCGAGGAAAAAATCCCTGCAAGGTTTCGTCCCCCAGTGCCGGCCGTTTTGGCCTTCGGCCAGGGCATCCATGAAGCGCAAGATCCCGAAGAAAAGGCATCAACGGCCAATAGAATCAACCTGAACCCTTGGGTAGAACACTGTAGAACACTGCGGGCATTCTTTGTTGACGAAGCGAGGCCTCAAAAGCGCAACCAACCGAGGATCCAACCGGGCACGCAATGCAAGCCTGGTTGAAGGCCTGAAAAGATTGTCCCCTTCATGAACAGCCGGTCGATTTTTGACCACCAAGCCCACTCAATGGGCAAAAATCGCCATGGTTCAGTTGCCTGGGCTTCGATGATCGCCTTCAACCAAGGCACTGCTTGATGCCCAGATTGATCACCTCCATAACCAATTATTGGTTGAAGGATACAATCCAACTAGATTCTTGCCGATATCGTGCCACATCGCCTTTCCACCGTGCGATCAGGAAATTGGACTTGCCCGCCGCTCCCCCCTTCCCCGTCTTCCTCCAATGAGGCCAAGAAAAGCCACCAGCCCGCTTATCGTTTTCCAGCGCTCTGCAGCCACAAACGGCAAAAATTGCATCTGGCCGGAGCCAAACAGCTCACCCACCACTTTCATGCCATCCCAGCAGGAAAGGTGGTTGATGATCTCAACGGCCGGGGTAAGCCCGGTGGAGTGCTTCGGTTGAGGGCTGACCTCCAGGCAACGATGCCGCTCGCCAAATTCAATGAAATTGTGCTGGCTCAAGCGTTTGTCCACCGGCAGATCCCGCCAAGGGGATGGGCCCCCGATTTCGCGGCTTCTCCCGGGCACTCAAACCCCCTCGAACATCCCTTGGTGAGTTTCTGCCAGGGGGTTCGTTAAGGTCAAGACGTCCCCATCAAAAACGGCGGGCCATCGTTGAATAAAATCCAGAACAAAACCTGCCCTTGGTGTCGTCATTGATTTTTTTGGCCCAGAGGCCCGAATCTTGGCGGGGCTGATGATCGCCGGCATCAGAACCGGCGCTGCAGCACCGTTCGTGGGCAGAAACACCCGACATGAGCCAACGAATTCGGGGGTGGCGGGAGAGAGAACCAAAAACTGATTGGTTGCTCCCCCCAGCAAACCACCACATGAAAAACGCCGGAAGCTGGGCCCGATCTCGCCGGAATCGCCTCGATCGTGGCGGCACCATTGCCCCGGTCCTTCCTCGATACCGGTGGGAAGATCGGCAGGGCGAAGCGGGGGTTTCGTGAAAAATTCGTGGCAGGGAAATGGCCGATTCAAGGGGCGGGTCGCGAATAGGCCCGCCTGGCAATGGCGAACTTGCCTTCTGGCCGTGGCGCGCCATCGCCCCCACTCATCAATCGTTCCCCACACCACCACCCGCAGCCCCGTAAGCGCTTTCGGCCAGCTCCAGTACCTTGGGAAAAAAAGCGCTCATTGCCATCTTCGTAGTTGGTGGAACATTGGAAAGGATGTGCCACTTTTGCCACCCAGCCCACCTTGAGGCCCGGGCCTCCATCTTCTTGCCACTCCGGTGAATCAAGCATCAACGCAGACAAATTCAACATTGGTGACCAGCCTTTTGACCAAATCGTGGCATATCTTTCTTCGCCATCCCTGCCCGACATAATCGACATTGGACATCGAGAACATGGGGCATTCTCCCTTTCAACCTGGCGCGAGCCA